>WNGQ01000552.1_pt1 | contig 38943 bp, 35 predicted proteins | sample 5407661 | NCBI WGS metagenome assembly WNGQ01 (sample SAMN13153382, study PRJNA577476) | soil metagenome | isolation source: 60 cm soil or saprolite under Garry oak tree replicate 2 | place: USA:California | collected 2016-06-15 | reverse complement strand
CAGTCGCCGCCGTGCAGCTCGATAGTCCAGTGCAGTCCGCGCCCGTCGATCCGGGCCACGCTCGGATGCTGGGCGGCTGCCTCCGCAAGCCGGTCGTACATGACGGCGTCGAGGTCGCTCGCCCGTCTGTACAGGCCCTCCCGGCTTGATACCCGCAGATGGGCGCGGATCGCCGCCATCGCGACCGGATGCGAGCGGTAGGTCGAATAGCTCTGCCAGCTCGTGCCATCGAGCCGGTCGAGCATCCGCCTGGACAACACGATTGCGCCAGCCGCGGCGCCACCCGCGCTGAGGCACTTGCCCATCGTGACCAGATCGGGCCTGGCCTGGCCATGCTGGAACTGGAACCACCCGCCGACCCGGCCGAAGCCGGTCACGGTCTCGTCCGCTATCCAGTACGTTCCTTCTTCCGCTGCCAGCCTGGCTACCCGGTCCTGGTAGTCCGGCGAGTGGTAGATGCCGCCCTGGCTGTAGTCGAGGAGGACGGCGGCACTGTTTGCCAGTTGTGTCCTGGCGGACGGGAGCCAGTCCGTTCCCGCGGTAGGGTCCGGTTGCCCGGTGACGCGTGCGCCGGCTGGCGCGGGCAGCTCGTGCACGGTCGCAAGCCGGGGCGGAGCGGCGCTGCGCGACCCGGCCCCGGCCAGCCCGCCATGCCATTGCGGCTGCACTGTCAGCTCCCTGGCAAGCCCGGCGCCGCCGTGGTAGGCACGCTCCCTGGTCGCGAGTTCCTTCCTGCCGGTCAGCGCCTGGCACAGCGAAAGCGCAGCGTCGTTGGCCTCGCTGGCGCTGATGAAGAAGCGGACCGCGCCGGCCCAGTCCTCACCCGCGAATGCGATGCGCAGCAGGTCCTCTGCCGCCTGCTCTCGCTCCGCCCACTGCCAGCCCTCGTTGATGACTGGTGCGTCCGCCGCGCGCCGGACCGCCTCGATGACCTCGGGGTGACAGTGCCCGAGCGGCGCCGCCGTGTTGCTGGCGTCGATGACCTCGCGGCCGTCGGACAGCCGGAACCAGGCGCCGTGACCGCCGACGATCCTGGGGTTAGCGGAATCGCCCGTGGTCAGGCTCGTCGACAGGAGGCTACGGCCGGAACTCATGACAGCGGCTTGCCGCCGATGCCCCACTGCTGTGCGGGGACTCCCTCCACCACCACCCAGATGTCCGGCCGCGAGTCCTCCCCGAAGACTTCACAAGCCGCGTCCGTGAGCGCGGCGATGAGCCGCTCGCTAACTGCCGGGTCACGGAACCGCCGGTCGACGGCTTTCACTTCTATGTACGGCATCACGCACCTCGCACGGTCAGGCTGCGGTGCCGCCCAGCCTAGGTACGCCTGTTCACCGGTAGCAAGCAGCTCTCGCTCGGCGGAATCACATGTCCCGCTAGGAACGTTTCCGTATTCTCGTCAGAAGAGATCCGCTTGTGCATGGTGAGATCGTGGCGTTAGTGTCGCGCAAGACGCGGGGCGGAGCCCGGGTGGGTCATGACGGAGGGGGCAGGACGTGCGGGACCCCAGGCATGATGTCCTCTTCGAGCCTGTCCAGATCGGGCCGGTCACCGCCCGGAACAGGTTCTTCCAGGTGCCGCACTGCACCGGCATGGGCTACCGGGATCCCACCGCGGAAGCCGCCCTGCGGCGGGTCAAGGCCGAGGGCGGCTGGGCAGTCGTCTGCACCGAGCAGGTGGAGATCCACCCGACCTCCGACATCACCCCGTTCATCGAGCTGCGCATCTGGGATGACGGCGATCTTCCCGCGCTGGAGCGCATCGCCGAAGGGATCCACGACGGCGGCGCGCTCGCCGGGATCGAGCTCGCGCACAACGGCATGAACAGCCCGAACCTGACCACCAGGGAGCCGCCGATCGGGCCGGTCAACCTTCCCGTCGCCACCTGGAGCCATGACCCGGTTCAAGCCCGGGCCATGACAAAGTCCGACATCGCCAGCCTGCGGCGCTGGCACCGTGACGCGGTGCTGCGCTCGCTGGCCGTCGGCTACGACCTCGTGTACGTCTATGCGGGGCATGCCCTCAGCGGCATCCACTTCTTCCTTTCCTCCCGCTACAACAGCCGTACCGATGAGTACGGCGGCAGCGTGCGCAACAGGGCACGGCTGCTGCGCGAGATCCTGGCTGACGCGCGGGAGGCCGCCGCGGGGAAGGCCGCCGTCGCCTGCCGCATCACTGTTGACGAGCTGCTCGGGGATGACGGCATCACCCGCGCCGAGATCGAGGAGATCATCGGCGAGCTTGCCGAGCTCCCGGATCTGTGGGACTTCGTGCTCGGCAGCTGGGAAGACGATTCGGTGACATCGCGCTTCGGCCCGGAGGCAGGGCAGGAGCGCTGCGTGCGCGGGCTGAAAAAGCTCACCACCAGGCCCGTCGTGGGCGTCGGCCGCTTCACCTCACCCGACACGATGGCACGCCAGGTCAGGGAGGGGATCCTCGACCTGATCGGTGCGGCCAGGCCGTCGATCGCCGACCCGTTCCTGCCCCGCAAGATCGAGGAAGGCCAGGTCGAGGACATCCGCGAATGCATCGGCTGCAACATCTGCGTGTCGGGCGACTTCACGATGTCACCCATCCGGTGCACGCAGAATCCGGCCATGGGCGAGGAATTCCGCCGCGGCTGGCACCCGGAGCGGATCAGGCCCCGGGAATCGGCCGCCCGGATCTTGATCGTCGGGGCGGGCCCGGCCGGGCTGGAAGCCGCCCGGGCCCTGGGCCAGCGCGGGTATGACGTGGTGCTTACCGAGGCCAGCAGGGAACTCGGCGGCAGGGTCGCGGCCGAGTCACGGCTGCCAGGCCTGCACGCATGGCGGCGCGTCATCGAATACCGGGAGCAGCAACTGCGCCGGCTGCCGAATGTCGAGACCTACCTGCACAGCCCGATGACCGCACTCGACGTGCTTGAGCATGGCTTCGACCATGTGGCGGTCGCCACCGGCGCATCCTGGCGGCGGGACGGGGCAGGGCGCTGGCACACGCGCGCAATACCGGCGGACGGGTCGCCGCAGGTTCTCACCCCCGATGACCTGATGGCCGGGCAGCGGCCCGCCGGGACGCGTGTGCTTGTCTTCGACGACGATCATTACTACCTCGGCGGCGTCCTTGCCGAACTGCTGGCCGGGGAGGGCTACCAGGTCCGGCTGGTCACTCCGGCCGCCCACGTCTCCGCCTGGACGGCCAACACCCTCGAGCTGGTGAAGATCCGGCAGCGGGTGATGCGGGCCGGCGTGGCGGTGCGGCCGAACCGCACCGTTGTGCGCCTCACCAAGGCTGGCGCGATCACGGGCTGTGTCTTCACCGGCGAGCAGGAGACCGCGGAGGCCGACGCCGTGGTCCTGGTGACCGCACGGCTGCCTACCGACGAGCTGTACGCCGAGCTGCAGACCAGGGCGCCGGAGTGGGCGGATAGCGGGATCACGTCGGTCACCGCGATCGGGGACGCCTGGGCGCCGGCCACGATCGCAGCAGCCGTCTGGTCGGGGCGGCGTTATGCCGAGGAACTGGACGCGCCCGCGCCGGACGGGCCTGTGCCGTTCCGGCGGGAACTGACCGCGCTGGTTCCCGCTCCGTCTTTCATACCGTATTCAGGAACCCGAACGTGATGAGCGGGAAGCTGCAGGGCAATCAGGCCGCACACCCCACCGCCGGGAGCCGCCGGCTGGCCGGGTCACGGCACTTTGCTTCTGTCCACGCACTCAAGAACCCGCTCGGGCGTGATCGGCAGGACCTTCGGCCGGGTGCCGACCGCATCGTGGATGGCGCTAGCCACCGCCGCCGACGGCGGCCCGATCGGCGGCTCCCCGATGCCGCGGGCACCGAACGGGCCAAGCCCCTCCCCGGACTCCAGGATCACGGTCTCGATGTCCGGCACGTCGGTCGCGGTGGGAATGAGGTACTGGAAGAAGCCCCCGGTCAGGTTCACCCCGTCCTCCACGGCGACCTCCTCAAGCAGGGCCATCCCGAGTCCCTGGACAACCGCCCCGCAGATCTGCCCCTCGACGGAGCGGGGGTTGATGGCCCGCCCGACGTCATGCGCGGCGACATACCGGAGCAGCCGCACCTTGCCGGTGTCGAGGTCCACCTCCAGGTCGCACAGGTGAGTGCCGAAGGTGAAGTCCGGGAACACCCGGTCGGCCGTCAGGTCGCGGACGACCGGCTTGCCCTTCGGGCCGAAGAAGGTACCGAACGCCTCGATGGGGACGTTCCGCCGCCTGCAGGCCACCAGTGCGTCCCGCAGGCCCATCTCGAACCCCGGTCCGGTCACTGTGCCGCGCTCCAGCCGCAGGCCGTCGAACGGCTGGCCGCTCTCGTCCGCGACCGCCTGCAGCACGCCTTCGCGCAGCAGTATGCATGTCTCGTATACGGCGTTGCCCGACATTAGCAGCTGCCGCGTGGCCGTGGTGGTGCCCGCCAGGGGGGTCAGGGCCGAGTCGCCGAAGTGCACGGTGATCTGTTCCATCGGCGTGCCAAGAACCTCGGCAGCGATCTGAGCGAGCGAGGATGCCTGTCCCCCGCCGATGTCGGGCACGCCGCAGCGGACGGTGAGGCTGCCGTCCAGGTGCCAGCCAGCCCAGGCCGCCGCGGAGTCGTTCAGCCAGACGAGCCTGCCGTACGACTGGATATTCGAGGCGATGCCGCGGCCCACCGCCCGGCGCGGTCCCGAGGCAGGCGGCTTGGGGCCCGCGCGGTCGCAGACGGCGTCTATCGTCTGCCCCAGGAGAACCTCGGTCTCGATCGGCTGTCCAACCGGCAGGATGTCACCCCGGGTGAGAGCGTTGCGCTTGCGGATGTCCGCGGGCGAGATCCCCAGCTCACAGGACAGCAGATCCATCTGCGACTCGTAGCCGAAGACCACCTGCATGCCGCCGAACCCCCGGAAGGCTGATGTCGGCGGGTTGTTGGTATAGACACACCGGGCACGAAGCCGCACGTTGTCCGCCCGGTAGGGGCCGCACGCGTGCACCGACGCGTAGAGCAGGACAAGCGCCGACAAGTAGGCGTAGGCACCGGAGTCCGCGGTGATATCCACCTCCTGCCCGACAATCGTCCCGTCGCTGCGGGCCGCGGTCCGGTAATGCAGCAGCATCCGGTGCCGCTTGGGCCGGGCCAGCAGCGACTCCTGCCTGGTCCACTGCATGCGGACTGGGCGCCGGGTGCGCCACACCGCGAGAGCGAGATACGGCTCGACGGTCATGTCCTCCTTTCCGCCGAAGCCGCCGCCGACGTAGGGCGCGATCACGCGCACCCGGGATTCCGGGATGCCGAGAATCCTCGCCACGTCCCGGAAGTGCTCCACCACCTGCGTCGCGACCCGGAGGTTCAGCACGCCTTCGTCATCCAGCCAGCCGACGCCTGCCTCTGGCTCGAGGTAGGCGTGATCGACTGCCTGGGTCCGGTACGTGCCCTCGACGACGACGTCGGCATCAGCGAAGGCCGGGTCCACGCAGCCACGATCGATGTTCCACTCGCCGAGGAGGTTCCCCTGAGCGTGAACGGCGGGCGCACCTTCGGCCAGTGCTTGCGTGGGATCGAAGACGCCGGGCAGTTCTTCGTACTCGATGTCCACGAGATCGCAAGCCTCCGCGAGAGCCTCATCGCTGTCGGCCACGACCAGGGCCACCGGTTCGCCGTGGAAGCGGACCCGGTCGGTGGCGAGCACTTCCATGCTGGCCTTCAGCGCAGCGACTTCGACTGTCTGGCCCGGGACATCGACCCAGATGATGTTGTGCGGCACGTCCTCGCCGAAAAGGACGCAGACGACGCCCGGCACCGCAGCGGCCGCCGCCCGGTCCCGCCGCGTGATTTTCGCCGACGGCACCGGAGCGCGCACGAGACGCGCGTGCAGCATGCTCGTGAAAGCGAGGTCTCCCGCGTAACGGGTGCTGCCCGCGATCTTCTCCTGCTGGTCATGCCGGGGCAGGGGCTGGTGCACGACCCTCAGTTCCTCCGCCTTGGAAAATCGGATCTCCGCCGCACTCATCGGCCGTGCTCCTGCTGCGCCGCCTCGACGGCGTCGACGATCGGGCTGTAGCCCGTGCACCGGCACAGGTTCCCGTGTAGCGCCGCCCGGATCTCGTCCCGTGACCGGGGCCCGCCAGCCGACAGCAGGGCGGCGGCCGACATCAGCATGCCGGGGGTGCAGTACCCGCACTGCGCCGCATGGTATTCGTGGAAGGCGCGCTGGAGAGGGCCCAGCGACCCATCGCGTTCGAGCAGCCCGGCGGCGGTGGTGATCTCCGCGCCATCGACCTGTGCCGCCAGCACAATGCAGCTCGAGACCGGCTCGCCGTCCACTAGCACGGTGCATGCACCGCAGATCCCTTCCCCGCAGCCGTATTTCGGGTCGGTGACACCGGCCTCATCGCGCAGCCAGCGCAGCAGCGTGAAGTGGGCGCCCGCAGCCCGCGTGATGCTGCGGCCGTTGACAACCAGGGTGATGGTCACGGTTTCACTCACGCGGCTTCCCCCGATCGTCCCGCCGCCTGTTCCAGCGCCCTGGTTACGAGGACGCGAGTCAGGCGTTCCTTGTAGTGCGCTGTCGCGCCGGTGTCACTGGCCGGCCGGATGCCTTGGATGGGACCGACCCGGCCGGCGATGTCGGCGACCGGGCATCCGGTGAGGGCCGACTCCACGTCCGCGAGCCGCACCGGCCGGTCGCTAACCCCGCCGACGGCCACCCGTGCCTCCACGAGCAGGCCATCAGCGCTGCGAATGAGAGCTGCCGCCGAGGCCGTCGCGAAGTCCCCGGCCCGCCTTGACACCTCCTGAAAGCTCCAGCCCCAGCCGGGTCCGAGCACCGGCGCGCGCACCGAGACGATCAGTTCGCCGGCGTCTAGGCCAGTGGTGAAGAACCCGAGGTGAAAGTCCTCGGCCCGCACGCTGCGCACCGCGTGGCCGCTCGTGACCTCGTAGGTCGCCCCGAGCGCCACCATCACCAGCGGAAGCTCGGCCGCCGGGTCGGCATGGGCCAGTGAGCCGCCCAGCGTTCCCCGGTTACGCACCCGGTGGTTGCCGATATGCCTGGCAGCCTCCGCGAGGAGCGGCTGCGCCGCCCGGGCCGCGGTATCGCCCGCCAGCCGGGCATGGGTCACCAGGGCACCGAGGATCAGGTAGCCGTCGTCTTCAACCGTGATGTCCCGGCCCTCGGCCAGGCGGGAGATATCCACTACCACCTCGGGCTGCACCAGCCCGAGGTTGATCATGGGCAGCAGGCTCTGGCCGCCGGCAATCACCTTCGCGTCCTCGCCGTGCACGCGCAGCAGGTCACAGGCATCGGTGTACTGCCCGGCTCGTTCGTATCGGAATGGTCGTGTGAACACCGGATCCCTCCGTCGGAGGCGATGCTAGACATCACTCTCGCGCACAGCAAGGACTTCTCATTCACAGAGAAGGCTGCACGAGGCGTTGATCCCCCGCGGGTTCCGCCGGGGGGATCCAGCCCGGTTCCAGGCCGAGGACGGCCGCCGGGGTTTCCTTGGCCATCTTCGCCAGGTACTCCTGCGGCACGCCGATGTCGAGCAAGGCGGCCAGCAGCATGCGCAGCCCCTCCGGGTGCGGCGGCCCGGCGAACTGGCCGAGGTCCGAGCCCAGGACGATGTTCTCCCCGCGCAAAGCCGTGATCCATTCCGCAAGCTCGCCGGGCTGCTGCTCCCAGAAGATCGGCGAGACGCATGAGCACGCCACGTACTCCATGGTCGCGCCCTTGGAGATCAGATCCCGCTGCACGTCGAGATTGAGCTTGCACAGCGACCAGTTCGCGTGCGTCACGATGAACCGGGTGACTCCGGCCTCTACGGCCGCGTCCTGGAGAGCGCGAATCTCGGCGAGGGACAGGTGGCCGGTGGCCAGCGCGACGTCATTCTCCGCCACGATCTCGCAGATTGTCTGGGCTTCCCGGGTAAGGGAGCGGCCGTCCTCCTCGAAGACCGTGACCCCCTCCCCGGGCAGCTGGCGCTTGCGCCGGCCGAACTGGGGATAGTCAGGCATGTCAAAGTACTCGGCGTGGTACTTCGAATGGTTCGAGGGCATCCACACGACTTTCGCCCCGTAATGAATGGCCGACTGGGCGACGTAGGGATTCAGGCCGCCGACCGAACGGTTGAGCACCACGGCACCGAACGACTCCACCCGCGGGAACATGCGGTTCACGTAGTAGGCGCGCCCGGTGGTAGAGGCGTCATGGTCCTTGAGCACGAAGCCGCGCATGCCGAACTGCGTCGCGATCTCAGCGAGGTCCGCATCGTCGATGTGCCGTTTGAACAGCGCAGGCGCCGTGTGCGCGTGCATGTCGATGGCACCCTTCAGCAGTTCAAGGTCTGGCCTGTCCATGCTCATCCTCCCGTTTCTCGCGATATGAAATTGCGTTTCGGTCGATGGCATCGGCATGATAACATCCGGTCGCCGGAGTCGACAGGAAGGCGAGCACGGATGTGTCAGCCCCGAGGCCGCGCGGCCGCCGCGGCCGCCGGTGGTACTGAGGCCCGTTGCGGGAGAACCCGGTGAGCCCGGTCGCACGGGAGCGAGTCGCCGGGCGGCACGACGGCGGCCTTGCTGCCGAACACCGCCATGACGGCCGGGGCGCCGGGCCACGCCAGGACGAAACCGAGCACAAGCCGGCCTTCCGGGTGCTCGAGAGGACCTTCGGGATCCTGGAGGTCTTCACCGAGGCGCGGCCCGAGTGGAGCACGACCGACATCGCGCGCAGCCTGGATCTGCCGGTGCCGACCGTGCACCGGATCCTCGCCGCCCTCCGGCGTCTCGGTTATGTCAGCCAGCACGAGGAGACCAAGCGCTTCCGCCTTGGGCTCGGCGCACTGTCTCTCGGTGAGCGCGCGCGTGCGGTCGCCGACCTGCGGCCGGTCGCGATCGGGCCGCTGCGGCGACTAGCCGAGGCGACTGGCGAGACCGCCCTGCTGACCGTGCTCACCCCTGAACGGGACCGGGGTGTCTGCCTGGAAAGGGTGGAGACCTCGCAGCCGCTCCGGCTCTCGGTCCAGCCGGGCCGCCAGCTTCCCCTGCACGCGGGTGCCTCGCAGAAGGCACTGCTGGCCTTCATGCCCGGTGAGGACATTGACCGCGTGATCGCCGAGCCGCTGGAGCGGTTCTGCCGTTCCACGATCACCGGCCCGGCGGCACTGCGCCGCGAGCTGGCCACCATCCGGGGTCGTGGCTGGGCAAGCAGCTACGAGGAGACGAACGTCGGCGTCTGGGGCATTGCCGTCCCGGTACTGTCCGCTTCAGATGTTGTGTGCGCCGTCGGCATCGCCGGGCCGAGCGCACGCCTGTCAGCTCAGCGGGTGCGCCGTGACGTCGGGCTCGTCCACGAGTCAGCGGCGATCATTGGGCGGGCAATTGGGTACACGTCTCCGCCGGTATCCGCGCCGGACGCGCGCATTGGCCCCACCGCGGAGAGGAGCCGGGCATGACAAAGGATCGTCCCCTTGACGGGCAAGTGGCGATCGTCACAGGCGGGGCAAAGGGCATCGGCGCGGTCGTCTCGGAATGCCTCGCAGAAGATGGCGCCCACGTTGCGCTAGCAGGCCGGAACTCCGAAGCGCTGCGCGCCAGGGCCACCGTCCTCGACGAGAAGTTCCCCGGCAGACAGAGCCTTGCCGTCCCGTGCGACGTGACCGATGAGCAGCAGGTGCGGGCCATGGTGCAATCGGTGGCCGGCCGCTTCCGGGGCATGGACATCCTGGTGAACGCCGCTGGCGGGACCGGGCCCATCGAGACCCCCGCACATGAGTATCCGGTCGAGGAATTCCACCGGATCCTGGAACTGAATGTCGTCGGCACTTTCCTGCCCTGCAAGCATGTGATCCCGCACCTGATCTCCCGGGGCGGTGGCCGCATCGTGAACCTGGCCGGCACCTCGGGCTTGCGCGGCTACCGCAACCGCAGCGGTTATTCATCGTCGAAGTGGGCGGTCCGGGGCCTTACCCGGACGCTCGCACTGGAACTCGGGCAGTACGACATCACGGTCAACGACGTCTGCCCGAACGTGACGAATGGCGCCCGGATGGACCGCATCGTGGCGGAAAAGGCGCGCCGGGTCGGGATGACGCCGGAGGACGTCTACGCGGACTTCGCCGCCCAGACCGCCCTCGGCCGGTTCGTAGAGGAGTCTGACGTCGCCGAGGCCGTCCGGTTCCTTGTCTCGCCCTCCGCCCGGAACATCACCGGACACGATCTCCCCGTCGATGCCGGCTGGGACGTGTGACGGCGCACCGCATTACGGCGCGAGAGTGCCGTCGGTCCCCGGAGCCCGTCCTCACCCCCAGAGGACCGGGCTCCGCCCCCCTTCGGGGACGCAAGGCCCGCGCTGTCAGGTGGTCAGCCCGGGGTGCTTCTCATACGCTGCAAGGCCCGCCCTCATCGTGTAAGGCCCGCGGATCCGCTGAAGCCGGGGCGAGATCTCGGAGTAATCCATATTCGGAGTAATCCATATAAGGGTGATCGCCATAAGGGTGATCACCGCACTCGCAGCAAATGAACTCAAACACGCCGACGGTGTAGCCGCCTTCCACCCGGCCCTCCACAATGCGGGTCGCCTGACGCCGCAGGCTCGCCGTGCAGCCGTGGCCGGGCTGACCAGCAAGAGGAAGACCCTGGTCGTCACTGTGCGGCCCACGGGTCACAGGGATCGTGCGGGCCGCTCGGTACGGGATAGCACTCGGACGGTCAGGCGACCGAATGCTGATGACGATGTCCGTGTCTCCAGGACTCACCGGAGCCGACCCCCAGGCTGATAGTTGTTATCACCTGCCGGGGTCCAGAGCAGCGTGAGCACCACCAGTTTCGCAGCATGATCGACTTCAGGCAACCCCCCGCACACCATCCAGGGAACCGCCCGCCGCCCGCGCGGGCGCCCGCGACGCCGATCCCGTCACTGTGGATAACCGGCTCAGCGCAGGCGGCTATCGGCCGCAGCCGGAGGTCCGCGAGGATTACCTCGAGTCATACGAGGGCGATCGGTTCGTGGAGTCGACGTACTACGCGCGCGCCTACCCGAACGAGCTTCCCATCTGGCCGAGCGTCTCCCTGAGATCAACGCGCCGGTCCTGATCATCGCCGGCCGTCGAGACCGAGTGGTGCCGACGACGACGAGCTTGCCGTTCGGGACGCTCGTCGAGAAACTCGGCGTTAATCAGCGGTCGAGGCCGGGCATTTCGTGTGGGAGGAGCGAGCCGACGAGTACGCCTCCCTGATCGCGGACTGGGTCGCGGACGGGTACCGCGCGGCGGCGGCACGTGGGTCGACCGCGGCCGTGATGTCACCAGCAACCGACGGAGGTAACGATGAGCTCGAGCAGTGATTATGACGTGATCGTTCTCGGCGGCGGGGCGCCCGGCGAGCACTGCGCTGCGGCGCTGGCTGCGCGCGGGCTGCGCGTCGCCGTCGTTGAGCGAGAGCTGGTCGGCGGCGAGTGCTCCTACTGGGCTTGTATTCCGTCGAAGTCGCTGCTGCGCCCGGGCGAGGCGGTGCAGGGCGCGCGCGAGGCCGGCGCGAGCGCGCAGATCGACGTTCAGGCCGCGCTGGCCTGGCGGGACTTCATGGTGTCGGGCTATTCCGACGCCGGCCAGGAGCGCTGGCTGGCGGACCGGGGCATCGACCTGCTGCGAGGCGCGGGCCGCCTGGCCGGCACCGGCGTGGTCGAAGTCGAGGGCGTCCGCCGCACCGCGGAGCACATCGTCGTGGCGACCGGCTCAGATCCGATCGTGCCTCCGATCCCGGGACTCCGTGAGCTCGAGGGCGTCTGGGGCACCCGCGAGGCGACGAGCATGAAGGCTGTCCCCCGCCGCCTGCTCGTGCTGGGTGGCGGGTCCGCAGGCGTCGAGGTTGCGCAGGTCGTGCGGCGTCTCGGCGGCGAGGCGGTGCTCATCGAGGGCGCCGAGCGTGTGCTTCCCCGCGAGCCTGCGCCGCTGGGCGAGGCGCTCGGCGAGGCCCTGCGCCGGGACGGAATCGAGCTGATGCTCGGGATACACGCCACCGCCGCGCGGCGGGAGGGTGACGAGTATGTCGTGCAGTTCGATGGCGGTACGGATCTGCGGGGCGACCGGCTGCTCGTGGCAACCGGCCGGCGCCCGCGCACCGGGGGGATCGGCCTCGAGACGGTCGGCGTCGAGGCCGGCCCCCACGGGATCGGTGTTGACGAGCACATGCGCGCAGGCGAGCGCCTCTGGGCGATCGGCGACGTCAACGGCATCTGGCCGCTTACCCACGTCGGCGAATACGAGGGCGACGTGGTCGCGGCGAACATCCTCGGCGATGCGCGTCCGGCGAACTACGAAGCCGTTCCGCGAGTCACCTATACAGATCCGCAGGCCGCGGCGGTGGGCGCGGTCGAAGCGGAGTACAGCGCCACCGTACCCGTGTCAGAGGTGCCGAAGACCGCCACCTACACACACGCCTACGCCGAATCCAACGGGTTCCTGACGCTGCTCAGCGACGGCGAGCGACTGACCGGCGCCTACGCGCTCGGGCCCGAAGCCGGTGAGTGGATGCAGCAGGCGACGCTTGCCATCCGCGCACCCGGTCCGCTCGAGGTGCTGAGCGACACGATCCAGCCCTTCCCAAGCTTCTCGGGGATCTACGACGCGGCATTGAAGGCGCTCCGCATGCAGATCGCGGACATGCCGCCGCCGGTCAGACCGATGGACGCGCAGGTGGCGAGCCTGTCGGGGTGAGGAGGACAGTGCGGGATTCCTGCTCGCAAGCGCCGCCGGCGACCGTTCCTGCATGTCCAGGCCCGACCATGCTTGCTGCCGACTTCCATGTGGACTGCGCACCGACGCTGCAGCGCCTGTACTGCCTGTTCGCGATCGAGCTCGGCAGTCGCTACTTCCACATCCTCGGGGTCGCCGCGCACCCGGACGGTCCGCGGACCATCCAGCTGGTCCGCAATCTCCTAACTGGACCTCGCCGACCATGCCGCAGATTTCAGGTTCCTGGTCCGCGACCGCGCCCGGGCAGTTCAGCCGGCTCCTTCGACGCCGTCCTGGCCAGCACCGGGCATCCAGGTCGTGAAGATCCCGCCTCGGCTTGCTCACAGCCCGGACCGAAGTCACCAACCGGGTGCTGATCATGGGCGGATGACACCTGCGCAGCGTCCTGGCCAAGTACGCCCGGCATTACAACGGATGACGACCTCATCGCAGCCGTCAGCTCCGCCGGCCCAGACCCGACCACCCCATCGCCGGCTTCTCCTGCAAGCAAGTCAAGCGCCAGCCCGTCCTCGGCGGCCTCATCAACGAATACGAACGTGCCGCGTGAAAGACCAGGTCAAGGCCGGTACCCGAGTTCTGGCACCCCACAAGCGTTCGGCGAGCGATGAGCGAGGAGGAGGATGGAGGCATGGCCGACCGTGGGTATCGCCCGTCGCGGGAGGATCCGCTCCTGATCATGGCGATGGATCATCGGGAGTCGTTCGGCCGGTCCCTGTTCGGTGTCAGGGCCGATCACCCGGATGCGGGTCAGCGCGCCGCGATGGAAGCCGCGAAGCGGCTGATCTACGCAGGGCTCGCTCGTGGGCGCGCGCAGCTGCCAGGTGGCCGTGCCGGGGTCCTGGTCGACGAGCGGTACGGCCAGCCGGTGATCGAGGCGGCGCGTTCCGACGGTGTCGTCCTGGCGCTGCCGGTGGAACGTAGCGGCCGGGACTGGTTCGAATTGGAGTGGGGTGAGGACTGGCTGGAGCATGTCGCGTCGAATGGCCCGGACTTTGCGAAGGTACTGGTCCGCGATAACCCGGCCTTCTCCCGCAGGCGGCGTGAGCAGCAGCTGCGCATGCTGCGGGAGGTCAGCGACGCGCTGGGCCGCCTGGGAGTGCCGCTGCTGTATGAGCTGCTGGTCCCGGCCACCGACGGCCAGCTGGCCGATGCCGGGGGGATGGCAGACGCCTACGACCGTGATATCCGCCCGGACCTGGTCATGCGGGTGATCGCCGACAACCAGGCCGCCGGAGTCGAGGCGGCGATCTGGAAGGTCGAAGGCCTGGAGACTGCCGACGCCGCGCGGGCCGTAGTGGCCCAGATCCGCGCGGGCGGGCGTGACCACGTCGACGCGATCGTGCTCGGCCGCGACGCTCCCGCCGAGCGGCTGGACCATTGGCTGGCGGTAGCCGCGCCGATCGATGGCTTCGTCGGGTTCGCAATCGGCCGCAGCATCTGGGAAGATCCCATCGCCGGCCACAACCAGGGCAACGCCGGCGAGGAGCGCACTGTCGGCCAGATCGCCGAGCGATACCTGGACTTCGCCCGCCGGTACTGCGCAGCCAGCGGCGCTACTCTCGCCGGGGACGCCGGCCCGTCCCGCTGATCGCCCACCCCCAGCTCGCGACGTTCGAATCAACGCCCGGCCGCATCGGCGACTAGGAACGCGGGTGCTCACGTCCGGGCTTGCTTTCGATCCTCCCCGAGCTGGATCGCCTGGCGCGCAGCCTGCGGCTGAAGATGTCTGACCATCACGCCGACCTGGCCGGTCTGGCTTGCGCGGACCTGCTTTGTTGTCCGGTCAGCTCAAGCAGTACTACGGCCGCCTCCGACGCCCACCCGGCCAGCGATCCGCTTCCGGGGTCACCGGTTATAGGACGCCACGCTCCGGCAAGCACATCCGCAGGTCGCCAGGCCGGGGAGGGCCTCCCCAGTTCCCGCCATCACCATCGATGCGTTCCGCGCCCCATACGCCGGGGAGTCCCTCACGGCTGCACTCCAGGCTCTGCACCGCTTCCATGGCCTTCACCCTGATTTCGGAGGGCTCGGCACTCCCTGTCCCCGCCCGAAGACGGGACCTCTAACGACGCCGCAGGCTTCGCGTCATGCTACGGACCGCATCGTCGCTCCCCCTTGCCGGGCTTCGACGCTGGGCTCCGGCCCCGCCCGTTTCCCGGCGAAACCGCCAGCCTGCTACCGGGCCTCCTGGCAGCTTCCCGGACCGGACTTCTACCGGCAGGCGACGACGAGCTTACGAACAGCAAGATCGGCTGCTACGTCACAGCGTCACCTCCCGGTCTGCTGGGCGCACGAATGATCAGGGCTAGTGCCCGGCGCGGTCGCCCGGTGCCGCGATGCCCCGGGATGGTAAAACCTTGCACGCCAATCAGGAAGGACACGTCAAAGGCTCAGAGGCTGGTATCGTCGCGAATGGTTGCCAGGAAGACAGGTGAACGTAATGTTCATCTCTTTTGGATCGCTGTAAACCACACAACCGTTAAGGATTTCCCGTGACCGACGACCGCTCACCAACCCAAGGAGAGCCGGGGCCGGAAGGACCTGAGGGCACCGCCGGGACCGCGATCGACACAACGGTGCCGCACTCGGCCCGGATCTGGAACTACTGGCTCGGTGGTAAGGACAACTACGCCGTCGACCGCGCGGCCGGCGACCAGTACGCCAAGGTGTTCCCTGGGATTGTCGATGTTGCCCGCACCTCCCGGGGCTTTCTTACCCGCGCCGTCCGGTACCTGGCCGGTGAGGCCGGGATTCGCCAGTTCCTCGACATCGGCACGGGCCTTCCCACGGTGGATAACACTCATGAAGTCGCCCAGCGGGTGGCTCCAGAGAGCCGGATTGTTTACGTGGACAACGATCCCCTGGTCCTCGCGCACGCCCGCGCCCTGCTAACCAGCACCCCCGAGGGTGCATGCAACTACCTTGACGCCGATATCCGGGATCCGGCCGCGATTCTGGACGCCGCCGCTGGCCTGCTGGATTTCACCCGGCCAATCGCCCTCATGCTGATGGGGATCATGGGCCATTTCACTGACGAGGAGGCATTCCCGATCGTGAGCCGCCTGCTGGATGGCCTGCCATCCGGTAGCTACTTCGCGCTCTACGACGGCGCCAACGTGAACGAGGCGTTCAACGAGGCACAACGGGGCTACAACGAAAGCGGTGCGGTGCCCTACCACCTCCGCAGCCCCGAGCAATTTGCCCGGTTCTTCGAGGGCCTGGAACTGGTGGAGCCCGGCGTGGCGCCTGTCCCGCACTGGCGGCCCGACCCTAACCCGTTCGGGGAACCAGCCGAGATCTATTCATACTGCGGTGTCGCACGCAAGCGGTAATAAGGCCCGAGGCCGCTCAGGTCACCGCCGTGAGTCCTGGGTCGGGCACCTGTTCCCCCGGCTGCTGCGGCAAAGCGAGTACAACCAGCGGCTGAAGAACGCCGCGCCGCTGATGGAAGCAGCGTTGCGCTGCCTGGCGGACCACACGCCAGCCAGCGCGGAGATGTGAAAACCGCACCCTCGCCAACCTGTCGGCCTGGCCCGACGCCAAGGTCGACGCCCTGTCGCGGGTGCTGAAAGGCCAGCCGCCGGCAGCGGCCCTGGAGGGGACGTTCGAGATCGTCCGCGGCCTCCCGCATGGGCACGCCGCCGCCGTGCTGGGGCAGCTGCCGGAGCCGGGCCTGGAAGAGCTGATCGCCCCCGCCCCCTCGCGGCAGCGGGACCTGGTGACTGCGATGGCGGTCGCGCAGGTGACCGGGCCGGACTCCAAGCTCGCCATCGCCCGCGGGACGAGACCGCCGCCAGTTCACTGGGCGAGGTTCTCGGCGTGGGCGGCTGTGACGAGGACCGGGGCATGCTGACCGCGGCGCGGCTGCGCGAGGACATCGGCCCGCGCAGCTGAACTGGATCACCGCGCTGCGCGCCCCGCCGACCCCGCCCTGCCCGGCTTCCGGCTCGTCACCACCCCGCTCCAGCGGCAAGCTCTTGAACTGCTCGACGTCAGCCACCGCCTCGGGGTCGCGTAGGCAGCAGCCCACCCCGCACCACCCAAAAAGCCAGGTAAACGGTCATACGCACGGATCACTGGGGAACTTCGGGTTAACAGCCTGAATCTTGATCACTCGGTGGCACAAGTCTCCCATGTATCTACGGTCCGGCTGCCTGCTCCTATCTCACAGAAGCAGGTACCCGGGCGAGCGCCGCTCTGCTGGAGGCGCTGCTGAACGCCGGTCGGCCGGGGAAAGGCGCAGGCATTGGGGGAAGCATGGGCACGGCTGTCGGCAGGGACCGGTTCTGGGCGATGTTCAAGGGGCGGGCGGTGGTGGTATCGGAGTTGCCCGCTGGGCACAGCAGAGCCCTGGCGAATGCGGCCAACGAGATAGCAGGCCGTGATGACGCGTCGCTGCGCACAAAGGCCGAGTACCTGGCGCTCTTCGACCTGCTGCTTGCGCATGTCCCGCCAACTCCGCCCGCGAAACTGATGCTGCTCGATGAGGCCGGGCGCCCCACTGCCGCCGCGCGGGCGATCGAGGACTATGTCAGCGCGTCGCTGGGAAAGCCAGAGTTCTTCGGCGCGGACATGTACATGTTTCATGTCACTGGATTTCACCCAGGGCGCGGTGTCCTGACGGAGCAGGTGAAGCCCGCCCATGGTGCCAGGCTCGACGTGTGGAAGGCCGATCCGGCCGACGACCGGCGCATTCCTGCCCCACGCGGCGAAGGTGTCTTGTTCAGCACGCCGGCTTTCTCGCTGAAAAACAGTGGAAACCGCACGCTGCGTGCGCCAAAGCGGTCCTGGCGGATAACTCTCGACGCCGAAGGGCACGACAACCGGCTCGCCGGAATGGTTCGGATCAATCTCAAGGCGATGTACAATGATCCTTCTCAGATGCGCGAAGCCCTGGCCTGGCGCCTGTTCGGCAAAGCCGATGTTCCGGCGCCGCGGCACACGTATGCGAGGCTGGCCTTTGACAAAACCTACAGGGGCCTCTTCTCGGTCATCGAGCACGTCGACAAGAGATTCCTGAAAGATCACTTTGGCGAGAACCACCGGGGAAATCTTTACAAGACCGGCTGCCGCGACATCGGGTGCGCGACTCTCGCATACAGGACTGGGTCCGATGGCGACGACACCGGCCGCCAGTATTTCATCCCTGGGCCTCATGAGCGCACCTACCGTCTCAAGACTAACAAGAACAAGCCCGAGGCCAACACGTACGACGACCTCGCCTGCTTCATCAGAACGATCCACGGCATCGGACTCCCAGGCCGCGAGGGACGATTCGGCACGGACGCCTTCCGTGAGTCGGTGGACGGCATCATGAACACAGGCGCCTTCCTCAGGTGGGCAGCCGTCAACATGCTGCTCGGCAGCTGGGACAACTACTACGCAACTCCGTCAAATTATTATCTCTACAACTCGGGGCGCAGGGGAGCGGCGAAGGATTTCGTCAGCTCGCCTTATTTCCACTTCATCCCCTGGGACTACGACAACTGCCTGGGGATAGATTATTCCGGTACACGATGGCAGTACGCAGATATCCTCGACTGGCCGGGCAAAGTGAACCGCCACATCCCGAACATCCCACTCGTGCGGAACCTGCTCCGCAACCACGACTACCGTCAGTACTACTTAGACTATGTGGAGCACATGCTCGATACCGAATTCAATCCGCGGGCAATTGCCGCGCAGATCGGGGCGCGCTCTGAAGGCGGCCTGTGGGACCGCGTCCGGCAGGCCGCCTATCTGGAATCTGACACACCTTACGGGTGGCCGCTCACCGGCCGGCGGTACAGCAACGACGAGATCTACCAGAGCGGCTGCCGGCAGCGCGAACTGCGGTATGGGAAGAAGAGGATGGAGGGTATTGTCCATTATGTCCGCATGCGTCATGACAGCGCCCGCGCGCAGCTGAAGCAGCTAAGGCGGGCAATACCGCGCACTGTCGATAGCTTTGCCCCGGCAGTGGAACAGCTGCCACGGGCCGCCTAGTGCCGTTCGGCCTGCCTCTGACCGGTGATGCGACGGTAGGAGGATGCGAGGATAAGATCATCTGCGGCCGCTGTGGAGTGAGGGGTCATGGATCGTGCCCGACGAAGTCTCGGCGAGGCCAGCACCGGGGAAACCACCGCCGAGCAGGAGGTCCTCTGGCCCGTTCACGCCCTGTTCCAACAACGCGTCGCTGGGGACGATGCGCTGCTGAGGCTCGCCGGGCTCCGCTTCGCCCAGATGGGCGTGGCCGCCGAGGTGTACGCCGACACACCGGACCAGCTCGAGTATGTCCTGCAGTTCGTGCCCTCCCATGCGTGCTTGCCCGTCGTCCACCTGAACCGCGGCGTCAACGTGCTGCACGAGCAGGGCCGCGCCGTGGTGAGGGAATTCGCCGACCGCTTCGCAGGCCGCGTCGCAGGCCTGGTCGTCCACGACAAGCGTGAGATGGCGGCACAGACAGGCCGCCTGCTTGCCGCGATGCGCGAGCTGAATGCCTACCTTTGCGAGCGGCCGGATGGTCCCATCGTTTTTCTCGAGTACGCCGCCGGACTGGATCGTGGCTGGTTCGTCGAGGTGGCGGAGCGGCTCCAGGACGCTGAGCGGGTTAGTTGCTGCATCGACGTCGGCCACATCGGCCTGAGGCAGGTGTCCTCCAGGTTCGGGCGCAGCCATCCTGGCCTGGACCTCAAGAAGCTCGGCCCGGCGGACGGCCGATTGCCCGAGCTGGTAGCGGACGTTCAGGACGCGGTGGGAAGCGCCTTGCCACATGTGCTCGACGTCACACGCTCGCTTGGCCGGCTCGGCAAGCACGTGCACTTTCACCTGCACGACGGGCATCCCCTCATCCCAGGTCTCCGGGATCACTTCAGTTTCCTGACGCGGGTGCCGATTCCCTTCAGCTACCAAGGCCGCCGGTCACTGAGCACGATGTACGGGCCAGACGGCCTGGCCTCCATCGTGTCAACAGCTATCGAGGCATGCCCCCCGCAGGGCGTCTCCTTCACGGTCGAGATCCACCAGGTTGAAGGCCGGCTGCCCCTCGCCGACGCCGCATGGCTCTTTCCGCACTGGCGGGACACCACCAACGCCGAACGGATGAACTACTGGCTCTTGGTTCTGTCTGAAAATGCGATGCTCATATCCCAACATGCTGCCCACAACCCGCGTCTAACCAGCCGGGACGGCCGGATTTGATTCCCTATGGGGCTGGACAGAGCAGCTTCGAGCATTGCGGACCGGGACGGGCTCCCATTTGCGCTCCCAGGCGAGCCTGGGGCGGCTCGTGCCCTATCAGGCACCAGACCACCTCGGGCTGATCACCCTCACTGAACCCTCACCGCCCCAATGCCCATGTGGGGATGGCGACGGTCGAGAACGAGCGTGTCGTGTCCGGCGTTCTGCCTGTCGGGTAGCGGAGGATGCGAGATTCGAACGCGCGAGGGATTGCCTCGGGCTGCAACCCGCCGCGGAGGCTCTAGGGCCATGGGCCACGGTTGTTTCAAGATCGTGCAACGCAGCCGCGACGGGAGTGCTGGGTCTTGGAGGACGATCTGGGAGTGGCCGCGGCCGAGTGGCTCGCCGGGCTGAGCTCGTCTGCGCCGCGCGTTGAGGCGCCCTGGCAGCGCGTTGGGTGGCGGGCAAGCTCCGGGCCAGCCTGCTATCCTCGTTGCTGGCCGCCAATGCCTGGCGGTGCACACCTCGCGCAGGCCCCAGCCTGCTTGGCGTCATAGGGCGCCGGGTGATGACATGAGCGTTGTGATCTTCCTGGGGAAGCGGGCTTCCCCTCTGGCGTGACCAGCGACGCGGTCGCCGGGCATGTCATAGACCTCGGCAGTCGCGGCTACTTCGGTCACGTCTTCAGGAAGCACGGCAACCAGCCCCAGAGCAGCTTCGCCGGGGCGGACCGCGACCAGGATCTGATCCGGTGGCTGCTCAGCTTCGGCAGCGGCTACCCGGTGCACTTGCATGGCCCGGGTGCGTGGCGGCTCGAGGAGCCGATTCGGGCGGCAGGGTTCCCGGCGCAGCGGGAGGAAGAGACACATCCCCGTGTGACCGTGTGCTGTCTGCGCGAAAGCTTCGACGCGCTGGCCATCCAGCTGTACGGCCCGGTCGAGCGCCGATCCACTCCGGTGACCGAGGCAGGGCGTCGTGATCTAGCCGGCTGGCTGCGGACGCTCGGAGCGGTATCCGAGGTCGTGCTCGGAGATCCCTATGGCGGCAGCGCGGAACTTGAGGCCGATCTGCGGGAGCAGGGCTGGCCCGTTCACGTCGAGAAGCTGACCGGCGCGTGGACGGTGTTCATCGACTGCTACCCCGGCAGGTACGAAGCGTCCGCACGTCTTAGCCCCGTTGCGCAGCGGACGTCGGCGCCAGCCAGCGCCGGGGGAAGACAGGCTCTGCTGGCGTGGCTGTCGGATCTCGGACCGGTGAGACGGGTCGTCGTCTACGACGCAGGCCAGGACAGCGCGGACCTCGCCACCGTCCTTGGAGATGCGCTGTTCTCAGTGCGAGTCGAACGTGCCACGCGCGGAACGCTGGCCACGCCACCTGGCGACACCATCGGCGGCGTCCAGATTCAGCTGGCGCTGCGCGGTCTCGGCTGGCTGGAGATGCGCCTGCGCGTCAACGCCGGCTCTTTTGTTCTTGCCGGCTCCTATCTCACCGATGCCTGGCAGGAAACGCTGACCGCGCTGACCGGGCTGCTGCGGGGCGCCGCCGAGACCCAGGCCGTCTGGATCGAGGAACCCGGCTCCCACCGGTTCGCGTTCAGCACCCGCGACCACGGGATGCTCTCGGTCAGGCTCTTCTACCTGGCCGGCGACATGTTCGGCACCGCCACGCCAGCCGGGGATGGTGAACTCGTTCTTGACGCGACAGTACGGCTAGCCGACCTGGCCATGGCCTTTGTGAGCGCATCGCACAGCCTCCTGGCGGCCGTCCCGGACATTGACGTCCGCGCCCGCTGGCATTACGGGCCCCCGCTCCTCGAGCTGCGGAGATCGAAGCGCTGCTCGATCGCAACGCAATCCAGGCGGACGCCTTACGTCGCCCGGGGCCACGGCCGTTTCAAGATGACGTAAGTCCGAGGATACGTAAGTCCGAGGATGATGAAGGGCCGCTCCATGTAGCGGCTGGCCCAGCGGGTCGCCTCGGTGGTGTCGGGCCGGCCAGCCTGGTGCAGGGCTCCGACGGCTAGGCCGAAGTTACGTCGCCTGAGATTGGTGAACCCCCTGCATTGCAGGGGGTTCATGGTTTCTGGCTGGGTTGGACGACGGGCCGGGTCCATCGGTTTCTCCACGAAGGGACTGGCGCCACCCGGTGAGAAACTAACCTCGCCGCAGTTCCTGGCTGCGTCGAAAACCTGCCAGCCGCTCCTGGGCGGTGGATCGTGAGCGGCACCGTCTGTCCCGGCCAGACGGCTGGTCGGCAGGCCGGGGCAGTCATGGCCGCCGAAGCCGGCGGCATTCACCGGGCTGGCCGACGGCGCCGGGTGGCCACCAGCGCCGCGGACGTGGCCGCCGCCGTGGTGGCCGGGACACCGGTACCTTGCGGCCGGCCCAGCCATGGGATACCGGCAGCGCCTCCCACACCTTGGCCGCTACGCCGGTCACCGGCCGCCGGTGCCGGAGATTCACACGCAACTCACGCGCAATCCGCGCGGCGTCTTGAGGCTTGCCGACGATGATGATTGCCGGCAGCGTCAGCTACGCGACTCCCAGGGATGACGGCATGAACCATGGCACCGGCGGCGGTGGCGGCCGGCGGCGGGCGGGGCCGTGGCGGGCAGTCCTGCCCGCCGTGGCCGGGATGGCGGTGCTGGCGGCGGCATGCGCGGGCGGCGGCTCGTCCGCCGCCGGAGGATCAAGCTCCTACCAGAAGGCGGTTGCCTACGCACAGTGCATGCGCTCGCACGGCGTGCCGGGCTTTCCCGATCCTGACAGCAAGGGGAACTTCATCATCAAAGGGCCGGAACTCGGCGGCTCTGGCCAGCAGTATCAGTCGGCCGACAAGGCCTGTAAGCACCTGCTGCCGAACGGGGGCCAGATGACTGCGGCGCAGCAGCAGAAGGCCCTCAGCCAGGCATTGAAGTTCTCCGCGTGCATGCGCGCACACGGGCTGCCGAACTTCCCCGATCCCACCGTGGAGAAAGGCGGGATCAGCTTGCATCTTGGTGGCAGTGGCATCAGTCCCAACTCGCCGCAGTTGCGGGCCGCGCAGCAAGCCTGCCGGTCGCTGCTGCCTGGAGGTGGACCGTGAGCGGCACTGTTTCTTCTGGCCGGGCAGCTGGCCAGCCGCCGGGGGCGGCCATGACCCCCGATACCAGCGGCGAGGGCCGGCGTGGGCTGCGCTGGGTGGTGGCCACGGGAGTGGTTGTGGCCGTGGTGGTCGTGGCCGGTGTGGTGGCCTGGGTGAGCGGCGCGTTCGGGAACTCCGGTTCGTCTGGGGCGGGGGCGGCCGGTGGCGCGTATCGCACCTCGACGGCGGCGGTGGTGCGGCGGTCATTGTCGTCGCAGACTCAGGTGAGCGCCACGCTGGGGTTTGCGGGTTCTTACAGCGTGGCCGCCAAGGGCGGCGGCACGCTGACCTGGCTGCCGTCGCAGGGGCGGGTGATCCGCGAAGGCCAGGTGCTGTACCGGGTGGACAACGGCACACCGGTGTTCTTGCTGTACGGGACGGTCCCGGCGTGGCGGGACCTGTCGGTGGGGCTGACCGGCGCGGACGTGGCTCAGCTCAACCGCGACCTGGTGAAGCTGGGCTATGCGACCAGGAGTGCGCTGCTGGCTGCGGGCCTGGGCCTGGACTATTTCAGCTCCGGGACCTTCTCCGCGCTGGAGGGCCTGCAGGCGCATCTGGGACTGCCGGTGACCGGGAGCCTGCCGCTGGGGCAAGCGGTGTTCTTGCCGTCGGCGCTGCGGGTGAGCGCGGTGAATGGGTCGCTGGGCTCAGCGGCCGCGGGGACGGTGCTGACGGGGACCTCGACCATCCCGGTGGTGACGATCAACCTGGATGCCAGCCAGCAGGGCGAGGTCAAGGCGGGTGACAAGGTGAGCATCACCTTGCCTGATGGCGGCACCACGGCGGGGGTGGTGTCGTCCGTCGGTAAGGTCGCCAAGGGGACGGGCTCCTCGGCCACGATCACTGTGGAGGTCACGCTGGCTGACCCGAAGACGGTCGGCCGGCTGGATCAGGCGCCGGTGACGGTCGCGATCACCACCGCCAGTGTGAGCAACGTGCTGGTGGTGCCGGTGGCTGCGCTGCTGTCGCAGCCCAAAGGCGGGTATGCAGTGGAGGTGACCGGCCCGGGCGGCCATCACCTGGTGGCGGTGACTCCAGGGCTGTTCGATGATGCGGCGGGCCTGGTCCAGGTGACCGGGGCCGGGCTGGCCGCCGGGCAGCATGTCGTGGTGCCCGCGCTATGACCGCCGCCTCGATCCGGCCGGCCGGCGACCTGCGGCCCGGGCGCGGCCCGGACGGCGGGCCGGGCTTGGTGTTGGAGCTGGCGCAGGTGACCAAGACCTACCCCAGCTCACCGCCGGTGACCGCACTGGCCGGGGTCAGCTTCACGGTTGCCGCCGGTGAGCTGGTCGCTATCGCCGGCCCGTCGGGGTCGGGCAAGAGCACGCTGCTGCATTTGATGGGCACCCTGGACCGGCCCAGTAGCGGCACGGTGCGGGTGACCGGCCTGGATGTGGCCGCCCTGTCGGATCGTGAGCTGGCCGGGCTGCGGGCTGGGCGGATCGGGTTTGTGTTCCAGCAGTTTTTCTTGGCCGAGCAGGCCAGCGCGCTGGATAACGTAGCCAACGCCCTACTGTATGCCGGGTACCGGCTAGCGGCGCGGCGCGAGCGGGGCGCCTGGGCGCTGGAGCGGGTCGGGCTGGGCCACAAGCTGGCCGCCCGCCCGACCCAGCTGTCGGGCGGGGAGCGGCAGCGGGTGGCGATCGCCCGGGCGGTGGCCGGCCGGCCGGCGATCGTGCTGGCCGATGAGCCTACCGGCAACCTCGATTCGGCCACTGGCGCCGCGCTGCTGGCCCTGCTCGACGAGCTCAACGCCGACGGGGCCACCATCATCGTGGTCACCCACGACCAGGCCATCGCCGCCCGCATGCACCGCCAGATCGAGATGCTGGATGGGCGGGTCGTTGCCGACACCACCACCCCCGCGGGGCGGCGGCCATGACCGCCCCCGCCCGCCCCGCGCCCGCGCGGCTGCGCCCCGCGGACCTGGCCCGCCTGGCCGCCGTCGGGCTGCGCACCCGCAAGCTCCGCGCCGCCCTCTCCGCCCTCGGGATCGCGATCGGGGTAGCCGCCATCGTGGCGGTGCTGGGCCTGTCAGCGTCTTCCCAGGCGGGGCTGCTGGCCGAGATCGCCAAGCTGGGCACCAACCTGCTGACCGTGCAAAACGGGCAGACCTTCACCGGCGGCACCGCCGAACTGCCCCTCACGGCGCCCGCGATGATCACCCGCCTGCCCGGGGTCACCTCGGTCCAGGACACCGGGACGGTCAGCAACGTCAACGCCTACCGCAGCCCGCTGATCCCCTCGATCGACACCAACGCCCTGTCGGTGGACGCGGCCAGCCTAGGCCTGTCGGCCACTGTCGGCACCAGCATGGCCCGCGGCAGGTACCTGAACGCCGCCACCGCCCGCGAGCCCGTCGCGGTGCTGGGCGCCGCCGCCGCCCAGCGGCTCGGGATCGACAAGATCTGGCCCGGTGAGCGGATCTGGGTCGGCAACATGTGGTTCTACGTGACCGGCATCCTCAAACCCGCCGTCCTAGCCCCCGAGATCGACTCCTCAATCCTGGTCGGCTACCCCGCCGCGCAGAAATACCTCGCCTTCGACGGGCACCCCTCCACCATCTACCTGCGCGCCGCCACCAGCCAGGTCAAAACCGTCGATGCCCTGCTCGGCGCCCAGGCCAACCCCGAAAACCCCGAACAGGTCGACGTCTCCCAGCCCTCAGCAGCGCTGACCGCCCAGGCCGCCGCCAAGGGCGCCTTCAATACCTTGTTCCTGGGCCTGGGCGCGGTTGCCCTGCTGGTCGGCGCCGTCGGCGTGGCCAACATCATGATCATCTCCGTGCTGGAACGGCGCTCGGAGATCGGGCTGCGCCGGGCGCTGGGCGCCACCAAGGGCCACATCCGCACCCAGTTCCTGTCCGAAGCCATCCTGCTCGCTCTCGCGGGCGGCGCGGCCGGCGTCATCCTGGGGGCGGCCGCCACCACCATCTACGCCCACACCAAAGGCTGGGCCACCGTCATCCCCCCACTGGCCTGGGCCGGCGGGCTGGCCGCCGCCATCATCATCGGTGCAGCCGCCGGACTCCTGCCCGCCCTGCGCGCCGCCCGCCTCTCACCCACCCAAGCACTCTGGACCCTGTGATGCCCCGCCCAGCGGAACCGGCCCTCAACGCGATCAAGCAGTTGGGTGTCTCGCCCTGACCAGGTTGGGCACAGAACCACCAATTCTGAACGCCTCCCGAAGGGGCAGACCCATAGCGCCCAGAACGGCGGGTCGGCGCTCGGCTCACCGGCCTCCTGGACCGATCCGCGCTCTACGGCGTCCTGGCTGAGATCGAAGCGCCCGGCCCCGACCTCCTCAAGATCCGCCAGCTCACCCCACAACGCGAATCACCAGAACCAGTGGGGACAGCCGCTCACCGTGATGGCCGCTAACTTCGGCCGCACCCGAACCCTGCAACGACCAGGCGCCGCTCCCATGACCAGTGCCCCCGTGCGCGACCAACTCGCAGACCACCTCATCACCCCGCAGAACGCAGCGCTCCTGCTCATCGACTACCAGCCCGCACAGCTGGCCAGGGTCCGCTCGATGGATCACGCGCTGCTAGTCAAGAACGCCGTCTCGACGGTCAAGACCATCAAAACCTTCGGAGTCCCGGTCGCGCAGCCGACCATCAACGTCGCCTCCGGCCGGGGACAGCCGGCGCTCCCCGAACTCGCCGGCCTGCTGACCGACGACAAGCCGCTCGACCGGACCACGGTCAACTCCTGGGAGAACATCGAATTCCTCCAGGCCGTCCACGCCACCGGCCGCCGCAAGCTCATCATCTGCGCCCCGTGGACCGAGATCCGCATGGCCTTCGCCGCCCTCGACGCACTGCGCGAAGGGCACGAGGTCTACCCCGTCATCGACGCCATCGGCCGCACCTCGCCCGAGGCCCACCGGGCCGGCCTTGACCGCGTCATCCAAGCCGGCGGCCAGCCGATCAGCTGGGTCTCGCTCGCCTGCGAGCCTCAGCGCGACTGGGCTCGCCAGGACACGGCCCCAGCGATCGCCGAGATCGTCCTCACCGACCGCCTACTGAAGGAGCAATAGCGCCCCCGTGGCAGCCGCGACTCACAACGTGGCCCGCAACGCCAGTAACAACAGAGACGTCGTGAATCCCATGTCGATGCCACCTCTTGCCGGACACAAACGCGCGCCTGCCGGGCCTGTTCGCGGCGGGCCGGCGCACCTGCACCTCGGTGCCGTCGACCCGCAGCGTCACACCCTCGGCCGCGGCGTAGGCGAACACATCCGCCAGCGTCCGCAGCCGCAGCCCGGGCTGGCCGGGCACGGCGAACCCGCGGGCGGCCAGCAGCGGCCGCGGGCAGGCCGCCGCCTGCGGTGCTGCGCACTGCACTGTACGGCTGGGCGTTCAATCCCGGCCGGGCCGGGAGCCAACCGCCTGCCCAGATCGAGCAGGCGCTGGCCTGGGCGCAGCGCCGCTCGCCCCCGCTCGCCAGCCTGGCCGACCCGGCGGTCATCCGCGGCGCCCTGGATGGCCTGACCTGCCGGCTGGATGGCAGCCAAGACGCCGCGGCCACCATCACCCGCAAGCGCGCCGTCTTCCATAACGCGCTCGGCTACGCGGCGGAGCTTGGCCTGCTGCCCGCCAACCCGCTCAGCCAGGTCGCATGGCGGCCGCCACACACGTGCGCGGCTGTGGACCCCCGGGTCGTGGCCAGCCCCGCCCAGGCTGAGGCGATCCTTGAGGAGGTGACCAGCACCCGGACCGAGCTGGCCGCCTTCTTCAGTTGTCTGTATTACGCGGCGCTACGCCCCTGAGGAAGCCGTCGCGCTCACCGCCAGATGCTGCGACCTCCCGCCCCAGGGGTGGGGCAAGCTCACGCTCAGCGCCGCCGCCCCGCGCAGCGGGTGTGAGATCACTGCTCTCGGAGCTGCACAGATGGGGGTGTTCGGCGCGGTTCGGGGCGTTGAAATGGCATTATGCCCGACGGCCCCGTCGGCGGGATCCCACCTTCAGCGCTGGTTGAGGAGGCGCTGTGTCTCGGCCAGCAGCTCCCAGGACTGCGCCGAGGGAGCAGGGTCGCAGGTGACCGCTATCAGCTGTGCTCCTGCGTCGGAGTAGAGCGCGAGGTGAGTGGCGACCTGGCTGGGTGTCCCGGCGATGGCCAGCTGCCGGGCGCGATCGGCGGGCAGGCCGTACATGGCCTGCATGGTCCCGGCGGTCATGTCGGCCAGCCCGGCGGCGGGACGGGCGCTGATGGCGGCGTGCAAGCAGATGCCCAGCCGGGGCCTGGCCCGCCGGGCCTCGTCGGAGAGCTCGCCGAGGCGGGCTGCGCTTGCCGCGAACTCGCGCGGGGTCTGGAAGCCGGACAGCCAGCCATCGCCGAAGCGGACGGCACGCCGCAGGGCAGCTGTGGACTGGCCGCCGATCCACAGCGGCGGCACCAGCATGGCCGGCCGCAGCGAGATCGCAGCAGAACCCGGGGCATCGGGGACCGGGGTCGGCTGGCCGCCGAGCAGGCCAGGCAGCAGCCGGAGAAACTCATCGGTGCGCCGGGCTCTGTGCTCGCGGCGGAAGCCCGCCGCGTGATACTCCTCCGCGGGTCCGCCGCCCAGGCCCACGCCGAGCCGCAGACGGCCGCTGCCCGCGATGTGCTGCAAGCTGGCGATCTGCTTGGCGGCCCAGGCCAGCGGGCGCAGCGACGGCACATACACCGAAAACCCGATCGCGATGCGATCCGTGACCGCCGCGGCGGCAGCCAGCGTCAGGCTGCTATCCAGCACCGACATCTGGCCGGCCACCAGACGGTCCTCGGCCCACAGGCAGTCCAGGCCAGCCCGCTCCGCGAGCCGCGCCAGGCCAGCGGCATCCGGCAAGGCCTCATCCGGTGCCGTCGCCTCAGGCAAGGCGGCCCCGACATCGACGCGCATGCCCCTCCGATCGTGGCACGGAAACGCCCGGCACATCTGCCAAGCCAGTCGACACCTCCGGCGGTCAGCCGCTCCTGAGATGTCGCGAACGAGTATGACTGGCCGGTACGACATTTCAGCGTCCACGCCGGTCACGGACAGACCGCACAGTCAGCAGCCGGCATCCCAGGGCGCGCGCCGCACCTGATCCGGCTTCCATAGCCCAGCTGAAATGCCAAGATGTGGCCAAATCCGCGGATGTGGCGCGGCGCCAAGGTGCACTGTGCGTGCCGCCACTGGCTGCGGTGGCGCTTGGCTCGCGCCGCGGCGCATGTCCGGGCGCGCCATGGCGCACCCGATCGGCGCCCGGGTACGGGCCGGGCGCGCAACAGGCACCTTGATCTGGCGCAGTTGGTGGCATCGTGGGTGCCCGTCAACGGGCAGGTAAGCCTGGTTGGCGCTGGGCGGCGGGGGCGAGACCGGCTGGGCACTGTGCGCCCGCTGAGCAACTCACCGAATAGCAGGCGGCCGGCCGGAGTCACGTTGACTTCGCAGCGCGAGCACATAACCGATAACAAATCCCCGGGACCGCGCCGAACAAGTTGCCGAATCGGGGCGCTCGGCGTCGGGTCACGTGACGTCCAGCCGCTGCCGGATACGTGCGGCTCGAAGCTCCCGATCCCCACCCAGGGCGACGACGCGACGCTCGGCAGACGAGGACGATCCCGGCCGGCATCACTGCATGAATATTCAGCGGGAGCAGGTCATTGCCTGCGGTTTGGTACTGCGCTCGATCGGCCTCTCATGGCGTGCGTCCAGGCCGCGGTTGCCGCCCGCAAGCGGATCGGTTTGCGGCCTTAGGGAGAAGTAGCGCCGCCCGGCGCAGTCCTCGCGACGGGCGTCTACCCGGGACTGGGTTCCTAGGTTTTCTTAAGGTCGTTGGATGGCTGATCTTGGGCCTCGTCGGTGGACTTGGGGGATCCCATCCGAGGAGAGGAGCGCCCCATGTTGGTTCGGCGCCATCGTCTTGCCATTGCGGGAGTCATCACTGCGGCCGCAATTGCCGTCCCGACCCCCGCGTTGGCGTCCGGGTCCGATTCACTGTCCGGCAAGCCAGCGCCACCGCAGGCGTCTGCCGCCAACGCCAAAAAGTCCGAAGCCAAGCCAGCGCCATCGCAGGCGTCTGCCGCCAGCGCCAGCAAGTCCGCGGCGGCGCGGTCCCAGCTGCACGCGCTCGCCGCGTCTGCGGGCATCAGCGTGAACCGGGTACAGGCCGGACTTGTGGCCGCGAAGCGGGCCGGCGGCAACACTGCTGCGAGCATCGCGGCTTTCGCCGCATCGACCGGGGTGTCGCACGCGACCGCACAACGAGTCGTATACGCCGTGTTCGGAACAAGGTTCATCAAGAGCGTGACCGTGCCAGCGGCGGTGAAAGCACTCGCCACACGGTTGGGCGTCAACACCAGCGCGGCAGGGCGCGCGTTGAAGCAGATCGCTGCGTTGAGCAACAAAAACGGTGGTGTCGACCCGGCCAGCTCGGCGTTCGCCGCGATCGCCCACGATCTCGGCGTGAGCCCGGCCCAGCTGGCCGCCGCCTGGGCGGGGTCAAGCAGGTCTTGGCCGGCAAGTAAGCGGCGTCGGTCGGCGCGAGTCCCGTGCACAATGAGTCACGTGCGGGTCCTCGTGGTCGACGACGATTCGGCTGTGCGCCGATCGTTGTCCACTGCGCTGGGGCGTGACGGCTACGAGGTGCTGGCCGCCGAGGGTGGCAGCGCGGCGCTGGCTCACCTCGTCGCCGCCAGCGTCGACGTGATTGTGCTCGATGTGGCGATGCCCGAGCCGAACGGCCTCGAGGTGTGCCGGCGGCTACGCGCCCGCGGGGACCGGACGCCGATCCTGATGCTCACCGCCCGCGACCTGGTCGATGATCGCGTCGCCGGGCTGGACGCCGGCGCCGACGACTATCTGGTCAAGCCGTTCGCGCTCGCCGAGCTGCGCGCCCGCCTGCGCGCACTGCTGCGCCGCAACGCAGCCAGCACCGAACAACTGAGCTACGGCGACCTGGTGCTCGACCTCGCTGCGGCACGGGTGACGAGGGGCGGGCGCGAGGTTTCCCTGACCCGGACCGAGTACCTGCTGCTGGAGCTGTTCCTACGCAACCCTGGCCGGGTGCTCAGCCACTCGCAGATCTTCCAGGCGGTGTGGGGTTACGACTTCGGCCTGCGCTCGAACAACCTCTGGGTGTACATGGGCTATCTGCGCGCCAAGCTCGAGGCGGCCGGTGAGCCACGCATCCTGCACACCGTGCGGGGGCTCGGCTACGTCCTGCGAGATGAGCCGTGACGCTGCGGAACCGGGTCTCGGTGGCGGCAGCAGCCGGGGTGCTGGTCGTCGTCGCCGCGGTCAGCAGCGTGCTGTACTTCTCCTACGCCGCGAGCCTGCATTCCCGCGTCGACGCAGCTCTCGTCGGCGACGCCCAGCAAGCCTCCAGTATCGCCCAGCGCATCAAGCAGTCGGCCGGCGCCAGTAAATCGACCCACGACTTCGTCGTCACCGTCGGCACCGTAAAAGTCCAGCTGCTCCCGGGCCCGGTGGCGGCCGGCCGGCCCACCCTGTTCGGGCCGCTCGGCAGCCGCGATGTCGCGGTCTCCGAGGACGCGCAGCCCGCGTACTTTGCCTACGCGCGCTACGGCGGCCAGCAGTTCCGCGTCTACACCGCCGCCTGGCCCGGTGGGCTGGTACGCACCGGCCGGGCGGCGAACGCCGATGACGGCGCGCTGCGCACCGCAGCCCTGCTCTTCGCCGGGCTCACTGTCGCGGCCGCCGGCATCACCTACGGCGCGGCGCGGCTGACCGCAGGCCGCATCCTGCGACCCATCGCCGAACTCACCGCGGCCGCCGAGCACGTCACCCAGACCCGCGACCTGTCCGCCCGCCTCGACTCCGCCGGGACCAGCGATGAGGTGGGCCGGCTCGGCTCGTCCTTCGGCACCATGCTGGCCGCGCTGCACGAATCGGTCACCGCACAACGCCAGCTCGTCGCCGACGCCTCCCACGAACTGCGCACCCCGCTGACCAGCCTGACGACGAACCTGGACCTGCTCGAGGACGGTGCCGGACTGGCCGACCCGCAGGCGCCCGCCTTGGTGCGGGCGGCCCGGGATCAGGCCGGCGAGCTCGACCAGCTGGTCACCGACCTGCTCGACCTTGCCCGCTACGGCGAGTCCGCGCCGCACCGCGAGACCGTGCGCCTGGACCTGCTTACCAGTGAGGTGGTGCACCGCGTGCGGCAGCGCGCGCCGCATCCCCCCATCGTCGCGGACCTGCAACCCTGCCTGGTGCACGTCGATCCCGCCGGGGTCGACCACGCCATCTGCAACCTGATCGGCAACGCGATCAAGTGGAATCCGCCCGGCGCCGCGGTACACGTCGCCGTGGGCGACGGCCGCGTGTCGGTCACCGATCACGGCCCGGGCATCGCCGACCAGGACCTCCCCCACATCTTCGAGCGCTTCTACCGGGCACCGGCCGCACGCGGGATGCCCGGCGCCGGGCTGGGACTGGCCATCGTGGCCCGCATCGCGCAGGCCAATGACGCAACGGCCGATGTGCGAACCGGTCCGGACGGGTCGACATTCAGCCTCGCCTTCCCTCCACATCCGCGCGCCGCGGACGTCTCGCCCCGCGAGCAGGAATAGGCAAGTCTCGCCATGGCGGGAGTAATCACTGCGATCTGCCGCGCCTTCCTGGCCCGGACGCTGGCTGCCATGAACCCACGCCACGGCAAGAGCATGGCCCCACACCACGGCGAGACCGCACGCCACGGTGGAGTGTTCGCCGCCCTGCTGGCGACCATCGCGCTGCTGGCGGCGGCATGCAGCGGCTCGCCGGGTAGTCACGTGGCGCAGCCCGGCTCGACCACAACGCAGAGCAACGGAGCGCTCGCCTTCTCCCAGTGCATGCGCTCCTACGGGGTGCCGAACTGGCCCGCCCCAACAGCAGCGGAGGGATCCCCAAAGGAAACCGCGCAGCAACTCGGGGTCAGCAGTTCCCAGCGACGAGGCTGCCAGGACGTTCTTCGAATCACTCGGCCGGACCGACCAGTACGCGGTCATCCTGCGGCTATCAAGGTCGCGCGGAGCGGCCAGCCGGGCAGCCCAGCTGCGCAAGGTGATCGACCCCCTGCGATCCGGCCAGCGGATCACCTGATCAGCCTGCCACCGAGACCCGGCACTACCCGCCGGCGGCGGCTGAATCGGTCGTACAGCCTGGCGTAGCCGTGGCGGCCCAGCACCCCTCGGACCAGGAACAAGACCACGCCGAACGCGCACACCGCAACGAAAATGCGCTCGAGGAAGTTCAGTGCTGCAACGGCGCCCTTCCAGCCGCGGCCGACCGGCCGTCGTAGCTGCAACCGGTGAGGTGCTTGCCCTCCTGGCCCTTGCATGCCTCACGGAACTCGACGGCACGACCAGCATCCGCCGGGGTGAGGATCGATCGGTCCACGACCGTATTGATCACCCGACCGTCCGCGACCCGGACGGTGGCGTGGCACTGCCACCAGTAGCCGATGCCGTCACGGCTAACCGGCCCGAGCCGCTCGCACGCTCCGACCCTGGCCACCGCCGGATGCTCTTCAGGGCCGAGGTAGCCCGACCGCGTGCCCTTGTACAGGTTGAAGACCGTCGCGAACACAAGCAGGAGCACGAAACCGGTACCCGCGGCCACGACGGCCGCCAGCAGCATCTTCACCCTGTCCTTGATCGGACCGTCCGCTGTCCCGTCCGGACCAGCCGGATCCCCGGCCGAGGGATCGAGCGTACCGCGAGCACGGGCCCGCCGCCCCGCCCCCGTGCCATTGCCCTGCCTCATTGGTTGGACCTCCAGCTGACAAGCTACCGAAAACGCTGGCGGCAAAACGGCGTCTCATACGCCTATCAAGCCGCTGTGGGTTAGCGCATAAGGCGAGTGCGGGTCAGGCTTGAACCTCGTAACGGGCGCGGCGACCGGTACGGGTGAAGCCGAACCGGCTGTACAGCGCGGTGGCGTGAGGGTTGTCAACGTTGACATTGAGCGTGATGGTTGTCTCGCCCGCGGATCTCATGCGCTGCACGGCCTCGGCGATCAGCCTGGCACCGATGTCCTTGCCGCGGGCTGTGGGCACGACGCCCATCTGGACGATCCAGCCCGTGGCTTCGCCGACGATGAAGCCCACGTCGTTGCCGTCGGTGGTGGCGAGCAGCGTCCACTCGGGGCGGAAGTCCTCGTCGTCGCTGATCCACTCGATCCAGCGTTCTTGCGCCCACCCGGGGAATCCTGGCCGATCGCGGAATGACGCCTGATAGACCGCGTAGTACCGGGCGGGATCGGCCTGATCCCACTGCGACAGGATCAGCCCCTCGGGCGCATGCGTTGCTGGCGGATGCGCCCGTCCCGCCAGTTGCATCACGTCTTCGGCGAACACCTGAGACAGCCCTTTGCTCAGGTACAGCGCGTGAGCGCCCTCACTGAGCGCTTCGGTCTCTGCGCGCAGCGCGCCATCACCCACCTCGCGGGCGGCCCAGTCAAACGCGCGCTCGCCGATGCCACGGCGGCGCCAGGCCGGGTGAACCAGCCCGGTCGTGACGGCGTTCGCGGCCCGGCGTTCGCCGGGTGCGCCCGCCGGCAGCCGGCGCAGCGACGAGACACGGATGAGCTCGCGGCCATCCCAGCCGGCGTACGTTTCGGCCTCGGACCGGTACTACCGGGCCAGGAAGCCGGGATCTGCGGCAAAAGGCTGGCCACCATCAGCTGACAAGCACCGGCGCGCCAAGTTTGTCACTGCCGGCAGGTCGGACTGTTCCAGCGCCCGCCACGACAGCACCTCGCGAGAACTGCTCACAGCCGAGCACCTTTCGATCAGCGCAAACGGATGCCGACACTACGAGCCGCCAACAGGAGACGCAACGCATTTCTGCCGGAGCTTAGCTTTGCTATCGACGCTAGCTGGCACCTCCGGTTACCTGGCGATGCCCTTATCTGCGAGCGTCGAGGAGGGTGATCGACAGTTCCGGGTTCTCAACATGGGCGTTGTGACCGAGTGCGGGGAGCGTGACCGCCGGGACGCCTAGGCAAGCCAGTTGCTCATCTGTGCTCATCGGGTCGTGCTCGCCGCGGGCCAGGGTCACCGGCGCCCGAGATTGCGCGAGCAGTTGCGCCATGTCTGGTGCACCGACCGCGAAGGTTCCCGGATCCATGGCCAGCCGCCATCGCCCGTCCTGATTGCGCAGCCCGGCATCCACCGCCGGGTCGTCGGCGGGCAGCAAGCCAGTCAGACCCGATACCCGCAGGTAGCGAGCGGCAGCCACGTCGCGTGAGGAGAACCGTGCCAGTGGCCGACGGGCCACCGCCTGAGCCCTGTCCAGATCCTCACCGGTCCAGACGACTTTGATTCCTAAGCCGATGACCGCCTGCACATGAACTGGAAATTTGCCGCTGGCCAAGGCCAGGCCGACGACGCCGCCAAGCGAATGTCCCAGCACGATGGTGTGGGCATTCGGCCGGATGATGCTGGCAACCCGGCGGCAAAGGCGTCGAAGGTATATGCAGTGAGCGGCGGCGAGCCGCCATGACCAGGCAGGTCGGACGCGAGCCAGCGCCCCGGCCACCGCTGGGCCAACAAGGGCCGCCATCGGTCCCAGACGTCGCCGGTCGCGCCAAGTCCGTGCAGCAACACCAAGAGCGTCTCACCGCTGCCGCCCTCGTGCACCCGCAAGCGCGCGTCCATGGTCGCAGTGTGCCAGTGGAACTGCGGGTGGTTAAGGTCGGCAACAGCCAGCAGCCGCTTCCACCGAGGAGTTCCTGGACAGCAAATGACCCTGGCCCGGCCTGCTCGCCTGAAACCGAGGTCGTTTGACCCTTCGACCTACGTCGATGGAGTGCCCTTCGCGGCCCTGACAAAGCTGCGACGAGAGACTCCGGTCGTTTGGGTGGCCGAGATTCCGGTCCTGGGCTGGCCGGAAGGCCCGGGGTTCTGGATGGTGCTGCGGCACGCGGATGTGGAATCGGTGCTGGCCAGACCGCAGCAGTTTTCGTCATCGCTCGGTGCCACGCAGATCCGTGACCCAGCGACGCCGCAGGCACTTGGTTATGTCCGGCAAATGATGCTCAACATGGATCCGCCAGACCACTCGCGGCTGCGGCGGCTGCTGGGCAGGTCGTTCACGCGGCGGGCCGTCTCCCAGCTTGAGGATCGCATTCGCGATCATGCGCGAACCATCTGCGACCGGGTATTCACAGGCCCGCGGGGTGAATGCGACTTGGGTGCGGCTCGTGTGAAGGGACGGTTTGATCAGGAAAGTTGATGGTTGAGCTGCTGCACGTGGTTGTTGTCTCCTACCGTTTCGGTGAGGGTAAGGAGGCGCTTGATGGGGTCGCTGGTCGATGAGCTGCAGCGCCGGGAGGCGGCGGCCCGTGAGGAAGCGGAGGACCTTCGCGGGCAGATCGCGCAGCTGAGTGAGCGTCTGGCCGGGGCCGAGGAGCGGCTGTCGCGGCTGGTGATCACCCGGGAAACGGTGGATGAGGTGCTGAGCGAGGGCGGCGGGCCGGTGTCATCGGCGGTGGCGTCGGCGGGGCCGTCGCGGTTGGGGCACCTGCCTGCGGTCGGGGTGCTGATGGTGCCGCCGTGGCGGCCGGGCCTTGAGGCCTCGGCGCTGCCGGAGGCCTACCGGGACCTGCTGGAGGTGGCAGAGGATGCCGGCCGGCCGTTGCGGGCGGGGCAGATCGCCGCGGCGGCCGGGCTGAGCACGGACAAGGCGAAGGTGGAGGGCCTGCGGGCGAAGCTGAAGCGGCTGGCTGAGCGGGGCTGGCTGGCGGAGGAGGCCGGGCCGGGGTTGTTTGCCTTGCCGGCCCGCAACGGCAGTTCCCGCAGTGCGGAAGCGGCGAATCCGGGGTGATAGCGGGCTCTTCTTCCTAGGTTCGAAGGTGCCAGCCATCGCGAACCACAAGCAGGAAGAAGAGCCCTATGGAACCGTATGCCCCGATCCCGGGTGCTGGCCCCTTTGCCGCCTCGATGGATTTGTTCGCCGCGCTGGTCGCCGGCCTGCAGGCACCCGGGGCAGACGGGCTGACCGCCTGCGAGGTCGAGGAACTGCTCGCCGGCCGGGGGCGCGAGGTGCTGCGGCAGCTGCTGCAGGATCACCTGGACCTGCGGGCGGCGCGGGAACAGGAGGCTGCGCGAGAGCACGGCGCTTCCACGGTGGGGGCAGACGGGATCGCGCGGAGCCGGGTGGAGACCGGCCACTCCAGGCTGCTGGCCACGCTGTTCGGCACGGTGCGGGTGACCCGGTGCGCCTGGCGCAGCCCGGCGGCGGGCAACCTCTACCCGGCCGATGCCGCGCTGTCGCTGCCAGGGCCCCGGCACTCCCATACCCTGGCCCGGCTGGCCGCGGCCGGGGCGGCGCGCGGCTCGTTCGAGGCCGCGCACGCCGCGATCACCGGCCGCTGCGGGCCGGTGATCGGCAAGCGGCAGATCGAGCAGGCCGTGGTGGCGGCCGCCAGCGACATTACTGCCTTCTACGCCGCCCGCATCCCGGTGCCGTGCACCGCCAAGACGCTGCTGGTGCTGTCAGCCGATGCCAAGGGGATCGTGATGCGGCCCGGGGCGCTGCGGGCGGCCACCGCCAAGGCCGCCGCCCGCCAGGGCAAGATGCGCACCCGGCTGGCGGCCGGGGAGAAACCCAACCGCAAGCGGATGGCCACCCTGGCCTGCGTCTACGACGCCGAGCCCGCGCCACGCCGCCCCCATGATGTGATCGCCCCGCCCGGCGGCCGGCACGGCCACCGCACGCTCCGGCCCAGGCCCAAAGCCAGAGCCAAGTGGCTGGCCGGGTCGGTGGAACACGACCCGGCCGAGGTCATCGCCACCGCCTTCGATCAGGCCGAAGCCCGCGACCCGGCCCGCCAGCGGACCTGGGTCGTCCTGGTCGACGGGGCCGAGCATCAGCTCAGCCTGATCCGCGCCGAAGCCGCCCGCCGCCGCATCACCATCCACACCCTGATCGACCTCATCCACGTGCTCGAATACATCTGGAAAGCCGCATGGTCCCTGCACCCCGCCGGCGACCCCGCCGCTGAGGACTGGGTCGCGGTCAAAGCGCTCGCCGTGCTGGCCGGCCACAGCGCCCGGGCCGCTGCCGAGATCACCGCCGAAACCGGCGCCGCCGGCCTCACCGCCAGCCAGCGCAACGGCGCCGACACCTGCGTCCGCTACCTGACCAGCAAGCAGGAGTTCCTGCGCTACGACCAGGCCCTCGCCGCGGGCTGGCCCATCGCCACCGGGGTCATCGAAGGAGCCTGCCGGCACCTGATCGGCGACCGGCTCGACATCAGTAATCAGCAACGGCGACTTCGATGAATACTGGCGCTTCCACCTCGCCGCCGAGCACCAGCGGCGCTACCCCGGCACCACACAAGGCGAGTACACGCTCGGAGCCTGACCAGCCCTCACTCGAAACGAGCCGCACCCATGCGACTTCGCCAAGGACGTAGCCGCGGATTTGCCACTGCTCACCCTGGCGGATGTGCTGGGTATGCCGCATCAGGACCGCTGGCTGCTCTTCGACTGGTCCAACCGGGTGATCGGCTACCAGGATCCGGACTACGCCTCCTCGGCCGAATTCGATCCGGCCGCAGGCACGCCCATGGCCAGGCAAGCGCTGGAACTGCGACCTGTGCCGGACAGTGATGGCCGAATGCCGGGCCCGCGCACCAGGGAAGGAATGCCTGACCTCTACGCGTATGCCCACCTGCTGGCAGAAGATAAACGGCGCCACCCGGGAGATGACGTGATGTCAATCCTGCTTGCCTAGGTGGACGACGACGGCGGCCAGGTGTCTGAGAGCCTGCTTGAAAACTCGGAGCGTGCCGTGGAGGCAGGCGCTATCGGGGCGTGTGTGCCGGGCGGTGTGCGACGGCGAGGATGTAGCGGACGTTGGGCAGGTTGGCGAGGAAGACCCGGGCCATGGCTGGGTAGTGGGCGCCCATGTCGGCGGTGATGTCTGATTCGGCGGCGATGATGCCTTCGGCGAGCGCC
>WNGQ01000533.1_pt1 | contig 38956 bp, 36 predicted proteins | sample 5407661 | NCBI WGS metagenome assembly WNGQ01 (sample SAMN13153382, study PRJNA577476) | soil metagenome | isolation source: 60 cm soil or saprolite under Garry oak tree replicate 2 | place: USA:California | collected 2016-06-15 | reverse complement strand
CTCTTTGACGCCAGAACGCTCTTGGGCGTCAGAAGGCTCTTGGACGTCAGAAGGCTCTTGGGCGTCAGGAGGCTCTTGGGCTTCGGAAGGCTCTTGGGCTTCGCCGCGGCGGCCGCCGGCGCCGCGGTCACTGAGGTCGGCGATGCCACGCCCTGTGGCACACCGCGACTGTGGGACGCCGGCACCGCCGAGATGCTTGCCAATCGGAAACCGGCTTCGGTTTCGCTGAGCTGCTGAATCTGGCCGTCATCCTGCACCGTGATGCTCAGGTGCTTGTGCCCATAACGCTTGTTTTCATGCGGCACATCCATCAGGCCGGTGACGCTCACCCAACGGCCGATCCAGGCCGTCGATGGCTGCTCCTTCAGCTTGGCAAGGCCGTCGGACCAGATCGAAATCTTGACGATGTTGCCGCGCGACGAGCCAAAATTGATGAAGACGTAGCGCTTCGCTGGGCCCTTTCCGGCCTTCCGCGATCCCGGCGTGACTTCGACGATCCGCCCGATCAACTCGACCCGGTCACCGACCCGAAGCATCGCAGCGGAGAAATTGAGCGCATCGACGATCGGGTAGGCGGAGATGTAGCGGGCCGAGGACTGCCTCGCGGTGGGTGAAGGGGACGTCTTGAGCTGCGTCTTCGCCGCCGGGAGATTTTGTCCGGCGAGGAATTCGTCGAGCGTCGGCACCGCGGCCAGGGGCGCTTCGCAGATCGCCGCGAAGCGGCGCGCCTGTTCCTTCAGCTTCGGTATCGCCACCAGGCGCCGGAAGATCTCGCTGTTCGCAGGATCGGCGAAATCGTTGGCCTTGAACACGATCGTCTCGCCGCCCTCGCGGAATTTGGCGTACAGCGATTTGTCCTCGATCAGGGCCTTCAGGCTGAGATCGACCGCGATGAAGCTGAAGCGATCCATCCTGGGACCGAAATCGGAAACCCGCCGCTCCGGATGCTGGAAGTGCTTGTGCCCGGTCTCGCTGCCGTTGCCCGCAGGCATGCCGGGGACGAACATGCCGTCGTAATCGATCAGCTTGATGTCGCCATTGGCAACCATCACGTTGCCGTTCTGAATGTCGCCGTGGGCGATCCCCTTGAGCTCGAGAAAGCGCGCAATGGCGGCAAAATCGGTCCGCGCCTTTTCCAGCGCGCGGGGATCGTTGAAGTGCTTGTCCAGCCAGATGCCGAGCGTATCGCCCTCGACCCAGTCCATCCGCACGATCGGAAAGGTCTGCTGGCGAACATTGATTCCGGATTGCTGGAAATCGAAATAGACGAAGCATCCGTTCGTGAGCGAGCGCAGCTTCTTGGAAATCGCGTCGTACTTCTGCTGGATCGCCGGAATCTCCCGGTGAAAGCAGCGCACGGCGCACTTTCGACGGGGCGTGGTGACCGCATAGGTCAGCGCGAACCCTCCCGACATCACCAAGGGCAGGCCCAGATTGTTTTCGGCAACCGCGCCCTGCTTCAATTCCGGGTCGGTGAAGGCTTGTGACGGATGTTGCACCGCTTCATGATATTCGACGATCTGCGGGTATGGCATTGTCCACCTACCACAGTGCAATCAATGTGGTGTCGTCCCGCTTCATGCGACCGGCCGCGCGCTCCTCCTGCACGAACCGGGCGAAGGCGCCTGGCGTTCTCACCTTGCGCAGAATGCTGATCGGGGACGAATCGCGATCGCGCTGCGACAACAGCCAGTGACCGAGCGCGTCGGTCATGCACAACAGCGCCGGCTGTTCCAGCCCGCGGAAGCTCCAGTCGGCGACAAGGTCGTAAGCGAAGTCCATGTGATCCAGGAACGCATTATGTATCGGGTTGGTGCAGATCAGTCGCGGCGAGCGGGTGAACTCGGCTGCGGTCGAGAGCGGAAACGTCGCCTTGATGCGATCGCCGTCGCAGAGCACCGCCAGGCTGTCGCCGACCGACAGGACCTGGATCGCTCTGCCTTCGTCGACGACCCGAACGCCGAGCAGCGAGGCGAAGCTGCCCTTGTCGAAGGATGCCTGCTGCATCCACGGCAGGCTGTCGCGGTCGTACAACTTGCGAAACTCGCCGATCGCCGCCGCCAGCCACTCGCGCGTGAACTCCGGATTGCGCGCATAGCGGCGCACCAGGATGCGCGCCCACGACGCCGAATCGAACGACACCGACGCACCGTCGCTCAGCGCATAGACGCCCTTGGCCGAGCGGTGAAAGCTGTCCTCGTTGAGCTGATCCTCCCGCTTGGGAACGCTGAACGCCAGGGGCAGGCGCGATTTCGAACGCGACGCCGTTGGCTTCACCTCAGTAGTGCTCACCGGTCGGCGACGAGTCTGGGTCGGGTGCCGATCTCGAAAAAGTCGACCACGCATTGCGGGTCGCCGTTGAAGATGAAGCCGCGCGATCCGTCGGCGATCGAATAGCCCTTGTCGCCGGCGAACTTGGCGAGATGCGAGGGCAGCGGGCTCGACATGCGGAACAGCATCCGCGAGTACTCGTCGTTGAGGTCGGACTCGACGGTCGGGAACACGATCTCGAGCCCGGCGCCGGTATTGACGTGGAGGTTGAACAGCAGCGCCTGCCCGTCCTTCGTCGAAATCTGCCGGAGCCCATCCGCCATTTCCTCGGGCGCGCCATCGGTCGATTGCCCGTCGGTGACGTGGAGAATGGTCGGTGGATAGGAGCCGGGGTGCTGTTCGCACCAGCCGCCCACCGTCTCGATGGTCCTACGGAGGGCTGCGCGCATCGGCGTGCCGCCTTCGCTCTTCGGGTCGAACCAGACCGGAAACTTGGTCTTCAGCTCTACGATACCGCCGGCGCCGTCGTCCACTTTCTTCTTGCGCTCCTCGACGCGCAGCGTGTTCTCGCTGATCATCTGGATCGGATGCACGATGTCGCCCGCGAGGGCGCCGCCGAACCCGCTTGCGACCTGCGATCCGGCATAGGCGATCACGCCGACGTCAAAATAGTTGCGCACGCCATCCGACTTCGAGCAACTCGTGATCAGCGTGTAGAGCGTCTTGTTGAGCACGTCGGCCACGAAATCCGCTTTTGAGCGGCCCGCCTCGGTGATCTCGTCCATCGATCCCGATTGGTCGATCACGAACAGAATGCAGGTCGGATTCTCCCTGCTGATCTCGGCCTGATACGCCATTGCCTTTTTTCCCCTCGATCTGGTTGGTCAGCGATCGGCCGATATGGCCGGACGCGTGCCGATGTCAAAAAAATCCGCGATTGTTTCGATGCCGGCGTTGAAGACGAAGCCGCGGGCGCCGGGGCGAACGTCGTAGCCTTTGCGCGCGGCGGCTTCCAAGGCATGCGGCGGCAGCAGGCTCGACATCCGGAACAGCGCCTTGCCGAAGCGATCCTGGATGGCGCGCTCGTCATTCGGAAAGATCAGCGGCTCGCCCTGACCCGCGTCGACGTGAAGGTTGAACAAGAGGCAGCCGCCATCGTTGGTCGCGAGACTCTTCAGCCGGTCCGCCGCTGGTTCTGGATTGCCGTCGGACGGGTGGCCGTCGGTCACGTGCAGCACTGTCGGCGGAAATGCGGACGGGTGCGCGGTGCACCACTCGTCGAGAATCTTGACCGCCTCGTTGAGACCCGCGCACATCAGCGTCTTGCCGTGACTGCGCGGCTCGAACCAGATGGGAAATCGCACCTGCTGCTCCATCACATCGCCGTCGAGCCCGGCGACCTTCTTGGTGCGGGTCTCGACGCGGAGCGGCGCCTCGGCGAGGCGGGAGATCACATGCAGCGGCTCCTCGCCCAACGCGCCCTGAAAGCCGTTGCTCGCGTCCTGTCCACCGTAGGCGACCACGCCGACATGAAAGTAGTCGCGGACGCCGTCAGCCTTGGAGCAGTTGGTGATGATGGTATAGAGCGTCTTGTTGAGCACATCCGCCAGAAAGGCGGCCTTGCTCTGTCCGCTGTTCAAGCGATGATTCATCGACGTCGACTGATCCATTACCATCAGGATCGCCGTCGGCGACGTGCGGCTGATTTCGGCCTGGTAACTCAACGCCCGCACCCCTGTCCATGTTCGCGACTGCGGCAGGTGACACCTGTGACCCTGCGCCCGCGCGAGAAGGCCGACGCCATGCAGGCCACGTCCTTTCCCCGTGCAGCAACGTGCCAGCCGTGCTCGGGTTCCATGTCATCGTGACCATTTTGATTTTTTCGTGGCGCGCGAAGGGACGCATGATGTGCGACTGCCGTTCGGCGAGAATAAAGCGCGATCTTGGGAACCGGATGCTGGCTTCTCGCGTTCTCGTGAAATGCGCCGAGGGTTCTGACAATGAAACAAGTTTTCGATGAGTTCCTGAAATTCCTGCACGAAGGGATCTCGGCGATCTTCCGCTTCGTCGAGCTGATCTGGACCTGGTCGGTCGATCAGATCAGCAAGCTCGTGACCTCGCCGTGGCAACAATGGCCGCTCTGGAAGGAGCTTCTTCTGGTCCTGATCCTCGCGGGAGTGATCTGGGCGCTTTATCGGGCGGGCCGGGAGCTCCTGGAGGCAGGTGCTGAGATATTGAGCGCATTCGCGCGTCTGCTTGGCGTGCTGGTGCGAACGCTGCCGCACGTGATGTTGGCCGGCATCATCGCGCTTGGAGGTGTGTGGCTCGTCAATCACCTCGACAATACACCGCTGCGAATGCCGGCCTGGCTTCAGGCCAGCGAGCAAGGTGGTCCACCGGAGAAAAATAGCTCGCCCGAGAAAAGTGGCTCACAGGAGAATCGCCAAGGCAGCCCGGAGAAAAACGCTCCGGACAACCGCCAGAGCAGCCCGTCGTCGGAGCAGCCAAAATAGCTCGCCGCAAGATCGGAAAGTCTTGAGTGGGCCTTGGCGCGAGGCCAGCGACTATTCAAGACGCTGGCCTGCACGCCAGCCCATTTCCCAGAAATCGGCTTCGAGCCGGGTGGCTTCCTTGAAGATCGCGATCAGCTCCGCCTCGCGGGCCGGCGTGGCGTAGAGACCGGCGAGATCTTCCAGGTGCGCCCGCGCTTTCGCCGCGACCTCCTGATACGGTGCGCCGGCATACTCGGCGGTCCAGGCGCGATATGGGTTCGTTGCATCGAGCGCACCCGGTCGCGCGGCGAGCCGCGTCGCGATCTCCGCGTAGCCGATCACGCACGGGGCGAGCGCCACCTTCAGTGCCAGGAGATCACCGCGCATTCCCGCGTCGAGCACGTAGCGCGTGTAGGCGAGCATCTCGACCGCCGGAGGGGCTTGTTCGAGATCGCCGGGCGACAACCCCCAGCCGGCGCAGAGTTCTACATGCAGGTTCATCTCGATGTCGAGAATGGCCGAGAGGCCGGCCGCCGCCTCGCGCATGTCGGCGAGCTTGGGCGACTTATAGATGGCGAGCGCGTAGGCGCGGGCAAATTCGATCAGGAACAGGTAGTCCTGAACGAGGTAGTGACGAAACGCCGCTTCGGCGAGCGAGCCGTCTGCCAACGCGTTCGTGAAGGGGTGCTCGGTGTAGGCCCGCCACTCGGTGGATGCTGCCGTCTTGAGGCGTTCGAAGAAACTCATGATCTTTCGCGGAGTTTGTTGCGGCCAGCAACGCCGCGGGCTGCGGCCCGCTTGTCCAACGCACCGTTGAAGAACGCGCGTTAGCGGCGACCGCTGAAGGCAAACGGAGGCGTGCCGGGCAGCGCGAGCGAATTGATGTCGCTGTCGATGCGTCCCGACTGTTGGGTGTAGCCGAACCCGAGTGACAGGCTAAGATTCGGCGCCGGCTGGAACTCGACGCCCGCATGCGCGCTATAGCCGGGCAGCGCGCCGGACATGGTGTCGAAGGGGGCAAGAGGGCCACCGAAGCTGGATTGATATTTCAAGGTATCGAAGCCGGCATAGATCGTGAGGGGTAGGCCCGCGTTTTGGAACTTGTAGCCGAACTGCACGCCTTCGTAATAAAGCGAGCCGAAATTGCCGAACGCGCCATCCTGGTTGAAGCCGTTCATGCTCAAACCCATGCCGCCGCCTTCGCTGCCGACAAACCAGCCGTTCGGAAAATTGTAGCGCATATGGGAAAAGCCGCCGCTTCGGGCATCGCGCCCGTCAAAGCTCGGAAAGTTGCCGTACGCGTTCGAGCTCTCGGCCGCGGTCAGGTCGCCACCGAAGCCGAGGGGCCAGTTTGGGATCCAATACGTCACAGGGGCGGTTTGGGCATGGGCCGTTGGCCCGCCGAGACACAGCGCCGCCAATGCCAATGCGAGACTTAATCTGCCTGCGAAAATCAACATCCGCGCTACCGCCAAGTGTCCTGAAACCATACTATCCGGATATCAAGAATGCCAGTGCGCCGCTGGCGGTCGCATCATGTCTGCTATGCCCCGAAAGCGGCGTAAGTTAAGAGAATTCGTGGCTGCCAACATAGGCCCTTGCGGGTCAAGCATGCCAAGAAGTCCGGGCCCTCACATGAGCTTCCCATGATCGACCATGTTTCCATTGGTGTCGCCGACCTCGAGCGCGCGGCGCGCTTCTACGCGCAGACCTTGGCGCCGCTCGGCCTGTCGCGGCTGGTGAGCCGGCCGGCAACCATCGGCTTCGGCAAGAGCTATCCGGAATTCTGGATCAATCTGCGGGCCGGGCTGGCCAAGGTCGCGCCGGAGAGCGGGGTCCACATCTGCCTGCGCGCCAAATCGACGGATGTGGTCGATGCGTTTCACGCCGCCGCATTGGCGGCCGGCGGCGCGTCCGACGGCGCGCCGGGCTTGAGGCCGCATGATCGCGTGCGCTACTACGCCGCCTTCGTGGTCGATCCCGACGGCAACCGGATCGAGGCAGTGACGTTTCCCGCCTCATCCGGCTCTGAGGCGTGAGCGCCGCCGGACCAGATGCCGTCGCAGGAAGTCGATGGTGAGCCGAACCTTGCCGGGCAGGAATGTTCGGTTTGAATAAAGCAGGAAGGCGGCCGTGTCGAAGGTCGTCGCCGTCACCTCATAGCCCGGATACAGGTCGATCAGCCGTCGGTCCGCGATGTCGTCGTCGATCAGCCAGTCGGGCAGGAGCGCGGGCCCGAGCCCGGCGAGCGCGCATTCACGCAAGGCGAGCGCATTCGAGATCAGGATGTCGCCTTTGACCGCCACATCGGTAACGACGCCGCGGCGGTTGCGGAACAGCCAGTGAGAACGAAAACCCGGGAAGGTGAACAGGAGGGCGGCGGCAGCCGCGAGATCGGCGGGCCCTGCGAGCTTTGGCGCCTTTCTCAGATACGCCGCGCTCGCGCAAACGCGGTAATGCGTATCCATGAGTTTGGCGCCGACCAGATCGCCGGTGAGACCGGGTCCAAGGCGGATCGCAAGGTCGATGCCTTCTCCGATGAGATCGAGATTGCTGTCGGTCAGGATCAATTCCAATTGCAGCGCGGGAAACTCGCTCCTGAATTTCGGAAGCAGCGGCACGAGGCAGCGCTGGCCGAACGCGACCGACGCCGTCATGCGAAGCCGTCCTTGCGGCGTGGCATGGAGGAGTTTGGCTTCCTCTGCCGCCGCATCCAATTCCTGCAGCGCGGCCTCGATCCGCCGGATGTAGCGCTCGCCGACGTCGGTGAGCGACATGCTGCGCGTGGTGCGCTGGAATACGCGGAAACCCAGCTCCGCCTCGATCTGGGCAACGGTCCGCGATACCGAAGACGGGTCGAGGAGGCGTTGGCGCGCGGCACCGGCAAAGCTTGCGTGCCGGGCCACCTCGATCATCAATCGTATCGCGTCAATGTCCATTCGTGCAGAATATGCACGAGCGTGATGCGGCGCCAGCGGTTTTTCGGCTCAGGGGTTGCGCCTAGGTTTTCGGCATAGCTGCATCAGTCCGGAGATCATCATGCCCCATTTGCTTCGTATCGACTCGAGCGCGCGCCGCGACGGCTCGGTCTCTCGCGATCTCGGCAACACATTCGAAGCCGCGTGGCGGGCTCGCGGCGCGGAGTTTTCGGTTGCCCGGCGCGATCTGGCAGACGCCTCCGTGCTGCAGATCACCGAGCTGACCATTGCCGGCTTCTACACCGCCCCGCATGACATGACCGCCGAGCTTCGCGCCGCAACGGCATTATCCGACGCGCTGATTGCCGAGCTCAAGGCTGCGGACGAGCTTCTGATCACGGTACCGATGTATAATTTCACCGTCCCGGCGGCGCTGAAGGCCTGGATCGATCAGATCGTCCGCATCAACCACACCTTTTCCTACGACGGACAGAGCTTCCAGGGCCTGCTTGCCGCGCGCCGCGCAACCATCGTCAGCGCATATGGCGCGGGCGGCTATCTGGGGGGAGGCGCACTGGCGACGGCGGATTTCTGCGTGGCCTATCTCAAATTCCTGCTTGGCTTCCTCGGCATCGCAGCCGTCGAACATATCGGCATTGAGGCGACGACCGGCGAGGCAGCAGGTCTGGCCAGGCAGATCGATCAGGCCGGCGTCCGGATTTCCGTGGCGGCCGCGGCTTGATGGAGTCCATCGTTCGGGGCTGATTTGCGGGGTGATCCACTTGGCAGGCTGGCCTTAAAGCCTGCGCGCGATCTCCGGCGCCATTTCCTCTGCGCCCTCGGGCACGCGGGCCGCAGCCGCGCGCAACCGCGGCAGGATGTCCTCGATGCGTTCGGCCTTGAGGATATCGACCGCCAGACTCGCGCGAATGAACTGCGTCGCGCGCATATGCGCAAAGAGCGCAAACAGCGGCTCCCAGAAGCCATCGATATTGGCAAGCAGGATCGGCTTGGCATGGCGGCCGAGCTGCTTCCAGGTCATCTGCTCCACGAGTTCTTCCAGCGTCCCGATGCCCCCGGGCAGCGCCACGAAGGCGTCCGAGCGCTCGAACATCAGCCGCTTGCGCTCATGCATGTCGGGCGTGACGATCATTTCTTGAGCACGGGAGAGAGCGTTTTCGCGGGCGGTGAGAAAGCCGGGAATGATGCCGGTGACGGTGCCGCCGTGATCGAGCACGGACGTCGCCACGGCGCCCATCATGCCGAGCGAGCCGCCGCCATAAACCAGGCGGATTCCGTTCTCGGCGAAGATCTTTCCGAGCGCCTTGGCCCCCTCGATGAAGCGAGGATTGGTGCCGGGGCCGGAGCCGCAATAGACACAGACGGTGCGAATAATGTTCATTGCAATCATGTGGCACTGCAGCGCGCTGGCCGTCAAGCCTTATGGATGGGCCGGTGATTCGTTAAGGTACCCGGAACCATGGGGCATTGGAGGCGAATTGGATAAAGAATCGGTTTCTGCGAGGGGTGCATCCCGTGCATAAACACTCTATATGACCAAAAGAATGATTGACGATAAAGACCGGCGTGACAGCGCGCCTTCAGGCTTCGATTGATGGCTCACCCCGATCCGTCCCCGCATACCGGCGCAGAGCCGGCCTCCCAAAACGGCTCGACAGACCAGGCGACATTGCTCGGGACGCTCGTTCATCTGTGGCCCTATATCTGGCCGGGCGATCGCGCCGACCTGAAGATGCGCGTGGTCTGGTCGGTCGTGCTGCTTCTGATCGCCAAGCTGGCGACGCTCTCGGTGCCCTTCACCTTCAAATGGGCGATCGACGCGCTGTCAGGCAAGGGCAGCGCCCCGGTCGAGCCGTCGAACTGGGCGATGTGGCTCGTCGCGTCGCCGCTGTTGATGACCGCGGGCTACGGGGCCTTGCGCGTCGTGATGGCGGTCCTGACGCAATGGCGCGACGGCATCTTTGCGCGCGTGGCGATGCATGCGGTGCGCAAGCTCGCCAGCATTACCTTCGTCCACATGCACGAATTGTCGCTGCGCTTCCATTTGGAGCGCAAGACGGGCGGGTTGACGCGCGTCCTGGAGCGTGGCCGCTCCGGCATCGAAACGATCGTGCGGATGGTGATCCTGCAGCTGATCCCGACCATCGTCGAGGTCTCGCTGCTGATGGCCGTGCTATTGTGGCAGTTCGACTGGCGCTATGTGCTGGTGATCCTGATCACGGTCGTCATCTACATGTATTTCACCTATGCCGCGACCGAATGGCGGATCGAGATCCGCCGCAAGATGAACGAGTCCGACACCGACGCGAATACCAAGGCGATCGACTCGCTTCTGAACTACGAGACCGTCAAATATTTCGGCGCCGAGGCGCGCGAAGCCGCGCGCTACGACCGCTCGATGGAGCGCTATGAGCAGGCGAGCGTGAACGCTTATACGTCGCTGGCGCTGCTCAACACCGGGCAGGCGGCGATTTTCACCGTGGGCCTCACGGCCACCATGGTGATGTGCGCGATCGGCGTGCGCAGCGGCCGCAATACGGTCGGCGATTTCGTCCTGGTCAATGCGATGATGATCCAGCTCTACCAGCCCTTGAATTTCATGGGCATGGTCTATCGCGAGATCAAGCAGGCGATCATCGACATCGAAAAGATGTTTGGCGTGCTGGCGCGCGACGCGGAGATCAAGGATGCGCCGGGGGCCAAGCCGCTGGAGGTCGTGGCCGGCGGCGTCCGCTTCGAGAACGTGCGGTTTTCCTATGATCCGGACAGGCCGATCCTGAAGGGGCTCAGCTTCGAGGTCCCGGCCGGCAAGACGGTCGCGATCGTCGGTCCCTCCGGCGCCGGCAAATCCACCATTTCGCGCCTTCTGTTCCGCCTCTATGACGTCTCCGGCGGCAGCATTCAGATCGACGGGCAGGACATCCGCAACGTCACGCAAACCTCGCTGCGGGCGGCCATCGGCATGGTGCCGCAGGACACCGTGCTGTTCAACGACACCATCCGCTACAACATCCGCTACGGCCGCTGGCATGCCAGCGACGCCGACGTCGAGCGGGCGGCGCAGCTCGCGCAGATCGACAGTTTCATCCGCATGGCGCCAAAGGGATACGAAACCCAGGTCGGCGAGCGTGGGCTGAAATTGTCGGGCGGCGAGAAGCAGCGGGTCGCGATCGCGCGCACGGTGTTGAAGGCGCCGCCGATCCTTGTACTCGACGAAGCGACCTCGGCGCTCGACAGCCACACCGAGCACGAGATCCAGGAGGCGCTGGAGCGGGTCTCGCGGAACCGGACTTCGCTCGTGATCGCGCACCGGCTCTCCACCATCGTCGGTGCCGACGAGATCATCGTGCTGGATCAGGGCCGCATCGCCGAACGCGGAACGCATGTCGAGCTGTTGGCAAACAGCGGGCTTTACGCCAGCATGTGGAACCGGCAGCGTGAGGCCGAGGCGGCCCGCGAACGGCTGGCGCTGATCGACGACGACAACGAGGCGCCGAACCGGGAACCGCCGCCGGTGGTTGACCCGCTGGCGACCGCGGCGGAGTGATCTTGCGGGCGGCCGCCAATCCGTTCTAACCATCTCAGGCACGCCGCTCTCTCCCACGAGGTTGCTCAACGCGAGCGGCGAAGCTGCAACAGATTGACGAAGAAGCGATGTCCATCACCGATTCCGTCCGCGCGCAAATTCCGCCGATCCACCCGGAAGGCTACCCCTTCATCGGGGGCTTCGCATTCGCCAGCCTGATCATGTTCTGGATCTGGACGCCGCTCGGCTGGATCGGCACCGTCCTGACGATCTGGTGCGCGCTGTTCTTCCGCGATCCCGTCCGGGTGACGCCGGTGCGCGACGGCCTCGTGGTGGCGCCCGCGGACGGGCGTATCTCGATGATCACGCAAGCCCTGGCGCCGGCGGAGCTCGGGCTCGGCGACCGGCCGCTCACGCGCATCTCGATCTTCATGAGTGTGTTCAACTGCCACGTCAATCGCAGCCCCGCGGCGGGCCGGATCGAACGGATCGCCTACCGCCCCGGCGCCTTCATCAACGCCGAACTCGACAAGGCGAGCGAGGATAATGAGCGCAACTCGCTCCTCATCGCGACGCCGAACGGGCGCATCGGGGTGGTGCAGATTGCGGGGCTCGTCGCCCGCCGGATCGTCTCGTTCGTCCGCGAGGGGCAGTCGATCGGGGCGGGCGAGCGATTTGGCCTGATCCGCTTCGGATCGCGGCTTGACGTCTACCTGCCCGACGGCACGAGGGCGCTCGTCGCCGAAGGGCAGACCGCGGTTGCCGGCGAGACCGTTCTGGCCGATTTCCGGCTGAACGGCTCAGGGCCCACGTTCCGAAGTTCGTGAACGGTTGCCGCATCTTCCGATGCAAACTTCGACGCGGTTACGAGCGCCGGGTAGCTATTGATGGCTGCGGTTTCTCGTCGCTGTCGCCGCCATGGCGGACGAGAACGAGGCTTGCTATATTCGCATGATGGACTTTGAATCCCGCGATCCTGAACTGCGCCGCCGCCGGTTTCGCCCGATACCGGTGCGGATGCTGGTACCCAATGTCATCACCCTGCTGGCGATCTGCGCCGGCCTGACGGCGATCCGGCTGTCCACGGAAGGGCGGGTGGATGTCGCGGTCTGGGCCATCGCCTTCGCAGCCTTCCTCGACGGCATCGACGGCCGCATCGCGCGGATGATCAAGGGGCAGTCCAAATTCGGCGCCGAGCTCGACAGCCTTGCCGATTTCGTCAATTTCGGCGTGGCCCCGGGGCTGATCCTGTATTTCTGGCAGCTGCACGAGCTGAAGAATGGTGGCTGGATCGCCGCCATGGTGTTCGCCATCAGCGGCGGTCTGAGGCTGGCGCGTTTCAACGCCTCGATCGACGATCCGAACAAGCCGGCCTTTGCCGCGAACTACTTCACCGGCGTTCCGGCGCCGGCCGGTGCAATCACCGTGCTGCTGCCGATCTATCTCGCCTTTCTCGGCCTGCCGATGCTGCCGGCGATGCTGACGGCGTTCTATACGCTCCTGATCGCGGTGCTGATGGTGTCGCGGCTGCCAGTGTTTTCCGGCAAGACGGTGCGCATGCGCGTTCCGCCCGAGCTCGTATTGCCGGTTTTCGTCTCGGTGGTCTTCTTCATCGCGCTCATGATCAGCTATCCCTGGCATATCCTGTCGACCGGCTCTCTGCTCTATCTCTTGAGCCTGCCGCTGGGCTGGAAATCCTATCGCGATCACGCGCGCAAGGCCGCCGCGGCAGCAGCGGCAACCGCGCCGCCGGCCGAGAGTGGTCCTCCCGCTAGTTCCGCGCCGCCGTCCTATCCGGCCGCCGCGCCGGCGTCCGCCGACGACGAGCGGCCGGAGCGGCTACACTAGCGCAGAGCACCTCCGATCAGCTTCCCCGCGCCACAGGTGGCCCTTCTTTGCCGGCCGCACGCTTGTCGGCTATACCGGGCGATCCAAGAAACAGCCTGACATTTCGGAGAAACGCCCGTGACCAGTTCTGCCGCAGCCCCGCTTGCTCCCTCCGTCCTCGAAGCGCTGGCGCGCTACGACACGCCGACGATCTGCAACGCGATGGAGATCGTTGCGCCCGGGCGGCGACTGGTCGGCTACACGACCAAGCCGCTGGTCTGTCCGTTTCCCGATCTGCCGCCGATGGTCGGCTATGCGCGGACGGTGACGATCCGTTCGGTGGTGCAGTCCGATCTGCCGACTGCCGAGCAGTCGAAACGGCGGATCGCCTATTACGAATATGTCGGCGCCGGGTTCGGCCCCCGTATCACGGTGATCCAGGATATCGACGGGCCGGACGCAGGTTATGGTGCGTTCTGGGGCGAGGTCCAGAGCAACGTGCACAAGGCGCTGGGCTGTCTCGGCGTCGTCACTGATGGGTCGATCCGCGATATTCCGCAATGGGCGCCGGGTTTCCAGGCGCTCGCCGGCTCGATCGGTCCGTCGCATGCCTGGGTGCACGCCGAGAGCTTCGGCGGCGAGGTGCGCGTCGCCGGAATGACCGTGCGCTCCGACGATCTCATCCACGCCGATCGTCACGGCGCGATCGTGGTTCCGATCGACGTCGCGGCGAAGTTGCCTGACGCCGCCGAGCTTTGCGGCCGCCGCGAGACGCCGATCCTCGATATCGCGCGGGCCAAGGACTTCAGCCTCGAGAAGCTCAAGGAAGCCTTGACGCGCTCGGCGGAGATCCACTGACAATGCGGTGCAATTCGCAATGACGATGGCCGGCAAGACCGTCCTGATCACCGGCTCGACCGATGGCGTCGGGCGCTACGTCGCTGCGCGACTTGCCGGTGAGGGCGCGCATGTGCTGATCCACGGCCGCGATGCGGCGCGCGCGAAAGCGCTCACTGACGAGATCGCGCAAGCAGGGCACCCCGAACCTGTGTTCTATCGGGCCGACCTATCGTCGCTTGCGGGCGTCCGCCAACTCGCGGATGCCGTGCTCAACGATCATACGAAGCTCGACGTCTTCGTCAGCAATGCCGGCATCGGCTCGCAGACCATGGGATCGGAGCGGCGCACCAGCGCCGACGGCTTCGAGCTCAGGTTCGCCGTGAACTATCTTTCGGGCTTCCTGCTGGTCCATCGGCTGCTGCCGCTCTTAAGGGCAGCGGCACCCTCGCGGATCGTCAATGTTGCCTCCCTCGGCCAGCATCCGATCGATTTCGACGATGTCATGATCAGCAGGAACTACAATGGATCGCGCGCCTATGCGCAGAGCAAGTTGGCGCAGATCATGTTCACCATCGATCTCGCGGAGGAATTGAAGGGCTCGGGCGTGACGGTCAATGCGCTGCACCCGGCGACCTACATGAACACGACCATGGTGCGCGCGGGCGGCATCACGCCGATCTCCACGGTCGAGGAGGGCGGCGCGGCGATCCTGCATTTGGTTGCGGGCGACGACGTCACTGGGAAAAGCGGTCTGTTCTTCAACGGCCTGCGCGAGGCGAAGGCCAATCCGCAGGCCTATGATGCGGCGGCGCGACAGCGCCTGCACGCGCTGAGTATGCAATTGACCGGGTTGTCGCCGGCCTGACTCTGCGAGGTTCGCATCGAAACGAAAAAAGCCCCGCAAAAGGCGGGGCTTTTTGTGGGGTCGAAAAACAGGGCTTACTTGCCGCTGGTGGCAGCACCGCTGTTCTTTTCGGCGGTGCCGGAACCGGCATTGCCCTGGCTCGACGGAGCCATCGTGCCGCCGCTCTTGGTGGATTTCATGTTCGCGCCCGTCGTCATCGACGAATGATGCTTGCTATGCTTCTGCGATTTGGCTTCGGCGGTGAAGGTCGAGCCCGCGAGCCCGGCCGCGACGAGGATGGCGATCGCTACTTTGGTCTTCATCATCATGAAAACTCCCGATGAGATGTGAACAGAGAAAACCGCCGTCACGAAGAACGGTTCCATCGCGGGGCGAACTGGGCAACGTGATCGGCGCGGTTCCAGTGCATGGCGGAACCGGCTCACCGCTTCCGAAGATCGGAACCTTCGGCCGCGCCAGATATGGTTAGCAGAGCGTTAGATCCGACTCGGGCGCTTTCGACCCGTCGCGGGTTTGCCGATTTGTTCCTTCCGGTGGCAGGCGACTTATCCTTTACGCGTCTTTAATGGCGGCCACGTAGGGTCTTGAAGGTGCGGTTCCGGGCGAGCCGTGTGCCGTCCAGGATGGCCGGCGGTTGGCGTACGCGTTGGAGTTTCCCATGGACATCATGACGGGCGCTGGGCTGGTATTCGGCATGATCGTCATTGCGATTATGGTGCTCCTGGGCGGCGATCTGCACATGTTCGTCAGCGAACATGCCGTGATCATCATCTTCGGCGGTTCGATCGCCGCCACCATGATCCGATTTCCGCTCGGCGTGATGCTGCATGGGTTGCCGCTCGGCGCCAAGTTCGCCTTCACCATGAGCCGGCTGTCGGCCCGCGATCTGGTCGATGAACTCGCCCGTATCGCGGAAATCGCACGCAAGCAGGGTCCGGTCGGTCTGGAAAAGGTCGAGACCGACGAGCCGTTCCTGGCCAAGGGCATTCGCTACGTCGCCGACGGCTACGATCTCGAATTCATCCGCGACAACCTCGAACGCGACCGCGACAACTTCCTGATGCATCTCGACGAGGGCAGCAAGATCTATCGCGCGATCGGTGACTGCGCGCCGGCCTTCGGCATGATCGGCACCCTGATCGGCATGGTGCAGATGTTCGCCAACATGACCGATCCCTCCAAGCTCGGCCCGTTCATGGCGACGGCCCTGCTTGCGACCCTGTACGGCGCGCTGGTCGCCAACCTGTTCTGCCTGCCGATCGCCGACAAGCTGCACGGCAAGCTGCTCGACGAGGAGACCAACCGCACGCTGATCATCGACGGCATTCTGATGATCCGGGATTCCAAGAGCCCCGCCTTGGTCCGCGAGATGTTGCTGGCCTACCTGCCGGAGAAGCACCGCCACGAAGAGGGCGAGCCGGTGCCGGCCTGACCGGCCGAAGACGGGGATTCGGAGAGCTTAAGGGATGGCCAAGAAGAAACGCGGCGATGCACATGGCGGCGGGCACGGCTGGTTCGTGACCTTCGCCGACCTCATGGGCCTGATGATGAGCTTCTTCGTCATGCTCGTCGCATTCTCCACCATGGACAACAACAAGCTCAAGATCGTCGCAGGCTCGATGCGCGATGCCTTCGGTATGCAGACCGAGGTGCGCTACGCCGGAATCGTGGAATCCGACGGCCTGCCGACGCGACCGAAGCTCAAGAACGTCGACCACGTTCCGCCCGACGAAAGCTCCAATACGCCGACCCCGGACGAGCAGGAGCGCAGCCGGATTCAGGGCGCACGCCTGAAGGTCGATCGTGAATTCGCCCTTGCATCCGCGTCGCTGCGCCAGGCACTGCAGGATCTGCCGGAACTGACCGAGATCTCGAAACACATCATGTTCGAGGAAACCAAGGAGGGCCTCAACCTCGAGATCGTCGACCAGGACGGCCGCTCGATGTTCGCGGACGGCTCCAAGGAGCCTTACGAGCGGACGCGGCGGCTGATCGAGAAACTCGCGGCGCCCCTGAAAGCAACCCCGCTGCGGGTCTCCATCATCGGTCATACCGCGGCGGGTTTCGTTCCCGCCCGGGGCGATTATGGTGCGTTCGATCTTTCGGCGGACCGCGCCAATGCGGTACGCCAGATCCTCGAGCGGGAGGGCTTGCCGTTATCCCATATCTTCGCCGTTTCCGGTAAGGCGGACACCCAGCCGCTGTTTCCCGACGATCCCTCGCTCGCGGCCAACCGCCGCGTGACCATCACCCTGATGCGGGAAGCGCCCGCGCTGCCGCCGGATCTGAAGCCTTAGACACGGTGTTGTAATACTTTAGTATTCGGCGCGGCATCGAGCCGCGGTTGTTGTTGCCTTGATGGCGCGCCGGCAGGCTCCTATCCTTGCTAGGCTCGGTTTGGGGGGGCCGATGGCAACAAGCCGGGCGCCGGATCAAATCGACCGACAGGGCGTTTTCACCGATCATGGCCTCCAGCGTCACATCCACCGAAGCCAATGGTGGACCAGTCGCCGCCAAGTCTTGGGCACTGACGCTGGGAAGTATCGGGGTGGTGTTCGGCGACATTGGGACGTCGCCGCTCTACGCCTTTCGAGAAGCCGTTGCCGGCGCGGCCCAAGGGCAACCCGTGAGCCGCGCGATGGTGCTCGGGGTCCTGTCTTTGATCCTCTGGGCGCTGCTTGTCGTCGTCACCGCAAAATACGTCCTGCTGCTGCTGCGCGCCGATAACAACGGGGAGGGCGGAACACTCTCCCTGATGGCGCTCGGTCAGCGGGCACTCGGCCGGAGGAGCTGGCCTTTGCTGACTTTGGGCGTGGTCGGGGCGTCGATGTTCATCGGCGATTCCATGATCACGCCTGCCATTTCGGTGCTGTCGGCGGTGGAGGGCCTCAAGCTCGCGGCTCCCGCGCTCGGGCACTATGTGGTGCTGCTCACGGTCCTGATCCTCGTCGTGCTGTTTTCGGTGCAAAGCAGCGGTACGGCCCGTGTCGCGTCGGCTTTCGGCCCTGTCATGGTCGTCTGGTTCGCAGGCCTCGCGATGATGGGTCTCCTCAACATCAGCGACGATCCCTCGGTGCTTGTCGCGATCAACCCCCTGTACGCGGTCCAGTTTCTGCTTTCGCATGGAATGGTCGGAATGGTGGCGCTGGGTGCGGTGTTTCTCGCGGTCACCGGCGGAGAGGCGCTCTACGCCGATCTCGGTCATTTCGGACGCAAGCCGATCCAGGCTGGATGGCTGTACTTCGTCCTGCCGTCGCTTCTGATCAACTATTTCGGTCAGGGCGCACTGGTCCTGTCCGATCCCACGGCGCTCGAGAATTCCTTTTATCGGATGGTGCCGGAGATCGTGCTGCTGCCGCTCGTCGTACTGGCGACCGCGGCGACCGTCATTGCGAGCCAGGCCGTGATCACGGGGGCTTATTCGCTCACGCGCCAGGCCGTGCAACTCGGCCTCCTGCCGCGTTTCGAGGTTCGCTATACCTCGGAAAGCCATGCCGGACAGATCTATCTACCGCGCGTCAACACGTTGCTGCTGACCGGCGTGTTGTTGCTGGTGCTGATGTTCCGAACCTCCAGCGGATTGGCATCGGCCTATGGCATCGCCGTCTCCACCACGATGGTCGCAGACGGCATCATGGGTTTCGTGGTGATCTGGAAACTGTGGAATTGGCGGCCGGCGACGGCGGCCGCGCTCGTTGTCCCGTTCGTCGTAGTCGACATGACCTTCTTCAGCGCCAATCTCTTGAAACTCTTCGAAGGCGCGTGGGTGCCATTGTTGTTCGGCTTGACCATGGCGATCGTGATCTGGACGTGGCGGCGTGGCTCGGCAATCCTGACCATCAAGACCCGGCGCATCGAGGTTCCGCTGCTCGACTTGATCAAGAGCCTGGAAAAGCGTCCGCCGCACATCGTGAAGGGAACCGCGGTCTTCCTCACCAGCGACCCGACCTCGGTGCCGACCGCCTTGTTGCATAATCTCAAGCACAACAAGGTACTGCACGAGCACAATGTCATTCTGACCATCGAGACCGCTCAGACCCCGCGCGTCGATCCCGCCGAGCGGGTGCAGATGGAGGCTATCAGCGATAAATTTGCTAAAGTCCGACTGAGGTTCGGTTTCATGGAGTCGCCGAACGTTCCGAAGGCGCTGGCGATCGCACGGAAGCTCGGCTGGCAGTTCGACATCATGGCGACGTCGTTCTTTGTGTCCCGACGCTCGCTGAAGCCGTCAAAGCAGTCGGGAATGCCGACCTGGCAGGATCGTCTCTTCATCGCCCTCAGCCGTTCGGCCAACGACGCTACCGACTACTTCCAAATTCCGACGGGCCGCGTGGTCGAGGTCGGAACGCAGGTCACGATCTGACTGGTACAATCCGCAGGATCATGCAAATTTGCATGGCGCGGGCCACAAAAAGGCTATGCTATGCGACTGGCGCGGGGCTATAAGCCGCTCGCTTTGCATTTGGTGCAGTGAAGCAATTCGAGGCCCGCGCTCCCATGACAAGTGATGTTGCAGCTCCCGCCCCGGAAGCGACGGCGGCCAAGGGACATGGCGATACCCATTCCACGGCCGGCTTCGCTGCCCTGACGCTCGGCAGCATCGGCGTGGTCTATGGCGATATCGGCACCAGCCCCCTTTATGCGCTGCGCGAGGCTGTCGTGGCCGCCAGCGCCGGAGGGGAGGTCACCACGCTGGCCGTCCTCGGCGTGGTCTCGCTGATCCTGTGGGCTTTGATGATCGTGGTGACCCTGAAATATGTGGTCATCCTGCTGCGCGCCGATAACCACGGGGAGGGCGGCACCCTCGCTTTGATGGCGCTGGCCCAGCGCGGGGTCGCGCGCGGCGCCAGCGTGATCGTCTTGCTCGGCATTATCAGTGGCGCGCTGTTCTACGGCGACGCGGTGATCACGCCGGCACTGTCGGTGCTCTCGGCGATCGAAGGCATCAAGCTCGTCACCGCTGCGCTCGATCCCTATGTCGTGCCGTTGACCGTCATCATCCTGGTCGTGCTGTTCGCGGTCCAGGCCCGCGGAACCGCGCGCGTCGCGGCGTTCTTCGGGCCGATCATGGTGGTCTGGTTCGCCATCATCGGGATCGCGGCGATCGCACCGATCATGCGGCAGCCCGAGGTACTGTTCGCGCTGAACCCATTCTACGCCGTGTCCTTCATGCTGCATCACGGTATCATCGGCTTCGTTACGCTCGGCGCGGTGTTTCTCGCCGTCACCGGTGCGGAGGCGCTCTATGCCGATCTCGGGCATTTCGGCAAGCGGCCGATCCAGACCGCCTGGCTCTTCATCGTGCTGCCGTCGCTGGCGCTGAACTATCTGGGCCAAGGCGCGCTCGTCATCGCCGATGCCAAGGCGGTAGAGAACCCTTTCTTCCTGATGTTCTCGGACTGGGCGCTGCTTCCGATGGTGGCGCTCGCCACCGCCGCCACCGTCATCGCGAGCCAGGCCGTGATTACCGGGGCCTATTCGCTGACCCGTCAGGCCATCCAGCTCGGCCTGCTGCCGCGATTTGAAATCCGCCACACCTCGGAAACCCATTCCGGCCAGATCTATATCCCGCGCGTCAACAAGCTCTTGCTGATCGCCGTCGTGCTCCTGGTGCTGATGTTCCGTTCATCGAGCGCGCTCGCCTCGGCCTACGGCATCTCGGTGACCGGGACCATGGTGGTCACGGCGATGATGGGCTTTGTCGTGATCTGGAAGGTGTGGAGATGGTCGCCGCTCGCGGCCGCCGCGCTGATTGTGCCGTTCCTGTTTCTCGATCTCACCTTCCTCTCGGCCAACCTCCTGAAAGTGTGGGAGGGTGGCTGGGTGCCGCTGGCGCTCGGCGCCTTCGTCATGCTGCTGATGTACACGTGGCGACGCGGCAGCCGATTGCTGTTCGAGAAGTCGCGCAAGCTGGAGTTTCCGCTGGCCGATCTGGTCACGATGCTCGAAAAACGTCCGCCCCAACGCGTTCCCGGCACCGCGGTGTTCCTGACCAGCGACCCCCTGAGCGCGCCGACGGCCCTGATGCACAGCCTGAAGCACTACAAGGTGCTGCACGAGAAGAACGTCATCCTCACGATCGAAGTCGCGCCGACCCCGCGCGTCGATCTGTCGGAACGGGTCCGGCTCGAGCAGATCAGTCCGACCTTCTCCAAGGTCGCGCTGCGCTTCGGATTCATGGAATCGCCCAACGTCCCCAAGGCGCTGGCGATCGCCCGCAAGCTCGGCTGGCAATTCGACATCATGTCGACGTCGTTCTTCCTGTCCCGCCGCGCGCTCAAACCCGCCGCGCATTCCGGCATGCCGCGCTGGCAGGATCATCTGTTCATCGCGCTCAGCCGCACCGCCAACGACGCCACCGACTATTTCCAGATCCCGAGCGGGCGCGTGGTCGAGGTCGGCACACAGGTCACCGTCTAGAACACGCCAGGACGAGGGGCCGATCGCCCCATAACGGTCTCTACCACTTGATTTTCCTCGCCCAAGGGGTGAGGTTGGGCCTATCGCTGGGAGGGACCATTTGGCGCATCAAGTCCATGATCTGACGCCGCAGGAGGTGTCGAAGGGGATGGCGGAAGGTCGCTATCTTCTCATCGACGTTCGCGAGCCGAACGAAGTTGCCGCGGAAGCCTATCCCGCCGGAATAGTCGTCCCGCTTTCGACCTTCGATCCGAAAGCCATTCCCGATCCGCAAGGCAAGCAGGTGGTCTTTGCCTGCCGGTCCGGCAAGCGCTCGGTGACGGCCTCTCTCGCCGCCCAGCTGGCGGGGCTGCCCTATGACAGCCACCTCGCCGGCGGCATGCTGGCCTGGAAGGCGGCGGGTCTGCCGACCAAAACCGGCGGCTGATGCTCGTGTCTGTAGCGAATGTCAAATCCACCGCGCTAGTCCAATGACGTCCATGAACAAGGTCTTCGCCGACCTTCCCGTCACGATTTTCGAGGCGATGTCGCAGGCCGCGCGCGACAACAACGCCATCAATCTCGGTCAGGGCTTTCCCGACGGTCCGGGCCCTGAGGATATCCGCCGCGCCGCCGCGGATGCGGTGATGAACGGCTACAATCAGTATCCGTCGATGATGGGCATACCGGAGTTGCGGCAGGCCATCGCCGCGCATTACGGGCGCTGGCACGGGCTTATGCTGGATCCGATGACCGAGGTCATGGTGACGTCGGGCGGCACGGAGGCGCTGACCGCGGCGATCCTCGCCGTGGTCGAGCCCGGCGACGAGGTGGTGGCTTTCCAGCCGGTCTATGATTCCTACTTGCCGATCATCCGTCAGGCCGGGGGCATCCCTCGGCTGCTCCGCCTCGAACCGCCGCACTGGCGGCTCTCCGAGGAGATGCTGAGGAGCGCGTTCGGCCCCAGGACCAAGGCGGTGCTGTTCAACAATCCGCTCAATCCGGCCGCGGTGGTCTATCCGCGCGAGGACCTCGAACTGCTGGCGCGGTTTTGCCAGCAGTACGATGCGATCGCGATCTGCGACGAGGTGTGGGAGCATGTGGTCTTCGATGGCCGCGAACATATTCCGCTGATCACCATTCCCGGGATGCGCGAGCGCACCATCAAGGTCGGTTCGGCCGGAAAGATCTTTTCGCTCACGGGTTGGAAGATCGGCTTCGTCTGCGCCGCGCCTCAGCTCTTGCGGGTCGCCGCGAAGGTGCACCAGTTTCTCACCTTCACCACCGCACCCAATCTGCAGGCCGCGGTGGCCTACGGGCTTGCCAAGCCCGATGAATATTTCTTCGACATGCGCAAGGAGCTGGCGAAAAGCCGCGACCGGTTGACGGCGGGACTGGAGCGCATCGGCTTCCCCGTTCTGAAATCGCAAGGCACCTATTTCCTCACCGTCGATCTGTCGCCGCTGGGCTTGAACGAGACCGACGAAGCGTTCTGCAAGCGGATCGTCACCGACTACAAGGTCGCCGCGATCCCGGTTTCGGCCTTCTACGAGAAGGATCCGGTGACGTCGGTGGTGCGGTTCTGCTTTGCCAAGAACGACGCCACACTCGATACCGCGCTCGAACGTCTGTCGGACGCGGTGCATCGGCGCTAGATGCGAAGACAAGGATACCAGAGGTCGCAAACCCATGACGCGCGATTTCGCTTTTCATCGATTTCGGTTCGCGACCGCACTCGCGGTCACACTCGCCATGCCCTCGGCCGCGCAGGCCGAGGAGCGCACGGTCAATTTCTACAATTGGTCGAATTACATGGCGCCCGAAATGCTGGAGAATTTTACCAAGGAAACCGGCATCAAGGTCGTCTACGACACGTTCGATGCCAACGAGACGCTCGAGACCCGCCTGATGGCGGGCAAATCCGGCTACGACGTCGTCGTTCCCACCGCCTATTTCCTGCAGCGCCAGATAAAAGCGAACATCTTCCAGAAGCTCGACAAGTCGAAACTGCCGAACCTCGCCAATGCGTGGTCCGTGGTGACGCAACGCCTCGCCACCTATGACCCCGGCAATCTCTACGCGGCCAACTACATGTGGGGCACCACCGGCATCGGCTACAACGTCAAGATGGTCCAGAAGATTCTGGGCCCGGACGCGAAGATCGACAGCTGGGATATCGTGTTCAAGCCGGAAAACCTCGCCAAGTTCAGGGATTGCGGCGTCCACATGCTGGATTCCGCCGACGACATTTTCCCGGCGGCGCTGGGTTATCTCGGCCTCGATCCCAACTCGACCAGGCAGGCCGATCTCGAAAAGGCCGCCGACCTCGTGAGCAAGCTGAGGCCCTCGATCCGCAAGTTTCATTCATCGGAATATCTGAGCGCGCTTGCGACCGGCGAGATCTGTCTCGTGGTGGGCTGGTCGGGCGACATCATGCAGGCGCGAAGCCGCGCCGCGGAAGCCAAGAGCGATGTCGAAATCGGCTACAGCATCCCGAAAGAGGGCGCGCAGATGTTCTTCGACAATCTCGCGATCCCCGCCGACGCGAAGAACGTAGCGGAGGCCTACGAGCTGATCAACTATCTGTACCGGCCAGAGGTCGCGGCGAAAAATTCCGATTTCCTGTCCTACGCCAACGGCAACCTGGCGAGCCAGAAGCTGATCGATCCGAAGATTCTGGGCGACAAGAACATCTACCCGGATGAGGCGATGCTTACGAAACTGTTCGTGATCACGGCGCGCGATCCGGCCACCCAGCGTATCATCAACCGGCTCTGGACCAAGGTGAAGACGGGACGGTGATGCGGGTCGCGATGTCCCAGACGACGTTTGAGGAGACGTTCAAGCGCGTTATTGCGGAAACAGCCACGAAGGTTGATGCACTCGGCTTTCGTCGCCGCGACAATCCTCTGAGAATCATGGGACAGGGAAGTTCCGGCCTCACTTTGCGAACATGGCATTTTAATCACATGCCTTAATCATACGCGCTTTGATCAGTAGTACTACGGGTACGAAGTCGCAGTATAATCTGTAGGGTAGAACGTGCTGGGGATTTGAGGGCTCAGCGTCTAAACCAACGCCGCTAGCGAACATATTCCGCTAATGCGGCGTTGTGCTTTTTGGGCGGCTCCTGGGCAGAGCGCGCGTTCCCAGTAATGACGACCGCGCCCCTACCGCCATCTCCGGTGCAGCCAGAGCCACTGATCCGGATATTCGCGGACCCAGCCCTCGACGACCGAGGTGATCGCCTGCATCGTGCCCTGGACGTCGATCTGCCCGGAGGCATCGCGGACCGGTTGCACTTCCTCCGACAGTTCGGCGCGGAAGCGATGGCCGGGCAGGCGAATGATGCGCACGCCATGGATCGGACACGCGATCTGCCGCAACAATCTGGCCAGGGTGGGATTGGCCTTGGTCTTGCGGCCGAAGAACGTCACCTCGACGCCGTTGGTGAACCACTGGTCGACCTGGATGGCAACGTGCTGGCCTCTCTGGAGAGCTTCCGCAAGCTTGAAGGGCGCATCACGGCCGGCCGGGATCAGGGTGCCCATCTTGACCTGACGTAATTCTTCTATGACGCGGTTGGCCGATGCGCTGTTGGGTCTGCGAAACAGGATCGCTGCGTCCAGCCCATGCGCGACTGCGGCCACCGCGGGGAGCTCCCAGTTGCCGAGATGGCAGAAAAAGATCAACGCCGGCTTGCCGTCCAACCGCAGTTGCGCAAACAGCTCGTGGGTGCGCGGCTGAATCTCGATCCGGCTCAGTTCGGGATGCGCCGGATCATGCTCCCAGATGTGATCGAGATGGGCGAATTCGGCGCCGAGCCGGCCGAGATTGTCCCAGACGCCGGCCAGGATGGTTTCGATCTCCGCGGGCGATTTCTCCGGGAAGGCGGCGGTCAGATTGGCGCGGCCGATGCGGTTTTCGCGCAACATGGGCCCGATGAACCGGGTGATGCGGCCGAACAGATCGGCGGTCTTGATCGCATCGAAATAGCGGGCCGTGCGCAACAGGCCGAAAGTGAGCGCGCCGACCGCCGCCTCGCCAAGCGGCTTGGTGGCGTCGCGTATCCGGGCCTTGGTACGAGCCAGCAACGGATGCATGTCAGAGAGGCTGCCGGCTCTAAGCCGGTTCACGCGTCAGGATCAGCGAGGCGTTCTGGCCGCCGAAGCCGAACGAATTCGACATCACCGCCGTCACGCGCGCGTCGCGGGCCTTGTTTCCAACCACGTCGAAGGGGATCGCCGGATCCGGAATGTCGTAGTTGATCGTCGGCGGAATCCGCTGGTGCTCGAGGGTGAGAAGCGAAAAGATCGCTTCCACCGCACCCGCAGCCGAAATGGTGTGCCCGACCATCGACTTGTTCGAGGACACCGGGATCTGCTTGGCGCGTTCGCCAAACACCGCGGAAATCCCGAGATACTCCATCTTGTCGTTTTCCGGCGTGGCGGTGCCGTGCGCGTTGATGTGGTCGATGTTTTCCGGCGTCATGCCGGCGTCCGCCAGGGTTTTCAAGACGCAGCCGATGATCGGCTTGCCGTCGGGGCTGGAGCGGGTGCGGTGGAAGGAATCGGTGAGTTCGCCGCAACCGGCCACCACGCCCAGGATCGGTGCGCCCCGGGCAACGGCCGCTTCATAGCTTTCGAGCACCAGCGTGCCGGCGCCTTCCGCCATCACGAAGCCGTCGCGGTTCTTGGAAAACGGCTTGGACGCGGCCCGAGGCGGGTTGTTCTGGGTCGAGAGCGCCGACAACAGCGAAAACCGCACGACGGCCTCCGGATTGACGGTACCATCGGCCGCAACGCACAGCGCAGCGTCGGTTTCGCCGCGGCGGATTGCTTCGACGCCGAGTTGGATCGCGGTGGCGCCCGATGCGCAGGCGGTCTGGAGCGAGATTGGCGATCCCTTGGTGCCGAAGGTCTCGGCGAGGTGAGCCGCCACCGAACCGAACATGAAGCGATGGTGGAAGTTGGCGAATTTTCCTCCGCCGCCGATGCGCAGCAGATCATCATAGTCGATATCCAGCTTCCCAACCGTGCGCCCCAATTCCATGCGCTGCGGCCATTCGACCTCGACCGGAGCCACGGCGAGGAACAGCGGTCCCGGGAAATCGCTCTTGCGGCCGATGCCGGACTGCTCGAGCGCTTCCTCGGTAGCCAGTTCGGCAAGACGCTCGGTCAGGCCGATCGACGTGAAGGGTTCGACCGACACGAAGTCGACGGTTCCGGCCATCGTCGTCTTCAGGCTGTCGATGGGAAAGCGGGTGATGGTGCGGATGCCGGACTCGCCCGCACTGAGCTTCGTCCAGTTGTCGGTCTTGCTCGCGCCAAGGGATGTCACGATCCCCATGCCGGTGACGACGACGATGGGCCTGCCGAATTTGTCGCGTGGTGGTGCCATTTTGTCCCCCGCTTATCGCCCGTCGGTCAGACTGGAAAACCAGTCCAACTCTTCCGGATCAAATCACTTGATCGCCTCGACCAGGGCCATGCCTTCGCCCTGAGAGTGTCCCGCGCCCACAACCACAATCTGGGACGGCGTCGTCGTCATTTCAATCTCTGCGCCGGAGGGATCGCCCGCCGGAAACAAGGCGCCGCGCGCGATCGAGAGCGCCGCGAGACCCAGTCCTAGCGGGAATTGGGTCTCCATGGTATGGCCGAACCGCGTGCCGGTGGCCCGAACCGCAAAATCCCCATGCTTCTGCAGGAAGGCGCGTTCTTCCGAAGTGATCGGTTCAGCCCCGGTCGCGCCGGTGATGATGGCGCCGCCGCTCCGGAGCGGACCGAGCTTCGCCCACAATTGTTCCAGCGTCGCTGTGACATCGCCAAGTCGCCTGCGTGGGCTGAGATCGGCAACGACGTTCGAAAGACGCGCGAAAGGTTTTGCGCCGCGCGCCATCGCATGTTCCTTGGACTCGATGACGAGAAACGCGCCGGCCGAGCCGAGCGCGAAACCCGCATGCTCGTGCCGTGACCAGACGGAAGCGAACTTGCCTTTGAGATTGAAGTCGCCGAATTCATAGAGGACCAGAAGGTCCTTGCGCTCGCCATTATGCGAGCCGCCGATCAGCGCAATGTCGCTTTGGCCGGCCGCGATACGCGCCAGCGCAATCCGCGCCGCGTCCACGCCCGCGACTTCCTCGCCCATGAAGGTTCGCGAGGTGCCGCAAACGCCATGCACGATGGCGATGTTGCCGGCCAAGAGATTCGAGAGTTGGGCCAGAAACAGCGTCGGGCGCAAATCGCTCATCAGCCGTTCGTTGAGAAAGCCGGGCGCCGAGCTGCCCTTGGCCTGGGCGCTGAGAATGGCCGAATCCACCGCGAGGTCGCGCTCGCCGCCACCCGCCGCAATGACCATATCCATGCGGCCCAGGATATCCTTGTTGCCCTTGACGCCTGCAGAGTCCAGCGCAAGCCCCGCGGCGTAGGTACCGATGCGCTGCCAGGCCTCCATCTGTCGCTGGTCGCCTTTTTTCGGGATCTGCGCATCGAGACTGACCCGTGCGAAGGGGTGAACGATGTAGGGCGCGAAGGTCGTCTCATCGACATTGATGCGGCCCGCGTTCAAGGCGTCCCAGTTCGCATCCAGGCCCTCGCCGAGCGACGTGGCGAGGCCGATCCCAGTGATCCAGACCTCGGTCGGTCCCGGCGTCGCAGATGTCGTCTCAGTCATGACGGGAAAGCCTGTAAGGGAAAGTCGATGCGTTTGGCCACCGCGTCCATGTACCGACGGAATTCGGGGTTCGGAGGCGGGATAAGGCTGAACGTGATCGTCGCGTTGCACCTCAGCTTGCCGTCCACCCGGACCTTCGCCTCGGTGATGGCGTAGCCCGAACCTTCATGGACGATGCCGGCTTCGATCGTCAGCAACTCGCCGGGGGCGACGAAGCCGCGCATCTTGGCTTCCTTGACGGCGGCTAGAAACGGCATGCGCTCGAACTTCATCAGCGCGATCAGGAGCCAGCCGGAGGTCTGCGCCATCGATTCAATGAGCAGGACGCCGGGCATGATGGGATGACCGGGAAAATGTCCCTCGAAGATGGTACTGTGCTCGGGAACCTTAGCCTCGACCGTGATCTTCTTCTCTTCCATGTTGAGGTCGAGAATGCGGTCGATCAGCTGGAAATATTCAAGCTGCATGGCAAGCGCTTAGGCGCCCGCGCTCTTGGCGGCGACAAGCTCGTCGATGCGCGCGCAAAGATTCTTCAGCACGAAATACTGCTCCGTGGTCGCCTTGCCGTCATTGACCTCCTGGGTCCATTTTTCCAACGGCAGCTTGATCCCGAACGCCTTGTCGATCGCAAACGCAATGTCGAGGAAATCGAGGCTGTCGATGCCCAGATCGTCAATGGCGTGGCTATCCGGCGTGATCGTGTCGCGCGGAATGTCGCAGGTTTCAGCGATGATCGTGGCGACCTGATCGAATGTGGTGGACATCACTAAGCCTTTGATATATTGGAGATAAATTCCATAACGGTCCGGCGGCCAGGCATCGCGGCCCGGAATGCCCTGGTTCCGCCGGCCGGGAGTCGTGTGCCCGTATATCGGAGCGCCGCCCTGAGTTCAATGGAGCTAGGCGCGACCAACTGGTCGGAAATCAGGGCCGGTCAAATCCGTCCGATCGAGGTTCTGTGCGCTAATATTGCGGCGTGGTGATGCGCCCGCAATCTCGCCGTCCCATCAACACGCAATCCTGGGTCCTGCGCATGTCGGCAATGCTGATGGCAAGCCAGATCCCGATTGCCAAGAGCGCGACGGTGAACGCAAAGGCGGCAATGTTGGCCAGCATGCGATGGCGGAAATCGTCGGGTTCTTCTCGCGCACGCTGATAGCGCGCGAGGTCGAGCGGCTCCGGCGCGGCATCCTCAGGTCGTGGCAGCACCACAGCCGGGGTTCGCAATTCGCGTGGTCGCGCGCGATCGCGCGGACGGAACTGGAGCACACGATGCTCATCGTCCGTTGCAATGGGCCGCTGGGTCTTCACGGCTACCGACTCCGGGAATGTCGCCTGATGTCTTGTGGTGTATCACGTGCGCAGTGCATCTTCACAAAAAAAGCTCGTGATGGCACCAATGCAGCAAAAGAGGGGGCTCGCGCCCCAACGGTTCTCGCGACGGGCTGGCATCGTTGATGCCAGACACCGGTGCTATCCTTCGAACGTGTCGTGAAATCTGCCGTAATCGATCCGCAAACGTCCGTCGTCCGACGTATCGAGGATATCCGCGTAGCGATGGCCGAAACGGATGTCGGGATGGTCGTAGGATTGGCGCGCATGAACTGTTTGCGCTGCAACAACATCGTAACCCGAAACCACCACGACGAGCGAGACCTTGGCGGCGCCAAGATCATCCGCGGTCATCCCATGAAGCGGGCTCGTCTCATCCAGGACATGGTAGAGCGTCCAGCTCAGGGCCAGCGCGGGGTGCTCGCTTCGGACCAGCGGCAGTTCAGAAAATCGTCGAAACGTCCCGCCCTCCGCGCTGACTTCATTCCTGAGCAGCCACAGCCGGGCGGTGGCATTGCCGATGACGTTGTGGCGCTCGTTGGCAAAGCGGATCATCAGGGTCGGCACGCCCTCGTGATTGGAAACGACGGGGTTTCTCGCAAACAGCAGGCGGGCATTGGGTCGCGAGAACCGCGCGAAGATCAGTCCCGTCATGAGAGACATCGAGAAGATGCCGGTGAAGAGTTCGATCGTCGCGATCAGGTGGCCGTAATGGGTTTGGGGATGCATGTCGCCATAGCCGGCGGTCGAGAGCGTCTCGATCGAGAAATAGAAATAGTCGATATAGGCGCCGCCCGGCACGTTCGAGATCGGCTGATCGCCGACCCAGTAGAAGATGGCGAAGACCGCGTTGAAGGTCAGAAACACCAGTGCTGCGCCCAGGATGAAGGCCGGCCACGACGCCGTCATGCAGCGATGGCTGATGTCGGCCCAGAAATTGAGTTGCAGGCCCTCGGCGATAATTTCCCGGTCGCCGAGCCGGACGATCCGCCCCTTCGCTGTCCGCTCGCTCTGGCCGTTCATCGCCTGTCTTCTGATCTCATGCAGTTGCGGACCCTCGGGCGAGCATTGATTGCCTGCATCATCATGTCATAATCACAGGAATTTCAGAGGACATTTTTGACGGTGCGATAGGAGATTAGACGATGGCGAACACGCGCGAACCAATTCTTCATCCGGTGCCGATCCTCTCGTTGCGTCCAACGCAGATGACGGTTGGAATGCGAGAGGTCAAGGAAAAGCGCAAGCGCATGCGGGAGTATTGGAAGGAGCACAAGTCGAAGAAGAAGCAGGGCGAGTTTCTCGGCAAGCACATGATCCCGGTGGTTCTCGGACCGGACAAGGACCACTATGTCGTCGATCACCATCATCTGGCGTGTGCGCTGCACGGCGAGGGCATCGAAGACATTCTCGTCACCATCATCGGCGATCTCACCATGGTCGAACGCGATGCCTTCTGGGGGGTGATGGACAACAAAAGATGGGTCTATCCCTATGACGCCAAGGGCGAACGCCGGCACTTCAAGGATCTTCCGAAAACGATAACCGATCTCAAGGACGACCCTTTCCGCAGCCTCGCCGGCGAATTGCGACGGTCCGGCGGCTTTGCGAAAGACACGACACCGTTCAGCGAATTCCTGTGGGCGGATTTTCTGCGCCGCCAGATATCGCGCCAAAGTGTGGAAGACAATTTCGCAAAAGCCATGGAAAAAGCCCTGGCTCTGGCGAAAGGCAAGGATGCGGTCTATCTGCCGGGCTGGTGCGGAGCAGCGTCGGACGACTAACGATCGCTTCCATGAAACCAATCGGTTCATGCTCGCGGGCATCCTTCAAGACGCAAGCCGTCGTCCTATGGGCGAAGGCTTGCTCCTCAGGATGAGGTCAGAGAGCCTGGAGACGATTGGTCTCATGGAATCGGAGCAATAGGAAAATTTGAAGGGGTGAACGCCTATTTCGGCAGCCGCCCCATCAGATAAAACTCCTCGTTCGGGCGCATGCCGGTGACGTTGGCCAGTCGGTTCGACAGCGCGAAGAACGCGGCGATGGCTGCGATATCCCAGATGTCGTCGTCACCAAAGCCATGGCCGGCCAGCGCCGCGAAGTCCGCGTCAGACACACGGTGCGCTTCGGTGCACACCTTCATGGCGAAGTCGAGCATCGCGCGCTGGCGCGGTGTGATGTCGGCCTTGCGGTAGTTGACCGCGATCTGATCTGATATCAGCGGGTTCTTGGCCCGGATCCGCAGGATCGCGCCATGCGCGATGACGCAGTACTGGCACTGGTTGGCGCTCGAGGTCGCCACCACGATCATCTCGCGCTCGGCCTTGGTCAGGCCGCCCTCCTTGTCCATCAGCGCATCGTGATAGGCAAAGAAGGCGCGGAACTCGTCGGGACGGTGGGCGAGCGTCAGAAAGACGTTCGGGACAAAGCCGGATTTTTCCTGCACCGCCAGAAGGCGTGTGCGGATATCGTCGGGCAAGCTTGCGATGGCGGGTACAGGAAAGCGTTGTGCGGTCGGCTCTGTCATGGCGGAGGTCCAGGTCACGCGGCTGCTGGGGAACCGGCTGACCATAGCCGATCGCGACACAACGGCAAGGCATGCGGCGGACGCGTGCGCCGGCCGAAATCATGATCTGATTCTAGCGCAACGGCTTCTTCAGGAGCGAGAAGCGGTCGGGGTCGAGCCCCTGCGACGGCTGCAGCAAGGGCGCATCGGTAAACATGCTGCGCGGGGCGGGCCGGTCGCTGATCCCGGGATCGTTGGGAACGTCGCGGTGCGAGGTGGCGCCGCGCCAGCGATCGAGCACGGCGCTGACGAAATGCATGTCGTGGCCGGTCGTCGCCGATGGCGCGGTCGCGATGGTGGCTTCGCTGCGCGGCAGTTGATGCGCCGGGACGTCCTTGAACCGCAGCCGGGTCGGCAGCGCCACGCCCTCGCCGAAGGCCAGCACCTCGCGGGTGCCGAGCGACGGGATGAACGACAACAGGTTCGCCGCCGCATCGGAGACCGCCGAACGCAACAGGGCCTGGTCGCGGTCGTTGGCGAGCCGCATCGCAAACAGCGTGTTGCACTGGGAGATGATGGTCGCGTCGAGCTCGGCCGGGCGCTGCGTCACGAGACCAAGATAGACGCCATATTTGCGGCCCTCCTTGGCGATGCGCGAGACCGCCTTGCGGGTCGGCCCGAAGCCGATATTGCGATCAGCGGACGCGTAACGGTGGGCTTCTTCGCAAACGAACAACAGCGGCGAAACGCCATCGCTCCACAGCCCGAAATCGAAGGCCATGCGGCACAGCACCGACACCACGGAATCGACCACCTCGGCGGGGAAGCCCGCGAGCTGCATGATGGTCATCGGCTTGCCATTGGCCGGCAGGCGGAACAGATAGCTGATCACTTCCGCCATGGTGTCGCCACCGACGTTGGCGTTGTCGAACATGAAGGCGTAGCGCGGATCGTTGCGCACCGCCTCGATGCGCGAGATCAGCTTGTGGTAGATGATGCGTGACGAGCGGTTCTCGAGCTTGCCCATGCGCTCGTCGATCAGCGAGATCAGGTCGACCAGACGGTAGGGCACCGGCGTGTCGACGGTATAGCCGATCTGCTTGGGATCGGCGCGCTTCAGTCCGAGGCGGTCGGAGTTCTGGTACTGGGTGTAGATGCCCTTGGCCTGCGGAATGACCTCGGCAAGAATGTCGAGTTCCTCGGGCACGCCCGGCCTGCCGCCGAACAGCACGTCGACGATTTCCTCGAAGTTGAACAGCCAGAACGGCAGCTTCAGATTGCGCGGGTTGAGCACCAGCGCGCGCTCGCCGAAACAGCGGCCATATTCGTTGTGGACGTCGAGCAGGAAGATTCGCAGGCTCGGCCGCGCCTTCAGGATCTCGTTGAGCAGCAGCGAAACGCCGGTCGATTTGCCGACGCCGGTCGAGCCGAGCACTGCGAAATGCTTGGAGAGCATTTCCTCGACATTGACATAGGCGGTGATGGAACGGTCCTGCTGCAGGGTGCCGACGTTGATCTGGTCGGAACTGGTCGGCGTGTAGATCGTGCGCAGCTCCTGATTGCTGATCAGGTCGACCGAGTCACCGATCGTCGGATAATGCGTCACGCCGCGCCGGAATTTGGGTCGCTCCGGCGTGCCTGAGATTTCGCCGAGCAGATCGACCGAGGCGCTCGCAATATAATTGTCCGAAGATGGAAGATCCTCGCACGAGACCTCGGTGATCATGGCGACGATGGTCGACGTGGCGCAATGGATGCTGATGAACCGGCCGACGGTGGCCCGCATCTCGGAAGCTGGCATAGGGTCCGTCGACATAAGTCCGACCCGGGCAAGGGATCCGCGTACCGAAATCACACGTCCGAAAGATGTCACAGCGATCAACCTGGCATGTCATTAAGAGGAGTCGGGCAACCACCTTGACCGCTGTCGCTGGAGAAACGGTTAAGCCGGTGAGCGATCGTGCGCCTAAATCCGAGGTCTGTTCGCAGAGCTTTTCGCGATCGCGCAGGCCGGTTCGCGCAAGCCGTGAAAATGTGAGCAAAATCAGGGATATGCCTTCGTCGATGGCGGCGGCGGCGGGGCCCGCGGTTAAGCTCCGATTTACTATCCGGAAAAGCAGGCGTGTTTCCGGATCGATGGTATCGACGGGCTTGCGTGCGCGGCCCAAAGGTCCCATGCCTAACAGGCGACCGCTGAGGGAACGTTTCAACTTGCGCGCGACCGCGCTGGACGCAGATTGCAAATGGATCGCAGCGACGTACTGATCATCGGTGGGGGAATCGCGGGGCTCACCACCGCCCTCGATCTGCTGGACGGCAACAAATCGGTACTGTTGCTCGACCGCGACGAGGAGAAGGCATTTGGCGGTCTGGCGCGCGAGAGTTTTGGCGGCATGTTCTTCGTCGACTCGCCGGAGCAGCGTCGCCAGCGCATCCGCGATTCCATCGAACTGGCATGGCGCGACTGGTGCAGCTTTGCCGAATTCGGCAGCGACGACGAGTGGCCCAAGGCCTGGGCGAGGGCGTATGTCGAGCGCTGCACATCCGATGTCCATCGCTGGGTGCGTCGCCACGGGGTGAGCTTTCTGCCCGTCGTCAACTGGGTCGAGCGCGGTGAATTCCGTCCCGGTAATTCGGTGCCGCGCTTTCACGTCGCCTGGGGGACCGGCAAGGGGATTGCGGAGGCCCTGATTGCCGCGCTGCGCGCCCATCCCAACGTCGGACGACTGAGCCTCCGCTTCAACGTCCGCGTCGAGCGGCTCGTCATGCGAGCCGGCCGGATCGATGGCGCCGAAGGTCTCGACGAAAGGGACGGAACGCGGTTCGAGGTGAAGGCCGAGCAGGTGGTCGTGGCCTCCGGCGGCATCAACGGCGATCTCGTACGGGTGCGGCAGAACTGGCATCGCGATTGGGGCAGGCCGCCGGAGGTGCTCCTGAACGGTTCGCATCGCTTCGCCGATGGCCGCCTCCACGATGCCACCGCAGCAGCCGGCGGCGTGCTGACGCATCTGGACAAGATGTGGAACTACGCGGCCGGCGTCCACCATCCGCGACCGCGCAAGCCTCACCACGGCCTGTCGCTGGTGCCACCGCGCTCGGCGTTGTGGCTCAACTGGCGAGGAAAGCGGATCGGCCCGCAGCCGCTGGTGTCCGGATTCGATACGCGGCGGCTGGTCACCGACATCTGCGCGCAGGAGCGGCCATATTCCTGGCAGCTCATGAACATGAAGATCGCGCTGAAGGAATTGGCGGTCTCCGGTGCGGAACACAATCCCTCGATCCGCGACAAGAAGAAGCTCGGTCTCCTGCGCGATATCCTGTTCGGCAACCGCTGGCTGGTGCGGGAAATGCTCGACCATTGCACGGACTTCGTGACCGCGGCGACGCTTCCCGAACTCGTGGAGAAGATGAATGCGCTGCAGGGAGACGACGCGGTCGAGCTTGAGTCCATGCGGGATGCCGTCGAACATTATGATGCGACCATCGCCCGCGGCGCGAGCCTGATGAATGACGAACAGTTGCGCCGCATCGCAAGCCTGCGCCAATATCGCGGCGACCGGATCAGGCTCTGCAAATTCCAGCCGATCAACGACGCCAGGGCATTGCCGCTGATCGCGGTTCGTGAGTTCATCATCAGCCGCAAGAGCCTCGGGGGCATCAAGACCGATCTCGAGAGCAGGGTGCTGGACAGCAGCGGCCGGCCGATCGATGGTCTCTATGCGGTCGGCGAGGCCGCGGGCTTTGGCGGCGGCGGCGTGCACGGGTTGCGGGCGCTCGAGGGTACCTTCCTCGGCGGCTGCATCCTGTCGGGGCGGCTCGCCGCTTCCTCCATCGACGGCAGACCATCAATGCGCGAGGCTTGAGAGGACAATATGAAGAGAACCGGAGCCTGGCTTGCGGTCTACGCACTGGAGCAGATCGGCGCCCGCTTCACCTTCGGCATTCCCGGCGTGCATACGACGGAATTGTACGACGCGCTGAACAGTTCGAACCGCATCACGCAGATCCTGGTCACGCATGAGGGCGGCGGCGCGTTCATGGCCGACGCGGTCGGCCGCCTGTCCGACTCCATCGGTGTTCTGACGGTGGTCCCGGCGGCGGGCCTGACCCATGCCGCGAGCGGCATCGGCGAGGCGTTCCTCGATGGCGTGCCGATGCTGGTGATCAGCGGCGGTCCGCGCACCGACACCGAGCATCGCTATCAGATGCACCAGATGGATACTCACAAATTCATGGGCGGGCTGACGAAAGCGACGTTTCGCGTCACGCGCCATGACGAGGTCGTGCCGATGCTGTTCGAGGCCTACAGGATCGCCGTCAGCGGCGAGCCCGGGCCGGTGTTCGTGGAATTGCCGGTCAACATTATCCTCTTGACCGATGAAGCCGGTGAACTGCCGCTGTTTGCGCCGTCCAAGCCGGCCGAGGTCCACGCGGATGCGGACATTGCGCGCGCGGTCGAACTGCTGCGCGAGGCGAAGCATCCCTGCCTGTTTGTGGGCTGGGGGACGCGCGAGGCGACCGCGGAGGTCGTTCGTCTCGCCGAATGGCTGGACGCCCCGGTGGCGACGACCTTGCAGGGCCTCTCGGTTTTTCCCGCCAACCATCCGCTGCATGCCGGATTTGGCTTCGGCGCCTCCGCCGTTCCATCGGCGCAGAACGCGTTCAAGGATTGCGATTGCATGGTTGCGATTGGAACCCGGTTTGCCGAGATCGCAACCGGTAGCTACGGCACCAAGGTCCCGGAAAACCTCATTCACATCGACATCAATCCAGCCGTGTTCGGCGCCAACTATCCGGCGAAGGTCGCGATCGCGGGCGATGCCGGAGCGGTGCTGAGGCAATTGTCGGCGACGCTCGAGGCCGGCGCGCCGCGCCGCGCCGCGAGCGGCGTGCGCGGGCAGATCGGCAGGGACAAGGCGGCCTATCGCGAGAGCTGGTATCGTCATGACGCCAAGGATATCGTCAACCCCGTGCGCTTCTTCGATGAGCTTCGGCGTCAGATGCCGGATGACGGCATCATTGCCATCGACGACGGCAATCACACCTTCCTCACCGCCGAATTGATGCCGATCCACGCGCCGAAAAGCGTGATCCTGCCGACCGACTTCAATTGCATGGGCTATGCGGTGCCGGCGGCGATCGGCGCCAAGCTTGCTTGCCCGGACCGCACCGTGCAGGCGATCGTCGGCGATGGCGCCTTCATGATGACCTGCATGGAGATCCTGACCGCGGCCAGCAACAATCTCGGCGTGGTCTATTACGTCTTCAACGACGGCGAGCTGGCGCAGATCGGACAGGCCCAGGCCATTCCCTATAACCGCAAGCCCTGCACGCAGATCGGAAAACTGAATATCGAAGGCGTGGCGCTGGCGACGGGTGCTGCATACCTGCCGATGAACGACAACGCCGACATTGCCGAGGTCATCGGCAAGGCCAACGCGATTGCCGCGGGCGGTCGACCGGTCATTGTCGGCGTGCGGATCGATTATTCCAAGCGTACCGCGTTCACCACTGGCGCGGTGAAGACAAATTTCGGCCGCTTCCCGCTGAACGAGAAGCTGCGCTTCCTGACCCGGGCCGCCATCCGTCACGTCGTGGGGTGATCGTCACGGGGGCGAATCCGGGACCTACTCTCGTCAGCCCGCCTTTGCCGTGACGATTCCGCGCCCGAGAAATGCCGGAATCTCGCGTTCGGGGATCGGGGGCGAATAGAAAAAGCCTTGAACCAGGAAACCCTCCAGCTGCTTCAGCGTCGCCATCTCCTCCATGGTTTCGACGCCTTCGATGATGCAGTCGACGCTCATGTCGCTAGAGAGCGCCAACAGCGATTTGACGATCTTGTAGCTGGCCGGTTTCTCGTGCAAATTGGTGACGAAGCTGCGATCGACCTTGATCTTCGTCAGCGGCAGCGCATGCAGACGTGACAGGCTCGAATATCCCGTGCCGAAGTCGTCGAGCGAGATTCCGCAGCCGAGATTCCGCAACGTTCCGACCGACGCCTGCACCAGGCCGAAATCGTGCGTGAACGCGGTCTCGGTAATTTCCAGGTCAAGCCGTTTGGGGTCGAAGCCGCTTTTCTCGATGGTGTTGACGACGCCGAGCACGCCCTCGGGCGACGTCAGATCGTAAGCCGAGAGATTGAAGGACAGCCGCGTATCGGTGGGCCACCGACGCGCCGCCGCCAATGCCCTTCGCAGCAATGGCCGCGTCAGGCGGCCAATGATCCCGGCGCGCTCGGCAACCGGAATGAACAGCGACGGAGGGACCTCGCCAAGGGTCGGGCTGTTCCACCGCGCCAACGCCTCGAAGGCGACCGTCTTCTCCGTTCGGATGTCGACAATGGGCTGGAAAACGACGGTCAGTTCGGCCTCGAAGTCGGCGACCTGCAGCGCCTGCTCGATGCGCGCGTCGCGATGAATTTCCGCGACGTGATCGGCTGAAAACAGGATGACATTGCCGCGTTGGGTACGCTTGCCGTGATAAAGCGCGTAGTCGGCCCGATCGAACAGCTCTTCGGGGGAAGCGGCCATTCGCGGATAGGTCGCAAATCCGATCGACCCGGAAATCTGCACCATCGCTTCAGGCAAGTGGAACGGCGTGCGAAGCGCCGCGCACAGGTCCTCGCCGAGGCCGACGAGGTCGATATCAACAGGCAAATCTGCGACGACCAGGGCGAACTCATCGCCGCCCAACCTCGACAAGTGAACATTCTTCGACTCGCAGACGCGAGCCAGCCGCTGGCCGACCTCGACGAGCAGCCTGTCGCCCGTGGCATGGCCGTAGAGATCGTTGACCGGCTTGAAGCCGTCGAGGTCGATGATGCCGACCGCGAGGTCACCTCCGCTCTCCTGCGCCGCTTCGAAGGCACTCGAAAGATGCGCGAAGAAGGCGCGTCGATTCGGCAGATCGGTGAGGCTATCGAGATTGGCGAGCCGAAGATTCTCGTTGCTGAGAGCCTCGGTGCGCTGTTGCGCATGGATCATGCGCGTAAAGTCCCGATAGTTGATCATCAGGATGGCGAGCATGCCGATCGACACCAATGCGATGTTGATGGCCATCGCGATCAGGGTCGGGTGGCCGGTCATGGCAAAGAAGCCGACGAAGGCGCTGTCGACGATCACCGTCACCGTGATCGCGGCGGGTCGCAGATGCATCAGGCAGAAGATGCAGCTGATCACGGTGATGGCCATGTAGAAGGCCAGATGCGACTTGGTGTAGGGATCGCCGTAAGGGTAGAGCATCAGCGACCAGGCGACGAACCCGACGGCAATGAAGATGGAAAGGCGG
>WNGQ01000699.1_pt1 | contig 38997 bp, 40 predicted proteins | sample 5407661 | NCBI WGS metagenome assembly WNGQ01 (sample SAMN13153382, study PRJNA577476) | soil metagenome | isolation source: 60 cm soil or saprolite under Garry oak tree replicate 2 | place: USA:California | collected 2016-06-15 | reverse complement strand
TCGTCGTCAACAATCAGGATGCGTGGCGGGAGCATCTGCGATGAAGGAAAGAGAGGAGGAAGAGAACCGCCTGACGGCTCACAAAATCGTGCAGGGAGTCCGCTCTGGAGAAGTATGCTCACTCGATCAAGAGTGAACAAAGACCATCCCGCTGTATCCAGAGCCATGTGTCCGGGGATCCAATAGCCAAAGATAGAGACTTCAACGCTCTCACCGCAATGCAGCTCATAGCCATCTAATTCAAAATAGTTCCATTCACGGTTATACGCCAACGTCCCCGCTAATTCAGGCTTATCTTTCTTATCGAGCATAGCAAACCGCCTTCCTTGAGGTAACACGAGTACAACAAGCTAGCGGGGTCCTCCCATTTTTTCGTCCCATGTTCCCCGCTAAGGCTTCAAGTGCGCACGAGCACAAATGGAGAAATCCATGCGGTGAGCAAACTCGGGTGGAAGAGCAAGCTCCTGAAGTTGGACAAGCATCCACGCAGCAGCCAGGCTAACTGCGATCTCGTCATCGCTGGGAGAAAACGGGTTCTCTCTCGAGACTCGCTGATCGCTCAAATGATCCAGGTCCTCCTCGGCATTCATGCTCGCGCTCCTTTGCCCTACCGCTCTGATTTCTCTACCAGCCCAAAAGATAAGTTGCATCCGTCCTGCTTTTAGTTACGGCCTCACCTTATTTTAGAATCACGGAAACCGCGGGTGAGCCACTGAATTATCGAATTGACACGCTAAGGCTTCAAGTGAGTTTTACCCCGAATAGTGATACCTCTGGCAAATCGACCAATCAGATAGACGGGTGAGAAGAGTATTTGCTCAGTACAGCACGGCATTGAAAAGGGTCGGCGATCAAGCCGCCGGAATGCGAACAGCGATGCCGCTTCGCACTTAGCCATGACTTTGACAGCAAACTTGGCCTAATACAGACGTCGCTGACATGAAAGGCAAGATAGTTATAGAGAGCCAGAAACACTCGCAAATATGCAGAAAAGCGGCAAAACAAGTACTTCCCCTGCGGAGGAGCCGTGGTACATGGTTATTCCGTTCCCTTCTGTTGCCATCCATCGGCCGGATGACTTTGTCGTCTTGCTGGGCGAGCAGCAGCATCTGAGAGTGCATCCGGCTCTCCACATTGGGCGTGTTTTCATAACGGCGACGCAACTCGGCAAGGGTTGCTGTATCTAATGGGGGTAAAGTGATTGGGGTTGTCATACGTTCCTTCTCTTCAATCTTCCACATGCTTTTCCCCATAGTACCCTTATTCCGCAAGGCTTGCCTGGTAGCATTTAGCTCCTTCCGAAGCTAAAACGAGCCTTCAGTTCTTGCTGTGTTCCTGTGTCATAAATGAGTGCCAGGGTATTGATCGTGATCTCCCAGTGAAAATCACGCTCACGCAACAGACAAAGAACTGACGGCAATATGTCTTTGCTCATGTCTCCAAAGCCGATGGTGATATGAGGCACCCATTGGTCAGGATGATAGTAGCCCAGGATACCTGAACCTGCCTCAGAGATTTCCTGCCACAACGTTTCACGAAAGTGGGTGAGTTCAGGACTGCGCACGAGCGGAATGTAGAGCACGGGGGAAGCTCCAGTGACGACTCCCTCGCCTCCAAGGCCGGGGGCTTCTGGAATGACGCTGGTGTGTCGTCCCACACCGTCGTTCGTTTCAACCACATGAGCGAGACTAACTCAAAGCAACTCATGTATCGGTTGGCACAACTTGCAAAGACGGTCGTGTTTTTACCCACGGCACTCTGCCGTGGAACCCATCGAAACGCGATTTGGTTTGAGACGTGCAAAAAGAACTCCTCAGGTATTCTTTTGCATGGGTGGAAAAGCGGAAATGAGGAGTCCGGAGGCGTCCGGCGCGCCTTTCATCCCCTCGGCCTGAAGCCGGGGTCTTCAGGCGCGGATAGGGGGTAACATAGAGCCTGTTTGGCAATGCGAGGCGCGTGGCCTGCGTGGCAAGATGAGTAAGATCGAAGAAGATTTTTTCGGGTCCATATGATATGCTCTCTCGAGAGGCGCTGCTCGACGCGCTCTGTGACCCGATGACCAGAGCCACATCCCTGATGCTGAGAAGGGAATATCAGTTAGATGAGGCAGGGAAAAGCGATCTGCCGATGGAGTTGGCGCAAGCAAACACGCCGGGCGCTGGTTGGGGCGTGCTCTAAGAGACGAGGAACTGGGCGCCAGCGCTGCGTGAGGAGAAGACTCCAGCCTCTTCACAGGGTTGGGCCAAAGGCGACTATCGCAGCACGGCTTCCCAGCCTTGCCTGGTCCTCACACATGAAGCATGAGACCCATGGGAAAGAGCTGGAGGTCCCGCCTTTCCCCATCACCCAACGATTGAAAGGAGTTCTTGTCATGAACGAACCCGCTACGAAAATCGACCCTCGCTTCAGCGACCCGGACGCGGTTGCCACGCCATGGGATGAGACGCGTCGCGTGCTGGAGGGGGCCGAGCTGTTCTGGATCTCGACAGTCCGGGCCGACGGTCGCCCCCACGTTACTCCGCTGGTTGCCGTGTGGCTCGATGGGGCTCTCTACTTCACCACTGGCGCCACCGAACAGAAGGCCCTCAACCTTCGTGGGAACCCGCACGTGATTCTGATGACTGGCTGCAATCACTGGGACGCAGGGCTCGATGTCGTGGTCGAGGGCGACGCCATCCGGATCACCGACGATGACGTGCTCGAACGCCTCGCCTCGGCATGGGCCACCAAATGGGACGGGCGATGGCAATTCGAGGGGCGCAACGACGGCCTACATCACAAAAATGGTGGGATGGCCCTCGTGTTCGAGGTCAAGCCCACCAAGATCCTCGCGTTCGCCAAGGGCACCTTCAGCCACACACATCATCAGTTCTGACTTCCGGGCACGATTGGTCCAGCATGGTGCGAACCCTCACCAATCCTGGCTTGGTCGCCCAGAGGTGTGAGTCTCGGAAGACGGTGAAAGGCGAGCAGCACGCTTCATCAAAGCACAGAACGCTCCCTCAGAATGGCCGGGAAAAGGTCTTGTTGGTACCAGCCTGTCACTCTCATGGGTTGATGAATGAGCCGCGTTGATGCTGTGAGTCTTCTGTATCCAGATCGCGCAAGCAAGGCGTCGAAGGAAGCGTTGGGTTCGCGTGACAACGCGAACCATCAAGGGAGAGGAAACCAGGGAAACGTCACGGTATCCATGATGGGGACGCGAGATGGCCCCAGGTGCAGAGCAAAGGAAGAGGTGGATTGAGCATTTTAAACAACGCCATATAAATGAAGCAGAACGGAGGAAACAGGCAATGAGCATCTCAGGATTGTCCAAGGCGCGGCTGGGCCGCATGCATGATGTCATGGCCGGGTATGTCGAGCGCGGAGAAGTGCCTGGTCTCGTCACACTGGTCAGCAGGCGGGGCGAGGTACATGTTGATCTCATTGGGACGCGGGCGTTCGATGAGAGTTCCCCGATGCGGCGCGACACCATCTTCCGCATCTCCTCCATGACCAAGCCAATCATAGCTGCGGCGACCATGATCCTGGTGGAGGAATGCAAGGTGCGGCTGGATGAGCCGGTGGACGCTCTGCTTCCCGAACTGGCCGAGCGTCAGGTATTGAAGCAACTCGATGGGCCGCTTGATGATACCATACCCGCGAAGCGGCCGATCACGGTGCGTGACCTGCTCACCTTCCGCATGGGCTTCGGGCAGATGATGGCACCGCCAGATGCCTACCCGATCCTCAAAGCTGCGAACGAACAGCAGATTGGCATGGGACCTCCGAGCCCGTCGCAGATGCCTGCCCCCGATGAGTGGATGCGCCGTCTAGGGCGGCTTCCACTCATGCACCAGCCGGGTGAGCAGTGGATGTACAACACGGGGTCAGACGTGCTCGGCGTACTCATTGCGCGTGCCTCAGGTCAGCCGCTTGAAACGTTCTTGCGCGAACGCATCTTCGAGCCGCTCGACATGCGGGATACCAGTTTCAGCGTGCCGGAGGCCTCGCTCGATCGGCTGACAACCAGCTACTGGACCGATCCTGTGAGCGGGAAGCTGACCGTTTATGACGAGGCTGTGGGCGGTCAATGGAGCCGTCCGCCAGCCTTCCCGTCGGGAGCTGGAGGACTGGTTTCGACCATCGATGACTACATGACACAAAGCAAAGTTTTAGAACGGAAGCTCTAAGAGGAAGAGAAAGAAGGAAAGAGGAGACAAAAGACGGCCTCATGAGCTACACTGAAGCTATGAAATCCACACATCAGTGAGCACAGGAGGTCGTTTGAGCAGCTGGCAACGTATCTGGCACCCTACCACGAGCGGCTGGATGCCTATCTGGATCGACGGGTGGTCGGCAATCTCACGGCCACGGTGGCCGCGATCGTGCAAACACGCTCAGAGTTGACCACGAGCGCCTTGGGCAGTGCGATCTGCGAGCCAGCGCACGCCGAAGCAGGAACCCAACGACTCCAACGCGCCTTACACCACCAGGGCTGGGAGGCGGAGGTGATCGAAGAGGTGCTGTGGCAAGAAGCGGAGAAGAGTCGAAAGCTTATGCAGCAGCGAGGCGAAACACCCCTGTGTATCTGGGTGAGCCTCGTGTTGGAAAAGCCGGAAAGCGAGAAACTGCAAGGCTTGGGAGCGGTGCGCTCCAGCCGCGTGCGACGGCTGGCACGCAGCCGCAAAGGCGTGTTCAATCAGCCCGGTCGCATGCCGGTGAGTGTGCGCGGCTTTGAATGGGAAAGTCTGTTGCTGCTGGGCCAAAGCGGCGTCCCCCAGGTCGTGGCCATGAAGTGGTGGAGTCGGGAAAAGGGCGTGCCTGGAAAGCCTCGCCAGCAGCAGCAGACCAGGCTTCGTCAAGCGGCCCAGCGCTGGGGGCGCCAGGTGCGCCACGTCTTTGATCGCGGCTCTGGCAACGGCCCCTGGCTCTGGCAGCTCTGCCGCTACACGCTGCGCTTTGTCGTGCGCTGGAAGAAAGGCAACAAGCTCATCGACGCTTGTGGGCAAGAGCGCAAAGCCTGGGAGATTGCCCGCGGCAAACGCGCCTGGGGAGAGGCGCGACTGCTCTGGGATACGCATTGTCGGGTCTATCGCAGCACGCGGGTGCTCGCGAGGCCTTTGCGACACTCACAGTATCGGGGTCCGTTGTGGTTGGTGGTGGTGCGACAGGGCAGGGGGCGTGAGCCCTGGTATCTGCTCACCAATGAAGCCGTCCAGACGAGCGAGCAAGCCTGGGACATCGTCTTCTCCTACGTGAGGAGCTTCCAAATTGAGGAAAGTTTCCGTTTTCAGACATGCGAACTCCAGATCGAATCCCTGCGCCTTCAGGGCTGGCAAGCGCGGCGCAAAATGCTGCTGTTGGTGACGCTGGCCTATGGATTTCTGCTGGCCTTGCTGGCGGCCCCGCTGTGGCTTGCTCGTTGCACCTTGCTCCTTCATTGGTGCCCGCCTAGCCGACTGGCGCTTGTGGAGGGCCAAAGTGCCCCTCTCTCGCCTTCGCTGGGCTCTGGCAAGCCCATCCCCCACGCTTTGCGGGCTGGCACCCCTATCGTTGGCGCTCTCACATCACCTGGCCTGTCTGCTCTTTACCCTGGTGGACCACGCTTTGGCACCTCTGCGGATATTTGTTCTAAAACTTTGCTCTGGGTCATGTCTCTCCTCAAGACAAATCTCCTCATCCTCGGGCAACAAAAAACCGATGGGGGAACTTTCCCTCCATTCCCCTTTCCAACTCCAGTCCAACCACGATGCTAAGGAACGGAGTATCCGAACACGGAAGTTTCTATACAATACAAGCTAACGACCTTGCAACGGCGCCCGAATCTCGCTGCCTAGTATGGGGCATTGGTAGAAAAGTGCTGGCTGATCTTCCTGTATTACCATGAGGCGGCAAAAAAGTAGAGTGCATTACTAACAGCCAAATTCACACAGCATCAGGTGTTGTTATATACAAAGAATGGCCGGGTCATTGCAGCAGCCAATATGCTGCCTAGCGTTTGGGATGGAACGCAGGAAGGACTTCCCGCAGGATGGGATGCCGCGCTGGCCCAGGTTGCGCAGGAACATGTAGAAGGCCGTTCCCCAACGGCGCTACTGGCAGTCTCGGTCACCGTGGACCTACAGTACCAGGGGCAGGGGATAAGCTCTATCATGCTCGGAGCCATTCATAAGAATGCAGCGTATCACGGCTTTCAGTGTATGATTGCCCCAGTTCGTCCGACCTGGAAAAGCCACTATCCTTTTATCGCTATGCAAGAGTATATCGGGTGGACGCGGGAAAATGGGGAGCCTTTTGATCCGTGGATACGTGTGCATGCCCGGCTGGGAGGGGAAATACTCACGGTTGCGCCCCGCTCGATGGTGGTAAGAGGCACCATTGCAGAATGGGAGGCGTGGGCGGGGACGCGCTTTCCTCGGTATGGAGCATACGCTGTGTCTGGTGCCCTTCATCCAGTGATTCTCAATTATGAGAAGAACGAAGGGCTCTATGAAGAGCCAAATGTGTGGGTAGTAAATACAATCACGGCAGAAGAGCGCGCAAAACATCGACCGGTTGACCAGAGCAACTGGCGGAAAATCATCATGCGTATTTTCTCACGTTTATAGTTGTATTACCTTACTGGAATTCTTTTTTTCCGTCAACCCCCCGGCGGAACGTGGGCTGTGTTTGCTGTTTGTAGTTTTTTTCTGGCGAGAAGTGGTGGCTTTGGAGGCGATGTACGAGGGTAACTAGAAATGAGGTTAACAAAGGCAAAGACATAGCTGCGACGAAATAGCCCCGCGCAGAGTTGAACTGCGTTCTATCGCTTATAAGGCGATTGCACTCTACCGAAATGCTACAGGGCCGTTTGAAGCGGATTTACATTAAAGGTTAGCGGGGCTGAGAGGACTCGAACCTCCGGCCTAGCGTTTAGGAAACGCTTGCTCTATCCACTGAGCTACAGCCCCTTCAAGCAAATATTACCACAAGGAGTCAACTTAATGCTTTCAGAGAAAAGTTGCGGTAGGGCCTTGTCTTCTTCCACCTGGCATCAGGTGAAAGCTCTGTCCCCGGCTGGATATCCCGCAAGTTCAACATGGAAGTATAACGCCAGTAAAACTATTCTTCTCGTCACTTTGTGGTATGCTCCCATCTCACCCACGCGGCTCAATGGAGAGAGCAAGTGCGGATGAATTAAGTCGAGGTTCGAGTCCCTTCGTCGGTGTTATATTTCGTAATCTCGTGCCCATTTGACGTTCTTTTCCTGGTTATTCTTCGATGGGTACAGACGCAGGCGCATACTCGATGATTTTGGTGCCTCTGCCACACTCACCATATATACCCTTCCTGTGTCAGGGCTATACACACCAAAATACTCAGCGCGACCCTCATAGCCTGTCTTCTTTTTCTTCCACACCCCTTTCCCTCCTGCTGACACTGTAGACGTATTGAAAACAAGGTGACTCCCATCATCTGAGAGCCACGCTACTTTACATTGGATACGGACAAGCTGATTTTCATGATGGACAAAAAAGCCGAATTGACGCTCCTCAGTCATGGTGTAATAGGCGAGATCATACCCAATGTGATCTCCCCAGGGGAGAAGCACTTCAAGCTCCAACTGTATAAGCCTATTCAATACTGCTGTTTGTCCCTGCAAGCCACGCAGTGATGTGTTACCCACGTGTGTCATCTCCAGTTTTTTCACATTAATATAGGTACCAGACTAGTGGACACTAGGCCAATTACCTACGGTGCAAACTCACTACAACGCCGAGCTACGAGTCTTCTTATTTCAGGCTAAAATGGCCGCTTTAATATACTATAAGCCTGTATACGGTACTCTATAGAAGTAGAAGCTAGTTTTATCAGTATTATATATCCTAATATTGTATTTTACAACCCTTTACTCCTCAAAATTGACTAAGGAGAATAATAGGACTACAATGTAGTCATTAAATGGATAATGGGGGTAGATATTATGACCGAAGATGAGGAATTGCTGACCGTAGAAGAGGTCGCAAGACGTTTGAAGGTCAATCAAAAGCGGGTATACAAACTCATACAGAGTGGGGAGTTAGAGGCTACGAATATTGGTGGTGAAGGAAGAAATATCTATAGAATAAGCCTTGCCGACTTCAATCGCTATTTACAATCCCGTAAAGTGAGACGGGAAGTGAAGGACTAAAAACGGGGTTCGAGTTCCTTCGTCGGCATTTTATCTCGTAGTCTTTTACACATTGCACACCCTTATCCTGGTTATTCTTAAAAAAATTACTAGACCCTTTTCTCAAGGAATGAGCCTCCATGGTTACTCAACTACGTTCTACACTTCGCATCTTTATCAGCCATTCCGTTCATGAGAATGAATTTGGCATGAGGTTAGCGAGTGATTTACGTCGAATACTTGGTAGCGATAGTGTTATATGGTATGACACAACAGACATGCAATCAGGCGATAGTTGGGCAAAAGCAATAGCAGAGCAGATACAGCGAAGTAACGTTTTCATTATTCTACTATCGCATAGTTCTTTAAGGTCAAGGTGGGTCCAAAACGAACTAGAACTTGCTTTTCATCGCTCCAAGAAGATGCTTATTATCCCTATTCTTTGTGACGATCAACTGATCCCTAACGATTTGAAGAACTTCCAGCCTATTCCCTGTAAATCTTCAGATGAGTACAACATGGCCCTTGATGAGCTACTAAAGGCTTTGGGCTCACTACCAAACGTGGATACTGCCAAGCAGGTAAACGACTACAACAACTCCCCGGAAGATTTTTTTACATTAAAAAGGCCACAAATACTACTAGCATACTCAAGCGAGGATAAGGATATAGCTCAAAGAATCGCTCAGCAGCTGAATCTATGGTTTGATCCCCATGAACTCGACCCGAAGGACTCTATTACCAATGTTGCGGAACAGACAATTCTAGCAAATGCCTATCTAGTTATCTTACTGTCTCCTAAATCCGTTTACTCTGTCACGTTCCAATCAGAATTGGATGACCTCCTTTCACGAGACTGGATTAGCCGAGCCGTCACAGTTTTACCCGTACTGACAGAAAACTGTCTTATTCCTTCATACTTATCATCATATCAGCATTTCAACCTCAAAGCAGATTTTGAGGGTGACATTACGCGGCTGGCTGAACAGCTACACTTTGTTCATGAAATAAATTTCTCGAAACTCGATGGAATAACCTTTGAGGCTCTGATAATAGATTTATTAACTGAACGAGGGTTTCACACGATTGAAATTCCTCAGCAGGAGGATAAAGGCGTCGATCTAAGAGCTTCTTACACGCTCACTGATCCATTCGGGAAAGAAATTACAGAGAACTGGCTGATTGAACTTAAATTGTATCCAAAAGGCAAAGTGAACCTCTCTACAATAGAGCAACTTATTCATTACTTAAATACTTATCCCACTGGAAGGAAGGGTTTGCTTATAACGAATGGTCAACTCACTTCTGTTGCTCAAGACTGGTTGACAAAAGCCAACGCTAGAGGAAAACCCGAGATTCGCCTGATAGAGGGTACAGAGCTTAAGCGACTACTTCTACAACATACAAATTTGATCAGCAAATATTTCAAGACAAAGGACCCAAACCACTAGGAAATACCAAATGAATGATTTCATCGATAGGTTGGTAATCTGTCCTAAAGGTATAGCCGGTTGGAAAACTTTCGAGGATCTTTGTATTGAGGTATTTTGCTATCTTTTTGTACCACCATTACATCAACCAATTATACAAGCTCGCTCATACTCAGGTATTGATCGTCGAGATGCAGTATTTCCTAACCGAAATTTTGGAGTATCCAATAACTGGGGATATCTATTACAAGAACTTAATGCCCGCATGGTTCTCTTCGAGTTCAAGAACTATGACAAATCCGATATAGGCAAGGATGAGGTCATACAGACGCAAAGCTACATGAAGGAGCCTATGGGAAGACTTGCAATCATAGTAGGGAATGACTTTCCCAATGAAGCCGCTCATATTAAAAGGAATACTATATACAGTCAAGAGAAAAAAGTCATCCTATTCCTTACTAAAAGTCACCTCAAAGAAATGCTGCTTATCAAGGAGCGCGGAGAGGATCCTAGTGATTTGATCATCCACTTAATCGAAGCGTTCTGTCTGCAACACGAATGACCATCATTTGCTAATGGAGTAAGAGCAAAAAGCCCATAAACTCTAAAATATTGAAGATGGCGCTAGAGGAAAGCTTGCACATGAGATAAAGTTGGCAATCACAAAAAGACCTTAGAAGTTTATTGATGAAGTAAATAAACAGGAAACCAATGCTCTATCCACTGAGCTACAGCCCCTTCAAACAAATATTACCACAGGAAGTCAACCTCTTTTCTACGTCGTCAAAACGCATATATTGTCCTTGCTACATCTTCCAGGGTGCTGCATGATTCGTTTGCAAAATCTGCTCGCACCCAGTTGAAGGGGCGGTAGCGGTGCAGCAAGGTATAGGCCATGAAGCGGTGGCTCAATTGTTCGTTAATATCTGCTTTGGGGTAGCCGTACTCCAGCAAGAATGCGCGCAGGAGTGCGGGATTACCGGCCATCATGAAGAGTCCCGCGGCGGCAAGGTCGTATTCCTGGAAGCCGACTATGGCATCGTCGAAATCGAAGAGCCCGGTTAGCTGCCAGCGGCCGTTTTGCTGAGTGGCGAGCAGGTGGTACTGGTGGATGTCGCCGCTGACGATGGCAGGGGTAAAATTGGGTGGATAGAGGGGCGCGGCATACTCAAGGTAGGTGGGGATTTGCTGCAGCCAGTACGCGGGTACCTCTTGCTCGCGGTGGCGCTGCACGCAGGTCTCGATGCGGTGGGCGACAAGGCGCGGCCAATTGTGATCGAGGAGGGGGAGGTTGCCGGTGGGGAGAGCATGGAGTTGTACGAGGACCTCTGCCAGCTCGATGGTGAAACGTAGTTGTTCCCTGGCGTCAAGCGCATCCCATAGTTCGGAGAGGTAGACGCCCGGAACACGGCTCATGATGAGGTAGGGCCAATCGTCCAGCCTATTATGTGCATAAATTTCAGGTGTGGTCACGCTGAGTTTCCCGTAGATATGCTCAGCAACGGTGAGTTCTGCCTCGAATAAGCTTTTTCGATAGGGAGGGAAGAGCTTGATTACCAGGTGGTCGCCAGCGGCAAAGACGACGCTTGATCCGCCGGCGGGGTCTGTGCCGTCGCCGAAACGCACCAGTTTGTCTGTGGGGAGTCCGTGTCGATGACAGATGGCTTGCATGGCTATGGGCCATATGCTGGGGTCGATGCGCAGCGAGTCATAGTCTGTAGTGTTGGTCACGGTTGGCAAAAGTGGTTCTGATTGAGGCATGTTGCATGTCCCTTTCAAAATACGTATTTCCCCGGTTTTTGAGTTTAATCGTTGGGTTTTCCTCCTTCTCAAGGATACCACTTTGTAGCGGCGTTCGATATGTTTGAAGATGCAGATTGGTGAAAGTTATCCACAATTAGAACATTTGTCTACATAGTTATCCACAATATTGGATAGAAATAGATGCAACTCTTCTCCAATGTCTAACGTGTCACGAGTAAATTGTAGTGAGTGAGGGCATACCACTGTGTCTGGTTGTCACTTGATAGCCCTTTTTGAAACATATGCCGTTCGCCAGTAGTAGATGTCGTTCTCGTAGATAGGAGGCGTAACAGATAGGCTGCTGTAGGTTTTTAGTAGTTAAGAACACAAAAGTTGCATGGAGGAGCGGTATGAATATTTTACGTACCAAGTCGGTTGAGCAGTCCATCAAAGATACGGAAGAACCTGAGTTTCAATTACGCAAGGAACTTGGCCCGCTGGACCTGATAGTTTTTGGTATCGGGGTCATCGTTGGCACAGGTATTTTTGTGCTGACGGGTGTTGCGGCAGCGACGCGAGCAGGCCCTGCTATCGCCCTCTCATTCGTTGTGGCGGGAATAGCCTGTGCTCTTGCCGCGCTGTGTTACGCCGAGTTCGGTGCCGGTAGCGGGCAGTGCCTATACCTTCTCGTATGCCTCGCTCGGCGAATTTATCGCCTGGATTATCGGGTGGGACCTGATTCTTGAGTTTCTCGTAGGTGCATCCGCGGTCTCTATAGGCTGGTCGAAGTACTTTAACCAGATTTTGCAGGGTATCGGCATAAATCTGCCTGCCACGATTACCGGTGGCAGCTCAGGACCATTTGGCCTGACCTTCAATCTGCCGGCGGCATTTATTGCCTTGCTCTTGACGGCTATCCTGGTCACGGGCATCCGTTTAAGCTCGCGCTTCAACCTGGTGGTGACGAGTATCAAGATTAGCGTGGTCCTGTTCTTTATCATCTTCGGCTTGTTTTTCATCAAGGCAGCGAACTGGGTACCCTTTATTCCACCACCTGCCCCGGTAGCGAGTAGCGCTGGTGGGGGATCAATCTGGGATTCACCACTGTTACAGATCATCCTGGGCATTAAGCAGCAGAATTTTGGCTGGTCTGGCATCATCACTGGGGCCGCGACGGTCTTTTTTGCCTATATCGGTTTCGATATCGTGTCTACAACAGCCGAGGAGACACGCAAGCCACAACGAGATCTGCCTATTGGTATCCTTGGCTCGCTGACCATTTGTACCATTCTCTATATCGCGGTGTCCCTGGTGATGACCGGCATCATACCTTACAAGAACTTGAATACGGCTGCTCCCATGGCAACCGCCTTTGCTGCGACTGGTCACCCATGGGCTGCTGCACTCGTTTCCGTGGGAGCTATCTGCGGATTGACGGCTGTGATCATGATTTTGATGCTGGGTCAAAGCCGGGTCTTTTTCGCCATGAGTCGCGATAATTTGCTACCCCCGTGGTTTGCCAGGGTTCATCCTCGCTTCGGTACGCCCTATCGCATCAGTATCGTGACAGGTATCGTTGTGGCTGTGATTGCGACTTTCACGCCCATCGATGCTGTGGCAGAACTGGTCAATATTGGTACGCTGCTGGCCTTTGTGCTGGTATCAATGGGGGTGCTCATCCTGCGCCGCACGCAACCGAATATGCGGCGCGCATTTAGAACGCCACTGGTTCCCGTGGTCCCCACCTTAGCGGCTCTTGTATGCCTTTACCTTATGGTGAGTTTACCATTGATCACCTGGGCCCGTTTTGTGGCCTGGCTGGCTCTAGGAATTGTGTTGTACTTTGTCTATGGTATGAGGCATAGCCGCCTGGGACGCCGGTTGCTTGAGGAGGAGGAGAGCGTGATCAGCAGGGAGGTAGAGGAGGTATCGCGACGCGATAGATAGAGTAAAGTAAACACAACAGAGGAGGCTCCAGGAGCCTCCTCTGTTGTGTTTACTTTCTTTTACGCTTTTTCAGCGCATCTAGAGCGGTCTCTTGTTGATCAAAGGCTGTTCTGCCTTTCAGCGCTTCCTCTGGCATCGAGCGTAACGGGTGGTCGGTAATGGGGGTGCCCGTTTCCTGGTTGTAGCCAATCTCTACCACCTGATCCGTTCTGCTTGGCATGGGTTTCTGGCCGGGAGGTGGTGGTGTGGCGAAGGGGCCAGGTTTGGATGTTGGCCAGTTGAAGCGTGGAAGGCTTACGTGTGCCTGTACATGATGTGGTTGCTCTTTTTCCTGTTCCATATAATTATATGTCCTCCTCTTTGTTTATCTTATCACGAAAAGAGTGTTTTCGGGGAGACATTTTGCGGGTGTATGAAAAAGGTGGAGGCGTGCGAATGGAAGGAGGGCCGATCAATCGGCTGTGGGCGCGGTAAACCGGGTGCACGATAAATCGGCACCTACGGCTGATCCGTTTGGTTGATTACCGATGAACAATTCATGCACTCGAAACTTTGCACACTGCTTTTCAGCGGAGGTAAATTCTGCTATGCTGTGTGGGAAAGGCAACCCTCATTTCCGTTTTTTTGCGTGGGAGAAAGATAGTATTAGTAAGAGCGACGAACAGGACGAAATAACGCGTCGGGAGCGTGAAAAGATGATTGATCTGGATAAACCCGCTCTGAAGGAGCATCTACGGCGTCGAACACCCGAGGGACGATACGAGATTAGCGACATTGATCTGGTGCTGAATATTCGCGCACGAAAGGAGGAAGGCAACACTGGCGGTGTGCGCATACTTTGCGAAGCACTTCTGGAACGCTGCGCTTCCGAGTTCCAGCGGCGGACTCACGGGCTGCGGCACCGACCCGAATTGCGCGAAGAGGCAATCGCCAATATGAATGAGCATTTGTTGCGTGAAGCGATGGATCCCACAGAAATATTTATGACGCAAAATTTTATCCATTATTTACGCTGCCTGTGTGCTGATGAGTTTACCAGAGTGCTGCGCCAGGAGGGGCTACACTACCGGCGCGACAAAGATGGACGTCCGTCAGGTCGTCCGCAACATGTGCCACGCGCGTTGATCGAGCCGCTGCGCCCAGCCCCTGCCGACGATGAAGGCGCGTCGTTGTCCGCGGATGTCGCTGATCCGCATGATCAATTTGAGCGCTTGCACGCGGTAGATGAAAGCCAGCGTATACTCACGTATCTGACTGATCCGCTGGATCGCATGATAATGGTTTTGCGCGCGATCGATGGAATGAAATGGGATGATATCGCCCAGATTTGTAAGCGCACCGAGCGTACAGTCCGGCTGCGCTATGAACGGGCACGAAGTTACTTGCGGGAATGCATCGACAGAGAGCGCATCACCACTATACAGGGAACACAGGCCAAGTCGTAGTTCAGGGAAGAGAAAGGCGTCAAGAGCATGAACACTACCGAGTTACAACAATTAAAAATAGCGTGGATTACCGCCAAAGAGAAGGGCGATATAGAGACACAGGTAACACTGCTGCGAGATCATCCAGAGGCGCAGGCGGCGTTAATCGATTTTATTGCTGCTTACCATGCCACGACTATGGACGAGACCGACACGACAGAGAACTCATTGTTACCTCTGACCCAGCGTGCCAGCCAGGCGGCTTTGGAGAGGGTTTTTGATAGGCAAGCGGTGGCGGCCGGCCTTCAACAATTGCGCGCGCAGCGGGGTTTGACGATGGTGAGCGCGGCCAGAGGGTTGAGGCTTAGTGTCGATGTATGGAAAAAATTTGAATCCGGCGCCATCGAACTGGTGAGCCTGAGCGAGTCGCACCTGGCACGCTTCGCACAATTCTTTCAGGTCACTGTAGAGCAGTTCGGCAGCATGTTGAACAATAGCCAGCCTGCCGTGACGCTGAACCGGCGCCAGACTGGCAGCGCGGCACGCAGCGAGCGGCAAAGTCCTAAAAAACAGAGTTTTGCCGAGGCTATCGAGAAAAGCACGATGTCGAAAGAGGAAAAACGTTACTGGTTGGATAAGTAATGAGAGATTGAAGGGAGCTTCCAACCTGACAGTCTCTCATCGTTGTTTAGTGGCATAGCCGACGTAGGATACTCACCGTCCACTGTGGTCTGCACATGTCCATTTTGCGCTCGTTCACACCTCTTCATGTCCACCGAAATCCATCGTTTTTTGCTGTAAACTGTCGGTTTTGCTGTCAAAATTGCTGTCAGATGAACAAGTTTTAAGGTTACGCGACATCTAAACACCCAATTTAGCCCAAATGAGCGGCAATATGCTCAGGTGGCTTGAAAGCTCGATGCTGTTAGATGAGGTATTCTTATATGAACGCCGTTAGTGATCCTAGAGCCGCCCTGGTTGCTTTTTTCCCATGTAAGAATAGTGAACTGAATCTCGCCTCCGATGACATGATCAATATGCTGTACGTGTTCATCAAACAGGAGCTTCTACCCAAAATCACCGTTCCATTACCATGGTATGCTGCGCTTCGAGGCAGAAAAAATGTAGTGTGTATACAACCCGCCACATCCTTCTCTCAACAGCCAGTTTTTGAGATTCGAGGATTCAGCTACATACCACGGGTGGGGTAGAACCTCGCAAAGGGACAAGAGGCTATAATCTTAGACCTGGAAACACAGGCCGTTGTTCCGGCAAGGAACAACGGCCTGTGCGCGCCCTCAGAAGTACTGTTTACCGTAAGTCGATAGAGCTAATAGGCAGTTTGTCGGCTGCTTGTTGGCCGTGGCCGAGCCAGGTTGGTAGTAGGTACACTAGTGGCTGCGTTTGAACCACCCACGAATGTCTCAAGCGACGTGAATGTGGCCTGGTTGCAATGTGAGCCTGGAGCGCCTGTCTGTATGTTGGAACAAGTTTTTCCTATCGTTGGTGCACTGGCCACCTCAAACACGGGTGTGGCGTTAGCAGCACTCGGGACAATGGAGGTCGAGATGTAATCGGCCACCATGAAACCCTGAGTTGTGAGCGGTAGCCACGTCAGTGTCATTGGGCCCGCCAGTTGCACTGGCGCACTCCAACTGTTCCCGCCGTTGGTGGAGGAGAGGAAACCGACATTAAGCTGACATGCGGGAGTGTTGCGGGTGCCGGTGGCAGTGCAATTTATGCTCGGGAAGGAGTAGTAGGCAACCGCAAGATGGGCGGCATTCTCGGATGTATTCCTGTCGACGGCCAGTCCAGGAATGAGAATATCGATGCCACTGCCCACTGAGCTGGTCGGGATGCGCTTCGGCGCACTCCAGGTGATGCCATCATCGGAGGTGATCAGCAGGAGATCATTGTTTCCTGAATTGCAGAAGTTCTCAGTCCGGCAGTCTGTCCAGACGACGTACACTCTGCCCGAGCTATCAACTTCAGCGGAGGGAAGGTCAGGCGAACGAATGTTGCCGGGATGACCGTCATTGAGTAATTGTGCAGCAAGGACCGTCTTGCTCCAGGTGATGCCACCATTGGTGGACGTGAAAGACAGAATCGCGGTCCCAAGACAATCGTCAATGGGGACAACGACCGTCCCATTTGGCTGCACGACCGGTTGTCCGCCGATGACGCAGGCATTGTCAGGGGTCGTCTTTGCCGGGCCCCACGTCAATCCCCCGTCGGTGGAGGTGCTCATCTGCACCAGGTTGAGCTTGCTAAAGTCGTCGAACTCGGTATAACAGTGACCGTAGAACGGGCTGCTGGCCGTATCATCGCAGGCGGTCCAGTTCTTGTCGTTAAAATCACCACTAGCATTCACCACTACAGGAGCACTCCATGTCCGTCCCCCATTTGTCGAGCGACTGACAAGCACATCTACTTCATTGGTATTCCCATTGGGGAAGAGACCAAGGAAGGAGATGATCCAGACGTTGTGCTTGGCATCGAAGGCAACCGAGGCGTCACTGGTACGCTGCCAGATGCCCGTTGGTGTTGAAAAGGGGGTGGTGCCAGGTAGGGAACCATGGACCCAGGTCACACCACCATTGGTGGAAGTCGCAAAGCCGATGTCGGAACCTCCGCCATCAAAGAAGCGGCCTTGCTGGAATGCCGAAACGATCGTATTGCCAAAGGCAAAGGTGTCCGGCTCGACTTCCGTCTTGTGATTACTGGTGGTGTTGGTGAACGGGTCGCTACTGATCTGAGTTAAGTTCGCCGCATAGGCGAGGGTGCCGGCAGAGAGGGTAAACACGAGGGCGAGGATGAGCGCCGAGAAGGTGAGGGTCATCCTGATGCTAATTCGCCATCGATAGCGAGAAATGACAGACATTGTAACTTCTCCTTGTTCTTTCCTAAGGCATGGTTAAAGTGAGCTTGACAGTTTCTGACAGACTAAATAACGCAAAGTGGCTTGCTGAGAAACTTCAGATTTAAATTTGACTGTTCAAACTGTCAAGTACAATTCGTCCATATTGAACTTTGCCTAAAAGTACTGTTCTCTCGAGGGCGTATTCTAACCTTTCAAGTGTAACATGCACATATGTAAATGTGGTGTTCATGAGAGTATAGATATGATTATGAATAACCCAACGCAGTTGAGAATTCTTAACGCATCTCATGAGCAAGAAGCAGGCAGTGTAATAAAAGAGTGCCATACGACAGGATTTTCCTCGCTTGTTTCGGGCTCGCAAGAAATTATCAAATTCCTGTCACGTTTTTATAGATTTCGCGTCTCTAGTATGAGATCACTTGTAGCAGGGAAGAAGAGTATGCAGCAACAAGACGAACACCAGCAGCCGTGTAGTCCAGATAGCGCGCTCTATGCTCGCTATGCAGCGAGCATCTTTGCTTATGCCAGGCTACACACAGATTCGTGGCAGGACGCTGAGGATCTCACCCTTGAGGTTTTCCTGGCTGCATTGGAGCACGAAAATCTCTCATGGCTTTCAGACAAACAGCAGTTCGTGTGGCTGAGGCGCGTCGCACATAACAAACTGGTCGATAACTACCGTCATTCAACTCGTCCCGCTCTGATCTCATTAGAACAGGTAGTAGAGACGGTGTATCGCGATGAGGGATTGACACCTGAAGGCCTCGCAATTCGACGCGAAGAGCTTGAGCGCCTCTACAAGGCTGTTGAGAAGTTGCCGCTGCTACAGCAACAGGTGTTGCAACTGCGTTATGAAGATAGCCTGCGCTTCGCCGACATCGCCATCTTACTCGACAAGCGCGAAGAAGCTGTGCGGAAACTCTACTCGCGCACCCTTACCCGCTTGCGTATGCTCTACGAGCAGCAGGAGGGAGGATAGTTGTTATGGCAGATTCTAATACATTTCCTTCTGATAAAAGGGATGAGCGGGAGCAGCGTCTCATCCGCGATCTTCGTCACATGTATCATACGGAAGGAGAAATTGCTCAGGCGCTCTCGCGTGTTCGCAGCCATCTCGAGACGAGCCGTACAGGTAGGTCGGATATTCGCCCCAGCACGCAACAACGGGATGGGCTGCTATCAACGCAGCAAGCAGGCTCCGGTCAGGCGGATGGGCATGGCACTTCTACCAGGTTCTCTCAGAGAAAGGCGTGGCAACAGCGTACCGGTTCCATCGCAGCAGCGGTTTTCGTCACCCTGCTTGTCGGCTCGCTGATCGTTGTCTTGACCCGTGCTCGTCACAACAGTCTGGGTGGACCATCAAACAATTCGAACCAGTATGGGGCAATATCGTCCATCCACATGCTCGATGCTCAGACAGGATGGGCCGTGACGGACAAGAACCGGATTCTCCGCACCACCGACGGAGGAGTCCATTGGAAGAACGTTACCCCCAACTTTCCTACATCGATGACCAGGCAGTGGATCGTCACAGATTTCCTGACGGCTTCCAACGCATGGATAGGCGTATCAGGTATTGATATGGCTACGACAGTGATCTTCCGTACCACCGATGCTGGACAGATGTGGCAGCAGGCAACCATCCAAACCAGTAGAGGCATTGTCACCCAGGTCAACTTCGTCACTTCTCAGGATGGCTGGCTGCTGTCGAAGCACCCCGTGTCAGAAAGTGCAGAGACGCTCGAGCTTTTCCGCACGACCGATGGCGGCAGGACCTGGGTCAAAATAGCCAGCGCTCTTGCTGCTTCGCTTGACATCCCTCCGCCCGGTAAACTTCCCTTCAGTGGTAGTAAATCTGGGCTGAGCTTTCTGAATGCAACTACTGGATGGGTCACTGGCAGGATACCCGTAAATGGCTATATCTTGCTGTATCGAACATATGATGGCGGGACTACATGGTATCCTCAAAGTTTGCCGCTTTCGCCAACTGAGAGATCGAGCCAACTCTCCATCCTCCCACCGCTGTTTTTCAATGTGACTGATGGCGTCCTGCCTGTCAGCTTCGACATGGGGAAAGGTGCGAATTTAGACGTATATGTGACGCATGATGGAGGAACCACCTGGAAGAGAACCACTCCTCTCACCGCAGCGGCAAGCACGGCAGATTTTATCGATGTGGATCATGGATGGGCCAGCGATGGAACGCTCCTCTATGTGACTGGCGATGGTGGGAAGCAGTGGACCACGCTTTCCCCGGGTGGGAGTTTTCAGCACATCATGCACCTCGACTTTGTGTCGAGTGACATCGGCTGGGCTATTGGTGCAACAGCAGCAAACGCTCCTACCCTTCTCAAGACCGAGGATGCTGGACATACCTGGACAGCCATCCCCTATACCATCTCATAACGAACGCTTAAGTATAGCTCGTCTAACAGCATAGTGCTTTCAAGCCACCTGAGCTTAGCGCCGCTCATTTGGGCTATATTTGGGTAAATAGTTAATATTACTTTGTTAGTTTGTAAACCGGGAGTTTTCTCCAATCCAGGAGAGGTCTTGTTTTCAGCTTTTGCCCATCAGAAAAAAGCTTGTTTCAGGGCTGCATGTAGAGCAAATTCATTCGAGACTAACAAAATAGTGCTTGTGTGACTGACCTCTATAAAGATCAAGATAGCTCGATCGTAAATGATCGAGCTATCATTAGACAATATTTGCAGCAGAAAGTCCTTTCAGTTTTCGCGCTCAGCCACCCACTTTTGTAATGAGGTATACGAGAGACGCACAGTACGACCAACCTGTACCACCGGCAACTCTTTCTTGGCAATGAGCTCATAGACAAACGCTCGACTGAAGCCAAGTACTTCTGCTGCCTCTGGCACGCGCAGCAACAACCGTTGTGGTAATGACTCCCTCACACGTTCCATTGAGACCCTCCTCGTTATCTATCCCGCCATCCAATAGAAGCCTAACTATGAAGCTTGCAAGCCAAACTTAATACGCTTGCGTCTCACTTCCGCACCAAAATCAAGGTCTTTTTTCGTCAAGTGCTCGCTGGCAGCCTCAGCAAACCAGTGCAGGAACATTGAAATGTCCACATTTGGATCAGCCAAGTCACCTCCAACCCAGGCAGACAAAGTTGTTCCATAGCCCAATGCTGCCTCCACACCCTTCTGAATGTTATGTTGTTCTTTGCGCTTGCGAATGATTTTCCCAAAGTTTTCGGGTTGTTTAGGGTCAACCAGAAACGCCCTTTGTACTTCTGCCCAAACGGGATGCGTTAACCAGCGGGAACGCGTCCGATCTTCCTCGGAAGGAAGAACCAGGCGGAGCCAGCCATCAGGGTAACCATCCTCACCCCCGCCAACATGACCAGCCGCATACGCCCACAGCACTGGTAAACGGTCAGGCAGATCATAGGCATTCTCGATGCCATGGAACAGCCCGTCAGCCTTCAATTCATGCAACGCTTCCCGCTTGAAACGAAACTCCACCCGCCAGACCGTTTGCCCCTCCTCCCAACCGCTCAGTGCCCACACGTCTTCAAACCAGATCTTGCCCGATTTCTTGAGTTCGCGTGTCTTGTCATAGATGCAGCAGGACATCGGCCCACGCGCCGAGAAATCCAGGCCGGAGCGTTGTAAGCCATAGGAATAGCTGCGGACATCCAGGTCGGCTTCCTCATGACCACCTCGCTTGCGTGAACGTGACACAAACTCACGCAGGTAGTCTACCTGGGCGACATCCCATCCAACTAGATCCGCACAGAGATGCACCTCTGAGACTTGCAGGTACATATCACAACCGAAGACCTCGTACACGAAGAGATTCACCTTCACAATCGCCTCTTCCAGCGTGCGACACGACCATAAGTATTCAGAGGAACAGCGCACCATCGCCACACAGTTGAGCCGACCACGCGAGATGCAGACATTGATGAGATCAGACGTGAGTAACCAGCGCCATTGTCCGCGACCGGCACCATGCGGATACATCTGGAGATGGGCTCCCTCAAAGATCCAGGGCACCACTATGGGCCCTTCCACCTCTATCGCAGCCTGTTTCCACGCATCAAGCCGTTCGACGAGTCCAGAGGAGAGGTCGCGCTTGAGCGAGGTGCCGTGCTCATCCGTGTAATACACATTGAGCAGCAGGGTATCGACCCCACGAGCCACAAGGTTCACTTCCGGCATACCCATCACGCTTCTTTCTTCTGCATTTTAAGGGGCGCGGTATACTTGCTCCGCGCCCAGACGGTTAGGCCGCATCGGCGGGGCCCCTACCCCACCGTGCGTCCTCACCGCCCCACCGGCACACGCCACCCCTCATCCCCCCACAACGTCACAGCCCAAGGGGCAGTCGTGTGCCAAGAGAGGGAGCAGGGCAGGCAAGCACAGGCGAGAGATAGGCCACCGCCAGCCACGCCGCCTCCCCGACCTCTCCCGCCGCCTGCTTAGAATTGCCATCCTGCTTGTATCCGTTGCCAGGCCTCTTGTGGGCTGATCTGGTAATAGAGACACACAAAGTCAAACAGATCGCCCGCACGTCCCCACGCGAAACAGTACCAGTGCGGATTCTCCCCCCCGAAGACCTGGAAGCTGGGACGCCGATCATCCCGGTAATGATGCTCCTTAAAAGGACACGACCCGACACCCCGATGATCAAGGGTCACGTAGCGACCGATCACCTCCACGATGTCTTGAGTCCGGCACCAGGCGCGAATACTACCACGACCGGGACGAGAGAGCGCCACATGGCTTGCCATTACCGGCATGTCTGGCACGGGAAGAGGCGAAGGCGCTGCACATTCCGCCAGAACCGCCGCAGGAACGGCCACCCGTTGTACGTGTTGGCAGGCCCAGGTGCAACACTCCCAGACCGTTTTCCCCGCTGGCACCACGTCCCCCTCCTCATTTAGTTGCACAAAAGGATACCACCCTCGTGCTTGCTGGTGGATCCCCAGGGGCAGGCGAATGAGGGAACACGCCCCATCTGGCCCCAGGGTATCCTGCTTCGGATAGAACTCGACGCCGAGCAGGTGCGCGGCGGGCAGCAGCCAGGCTCGTACTGCTCGTGCCGCAGTTGGTTCAGCCAGGTGCACCCACAAATGCCCGCCGCGCCGACTGGCTTCCAGCATGGTAGGAATACCCGACAGAGCCAGTTCCATCGCTAACCCCACAAGCTGATCTAACCCATCTGGACCATCCGCATCGAACACGGCAAAGGCACACTGATACTGCTCATCCAGCAGGTAGGTGCCAAGGGTGCACCGACCCGCCAGATGCGCCGTGAGCAGAGGCAGGGTGAGCGGTTCCCTCACTCGCCAGTACGAACCGTCCCGTTGCTGGACAGCGTATTGCGACCAGCAGTGGACAAACAGCGAGGCATAGGCCTCGACAAGATCAGCATGCGCCAATTGCATGATCACCTCCACACCTAGCTCCAAGAATGATCAGAGCGGTTTGACGTGGTTTCCCCTCTTTGAGAGGCGTTCTCCGCACAGGAACTTACGCACAGAGGCGGCCTGATCTAAGAGACTGAGACGCTTCCGGTAGATAGACATCACCTGCTCGATCTCGCAACGCATAAAAAAGCCATGAGGTCTTACATTGCCTTTCTCCTTTACAAAGAGCACGCCCGCGCTCGCACGACGCAGGTCTGCCTGGACGCCACCAGAATCCTGTTCACCCCTCTTCATTCCCTCATACCCACACCACCCCACGTCGCCAGATATCTACAGTGTGCTCAATAGCCGTAATATACGCTTCTTCATCATTGCCATCGCTTGAGGGCGCATATTTTGGAATAATCTCTTCCACCGTCACCCGGTGCCACTGCTTGATGTAAAGCGTGAGGATGAGGCTGAACCAGTGCGCAAAGCCATCCTCCCAACTCTCCATCTGGGCATACCCTCCCCGGTCGAGATCAACACACGGGCGATCGGGGATACAGCGCTCATTGCCTAACGCGAGCGTTTTGCGTGCCTCCCCTGTTGTGCCGAACGAGCTTTCGTGCATGAAAAAGGCGAGGGCATACACCGGGTCGATGCCGGTCCTCAGCCCATCATCATAGAGCGCCTGGCCCAAACCCGCAGCCGGAGAGTGATACACCGCGAGCACCCGATTGATGAACGCCGTTGAGACCGTGGGAGGGCCAAGTACTGAGTAGGATTGCTCGTGCTGAGAGGAAGGCGAGGCAGGAGACCAGACGATCGAGAGATGCACCAGCAAGGCGAGCCCCGGCGGCCCTGCCTGCGTCACCAGCCACCAGAAGACGAGCAACAGCAGGGCACAGCCGACCACCAACCACCGTACGACCACCACGATCATCCTCCCCTCTTATTCCACCAACTGAAGCTTGCCCTGGAATTCCTTGTAGGCTTCCAGTTGTTCCAGGTAATCCCGTTCGCTGTTGTAGAGGCCGTCCCCAATCTCTTCCGTATACAGCGGCTGAGGCAGGGGATAGTGCTCTACCTGTGGTATCGAGAGGTCAAGCTCGCTTTTCATGGCTTGCCATAAGCCTTGCATGCGTTGGCTGTAGCCCGCCATGCGCCCGGCGAACTCGCGTTGCAGCTGCTCATACTCCCCTCTCAAAGCGTTGAGATCAGGAGCAAATCCCTCCACCACCTGGTGCCACACCGTCCCCAGGTCACGCTCTAACACGGCACGCGCCTGAGCAACACGCTCATCGAGGGTGAGATCGTAGTAACAATGGAGGTAGCCACTCAAGACCGCCTGCAACTCGCCAGGGTAAAGCGCCTCAAGCGCGTCCAACTCAACCGCCCCTTCGCCATGCCGGGTCTCAAAGCCGATGCGCCGCCGCTCGGTCTCTTTGATGGGCGTCCGAGGCAAGCCATAGTATTGCACCTGGTCAAGGGTGAGCACCACCGGAAACACGCGCACATCCACAGCTAGGCCGAGCGTCCTTACAAAGTACTCCATCTTGCGCGAGACGGCCACCGGCATGGATTGCCCCGCCGGGTCGAAGTCCGAGACGTAGAGGATACGTGCCGGTTTGTTGGCTTCCTGTAAGCGATGCGCTAGCGCTAACGTGGCGGTGATCGAGAGTTCCCCCAGACCTGTTTGCAGATTGGCACCATAACGCTTACACAGCGGCTCAAGTACATCATTCATGGTCGACTTCTCACACCAGATTTCCAGGTGATAAGCTTGTTCACTGCGATAGTTGCTGATATGGTACTTGGGCAGGTCAGGAAACTCGGGCAAGGCCAGGTCAGAAGCCCACAGCCGTCCACTGGCATACACCTCCGGATCATAGGCATGGTGAGAGGCATAGACCACCGGGTCAGGATTGCGTCGGTCAGTAAACGCAGCCGGATCGACCAGGCCCAGGTAGCGCGCTGCCTTGGAGGCCAGGTTGAGTATGCCCCACGATTCTTCCGTATTTTCGTAGACCTTGCCATTGGGCAGAGCTACCGGAGGATTCTGGCTGATAATCTGGTAGTGGACACGTCGGATATGCACCCGATTCGTGTAGCCAAAGGCGTTCCACAAGTCTGCGAACCATTGGGCCAGTGCCCAATCGTTGGGCGTGCCAGAGTAGAACGGGTCATTCTGCGGAGCTAGCACGATCAGATCGGTCACTCGTTGCCCGTTTGACCTGGCCAACTGCTTGATTTCTTCATAGTCCATCCACAGACTCCTTCCTCACAAAGCAAGACATGCTTGCGTATGAGATATGCAAGCATGTCTTCTTTCCTTTTAATTCGGTTTGCGTTTGGTATAGTGCCGCCACTGGTGACGCGTGGGAAAAACGAGCGTTTGCCCATCGGCAAGGGCTTGACGGATAGCGGCTGCTTCCTGCCGGCTTCGTCGCTTGCCACTCCCACCACCCTCGGCTAATTGGTCACCTGCACCGGCGAAAAAGGGGCGGCACCATTGCCATTGCCTCCCGATGGAACAGGCACACGAGCAGCAGGAGCCGGAGCTTTCGCCACTTGATAGCCCTGTGCATAGGCAGGAGCAGAAGCCGAGGAAGGAGCGCCGGTACTCCCATTCATAGACCCGGCCCACCTGGGTTGCACCTGTTTGACCGGACTGAGAGCCCCATGCTTTTGCCGCTCCAAATCCATATCCACCACCGCCAGCAGCATCGAGACCAGGGGAATGATCGAGAGCACCACGTAGGTAAGCACCGTGAGCGTGGCATGTTGTGTGGGAGGCGTTGCTGAGAGCCACTTGGCTCGCTGAATGACTGCCGCCGCCAGCGCATAGTTACAGAAGATCTCGACCAGCTCGACAATGATACAAATGGGAGCATAGGCCCGGATGCGCTCTTTGTTCATCATGCGATGAGCCAGGCCTCGACTCACAAAGTAGCCCAGCACGCCAAAGCCGATCGCCACCGTCCAGGTGATCGCCGGTTGCATGCTATCCACCCCATCCAGGGGCGCAAAGAACCACCTGATGGCATGAGCCGAGGCCAGGGAAAAGGCTAAGGCCACCAGGCGCAGAACGAGGTGCTCAAAGCGACGCACCCACGTCCCATGCCCGGCAGCCATTTTCTGCATCAACTGCATGAATGATTGGCTCCTCTCTCCTTAAACTAGGCAGCCATAGCCATGCGACACACCAGGGTCATGAAGCCCGCTTTGCCCTTGATGCGCCGCACTTCCAGCGTGATGGGCGTCATCTTGGGAGGCAACTCGGTGCGCAGTTGTGCGGCCACCTGTTGCAAGACATCCAGGGGTTGCCCCTGCTTTTTGAGCTCTTTGAGGTGCTCGAGGGTAGCAAACCCATCGGTGATCTGGCAATCGTACTTTTCGTCGGTTTCGGTGTCGAGCACCGTCAGCTTGATCGAATGGCCTGGTTTGGGTTGGCCGGTCGATTGATCATAGAAGGTGCTCTCCATCACATCCCCGCTTAACACTAATCCTTGTAATATCATCGTTTTGATCCTTTCTTTCCAACCTGTTTGTTTTGAAACACACAAAAGAGGCCTCGACAATCGAGGCCTCTGACAATTGGCACGTGAAATGTTCCCCTAAATCACCAGATCACGTGGATTCCCATGATAGTAGGAATCGACCCGTACGTCCTGGACGATCGGATACTCATCCTCTTCCAACAAGGCGTAGGGAACGTGCTGAAGTGCCTTTCGCACCGCTTCCTCTCGCCTCTGGGCTGAATGCACGGTCGAGGCATGCACCCGTGTGACTGGATAATAGACCTCGACCCGCCACAACGTGACCGCCATCGTCACCCTCCCCTCATGCAAAAGGCACCACAACACGGAGCCATTCCAACGTGCCTGGCACATGCAACCTCTCAACATCAACCCTACAGAGAACGCACTACCACTCTTCATCGTCATTCGCCACGGCAGCCCCATCTAGCCAATATCCTTCAAACCCTCCAGATGTGACTGGTATCCCATAGGGGCGAGTTGGGGCCAGCGCTTCGGACTCATACGGCCCAACGTCCTCACGCCCCCCGTACACAAAATCAGAGCGCCATTGCCTCGAGCGCACAAACCCATCTGCCCGCACAAACGCCAGGTCGCCGCTCTCAACGATCGGACACCGCACAGCCACCCGACTCCGTTCCTCGTGCGAGAGACGCAACGCCGCTTCCACATAGAACCGAAACACCCGCCGCTGTTCTGTGGGATGCAAGGGGCGACCAAGCCCATTACAGAAATCTTGCGGCGTCAAGAACTGCACATCCATCGGATGCAGCAACGGCAGCCCTTGATGCGCCCGCCAGCGCGCACTAAAGGCACACCAACTGGCAATCCCTGCATGATGTTGATGTGATGTGTCGGCATTGAACTGTTGAAACCGCTCACCACGCCTGTTCATGGCTGGATTACCATGACCGCATTCAGCGGGTGTGCCAGAGCATCATTGGCGATCCAGTGCAGATCTTGCACCAGTTCGGCCAGCTGAACATCACCCTGCTCAACCGCTGCCTCGTACAATGCCGCGGTGAGGTCGACCACCTGCGACCAGTTGCCCGCTTCCAGGTGGATATTGAGGGCATCGATCAAGGCCTCAGCTGGTGGGTTCACTGACACCGCCATATCTTCCACCTCCTTTCCCTTCTGGCTTGCCATGGGACACCACCTAGAACCGTGGCAGCATGGCGGCCCAGGGCGAATACAGGTAGAGGTACAACAGAATCATGACGATCACAAAGATCAGCCAAATCAGGCATCCACTTCTCATGTCGTTTCCCTCCTACCACTGGCTAGCCATGCGGCGGCTTGTGCGATCAACTTGCTGTGGACGATAGACATTCAACCCCACTTTGACCGCTTCCCAGCCCGGCACCGCCACATTCCCGCCTGTCGTGGCGATGATCACCGACTTGCCACTGGACGACACCCCAAGCTCTTGATTGAGATCAATCCGTATGATCAGGTGATCACCCTCGACCTCAAACTCGACATTGTACATAGGCCCTTCTCCTTTCTGTCTCTCATGACTTGCCATTCATGTGAAGCATGAAGGCTCTTTATCGCTGCTTGCTGAACAAACCTTTATGATAGGATGGCGTCAACACCGGCACACACGAACACTGAAACCCTGTTGGAGTAAAACATCGACGCCCATAGCGCCCACAGTCGGCATAGTGACGCAGCCACGACCGAACGAGTGAGACATCTGAATGACGATGCACTTCGCCAGTCGGAGCGAATAACAAGATCTCTCGTGTTTGATAGTGTTGAGCGACAACCAATCCTTGAGCGGTCGCCTGATTGACCAGGCGCATCATCACCACGTCCTTTTTCGTGATTCTCATGCTGACCTCCTTGTGTTGTTTGCACATGGCTTATGGCTTGCCATTTGAACTACTTGTGAAGCTTCATCACCTCAGAAAGCTTTGTTGGGGAGAAATGGAGATCTCGCTCAATGGAAAAGCCAAACGGCCCCCTCGCTTCCGCAAGCTCTGAGAGCTGGAAGTAGCCCAGCTCCTTTTCAAAGCCAACGACCCATCCGAACAACAGGTCATCACCATCGAACTCCAGCGTATAAAATGTCCAATTGCTATCCGGGGTGAAAAACTTACACATGACGAGGGGGTCTTCTTCATATTCCTGCGAGTAGAGGGGAGGGAGCATTTCCCGTAGCTCACTGGTCAACAGTTCCATGATGGTCACGCTCCTTTTTTAAGATGGACAACCTACACCAATGCCATCCCAAAACAACAAAAGAGACACTCGATCACGAGTATCTCTCAGCTAAACAACAAAACAGGATGCGCAGCGCGAAATGTCAACTCGCCCGCCGCTCTAATGCCCGACGCAACCGCATCCTTGCTCGACGATCAATCATCTGCACCGTTGAGAGAGCCACTCCCAACGCATCGGCAGCTTCTTTTTGCGTATAGGCCCGACCATCGACGAAGCCATACCGCAGCTGGATCACTGTCCGCTCACGCTCGGTCAAGTACTCAAGCACATCTTCAACCGACACAAAACCATCATCAGCGAAAGGAGAAACCGTAGCGTCTTCAATCACGTCCTCAAGCCGTGTGTCACCATCGTCATCAAGCGTCATATGCAAGCTCACAATCTGCTGCTCCTGGAGGACCACAAGCTCCCGGACATCACGTTCTGACAGGTCCATCGCCTCAGCCGTCTCTGCAAGCGTCGGTTCACGCCCAAGCTCAGAAAGTAGCCGTGTATTGACGGTGCCCATTTGCCTGATAGCTCGCAACTTATGCATCGGCACGCGAAGCGCGCCCTGGTACTGCCAGACAGCCGCCAACATCGTCGTGCGGATCCAGGTAAAGACGTACGTGCGCAGCGAGGATTCACCCCGGCACACATCATACTTTTCCAGGGCGTGGAGGAAGGCTTCATTGCCATCTTGTATCAGATCCATGAGATCCACGCCCCGGCAATGTCGTACGAACCGTTTCGCTAGGCTGATCACCAGCGGTTGATACCCAGCGACGAGTCGATCAAGGGATTGTTGCACATCTTTCCCAGATGCAAGACAGGAAAGTAACTGGGCTTCTTCATCGCTCGTCAATTGAGGTGTCTGCCTTACCTCACGAAGGTACAGTTCATGCGCACTCAAGGATCCATTCTGACTCTGACTTTCTCGCATAGGCCTTCCTCCTTTTCCATCCTGGTATGGTATACTGTAACGTTGATCTACTCTAATTATTGGTCAGATGAGTTCCACACTGAACGCCCAAATGAGGCGTAAAATGAGCAATTCATCTCTCTTTTCTACGACCTATCGAAGCGTAGAAAGAGGAATCCAGCAGGTACTTTCTACGAACCTTTACGTTCGTACTCCTGAGGAAAGCAGCATGGTACTATTTCAAAGAAGATATTTAAAGCCAAATAGTAGATATACCCACATCTAGGAGATATATATGACCGGGGAAATGTACCATCATGGACAAACGATACGAGAGTACCGTACGAAACGCGGCATGTCCCAAACGGCACTCGCTGAATACTGGCCGGGCGGCCCAAAGAACACAAGATATGTTCAATATGTCGAATCAGGCGAAAGACAAATTACCGACCAAAATACCCTCCGCAAATTGGGCGAACTGCTCGATATCCCACTTTGGCGATTTGGCTTATCCGAATATAACCCGTTTAGCCCACAGCATCTGCCTGGCCATGGTGAGCACATGTTTCAAGAAACACTCGATACCGTCGAGCAATTAATACACAAAGCATGGTATACACGACGAGTGGCACCGGCACCAGTCACGGAACAGACAGCACAGTATCTGCGCAATTTGTTTGAGCACTTTCTCTCTTTTCTTCCACCACCATCAGTATTAGAGCCACGCTTTTTACGACTCTACGCTCAGGTCCAACGCCTCAATGCCATTATGCTCATCGAACAGAAGCAATACAAAGAAGCATTAGCCACCTTTTCTAAAATGCACTCGATCGCCAAGCAGCTAGAAGAGCCTTCGACACTTGCTCTCGCACTGATGGGCATGGGAACAGAGTTGGAACGTGCAGGCTTCCAGCAGGAAGCTGTCAACCGATTAGAAGAAGCGCGTGATGCCTCTTTTGGTGCAAGCAGACAGGTAGCAGCCCTCGTCATGGCCTATCTTGCTCGTGCCTATGCAAGTCATGGTGATTCGTTGCGATTTCAACGGACCATTGACACAGCACAATCCATCGCCGCCAACCTGAAAGAGAAATACGGTGACGGAACTGATTATGTCTTTCATCGCATGAGCGGCATTCTTGCAGAACGCAGCTACGGCTACTTGGAGATCAAAGAACCAAAGAAAACGCTCGACATGCAAGAAGAAATCAAGCTTCAAATTGACCTCACACAGAACACCTGGCTTCATGCCTGGATCCCTCTCGATTGGGCACGAGCCTACTTGATGCTCAATGAGATTGAAGAAAGTGTCAAAGAAGGACGAGAGTTTTTCCACCGAGCTTGGTCCCTCCAATCTCCTCATGCGATGAGCCGAGCGTATGGCCACTTACTGACGCTAGAAGACGCCGGATATACAGATGTGAAAGACGTGCAAGACTTCCGTGAAGAACTGGACCAGGCCCTAAGAAAGCACATTGAAGAACAAAACCATGAAGATGCAACACAGCAAAACAACGAACATGCGAGAAAAACGTACCCGGTCTCCTTCAAAACCACTCCACCATCTAGGAAGCAAAATACTTCCGTGAAGAAAGAAATTGATTTGCTTGCAAAGGAAATGACCACGTTAATGAATGTCACGGAAACAAAAGGGATAGAATTTATGAGAGCTACCGAAAAGGATATCCAAGAGGAATATGACCTTGCTACATCAATGTTTGGAAATGCGACGCATGACATCCCAACACGCAAAGCATGGTTACACAAAAATCCTGATACCGATTTTATTGTAAGAGATGAGGGCAAGCTCGCCGGATTTATCAATATGCTGCCAGTGAAGGTCGAGACCATTAAGCGTTTTATGCAGGGAGAAATACGCGGATGGGAGATTCCCGCTGATGATGTCTTGCCATACACACCAGGAAGCACCTTAGAATGTATTGTCATGGGTATGGCGACAACTCCAGAAACGGAAAAACAAAGACGGACACTCTATGGGGCCAAACTCATTCACGGTTTACTTGATTTCTTGCGTCACCTCGTGGAGCAACACATCATCATTACCAAGCTCTATGCTACCAGCGTTACACCCACTGGAATAGCCATTCTCAGACACGCAGGATTCCAGGAGATCGGACAAATAGGCAAACGCATAGCCTTTGAACTAGATACCATGACTTCTCACTCACAGTTAGCAACCGCCTACAGAAAGTCTTTGAAGAGCGAGGCACCACTTGGTAAAACAAGGTCTGGTAGCGAAAGATAGTAAGAAGCCTATATAGCTTTGCCATTTGAGGGCAGATTATCCTGACTAATCTGCCCCATAATCCTTCCCACGAAACGAAAAAAAGAGCCGAGAGCAAAAAGCAGCGGAGCGACTTTGACATGAATAAGTTGCATAGTACACTTCCAGCCACTATTGCAGATGCCATTTATACGAAAGTTTGGCTGTTTCTTACAGAAATTCTGCTGCGATCATGGAAAGCTCTCAAGAGCCTCTGCAAGGCACTGTACGAAAGTTGGAACCTGGCAGGCATAACTGAAAACGTCGGTGAGTGCTCTGCCACTTGTCTGGCTTCACAGGACCTTCCATTATACTTCACAACCACATGGCAAAACTTTTGCATAATCCACAGCTAACTGGCCTGCTAATGCGCATCAAACGGCAAAAATGATTGTCACTTTACATCGGTATGCAGTACTTGAAGCCATGGTATATAGATGGAGATACATATAGAGAAATGGTCATAGTCCCGTTGAAAAGTAGGTGATTACATCGGCCTACCCGTTATATCTATTGTACCACTGAAACTGTACCGTTGCTGGTAACAGGATCAATATATCGTAGCATTGAGAGTCTAGACATAGAGAACTTCATGATTTTAGATTACAAGCCGCTGGACAAGATAGAGGGGAATGATCTCCAAGTTTTGATTGACGATAAGGTAGCAGAGCGTAAAAGGATCGAGTACAAACGCGATCTCCCAGGAACCAGCTACAAAGATCGGAAGGAATTTCTCGCTGACGTTTCGTCATTTGCCAACACGGTCGGTGGTTATCTCCTCTATGGAGTAGACGCAAAGGACGGTGTTCCCGTGGAGCTTTGCGGAGTAGAGATAGCGAGTGTCGATGATCTCAAACTTACCTGGGAAAATAGACTGCGCGATGGCCTCTCCCCGCAAATTCCTCCTTTCGATATTCAGACTATCGAACTCGCCCCAAACAACGACGTCATTATTCTGCATATTCCAAGGAGTTGGTTGGTCCCTCATCGGGTTACGCTAGAGAATCATGGGCATTTTTATGGGCGCAATTCTGCTGGACATTTTCAGATGGATGTGCCGCAGTTGCGAACAGCATTTGAGCTTTCTGGAACATTAACGGAGCGAATCAGGGATTTTCGTGCTGATCGTCTCAGTAAGATTATGTCAGGTGAGATGCCAGCATCGCCCAATGAGACAATGGCAAAGATTGTGTTTCATCTTGTCCCTTTCGGAGCCTTTGAGCTAACGTCACGGTATGATCTGAGTACTTTAACCCTACCAGACAACAGGGCTTTAATTATGCCACTTGTGATGGGGATGAATGACTTTCAGACGCGCAATTACTGTCAATATCGATATAACTTTGATGGTCTGCTCAACCATGCGCAATGGGCTACCGATCTTTCTGTTGCTGCCTGTCTTCAGGTGTTTCGCAACGGAATTGTTGAGGGAGTGGATGCTTCCATTCTGAATATGGACAGATTCCCTAAGCAAATTCCGAGCATCCATTTTGAACAAGTTCTCTGCCACGCCCTATCTGTGTACTTACAAACGCAAAAAACCCTCGGCGTCGACTTGCCCATCTTTGCAATGCTGAGCCTGCTAGAGGTAAAAGACTATCGAATGGTTTATGTTGGTCAATGGCCTCAGGGTCAGCAGGATTATCCTATTGACCGACCTGATCTTGTTATTCCTGAAGTGATGATAGATCGTTTTGACTGTGATCCAGCAGAGGTGATGAAGCCTATCTTTGATACTGTATGGAACGCCGCTGGATGGAAAGGGTCAATGCACTACGACGCGACGGGGAAGTGGAAATTGCCGAAGCTGTAATAAGTTGGCACAAAAGGTAGTACAAAGAGATGCTCGAACCAATATCTATATCAGCAGCAATCATCCTCCTCGAAAAAAGTGCTCCTATCTGGCTAGAGAATATACGTAACATTTTCCTGGATAAAGGAAAGGAATTAGTTTTAGAGCAAGGTCAAAGCCGCCTGCATGAATATGTCGATAAGAAGAAACAACTTCGTCATCTAGAGCTTGCCTTGAAAAATGCAGCCGAGAGAGGCCTCTCACAGTTTGAAACCCTAAAAGACAGAGATCAATATCGTCACATTCTTACAATTTTATCTGAGCCTGGTTCACTTAACGATACACTTCGTATCGAAGCAATGCGCCTCTTCACGCTTTCTGACTCACCTCATCTTGAAGAATTGAAAGAAATTTATAATCGTTCACTTCGCATTCGTTCACTTACCCAGGAAAAACCTCCTGATGAAGTAGATACAACAATATTTTTAAATAGCTTTTTTGATGCCTTAATATCAGAATTGTACATGGATCAGCTATTTCATCGGCAGATGAGCGATGTGCTGAAAGTAGGTACAGGAATAAGTATGCAACGATCCTTAAAAGACGTTGTAGTAACACTTCATCAAATAGGTGAGACTATAACACCTACATATAAAACAGAGCAATTCGAACAGGATGTGCAAATCTATGCTACATATTTAGAGAGAACATTTCGTTATCACAAACTTGTGGGCATTGTTCCACAGGGTCGGAAAGACGAGAACGGAGACCCGGAACTGAATGGCATATTCGTACCATTACGTATAACACCACTAAACCAAATAAGTTCAAAGAAACCAACGAGCAACTTCCTCGTTCCCTTAATAGAACAAGTCTCTTTTCTCGTGCTTCTAGGTGGACCAGGTTTCGGCAAATCAATATCAGTTCGTTATCTTGCTTGGTGCCATGCAGCAGCCAATCTTCATTCTTCACCTGTAATATCTAGTCAGCTGCTTTCAGGAAATCCTTTGCCCCTCCGAATCGAACTTCGTCGCTTTGCCGAGGACCGCAAGCAGCATCCCAGTTATAGTTTCCTATCCTATACATCAGAGGTTCTATTGAAGCGAGAGAACATTTCTATTCAAACTCAAATGTTCCGGGAGCTTCTTGAACGTAAAGCAATGCTTCTGCTCTTTGATGGACTTGATGAGGTAGCTACTCTAGAAGAACGCCAAAAGCTCATTGAAGAAATCGAACATCTTGCTATGGAATATCCAGGAAATCGTATTCTGGTTACATCTCGTCCAGTTGGTTATGACTTTGCTCGCTTTTCAAGCCAGTGGTTCTCGCATGCTCAGATTCAAGAGTTTAATGATACACAAATTCACACGTTCTTAGAGAGATGGTATTTACATGTGCTTCATCGTGCTCCTCTTACCTCCGATGAACAGCAAGAGCTAGAAGAACTTTTTACAACATTAAAGGTGAGACCGCGTTTACATACACTAGCAAAGAGTCCTTTGCTTCTTTCAGTTATCGCAGCCCTGCATCGCTCTAAACGTCTACCAGATAGGAGAGTGTTAGTGTATGAAGAGTGCACTAAAATTTTGCTAGAGATTTGGTCTCAATTCCGCGGTACAGCTAGCAACTGGAGCAATCTTTTGATGACCGAAGAAGATCAGCGGGCGTGTATAGCACATTTAGGATTCGTTTTACACAAACACTCGCAAGAAAGAATCCAACAAGCAAGTGATCAGTCAATGTTTCGTGTAGTCGTTTCTAAAGAAGATGTATCAGCAAAATATCTTTTGCAAGAAATAGAATGTTTTCTTGAAGACCAGAATCTTTTTACATCAATAGCTGAAAAACGTGCCGAGGCGAAACAATTCCTCAAGATGATACAGATGGAAGTTGGAATCATTGTAGAGAGCGGGACGGATGAGGATGGCGAAGCTCTATATAGCTTTATTCATAGTACCTTTCAAGAATATTTTGCTGCGATGGATGTATATGAGCGATACCAACGAGAAGAGAAGGCATCTATCATTAGCTCCTTTCTAGAATTCTATCTCTTTGACTCTCACTGGCATGAGGTCATATTACTCCTTATCGGAAAGTTGAAACGTAAACCAGCGACAACTCAACTGCAACAACTTTTTGAAGGGAAAATAAAGACACGCTGTAGCGAGTTTACAAGTATCCTACATCAGGAACTCTTCTTTGTCAGTCTTTGCTTGACGGAAGAAATATCGATAGAAAATACGCTCGCTCAACAAGTTGCCTTGCATTTAAGCCACTTAGTATGCAGTTCTCCCTTTCCATCACAACGGGCCGAGGCATTAGAAGCACTTACTTCATTAAAGGACACAAGACAGTACTCTGAACTAGCATACGATGCTCTGATTAACCTTCTTAAGCACGAGACAGTGGATGTCACAACAAAGATGCAGGTAGCACAAGTTCTTTTTTTGAACAGTTCTACCGATTCTAAAGAGAAGTTACAGGCAACAAAGATACTTATGCAAGCAACATTATCTGACATCCCTTTTCAATCCGCCGAAGAAATCCTTGGGCATCTTTATTTCCGATGCCCGCATGACTCAGAGGATCAACAAAGTGTAGGACTTATCCTTTATCAATTAACACAAAGACCGACGGTCACTTTTGAAGAAGCTTTGTCTTTTTACCAAGGTATGCTCTATGCTGAAAGAGAAGATGAAGATAGGCCTTCTGAGACACCTCTGAGCAAAGCGGCCCTAGAGCTAGCACGACGAACTAATATCACTTTTGAGCAAAAGGTCGAAGCTACAAAAAGCCTTGCTGTTTATACAGATAGCGAATCAGAAATTAATAAATTAGCAATTCAAATGCTTCTTGAATTAGCTCAACAGGCCTCCATTTCACTTGAACATCGCGGACTCGCTGCCATGGCACTCTACAGATGCAGTTTTGATAACTCTATAGAGAAACACATAGCTACCCAGATACTTTTAGAGATAGCCCGCAATCCTCGTATCTCTGTTGAATTAGTTGTAAAGATTACAAAAACTTTTTACAATCCTCTTCATGGCTATTTAGAAAAGCGCGAACAGGTAATACAAATACTTAATGAATGGTTAGGACGGCCCAAATTTGCATTTGATGAGTTTATATTAGTCATCTGCGCTTTCTGCCAAATTACTACTTTGAGCTCAAAGGAACATGTTCAAGCGCTACAAAAACTCTCACAACTTTCACAACAACCAGACATTACCTTTGAGCAACGTATAGCAGCTATTAATGCTTTTATGGAAAATAGTGCTTTAAAATCACAAGAGCGTCAAATAGCCTTAAACAAACTCATGACGCTTTTACAACAGTCAGATCTCACAATCAATCAAACGCTCTATCTTGCTCAAGTTATCTACAGATATATACTCTACGCTTTCGCATTTGATGACATAGCACAAGAGGTCGACGATATGAATAAACATTTTGAGCAAGCTATTATGCAATCCTTACTTGATTTGACACAACGACCTCATATTTCGTTTGATCAAATGGTGTCAATTATTAAATTTCTGTACAAAGAAGAAAAGATGCAAATTTTTTCTGAACGTAATGGTGTAGTTGCTAGCCAGGTTGTTGTCGGTGGGTATTTCGTAAAATCTGAGGAAAGACAATTAGCAAGGCAAATCATATTACAACTATTACAAGAACAAAATCTCACAGAAGACCAACGATTACAACTTTTGACGATTCCTTTTAAAACAGCCTTCCCAAATTTCAATGATATTGCCTATTCAATAAAGATGATACTTTCCATCATGAAAAGAGAGGTAGCAAAAGAATATTTTGCAATGCATTTGCAACAGATAACAGGACGTAATGGAATTAATCTTCATGATCAAGAAGAAATTCAAAGCACCTCAGCAGATATCTTCTATTTAATAGAACTAGCTAAGCAAGGAGTGTTTCCAACGAATTTCGGAGATGGCTTGTATAAGCTGTTGCGTCAAAGGTTTCCTCTATATTGGAAAACAGAAGAACGTACAAATGATGTTATAATGAACCCTAGCGAATTATACTAAGTTAAGCATTAAGTTGGAGTGTAATACCTATTGATGCCATACCGAATTTTGGCTCTCCCGCATTTGCAGTGCTCAGCAATAAAGAGAAAGCGGCTAGAGCTGGCCTGGTAAGGCAGCGCATACCTCATCAATGTGTGAGAGATGATTTTTTGGGGGAAACATCCCTCAATACCGTTCTGCATTGGTTTCTTGGTGGATCAACACAATGGCTGAGCACTGCAAATGCGGGAGAGCCCGAATTTTGTGTAATGGCGTGAATCGAGAAGGCGTTAAAGCCAGTCTAGACCTAGCTTCCGGGCTTTTCTGCTATGTATCTTACACAAAATTCGGTCTGGCATCGTCTTTTTTTCATCCTATTTTTTTATTTTTCGTGATGTTTTTTTCAAAAATTCATCAAATCTTTTTTGATCTTGAGCACTGCAACTGAGTACCGTCCTTGCACCACAGCGCTCAAGCTCCTTCGCTTTTCCATAAATATCTTCATCATTGCTCACAAGAATAGCAGCTTTACTGATAATATGGCTAAGGCATATGAGTATATCTATATAAGCGCTCTTCCAGTCAGGCGCAAATACTACTTCTGGATCTTTCTTTTGAGCTTCTTCTAACATCCTATCAAAATCAATTTCCGGATGGACAATATCTCTAATCTCCTCAAATAAAGCTATTGTATCTTTTCCAGCCGGAAAAAGATTAGAGCCGGGATAAAGCTCCGGTTCTGGCATTATGGCTAGACGATGAAGATATAATGGATCAAAACCATGCGTCTTTATTTTTTGTTGAAGCTCTCTTTCTAAGTTTCTCCAGTTATCTTTATATTTGTCAAGCGGAATGCCATGTCTTTCACCTAGCCTGTTTTCATAGGCCAGCATAAGAGGAATTTGAATTTCGATCTTCCTCTGCTTATGAAGATTAACAAGTTGACGCACAAATTGTTGCACGAATGCAGTTTTTGGATCTTTCTCATCAAGCACAAATACGCAATTAGAGTCAAGTGTTACTCTTATCATAGGATGTTCCATTTTTCCGTTACTGATTCTTACCAAGCAGTTTTTAGTGGTGGAGCTTGTTCAAGATATACTGCCCTATCAACGCCACGAAATTGAAAATGACCTCATAGGAAGCTTCTATCTGACATCCACTCATAAATCCCCTGGGGGTTGCCAGCCCTGTAACAAAGCAGCGATCCTGGGAGGAAGGCCCTGATGTTGTGTGGCATAACTGGAGAGCATGGCCTGTGTCGTCAGCATCTCCAAAAGCCGTCCTAACC
>WNGQ01000955.1_pt1 | contig 39022 bp, 30 predicted proteins | sample 5407661 | NCBI WGS metagenome assembly WNGQ01 (sample SAMN13153382, study PRJNA577476) | soil metagenome | isolation source: 60 cm soil or saprolite under Garry oak tree replicate 2 | place: USA:California | collected 2016-06-15 | reverse complement strand
ATCGGTGAATGGCATTCACATCTATGTCACACAAACCAATCTGTTTGGCCTATCAGCGGGTACGCAAATCATAGTAGGTCATGCAGACGCAAGTGCCATGAGCCTCAGCTAGCATGTTAACATGCTAACTTGAATCCCCCTGAAGATCAAAAAATGAGCAAGCGAGCATGGGTTGACGCCCAGTGCCCGCTTGCTCATTGTCAGCATTGTCTTTTTGACGAAAGGATTCGATGTGCGGTATAAGTAGCAGTATAAGGTGAACTTATCGCAAGAGATGTTGTAAATACGTGAATGGGGATAAACGGAGCGTATTTTTGCGTGGGGTATCAAGCCAAAAATGTGACAAGAATGTAGAAAGGAAATACTTCTATGTCCGAGTTACGCCCAATAACAAAAGATATCCCTTTTCAGGTACATGAAGCCCGCGCTATTGAGCAAAAACTTCAAGCTGGCCGCCCTCGCCTGCTCAACATCACACGATGGTATCACGTTCCTCCTGATGCTGCTGAAGATATCGTGCAAGAGACACTGCTTGAAGCATGGTCTCACCTCAATTATCTGCATACTCCTGATCGTTTTGATGCCTGGCTTGATGGCATTTGTCGCAATATGTGTCGACGCTGGAGACGATGGCATCAGACGTTTGTCCTTCATCAGGTACCTCTTCCTCGCCTATCATTCACAAGCGAAGAGTTGCTTGATGACCAAGCCGACACAGATATGCTCGATCCCCTGGCACTCGATCCTGCTGAAGCACTCTGTCAGCAAGACCTTCAGGGTCTACTGAAACGTTCTCTGATGTATCTCCCAGAGAAGACACGGACAGCCATAGAATTGTGCTATCTCGCCGAGATCCCTCAGAAAGAAGTTGCTCAGCATCTCGGGATAACGCCTGGTGCATTGGAGGAACGGCTGCGCCGTGCGCGTCATCATCTCCGTCAAGTGCTTTGTGGTGAGTTACGTGCCGAGGCAGAAGCTTCTGACGTAGGAAGAGATCAGGACCTTTCTCTCGGCTGGCGAGAGACAAAGCAATGGTGTAACACATGCGGTAACCACCGTCTTCGAGGCTTCTTCGACCCATTGCCCAATGGTCGTGTCACCTTTCGCCTTCGTTGCCCTGCCTGCTCTCAGCGCTATCACGTTGATGACATGCGTGTCGAAATGCTCCATAGTCGCTCTTCCTTCCGACCAGCCATCAAGCGGGCAGAACACATGCTCTATTCCTACTATGGTGAGGCACTCATTCGCGGGCAGCAAACCTGTCTTGGGTGTGAGACCTTGATGCGCGTCCAGATTGTCCGTTCTGATGATTTCTCCACTCCTATAATCCCTGATCGGTTCTATGTTATGCTGAACTGTCCTCAATGTGGACCTGGTCACGCGTCAATCGCCCTGATAATCATTCTTTCACATCCTGTCGTGCGGCAGTTTGTAGAACTCCATCCACGATGGATTCATGAACCGGATGTGATGATGGAGTACAGAGAGCAGCCAGCCATTCGTATCCGCATGAGTGACTTCACCAGTAGGGCACGCCTCACCATCTTCATCCATCGTCAGACGTGGCACCTGATCGCAACCTTCCAAGAAGAAAGAACCTGAGAAAAGATTCCTTCTGTGATGGTTCATGAAAAAGATACTCAATCTCCGCGAGGACATGGAAGATGAAGACAAGCACGCCCAAAAAGGCCCTATCGCTCCAGTTCCCCCTCATTGCGCTCTTTGGGGCAACGACTATTTCGATGCTTGGGAGCGTCTTAACACTTATTGCCGTTCCCTGGTTTGTCCTGGTGACAACGAAAAGTGCAACGAAAGTTGGACTGACGGCATTCTGTGAGACGGTTTCCATTATCCTCGCCGGTTTTTTTGCTGGCACGCTCGTTGATCGTATGGGCTACAAACGGACAAGCATCAGTACTGATATTGCGAGTGGAATTGCCGTTGCCCTCGTGCCACTCCTCTACTACACGATTGGACTCGCTTTTTGGCATTTGCTTGTCCTCGTCTTTCTGAGTAGTTTCTTTGAAACACCTGGAAGTTCTGCTCGGGCTGCGTTGTTTCCAGATGTTGCGAGACAAGCTGGAATGCCGCTCGAACAAGCAAATGCATTCCTTCAGGCCATTCAACGGGGAACCCGTCTCTTTGGAGCACCGCTCGCAGGTATTCTCATCGCGCTTCTTGGAACAAGCAGGTTACTCTGGATTGATGCAGCGACCTTTCTCATTTCTGCCGTGATCATTGCTCTTGCTCTTCCTCGATCATCTGTTGTGCCCGCAAAAGAGCCTAACCGTCGCTATGTGACAGAACTCAAAGAAGGATTACAGTTTATCCTCCATGACCGACTGCTGTTTGCGATTATAGTGACCGTGATGATCACGAACTTCCTTGATGCTCCCTTCTTATCGGTGATTATGCCTGTCTATATGAGAAATCGCTTTAGCAATGCCGTCGATTTTGGGCTCGCCTTTGCCGCCTTTGGAGGAGGGGCACTTGTCGGTGCCGTTCTCTATAGCCTCATTGGTCACCGACTTCCACGACGCGTCACCTTTCTCGGAGCCTTTCTCCTGGCGGGACTTCCATTCTGGATTCTCGCTCTCTTCCCATCGCTTGTTCTCACATTAGGCGCGATCGTGTTTTTGGGAGTGGCGACCGCGCCGCTCAACCCCATCATCAACACAGTGAACCAGGAGCGTGTTCCAACTGGAATGCGTGGTCGGGTATTCGGAACAGCGGTAGCAGGTTCGCAGCTCTCCGTTCCTCTTGGGACGGTTCTTGCGGGATATCTTCTTGACCTCATCGGTATTCATGCGGTCCTTTTAACGCTTGCCACCTGCTACTTGATCGTGACTTCGAGTTCTTGCTTCAATCCGGCTTTGCATACGATGAATGTGATTCCGGCTACCACGAATCCGTCAAGCACAGAAGGAACTGAGCAGGAACTGATGGAGGACTGATTTCCCTTCATAATGCTTCTGGCAAGCCTGCAGCCCGCTTGGAGAAGAGAGAAGGAGCGAGGATTACCTGTCCCCCGGACTGGGTTCCCCTGTTTAGGAGTGGATCTCAGACAAGAATCTTGCCGTCCTTCAGAAAGAGCGCATCATCGACCCAGACCTCGCCGTTATGGCGCAGATCACAGACCATATCCCAGTGGAGGGCAGAGGAATTGCCGCCGCCGGTTTCGGGATAGCTGGCACCGAGGGCGAGGTGAACTGTGCCGCCCATCTTCTCATCGAAAAGCACGTTCTTCGTGCTGCGATCTACGCGAGGATTGTTGCCAAAGGCGAATTCACCAAGATAGCGAGCGCCTGCATCCATGTCCAACATGTGCTCCAGGTAGTCCTGTCCGTGGCGAGCGCTGGCCTCGACTACTTTACCCTCGCGGAATACCAGGCGCACTCCTTCGATGGTGCGGCCATCGTACGAGGAAGGAATATCAAACTGGATAACGCCATTGGCGCTATTCTCAACCGGGCCGGTAAAAAACTCGCCGCTGGGAAAGTTGCGCTTGCCATCGCTGTTGATAAACACGCGATCTTGAATCGAAAGGGTCAGGTCGGATCGCTCTCCCTTAATATGGACCTGCTTATGCCCAACCAGCCAATCCACCAGGCGCTGCTGCTGCACAGAAAGCTCTTTCCAACGTGCGATGGGGTCGGGATCATTGAGGAAACATACATCGAAGACAAATTCCTCAAAATCGTGCAGAGACATTTCAGCATCCTGGGCATAGCCGGTGGTAGGATAAAGCGTCGAAGACCAGCGAAAGTTACCTGCCTGTTCACGCTTGCGAAAGGCTTGTGATAGGCCCTGCAAAGCTCTGCGCCGCTTCGACGTCCGATCTGGCCCTACGCCGCTCAATGCTTTGGTGTTGCTTCTCGAACCTATAGATAGCCGCGCGTCTACGCTTTCTACCAGGGCAGACGAAACGGGAGATATCTTTGTAAGTTGGGCATCGCTGCCCTGGCGCAAAAGGATTTCTTCCAGGTTCTCCAAATCTATCAATGGTACGGGGTGTGCGCCTGTACGCAGTATTTCGCGATAGACAGCTTCTACCAGTGGGGCGGCCAGGGGGGTCGCATGAATTGCTATTGTTTCCCCTGCTTTGACGGATAAAGAATAATGAATGAGTGTATGCGCCCAGCGCTCTATGCGGATATCTTGCATGCTACTAATTCTTCCTCTCAGAAAACAGGATAAAGGATACATTCATCTTAGCATAAGAAAACAAGAGGGTGGCTGTGGCGGCTAGAAGACCTGAATCGTTACAAGAGAAGAATAGGATTAAAGAAACGGTTTATGTTCCTGAACTTGACTCGTCATTATGCCCAGAAATATCGTACGCTGCTGCTTGCTGCTATTTGTAGCATTTTGTTCTTTGTGACCTCGTATGTGTATGTCCAACTTTTTGCAAACCCTCCTTCAGGTGATGAGCCGCACTTCCTGGTAATCAGTCAGACATTGCTCAAATATCATTCCCTTAATGTCATGTTAGACTACCAGCATGGTGATTATCATCTCTTCTACCAAATAGCCTTAGCCCCTCATGTAGCTTATAGTGCCAGCGGTCAACTTCTTCCCTTGCATAGCATTGGAGCTCCTATTTTATGGCTTATTCCCTATTACTTTTTGGGAAGACTTGGCGCCGTTTTCTTCATTTCCTGCGTATCGGTTTTAACTATCGTGAACATCTACAAGTTTTTGCTAATCATGAGAGTGAGCCAAAAATACTCCTTTATGGTTAGCTTTGCCTATGCCGTGGCTTCGCCGCTGTATATTTATTCACACCTTACTTTTATAGAGCCTATTGGAGCTTTTATATGTATATACGTGGTAAGAAAGATTTTTCAGGATGAGATAAAAGTTTCAGATCTGTTAATCAGTTCTGTGCTCTTAGGCATACTCCCATGGGTTCATATACGATTTGCTTTTTTTGAGATGGTGTTATTTTTTGCTTTACTTTACAAAATTTATACCCAAAACAAAGGTAAAGATTTGAAATATTATCTTTATTACATTTTGCCCGTAACAATTTTGTTCATAATATTTGAAATATATAATTATAAAGTATGGGGAAGTTTAAATCCTACCATCAATGAAGTTAACGACATTCATGGCGGAAGCAAACCCTTTGTAGTAGCTCCTTTTAATGGCATTTTAGGCGTTTTCTTTGACCAGGAATTCGGTTTATTTGTCACTTTCCCCATCTTCATCCTTCTCATACCAGGGATAGTGTTGGCAACCAGGCGGAAATTCCTTAGCTATAATTTGTTAATGCTGATATTATCTATTCCCTATATTCTATTAGTTACTTCGTTTAAAGCATGGTCAGGAGGCTGGGGCCCTCCTGCAAGATTTATACTGGTTCTGCTGCCACTCTACTCTTTTTACCTGGCATACATCCTGGAACAAATCAACAACATCCTGTCCAGCGTGATTTTTGGCATAGCAGTTTTATACGGCATCATCTACAACATTTTATCTATAATGCCTATTTTAAGGAGTTTCAACAGTGGTACAGGAAGAAGCCGCACACTAGAACAGGTAAGGCTATTTAACCATAATGTAACCGATTTTTTACCTTCTTTATTTCTACCCAATCAAACGGGGCTGTTTCTTATCTGGATCGGCTTATGTGTCTTCCTGTCTTTGATCATAATCGGGGTGTCAGGCCGTCGCTCCATTCACCCTGGTACCTCAGGTTAGTAACTTCTCAATGGTAGCCAGGAGGTCGTCCAGGTCAAAGGGTTTGAGGCAGATAGTGAAGTTAAGGTCTCCAGCTTCCTGTTCAAGTGCATTTGTACTTGTCATGATGGTAGGGATATGTTCGAGTCCCTGGGTGGTACGAAGCTGGTTATAGAGTTCTTTGCCGTTCATCCTGGGCAGGCGGTAATCCAGCAGAAACAGGTTCGGGGTGATATTTTTAATGATGTTCAGTGCCTGAAAGCCGTCAGAGACTAGTATAGCCTGGTGGGGGGTTTCTTCTGAAAGAAACAGGCGAAGAAGTTCCCCGGTGGCAGCATCATCCTCTACAATGAGAATAGTTTTCCCTGTGTCTCTTGCAGTGTCGAGAACCATAGATATTCTCCTAAGAAATCTATGGAATGAATTAAAATATCTGAACAAAGTTTAGCACAGTTTGGAGCCAATATCAAGAGGGAAAAATTGCTGGTCAGGCTAATACCTTTTCAATGGTATTCAGGAGGTCGTCCAGCCCGAATGGCTTACGAATGCCGACGATCTGGCGCTGTCTGATTTCTTGTTGAGGCAGGTTGGCACTTATCATGATAGCTCGGATGTGTTCGAGGCCCAGGGTGGCATGCAGCCGGTCATAGAGTTCGATCCCGTTCATGCGGGGCAGGTGGTAATCGAGCAGGAACAGGTCTGGCTTGATATCATTTATAGTCATCAAGGCCTGGAAGGCGTCCGGGACGAATAAGGCCTGGTAGGGGGTCTCTTGTGAGATTACGAGGACAAGAACCTCGCTGATGTATGTATCGTCCTCTACGATGAGGATAGTTTTTTCTGCGGCTCGTTTTGGATTGAGAGCCATAGCTTTTCTCCAAGAATTCTATAAACTAAGTTTAGCTCTTTAATATACTATTTTTTCAATCTTGTTGGATATCATTATACCATAACTTCATCGGAATGTAAAGAGAGGGTCATGATTTAGCAAAGCAGGGCAACGAGCAAGCCGGAACTTGCTCGTTGCCCTGCTTTGCTTCATTAAATCCTAAGCTCGTTCGGCTGCTCTGAGGATAGCTCTACGAGCCATTACGACTGCCATCTGGCTGCGATAAGACTTAGAGCCGTGGATATCCTCCACCAGCTCTATGCCGTCCGCGGCGTGAGTTGCCGCCCCGGCAACGCTGGGCTCATCGAGTTTCTTGCCTACGAGGGCTGACTCGACCCCGCTGGCCCGGTGCGCCTTCACCGATGCGCCGGTGATTACGACACTGGCGGAGGTGCAGGTTCCATCGGTATCCAGAGTAACGACCGCTGCACAACCCGCTACGGCATAATGTGAAGCCTTGTTCTCAAGCTTCATATACGCGCTGCCCGTGTGGGCAGGAGGTATGGCAAAGCGAATCTCGGTAACAATCTCACCTGGCTCTAACGCCGTCTCGAACGTGCCGATGAAGAAGTCATCGGCCTTGATGGTACGCACTCCGTTGGCGCTCTGTGCCAGGATATCGGCCTTAAGGGCCAGTACGATCCCTGGCATATCGGCGGCCGGATCCGCGTGGGCAATGCTACCGCCAATCGTGCCGCGATTGCGCACCTGGGGATCACCGATGACGGCTATGCCTTCTGGCAACAAGGCGAAATGGCGACGGATGAGATCGGAATTCTCAAGTATGGTATATGTCGTCAAAGCGCCGACGGCAACGGCTCCATTCTCCTCACGAATGTAGGCCAGGCCATCGATCCTACCAATATCAATCAGGTGACCAGGCTGCGCCAGGCGCAACTTCATCAGGGGAAGCAGACTATGCCCACCTGCCAATAACTTGGCATCGTCACTATATTGTTGCAGAAGCGCAAGAGCTTCATCCACCGTCTTCGCGGGATGATAATCAAATGCTGCTGGAATAGACATACATTTTCCTCCTTTTCACCCTATTGCTGCGGTTGTTGCTGCTGCTGTTGAATGATTTTCCACAGCTTCTCAGACTTGAACGGCATATCAACATGCGCCACGCCCAGTGCATCAGCAACGGCAGCAGCTACCGCTGGCGTAGAACCGATCGTGCCGGCCTCGCCGACACCTTTCACACCTAGCGGATTGACGGTTGTCAAGGTCACTGTGTGATCAAGCTCGAAGTGAGGTAGCTCTGAGGCAATCGGCATGGCATAATCCATAAATGTTGCAGTCAAGAGTTGGCCATCTTCACTGTACTCGACACCCTCGATCAGCGCCTGGCCAACACCCTGTGCAATACCGCCATGAATTTGACCCTGAACAATCATGGGATTGAGCTGGCGGCCACAGTCGTCAACTGCCACAAAGCGCCTGATCTGTGCCTCACCGGTCTCCTTATCTATATCGACCACGCAGATATGCGTGCCAAAGGGGAAGACGCAGGCCTCCGGCTCCCAGAAGACTGTCGTCTCCAGGCCAGGCTCGATACCAGGAGCGAGCGTATTGGAGAGATTGGCGGCTGCAGCCACCTCGCCAAAGGCCACAGACTTCTGCGTACCGGCCACCGAGAATTTGCCATCCTCCAAATTGACATCAGAAACGTTGGCTTCCAACATATTGGCGGCAATCTGCTTCATCTTCTCCTTCAGCCTCTGTGCAGCGGTGAAGACGGCAGAGCCACCCACGGCAGTGGTGCGACTTCCGTACGTACCGCGACCCTCTGGCGTCGAGTTGGTGTCGCCATGCACAACCAGAATATTATCAACCGGGATAGTAAACTCATCAGCAACAATCTGGGCAAATGTTGTCTCCTCGCCCTGTCCATGCGGGGACGAGCCAGTGTAGACCATAACATCGCCACCCTGCTCAACTCGGACACGGGCGCTCTCGTAGAGACCAACCGGCGCGGTGCCCTTGGGCCCTATGCCGCAAATCTCGACATAGGAGGAGAGGCCAATGCCCATCAACTTGCCCTCAGCACGTTTCTGGGCCTGTTCTGCACGCAGATTATTGTAGTCCGCCAGATCCAGGGCTTTATCCAGCGCGCCCTCGTAATTGCCGGTGTCATAAACTGCTCCAGCAGCCGACTTATACGGGAATTGGTCCGGCTGGATGAAGTTGAGTCTGCGTACCTCAGCCGGGTCCTTGCCCAGTTCGCGGGCCACCAGGTCTATGGCCCGCTCAGCAATGTAGGCTGCCTCTGGACGCCCCGCCCCACGATAAGCATCGGTGGGAACCTTATTCGTGAAGACGATATCGGCACTGAGGTATATGTTGGGAATGTCATAGCACCCACAAGACACAGGGAAACCTAAAGCAATCATAATCACATCGGTGAAGAGTTGAGAATACGCGCCCAGGTCAGAGATGCCATAAATCTTCAGACCGGTTACCTTACCATCCCTGGTCGCAGCGACCTCGACATAGTCAACCTGGTCGCGTCCATGGATGGTCACCGCCAGATTCTCACGACATTGAGCTTGGAGCCAAAACCACCACCAACTTCGGGTACGATGACACGCACCTGGTGCTGGGGTAGACCCACCTGCGCAGCCAGAATGTTACGCAGCAGGTGGGGAATCTGCGATGAACTCCAGACGGTAAGAGTTCTGTCAACTTTGCGGTACTCTGCTACCACCCCACGCGTCTCCATAGCACAAGGAGCAAGCCGCTGATTGACCATGCGTTGTTTGACCACGACCCCACCATCGGCTAGTGTCTGTTCAAAAACTTTGTCAATGTCGTCGGTAGGAGGGTGCATGCCAAAAGCGACATTTGTGCCGAACTCCTCGTATAATAGCGGCGCGCCAGGCTGCATGGCTTTCTCGACATCGACGGCTGCCGGGAGGGGCTCATAATCAACATCGATCAAGTCGCGCGCATCGCGGGCAGTGTAGGGGTCTTCCGCAATGACCACGGCGACAGGATCACCATAGAAACGCACCTTGCCGTCGGCCAGCGCGCTACGGACACCCATCCCATTGGCAATTTCTCCCAATGGAACGGCAATGGCAATGTTGCCCACAGAGGCAGCTTTGAGGTCTTCCGCAAGATAAACGGCCACAACACCACGGTGTTTACGGGCCGCATCAGTGTTAATACTGTTGATGCGAGCATGACCATAGGGGCTGCGCACAACAGCCATATAAAGCATGCCACGGAGTTTGATGTCATCAACATAGGTTGACTGACCTGTAATCAGTCGAGGATCTTCACGCCGTTTGATTGGCGAACCAACCATAGCTGCAATACCCATTGTACACCTGTCCTTTCTCCTCATAGAGAAATAGAAAGTAGTGGGAAGAAATGTAAAGGCTTACCTTCGCCCAGGGGCTACTCGCCCGCGCCTACAGGCGCAGTAGCAGCAGTCCTCATCTGGTCAGCAGCATACTGGACCGCGGTCACGATGTTTTGATAGCCAGTGCAGCGGCAGATATTGCCTTTGAGCGCTGTGCGGATCTCCTCTTCGGTCGGTCTGGGATTGTGTTTGAGCAGGTTATACGAGGCCATAATCATGCCAGGAGTGCAGAAGCCACATTGGAGACCATGCTTCTCCCAGAAGCCCTCCTGGATAGGATGCAAACTTCCCTCGGGGGCTAACCCTTCGATAGTGGTCACCTCGCAGCCATCGGCCTGAACAGCCAGTACGGTACAGGATTTTACAGATTCGCCATTAAGTAGTACTGTACAAGCTCCACATTGTGAGGTGTCACACCCGATATGAGTTCCCGTCAGGTCCAACATTTCACGCAAATAATGTACAAGCAACATGCGTGGTTCAACTTCTGAATGGTACTCTTGACCATTCACTGTGACAGTAATTTCGCGCTTCATCGTCATTGATGGTACCTCCATCTAAATTAGTGATTTTTCGCAAGAGCAACACTTCGAGGGGCTGCTCCTGGTACATGGACACTCCATACATTCACGGACGGAACCATAACGCTGACTTGTGGACTAGCGTCCAGAAAGTTTCACTATTGAATAACACTCCTTTCTTTTCCTGGCTGACCAGGAATAGAGACAGTACAAACGTGGATGAGTTTCGGTCTTGACCTAATTTAAATACGTTGCAGGGTTACTCCTTCCAAATTGTGAGTACACAAGTCTGAACGAATGCCTGAAGGCGCTTCAGCACTACGGAAAAGGGTTGGTAACCGATTAAAGGTTATCATACCAGGGTTTGCATGTCAAATTCTTTGAGCAAGTGCTTTATCGCTTGCATAACATATGGTACAATCCACACTAAGTCATGAGTAAGCACTGAATGAGGTAATTGCTATGCATCGTCGTGCTCCAGGTTTTCATCCAGGATTGATGACTGACATGTATCACCCAGATTCTGCATACGTAAGTTGGCGTACCGGTCATAATGGTTTGACCACTTTTGATCTTTATACTCGCACGGCTCCCTTTGGAGGCGCCTACCTGCTTGTTGCTGGATTAGAGGCTGCACTCGAATTCGTCCAGGCATTTCGCTATACGCCTGAGGAACTGAAATTTCTCGCTAACATTCGTGACTACGATGCGGCCTTTCTTGATGAACTGGCTAACCTGCGCTTCACAGGTGAGATTCTGGCTTTGCCGGAAGGCAGCATTGTCTTCCCCAATGAGCCAATTATGCGCGTTACGGCCCCTTTCCGTGAAGCATTACTGATAGAGGCAGGTCTGCTGCAGGCCATTAACCTCTCGACACTCATTGCCACCAAAGCATCCCGTATTGTCTACGCTGCTGAACAAGGACGCCCAAGGCGTGTTGCAGAGTTTGCTTTCCGGCGCGCTCAAGAGCCGTTAACGGTAGCACGCGCCTCCTACATCGGGGGATGTGCCAGCACCTCGCTGCTCAATGCCGCCTACGAATTCCGCCTACCTGCTACTGGAACGGTACCACATGCTTTGATAGAACTCTTTTCCACAGAAGAAGAGGCCTTCGAAGCAATTGCAGCCGCTTACAACCGCTATACCTTGCTGCTCGATACCTACGATCCACGCAATGCTATCCATACAGCTATCACAGTTGCTTTACGTTCCCAGGAAACCCTGGGCCATACCCTTGCCGCTGTACGCCTGGATAGCGGTGACCTTGTTGCGGATAGCAACTACATCCGTGAACAACTTGACAAGGCTGGCCTGGAGAATGTACGCATTCTGGCCAGCGGCGACCTGGACGAGTGGAAGATTAGCGAACTTGTACAGGCGGGAGCAGCTATCGACTCCTTTGGGGTAGGCACAACGCTGGGAAGTGGAGCAGGTTCTATCGAGCAAGGCGTCTCCGGTGGGGCACTTGGCGCCGTCTACAAGGAAGTATGGTACGTAGATGATACGGGCACAGAATATCCCAAGGTAAAAATTGCCGGGCCCAAAACCACGTGGCCTGGCAAGAAAGAGATCTACCGCCATCCACAATGGGAAGAGGACATCGTTCAGCTTGCACTCGAACCACGCCCAGAGAACTATCAGCGGCTCCTGCGCCCGGTCATGCGCAATGGTGAAATGATTCCTGGCAGTCTACCGCCTCTTTCAGAAATCCGTGAACTGGCCCAGCATAATTTAAAAATGCTGCCCGGCCGGTATCGAGCGCTTTCTGTCGAGCATCCTTATCCTGTGCGCTTCAGCGAAGGTTTACAGGCTTTGCGTCGACAAGCTGAGCAGCTTGTCGACAAGACAATTATTAACTCTTCAGGCTTCCTCCCTTCTTGATTCCTCACTGCCTGCGGCAGTTCGCAAAGTATTTTGTGTTGGTTGAGAGCTTTGCCGCCGCAGGCGGCAAAGCTCTCAACCAACACAAAAATGGGAGAGTCGCCGTAGGCGACTCAAAAGCATGAATGCGCCCCTTCATGGTAGAATAAAGTAGCATGTAAACGGTACTTTGCCTGGCCAGGGCTACACGGGAGCACCCGTGTAGTGTGCAGACGTTTTCAGCGCAACGAATATGTTTGAACGCATTTACGAAAGCAGTATCACCTTGACCGAAATCCTTAAGGAGACGCGCAGCATTTGTTCTGTTTGTGGCGAAATTGTTCCCGCAACCTATGAAGTGCGCGAAAATGAGCAGGTATTTTTCAGCCGGAGCTGCCCAGCGCACGGTGTAGTTGATACGGATCTTGGATACCATGCCGCTTACTATCGTAAGTCATTTGACATCGAAAAGATCATGATCGAGCGCTATGGTGACGGCGGCAATACAGATATTTCCAAGGGGCTTTCGCCCTTCCCGCTGCGCAAGCCGGCAGGCCTGGCCATCCTGGAGGTTACGGAGCGCTGCAACCTCACGTGCCCAATGTGTTATGCATACTCCAGCCCTGCAGAGCGTGACTACTCGTTGGAAGAGATTGAGACCCGTCTTGACCAGTTGATTGCAGTTGAAGGTAAAGGTATCTCTCTCCAGATATCCGGTGGAGAGCCATCGGTACGCAAGGACCTGGAAAAAATTGCCGCCATGGTCAAGCGCAAGGGCTTTGGCCAGTTAGAAATGGTCAGTAACGGCATCCGCCTGGCTCGCGAACCTGATTTTGCCGAAAAGCTCGTTGAGTGGGGCTTCACTTCGGTCTATCTCCAGTTCGACAGCACGCGCCCTGACGACATCTTCAAGCTGCGGGGTGAAGATTTATGGGCTGTGCGTGTCAAGGCCATTGCCGCTCTTGAGCGCGTCAAGCTACCCTCAACCCTGGCCGTCCCACTTTATGATGGTCTCAACAGTGATCAGATCCAGCAGGTTGTCCATTTCGCGTGGGAGCATCCAGGTACGGTCTGTGCCATCGCCTTCCAGGCAGCCACTCCCTTTGGCCGCTTCGAGGTCAACCATCATGGAGCAGAGACCAACGGCCCTGGACAGACAGAACAGAGCAAAGCGCCGCGTAAACTGCGTATGCCTGAAATACTCAAACTCATCGAGGAGCAGACCGGCGTCTCTGAAGACTTGTTCTTTCCGGTGGGCGAGGGCTCACCGTTGTGCAACACCTTCTCCCTGCTCAAATACACCAAAGATGGTTACAAACCTATCGCCCCGAACTTCACGCTGAAAGAGTTCATGGAGGTAATGGGGCCACGCCCAAACATGACCCTGCGGATGCTCACCCGTGGTCGTGCTGCCGTTCTACCGCAGATCGTCTCCAATATCGGCGGCAGCCTCAAGTTGATGAAGACGCTGTGGCCGCACATTGGTACCGATCCATTGTTCTGGACCAGCCGCAAGACGCTCACCCTGTTCGTCAAACCCTTTATGGACGAGAGCGATATTGATATGAGCAGGATTGAACGCTGCTGTTTCCATAACGCGTCTCCGCGGGGCGTTATGTCATTCTGTGCTCTTAACGCGAAAGTACGTCCGGCGCAGCCCCATGCCGATGAAAAGGCCTTTATTCCACTAGCCAGAAGGAGGACCGCAAGAGTGCGCCAATAGGCATCAACCTGTAGGAGGGGTCGATGCATTTTTCGATTGTTGTGCCGGTGTTGAACGAGGAAGTGTTGCTGGAGGAGCAGCTTGTACATCTTACCCGGCAATGCGTTGATCACCATTGCGAACTGCTCATCGTCGATGGTGGGAGCGTTGATAGAACAGTCGCTATAGCAGAACGCTTTGGTCGAGTTCTCAGCTCACCCCGCGGCCGCGCTACACAAATGAATGTGGGAGCAGCGGCTGCCAGAGGAGAGGTACTTATTTTCCTTCACGCCGATACTCGTCTCCCCCACGACGCATTTGATGTCATAGAACGAGCGCTGGCCACACCAAAAGTGGTTGGAGGCGCTTTCCGAGTCTGCTTTAACTGCCATCTCTGGTCGTACCGGCTTGTAGCCTTTATTACGAATCTGCGTTCGCGCACGCGCACAATTTTTACCGGAGACCAAGCCTATTTCATTCGTGCAACAAGCTTTCGAGCAGTTGGTGGCTATCCCGATCAGCCATTAATGGAAGATCTAGAGATTATCTTGCGGCTGCGAAAAATTGGCAAAGTTGTCCTCTTGCCGCAATACGTCACAACGTCAGCGCGCCGGCACGAGAAGATTGGCCTGTTACGCAGCGTGCTCTTCATGTGGTATCTGCGCACGCTGTATAAATTTGGCGTCTCGCCCGTGCAATTGCAGCGCATGTATATTGACGTGAGATGAGAGAGACAAAAAGCTGGCCGGCTCTACTTGTCTATACCCTTCATGCTTAACTGCACCCTTCCGCGCTGCATATCCACGTGCAACACGCGCACCTGCACGACCTGCCCGACGGCGACGACCGAGAGCGGGTCGCGCACGTAGCGGTCGGCAAGCTCGGAGATATGCACCAGGCCATCCTGCTTGACGCCGATATCGATGAAGGCGCCAAAGTCCACCACGTTGCGCACCATCCCCTGCAAGAGCATGCCGGCTTGCAGGTCTTCCATCTTGAGCACATCGTGGCGCAGGAGGGGAGCTGGCAGCGCTTCGCGCGGATCAAGTCCAGGCTTCTCCAGGTTCTCCAGGATGTCGTTGAGGGTAGGCAGGCCAACGCCGACCTTTTTAGCGATACCGGTCCAGGTCGCCTGCTCGCCATCGCTCTCTGCATTACGACTACGATTGCCGCGGCCAAGACTGTTTTGTAGTTTGATGAACTGGCGGAACTGGGCGACACGTTCGGCCGGTCTGGCTACTTTGCCCTTATCATCACCCCCGGCGGGCAGCATAGAGAGCAACGCGCGAGCGGCGGCGTAACTTTCCGGGTGAATGAAGGTGTTGTCGAGCAACTCGCTGCCGTTGGCGATTTTGAGGAAGCCTGCTGCCTGAACGAAGGTGGCCGGGCCGAGACCTGATACTTTTTGCAGCTCGTCGCGTGTTTTGAAGGGACCGTGTTCCTCGCGATATTTGACGATAGCGTTGGCAACACGGGCGTTGATGCCTGAGACGTGTTTGAGCAGGGCAGCGGAAGCGGAATTGACCTCTACGCCCGCAAAGTTGACGCAGGAGACAACCACGCGCTCGAGCATGTTCGCCAGCTCTTTCTGGTCGACGTCGTGCTGGTAGAGACCAACCCCAACGGCTTTGGGGTCGATTTTGACCAGTTCCGCCAGAGGGTCTTGCAAGCGGCGCGCAATCGAGATGGTGCCGCGCTGTGTGGCATCGAGGGCAGGAAATTCGTTGCGCGCCGCTTCCGAGGCCGAATAGACCGACGCGCCCGCCTCATTGACGATCACATAACCTATCGTCTTATCTGGCTTACCTGTCTCCTGTTCGAGCTCGCGAATGAGCGAGGCGACGAGCTGTTCCGTTTCACGCGAGGCCGTGCCATTGCCGATGGCAATCACATCGATGCTGTGCCGCGCCAGCAAAGCGCGCAGTTGCTGCTGCGCCTTCTCGGATTGGTGCAGGTACAGGGTGTCCGATTCGATATATTTTCCCGTCTCATCGACTACGGTGAGTTTACAGCCTGTGCGAAAGCCTGGATCGATGCCCAGGACTTTGCGCCCGCGCAATGGCGGCTGCAGCAGCAGATTGCGTAGATTGGCGGCAAAGATGTTGATGGCGTGTTCTTCGGCCTGGCGCGTCAGCTCTACACGCACCTCGCGTTCCATAGCGGGAGCCAGGAGACGTTTATAGCCATCTTCCATCGCTTCATCAAGCTGGCCGGCGAAAGGCGAGGTGGCTTTGATGGGATAGTACTGAGTGATATCGCGCTGCACCTGTTCGTAGGGCAGCGCGACACTAACGCGCAAGACATCCTCCCGCTCGGCGCGGTTGAGGGCAAGCACGCGGTGAGGGACAAGTTTGGTGACGCTTTCATTGAAAGCGTAGTAGAGTTGGTAGACGCCGTTGGGATCCTTTTCTGCGATTTTTTCGGCATCGGCGACTTTGGTGGTGATGGCGGAGCGTTTGAAAAAGGCGCTGCGCACTCTGCCGCGTACATTGGCGTCTTCCGCGATCACCTCGGCGGCGATATCACGTGCTCCCGCGTAGGCTTCCAGGCTGGTCTCCACGCCTTTTTCGGGATCCAGGAATGGGCGGGAGTGTTCTTCTAGCAGCTCGTCGATGTCTCCTCGCAGTTCGGGCTGCTGCAGGATGAGGTCGGCGAGCGGGGCCAACCCTTTTTCACGGGCGACGCTGGCGCGGGTCTTGCGTTTGGGGCGATAGGGTAAATAGAGGTCTTCCACTTCTTGCAGGGTGGAAGCGGCAGCAATGGCGGTGGCCAGTTCGGGCGTGAGCTTACCCTGTCCATCGATGAGCCTGCGCACGTCGGCTTTGCGTTCAAATAGCGCCCGTAATGCGCCTGCCCGGTCAGCAATGGCCTGGATTTGTACCTCGTCGAGGCTGCCGGTAACTTCTTTGCGGTAACGCGCAATGAAGGGGATGGTGTTGCCTTCATCCAGCAAGGTGATGGTGCGAGCGATCTGTGTGCTGTCCAGCTTTAATTCAGCTCCGAGGGTTCGGGCCAGTTCTGCTATAGAAAGCGTCTCTTCAGCGGTGGCTGTGTTGGACGCGTTATCTTGATTTGTCAAAGTGAGTATCTACCTTCCCTGGGTGGTTGAAAATGGTTGTGCCAAAGAAGATAGTACCATAAGGGGTCAAGTAGGTATCAATCTACACCTGTGCAAAGCGACTTGCGAAGTTGTGATTTGGTTTGTTTCGTTTATAGGTTATACAATATGTTACAATTGACCGAGGATAGTCTTAATGATTAAGAACAAAATAATCGGGATAGAGGTTGGCGGCCGATAAATCGGCGGTGGGCACGATAAATCGGCCCCTACAGAGGCTTCGTCGCGCGGATGGCATATCCCAAGTAATTTATTAAAGTTCATTAATGAACAAGAAGAACAGCGAGGGCTTGAGAATACTTATGGCTGAGGGCGTCTCTCAACCACATACTGAGGCAACACCAGGCGAGATCCTTCGCTGCGCTCAGGATGACACGGGGGCTGATAATGGCACTCAACCAGGTACTGGTGCTACAGCGAGTGAGATCCTTCGCTCCGCTCAGGATGACAAGTGCGCTCAGGATGACAAGATGGCAGATGGCGTCACTCAACCAGGTATTGGTGCTACTGAAGCAGCCGATGAAACAACCAACAGGGTCGATGAAGAGGATACAGCAAAAACGGCGCAACAACCGACCACTACTGAGGATGGCTCTACGACTCCCTCGACAGTTATCTGGACTCCGCGCTTTATGGTGATATTTGCCCTGACGCTCGCTATGGGCTTAAGTGCCGAGAGTGTACTGACCCAGGGCTGGACGAGTCACTACTATGCAGGTCAGTGGGTGCTGATGGGTCATGTAGCAGTGATTTTCGCATGCTTCATAGCAATTATGATAGTGACGCGCTCGTGGTGGCTACGCGTGGGCACTATCTTTGGCTGTACCTGGGCTATCTTCACAGGCATAAATCTTGTCGTAAGTTTTTATCAACTTGACCCTGGTTCGCCTATACCGGCTTACTTGAACGCCATAATTAGTTGCGCGCTCCTTGGCGCCTATATCTGTCTCTCAACCGAGAACACACCTTTCACAGCCTGGGATAGCTGGTTCTTCAGGTTCGCTCTTATTATTGGAGCCGGTGGCGTTCTACTCTCTTATTTCATCAAGCCGCCAGTAGAACGCTCGGTGAGCATCATTGAGAGCGCCGCAGCTGCCATTGCAGTGGTTTTCTGCGTTTTCGTGTGGTGGCTGCGCCCATCATGCTGGAAAGCGCAGCCAGGCCCAACGTTCCTCTTTGGGGTTATGCCAGCCTTTATCCTCCTACTCTCCATTCCCAGCCTGGGCCGAGGAGCAACAAATCTTTACCTCTCACAGGTATCGCTTCTCGCTGTCATACTCGGTTCAATGCGGATTTTGCAGGGTGAACTCAAACGTAGATAAACCGGCCCCTACTCTTGTTTCGCAGAATGCTTTTAAACGGCTTCGAGCTGGCCATCAACCATGCGCATTGTCCGACTTGCCAATGCTGCAATGTTGGCATCATGCGTCACTGTGACCAGCGTACGGGCATGGTCCCGGCACAAGTTATCCAGCAGGGTAATTACCTGCATACCCGTTGCTGAATCCAGGCTACCGGTGGGTTCATCGGCCAGCAACAATGGGGGAGAGGCAATCAAGGCACGGGCGATAGCTACACGCTGCTGCTCACCGCCTGACAGCTGATCAGGATAATGGTCAAGCCTTGCTGCAAGTCCGACCTCCGCAAGAAGCGCAGTTGCCCGTTTACGCAATATCCTGCGAGGACAATAGGGAAGTAAGGGCAGCATCACATTCTCCAGAGCATTCAGCGCAGGTAGAAGCGAAAACTGCTGAAACACCAGACCCACCTGCTCGCGCCGGAAGCGTGCCAGAGCCGCTCCACGCAATTCTTTGGTGGAAATACTCTTGCCTATTCTCACTTCGCCCTTACCAGGCCAATCCAGCGCCGCTATAAGTCGCAGCAAGGTAGATTTTCCTGTCCCCGACGGACCAACAATCGCCACGTGTTCACCTTGCTCTACCAGCATATCTACCCCTCGCAGCACTTCAACCTCACCTGCGCCTGTAAAATAGCTGAAATGGACATGCGAACAGACTATCATCTCCATACAAACACCCTTTTCGTCTCTTGCCATGCCGGGCCCAGCGTCACTAAACTCACCAGGGCGACTCCAAGCAGCGGACCACAGACAAGCAAGCCCACGACTATCATTACAGGAGGCACTGCCCCACCGACGATCGTAACGCCTAAAGCCAACAGCGCTCCCGCTTCTCCACTCACAAGCGCAGACCACCAGCTATCACGCATGACACGCAGGAGGACCGCCCTTCTTTCCCAACCAACCATCGCAAGCAAAGAAAGTTCCTGCCGTCTCCCCCGTAATAAGAGCATCGTGCAGAGACCGACCGTCAAGAGCGCGGCAAGCAGAACGAGAAACAGCAGGGCCAGCTGCGGAACTTCTAATGCCTCGCGCACTTGATTTCCTAGAACAGTAACAACCAGGACTTGATTGAAGCTGGTGAACAATAAGCATTCTATGGCTATAAGAAATGTGGCTGAGGTCATGGCAATGCTGCAGATAAAAATTGGTATGGCGTGGGAAAAACGAGTGTGCAATTGATGCGTTCGAGACCTCCACCACGGGCGGCCATAAAGGCCCCCTCCCTTCTCCATACCACTCCCGCCCCTACGCGACTTAGCCTGCTTTAGACAGGCGCTGCTAATGAGGGTGCAACAGTAGAGGGTGGCGCCGATAATGAGCAATGCGCATACGATTGTGGGGGGTAGGGTAGTTGGCTGGAGAGTTGTTGCCAGGATGATCCAGGTAAGGGCCAGCAGGCAGCCAGGAAGGCAGAGGATGAGGGCATCGAGAGCAAAGGCAAAAAGCAAGTCATTTTTCTGCCAGCCTATTTGTTGCAGTAAAAGAGCCTCTTTCCTGCGTCCGATCCCTACTAACACGCCAGCCGCTGCTATGGCCAGGAGACAGACAAGCGAGCAGAGTACGAGCAGGGTTTCTTGCAGCGCGTCAAGGCCGTGCACAATCTGAATGGCAACGCCAATTACTCGCCACGAAGACTGAGCGACTGGATCAGTACTGGCAAGAGATGAGACTATGGAGACAGTACGTAAAGATGAGCCATCCAGAATATCAACATGGAGGCCTGTACGAGCAGTAATGGCCGCCGACGTTGCCTGTAAGAGGGCAAGGCTAGCCTGACTGTAACGTTCTACACCATTGAGGCGCACGTAGAGGCCACTATAACAACTTGCGCCATTGATCAGACAAGCCTGCTCTAAAGGAATAAAACGCACGGCATTTGTTAGACCTGGCAAACGTTGTGGCCAGGACAATGGCACTAGAGGCTCCTCCTGGGGATAGCCGCTGCCCACATTTCCTGGAACATGCTCAGGAAGTTGCACACGATAAAGCAGTCCCTGCATATCTTCACCAACAGGCTGTAGCGAAATCTGTCCAGCGCCAATTTGTTGAGGAAGTGCAGTATAGTCAGTACGGGAATAGCGCAAGAGCTGTACGCCACCGGCCTGGTATGTTGGCGTCCCCTGCCTCACCTGCTGAGCCTCCCAGCAATCAGCACGTTGCACGCAGGCCGGTAAGACAGCGAGATCCCCACGTAGTCTATCTACATGTAAAGAAAGATGTACAGGCGGAGCAGGAGCGATTCCTTCTAATAACACCTGAGAGATGGTTTTCCGCTGCGAACCTGGCACACCAATCAGCGCCTGTGTTGCCTGTACTGACATGAAAAAAACAACTGGCGTGACATCATCCTTAGCAATGAGATGCTCCACGATGACGCTGGTTAAGGTGGGCTCAGTTGTCAGGTGAGCAAGATCGGTTACATCGACATAGCGCACAACCGTGTTTTCTGTTATTCCTCCGGTTCCCGGTCCTATCCATTTTGCTGAAACACGGTATATGCCCTTCGCTACAAATTCTACTGGCACGCTCACAGCAAGAGTCTGCCAGCCTATGCTGGCAAAAGGGGCTACCAGGGCTACACGCGGCAGCGAGCGAATGCTGGCAACTTGCTGGCTGCTTATACCGCCATAGCTTTCCAGGGCACTTTGTGGATCGATCCAGCCTGCACTCCGCTCAAGCCGGCTTACGGCAGATTGAGGGCGTATCAACAGGTCATAAGGGGTGCGCCAACTTTGGGCAATTTTCTGCTGCGTCTGGGTACTGGCGTTATCATGCAGTGTGCCAATTGCCTGCACAGCGCCCACCAGGAGTAAGAATGCCAGCGCTACAGGTACGAGCTGACCTGCGCGCCCGCGCAAACTCCACAAGGAGAAGTTAGCGATGGCAAGTTTTTTATTCATGGCACTACTGGTGGAGGGCTGGGCAAATTCTTCTCATAGCGGCGCTCGCGCAGGGATTGGGGTGAGACGACCATGCGGCTGTACTTTGCGCTGTTCACCTGTCCCAGCAAGACAAACGGGCGGGTCATGCCAGGCAATATATCTTCTGCCGTTCCGTGCGCCTGTCCGACGACGTTTCCTGCATTATCGTAGAAGGTGGCAGTAAGAGTAACATCGTAGGGATAGCGATCGTGTCCGGTATTCTGGACTGTGCCATCTACTTCTGCCTGGGTGTCCAGGATGATAATGTGCGCCGACAAAACATGAAAGACTTTCAGGCGAGGATCGGGTTGCTGTGCCTGCTGGCCATCACAGCCGATAAGCGCTATTGAAAGAAAGAGGAAAAGACAGCAAATTAGCAAAACCAAAAAGGATCGGATAGTCCGTAGTGGCGGGAGTGGGTCTGCAATAAAATAATTTGGTATTGAATATATCATGAACAACTCCATCCCTTGACTGGTGAGGGTAAACGGGCCTCTGCCGGCGCTGGGAGACCTATCGCCTGCATTATTCCAGGGGCAATAATAAAGCTGGAAGCGTCATCAACAGGAGCAAGACATGCGTCAGGGCCTGCTAAAGCAAGAAGCATTTGTTTACTGGTACCCTGTCCTGTGCTGCCCATACCATAGAAGTTATCGGCATCAGTATGATTGGCCTGTGCCTGGCTGGTTGTGAGCACAATCAGGGTATTATGAAGCAGCCCTTGTTGGCCAAGCCAGGAAAGGAACTGGCCAAAGGTTTGATCGGCCTGTAGCAGCGCCTGCTGGTAGTCGTCACCCAGGGCATCGGGGCTGGAACTTGCATCGCTCGATGACAACGAAGCAAGCTCGGAATAGAGTAAAAAACCATTGCTCTGTTGTTCACCAGCCAGCACGATATCCTCCATTTGCTGCAGCCAGCGAGATGCAACAAAGCTACTGGAGCGCTGCAACAAATCGACATTGCGAGTCGTCGCATCACTCAAGATGTAATCTCCACCCGCTACAACACTCGTTTGCATGCCATAGCCCCTGGCAACATCAAAAATAGATTCCTGGCCAAAGAGGTGTGCAACGCGGCCGCCGGTAAACCAGAACGTGGTATCGATATTATCAGGCACTCCCCAAGGGACAGGACGGGGCCAGGGATCATACGTAGCCCAGCCGGGATATGTACCCGTAAGCAGTGCATACTGGTCGAGCGGACGCCAGCCGTAGGGCTGCCAGATCGAGCCGGCAACATGGGCATGACGCAAAAATGCACGCAGGTTCAAGGTCTCGTTTACCAGGAGCGGGTCATCAAGCAGCGAGGCCGCATAGAAGCCGCGCAGGTCAATGAGAATAACATTTTTTGCCTGCCCTGCCACGATAGAACGCCTGCCCGGGGCAGAAATCGCTGTAAGTGGTAACACCAGGCCAGAATGATTGTCCTTCAAAACAAGCGGCGAGAAGATACGCTGCGCATAGTAGCGCCCATCACCGATATCGTAATAACGGCTGGCAACGACTGTATAGATACCATTGGCTAAATGAACAAACTGGTAATTTCCCCTGGCATCCGTTACTGCATGCAGTGGGATGCTGGTACGTTGCCCTTCCATCACAGGCAAGTTTATCCATACCACCGCACCAAGCACGGGTTGACCTGATTGCGCATCTAGCACATGACCGCTGAGCGTATAGCCGCCACTGCGAAATTGAAAACTGGGAACGAGCGCTTGCTGCACCGTAATACCCGGGTCATCCCCCTCGGGATCATTCACATCACCTACAACCGGCTTGAACGTGGGAAGATAGACAGCGTGTTGAGGAGTTACAGTGGCAGGGCGTTGATGACGCAGCCAGGTATAGGTCAGGCTGCCACCGAGAAGGGTGAGTGTCAAAAGACAGGTTGATATTATCCAGGCAGGGTGCCTGGTGATGCGAGGTTTTGTTACTTGCGTTTTTTTACCGTTCATATCAAATCTGTTTAAAAAGTGATTCTTTGCCGCCTGCGGCGGCAAGCGAGGAGAAGGAGAAGCTGGGGACACCCCAGACCCCGGCAGAGAGCTGGCCGCCCTCTGCACTCCCGCTCGTTTCACAGCTTCAGGGCAAAGAGACCTTGATCGCCTAGAGATGCCTGGTAGAGTACATTGTTGGCTACTATGGGGGCTGCTCGTAGTTCACCGAGCCTCCATGTATGTAGCTGCTTACCATTACGGGCGTCCAGTATGAGGCAATTTCCTTCCTGTGAGGCAGCAATGACCCAATCTTGGGATGCTGCCTGTACTACGACGGGCGAGGTGGAAATAGCGCTGCCTATCTTTAGACGCCAGTTCAGGCTTCCAGTTGCGGCATCGAGCGCATAGAGATAACCAGCAAAACTTCCGAGATAGAGCATGCCAGACCGGAGTGAAAGCGCGGGAGACGACTCAGAGCCGCCAGGGATATGAAGGTCCCAGCGTATGCTGCCAGAATGTGCATCGATAGCCAGAACACGCCCAGACCAGGTTACAATATACACCAGCCCCAGGGCAGCATCGAGCATTGGCCCACCCGTCATACGTTCATGAACGTTGACCTCCCACACTTTGCGGCCGGTGCGTATACTCAACGCATTGAATTCATTGGATGCACCGAGGGCTACATAGACAAGTCCGCCTGCCACAACAGGTATGGTGCGCGTAGGCCAGAACTCGGTCAACGCGTCCTCAGAATGGAAGGCCCAGTATTCTTCTCCAGTCAACGCATCTAAACAGAAGAGCGAATTGGCGCCGTCGGCAACCAGCAAAACACGACCCACGACAAGCGGAGCTGCCCGCACTACTCCCACGGTATCAAAGCGCCAGCGTTCCTGCCCATTACCGGCATCCAATGCCGCTATGTAATGTCCGGCCAGTGCCAGGTAGACCATACCATGGGCCAGGGCCAGCCCATTAGCTGTCAATGCCCCGCCTACAGCTACGCGCCATCGCTCTTCTCCGCTCTGTATATCGAGAACATGCAAGTAGCCATCCGAGGCAAGCTGGTAGATAGAATTATTGCCAATGACGGGCGCATCCAGCAAAGGCGTACCAAGCGAGTGAAACCACAACGGAGCGGGAGCCTGAATACTGCAACATGATGACAGCGTCACAGAACGTGTCGCGGCATTATCCCGCCCGGCCAGTGTCCAGTCACCACCGGTAAAACTAAGATCGGCCGGCACAGGTGCATCACGAAAATGTATTTGAGAATGTGGCAGTACCGTTTCCCCGCCCGCCATAGCCGCTGCAGGGGTTTTGTGTACTACGGCCGGCTGCCTGAAGGGGTTGGGGCTGCAAGCTGTAAGCAGAATAATTAGTGCGAAGGCGCATATTATGTTCTGATGATTGCCACAAACAATTTTGAATTTTTTAAGTGAACGCATATATTGTCCCGTTGAGGCTGCCGACATATAAATGACCATTGGCCAGAGAGGCAGAACCGCGTATTTCTCCCGTTTGATAACGCCAGGCAGGACGGCCGCTGTGGGTATCAAGCGCATAAAAGTAGCCATCCCCTGAGCCTATATAGACCAGTCCAGAGGCCACAAGCGGTGTCGCCAGGATCTGCGCTCCCGTCGCATAACGCCAGATGAGACTACCCCTGGATGCATCAATGCTCAGAATTGAGCCGCGATAGTCTCCGACATAGAGACGACCGTTGGCCAGTGCCATACTGCCGCCCACACCATCAACCACAGATTGAGCCTGTCTCGTGTTGAGCGTGTAAGACCAGCGCTTTTTACCATTGACCCGCTCCAGCGCAAAAATGCTGCCGCGCCAGGTGGCGACATAGACAGTGTCTCCTGCCACCAGCGCCGTACTGGTGATACGATCACCTGTATCAAAAGACCAGAGGGTATGTCCATCCGCCAGATCCAGCGCCCAGAACTGTGTTCCCGATCCCAGGCCAAAGTAGACAGTATTGCCTACCACCGTTGGTGAGCCCGTGGTCGGCCACGCACTCACAGCGCGATGGAACTTCCATAGCAATTGTCCGCTGGTCGCATCGAGCGTCCATAAGGTTGTGCGCGAAGCAAGTAGCACACGCTTCCCTACCGCAAGGGGCGGCGCCTGTATCTTTTCATTCGTCTCAAATGTCCAGTAGACCTGGCCCGTATGAGCGTCAAGAGCCTCTAACGAACTGCTATGCACAGCCACAAATAATACCTGTCCCTCTAACGCCGGAGTGGAATCGGTCAAATAATTGCCCAGGTGTGTACGCCACACAAGAGCGCCAGAAGCTTGTTTGAGTGCATACAAATAGCCGTCGGCGCTGGCGATGAAGAGCATATCCAGGCCACCTACCGGTGAAGAAAAGACAGGGCCAAGCTTGTGTGACCACAACAACTTGCCCTGTACCGGGTGGGGAGCCACCACTTGATCCACATAGCCAGAGTGTCCCGGGTCATAACCAAACATTGGCCAGTCGCCGCTACTTGAACCCTGCAACAGAGTTGCGTCGATGCGACGATTATGGTTTGTCACAAGAGATGATTGGGAGGTTGGGGAGCTACAAGCTGTTAGAGCTATCAGCCCACAGAGTATTAGCAACAGCAGTTTCCGCTGCAATGTCCTGGCCTTTCATAAGACAAAAAAATAGTAGTCTGACGAGAGTAAACGTTATCGTCGCGTAAAATTCCATATCCCTGCCCAAATCCACCAATCGATCTTTGGATGTGCGTTTATTGAAAGCGGGAAAGATCAAACAGGTGTGAAAAGGAGGATATCTATTTATGGCGTCGTCCCTTATAAAGCGTAAAAGGTATTTTGTCGTGTGCGCCGGCCTCATGCTATTGATGTTGTTGGCGGCATGTGGTAGTGCCACATCAAGTGGTTCATCTTCAACTTCTACGTCAAATTCATCCAACGGAACCCACGTTAACGCGACCCCGGCAGTAAAAGAAGCGGCACTGATAAAGGAGATGACGTTTGTTGGTTCACCGGCAGCAAGGATAGTTTCAGGAACAACCTTTGAGGTAGACGGCAAGATTAAAAACGGTGACGATATGCAGCACGATATCTATATAAAAGTCGTACTGCTTGATGCCGTGGGAAAACAAATTGCTACGGTTACTGAAAACGTCGATAATGTTAAAGGCGGTGCAACGGTTGCGTACTCCATTCAAGGAACAACGCCACAAGCAGCATGGGCGAATGTGCAAGTAGCGGTAGTAAAGGTCACTGAGAACATTGGCAGTTCGGGTACAGATTAGGGGTTTCGCTCCATAAGCGCTTCCTTGCCGCCTACGGCGGCGAACGAGAAGGAGGAAAGTGATCTAGGGACACCCCAGACCCCGGCAGGAGGACTGCGTCCCCCTGTTACCTGTCCCCCAGACAGGGTTCCCCCTGCTTAACAGTTATAAAGTTCCTTAGTGAAGGAGTAGGAGCGTGCAAGGTTCTATATTCCGTTGGCTCTTCCAACATCGCTTAAGCGTTGGTGCGACTACAGCCGTCATGGTATTACTTATTTCGTCCATCATTGTTATTCCTCGCGGTCTTTCTATTTACGCACAATCTTCTCAAAGCGGCTCTCATTCGCAGTATATTCCTTCCAACGCTTTTGGTGACACCGATGATCTGCCGAATGGCACGATCAAGGCAAAAAGGGTCGGCCTGGCATCAGGCGCCTCGTCTGTGAGTGGCGTTGTCACCGATGCCAGTACAGGCAGTCCTGTGGCTAACGCCCAGGTGGGCATCAGTCCCGGCGCAGTAGGAGCTACGGCGCAGTACACAACGACCGGCAGTGATGGCAGCTACAGCTTCAGCGGTATCGCATCTGGAACATATAACCTCTCAGCAAGCCGGTACAGCCTCAGCGGCACACAGCCATTCTACAAAGACGCCCAGCAGATGGGCGTCAATGCCAGTACCGGCGCCACCGTCAATTTCAGCCTGACACCCATCCCTGTTCCCGGCTCGCGTACCGTCCCAACTGGACGTGCGAAAAACCTGATTATCGTAGACTATGACGAAACATATCACGAGTCGTGGTTCACAGATGCGCAATCGATGATGAATAACTCACCAGCCACCCATCAACTTGCGCAGAATGGCGTCTTAGCCTCTGACACATGGACACAATATGGCTGGTCACCGATTGACCACTACCAGATTGCCGTCGGTTCATATCCCGCCTGGCGCACACCCGATGCCCCGGGCAAGGTATGGGGTCAGCCTGACGGACTTGACACAAACATCTGGTATGGTGGAACAGAAAACTTTGGGCAAGAGTCGATCTTCGATGTAGCCAAAAGCCACGGCATGAGTACCGCAGTCATAGGCGGCAACGACTATCCCACCGGTCACATCACCGACGCCAACGTTGATCAAATCACCTTAGGGCAGAACATCAATGGCGTGCCAACCCAGTGGGTGACAGAGGTTGAAAACTTCATCACTGCACACGCTTCCAATCCCAATGGCTTCCTGGTCTACATGCCCGTAACTGAAGCTGAAGGGCGCTCTGTCGAGAGCACAAGTCCTGATAGTTCGGGTAGTCTCTACCAGCAGGCAAGTGGCTGGGATGATCAAGCGTATGGACAGTTGCAAACGTGGCTACAACAGAACAACTATACAGGCAACACGGCTGTCTCGATTACCGCTGACGAGGCAGAGAACGATCACACTAGCTTTGACAACTTCTATGGTGTGGGTAGTACCGGTCAGGGGACAACGCGGCACATACCATTTGTCTTCTCAGGACCTGGTATTGTCAGTGGACAAACCTATGCAACGACAATGGGTATCGACGACATGAGCGCCAACTACATGTACGAGCTCGGTCTACCTGCACCCGTCGATAGCCGGGGACAAGTAATCTCAAGTTTCTTTACAGGTGGCGTAGCGACGCCTACACCAACGGCAACTTCTACAGTGGCCCCATCGCCTACGCCGACGGCGACGGCAACGGGGACAACTACGGCTACTCCCACGGCAACCAGCACACCTACATCAACTTCTACACCATCTCCAGGTTCTAACCTCGTTCAGAACGGTGGGTTCGAGGCTAGCAGCAGTACCTGGGTCTATGGTAGTACAGACCATCCAAGCCGCAGTCGAGCGCAGGCACACAGTGGGCGTTACTCGTTAAAATTGGGAAACAGCAGCGGGCAGCAGGGCGACTCAACGGCAAATCAACTGGTCACTATCCCTGCCGGTGCAAAAACTGCTACGCTGAGCTTCTACTACTGGCCTGCCAGCAATGATTCCAGCACTTATGCCTGGCAAGAAGCTGATATAGTCGACAGCAATGGCAATGTGCTACAGCAGCTTTTCAGGAATACGACCAATGATCAGACCTGGATTCAAATGAGCTTTGACCTGTCATCCTACGCGGGAAAAACCATTGGCATCCACTTCCTGGATCACGAGAACTCCAACGGCTACTCGTACTACACGTACATGTACCTCGATGACGTGGCATTGAAAGTGAGTTGATCGAAGGGCGCCTTCTTTCGTGATAGAGAATTATGCCGTGTGAAATCAGTGCCCTTTTTCGTCAGTCGTAGGAAGGCCTGTTTCCTTGTTGTTCCCGCTGCCATTATGCTCTTGCAACGTTTCAGCAACCAGGCGAATAGCCTGCTCTGGCCCAACCAGGCATTGTAACTCCTGATGGATACGCCCTATGCTCTGCATCCTGGCAGAGATGAACATGTGGCGAGCTGATCCCTGAGCAAGACCCGAGAACCCCCTTTGCGCTGCTTCATACTGCTGTTTGATTAGCTCCAGTCGCCAGGCGACCTCGCTTTTTCCGGTGTTTTCCATGCCTCGTTTCCCTCACCTGGCTAACTGCACAGTTTTGGCGAACAAATGTACGCCCTCTGGAAGCATGCCCTTTCTTCTGCATCTACGCCACGCTCTATGTAGAACGTGCTGGATGATCCGCAGGCGATATTTTGACGTACCTATAAGTAGGGTCCATACAGGCCTTTTCCACGTAGCTAGCAGTACGTCATTGTGGTAGGGGAGAAGCATTTCATGGCATGTGTAAGTGATACCAGGTACCATCATGGGACAACCATCAAAGAGTTCCGTATCCTGCGGGGTATGACCCAGGAAAGTTTAGCGGCGCTCTGGCCCAAATCGAACGGGAATGATGGAGTCCTTCCGCGCTATATCCAGGATGTCGAATACGGGAAGAAACATATCGACGACCCCAACACACTGCGTCGCCTCGCTGAAATACTGCAAATCCCTCTCTGGCGCTTTGGCCTCTCGGAATACGATCCGTTTCATCCGCTTTCCCTCGTTGGTCGTGGGAAATCGTTGCATAACTTGACGCTTGATGCCATTGAAAGTCTCATCGAGCAGACATGGAACTTACGGTGTGCCGCCCGGCTCGTGGATGCTGAGAAGGGGATCGTGCGTCTCAATAGCCTCTTTGCCTACTTCCAGGAACATGTCCCCCTGCCCCTGCGCCTCGAGAGGCGCTTTCAACTCCTGTATGCACAGGTGCAACGGCTCAATGCCGTAACCTATGTCGAGAAGAAACGCTACGGCGAGGCACTTGACATGTATGGAAGAATGTACGAAACTGCCCAACAGACTGATGATGCATCCCTGATGGCACTCGCGTTGATGAGCGAGGGAGTGGAGTTCGAACGCAGAGGAGAAAAGGACTTTGCCCTCTCCCGACTGGAAGAAGCCCGCGATGCCTCATTTGGGGCAAGCAAGCAAATCATTGCCTTCGTCCACAGCTATCTCGCTCGAGTATATGCGAGCGTTGGCGACAAAGTGCGGTTTGAGCGCGCCATTCACAGTGCGAGGACCATGGCCAGCAGCCTCAACGGGAGTTACGGAGATGGAACGCAATTTGTTTTCGGGCGAGTGAGTTCCATCCTGGCTGAAAGGAGCTACGGCTACCTGGAACTAGGAGAGCCGCAGAAAACCCTCGAGATGAGGATGGAGATCGAGGCACAGCTTCGAGATGACCAGGATTTACGGCTCCAGACATGGATTCCGCTTGATTGGGCGAGAGCATATCAGCAGCTGGGTCAGGTTGAGGAATGTATCAAAGAAGGGCAAGAATTTTACCGTCGAGCCGTAGCGATGCACTCACCGCATGCCGTCAGCCAGGCGAACAAGCTGCTGAGATCGCTTGAGAAGGATGGGTATGGCAATGTCCAGGCCGTGCAAGACTTTCGAGAGGAACTGCAGATTGTGAAAGCTTACTTCTAACCTGGTAGAAATCTCGATTTGACTAAGGCGCAATTCAACAATCGAAATACCTTTTTGAAGGAACATACGTGTTATCCCTCTTGATTGATCTTGGACTGCTTGTGGTTGGCACCGTCCTTCTTTTGCTCGGTGCGGATTGGTTCATGGACGGCGTACGTGATCTTGCACGCTCACTCGGCATGAGTGCGTTAGTGCTTGGAGTCATTCTCGCTGGATTGGAACCTGAGGAAATGCTGACGGCGGCACTGGCTTCAGGACGTGGTGCTCCTGCCTTAGCCGTAGGCAATGTGATTGGCACCAATGTCACAATAGTTACTCTCGCTCTTGGTCTCTCTGCCTTCATCTTCCCTCTCGTGCTTGAGCGGAAAGTACGACGCCAGGCTGTGATTGCAACGGGTGTCTCACTTTTGCCTATTGCCTTCCTCTTCTTTGGGTTTGTTACCCGTATTGAGGGAGCGCTCTTACTGGCAATTTTCATTGGGTATACAGTTCTCCTTTTACGTACAGATCGCAAGGCAATCCAGCACATCGAGGCAGCAAAAACGGTGAACTCAGATACAAACCAGGCTGCGGCAGAGCAAGGAAAGCCTACTCGTCCAAAGGAACCGCTTTGGAAATTGCTAGCACTTACGATAGGTGGTCTTGTTGCGTTATCGGTGGGTGGCCCTGCCCTTGTTGAAGGGGCGCTGCGACTGGCAAGCCTGGCGGGGTTGGGAGAAGGGGTTGTGGGCGCCACGATTGTCTCGTTAGGCACCGGTGCTGAGATGATTGCGCTTGGCGTAACCGCTGCACGCAAAAAACAAGCCGATATTTTAGTTGGTGGTATTCTCGGTTCATTTGCATACAATCTCCTGGTCACGCTTGGGCTGGCTGCGGTTATCAATCCGCTCCCTGTTGATACGCACCTTCGGGTAGCATTATATGTGATGGTTGCGGCTCATCTTGTCCTGCTGCTTCTGGTGTGGCGCGGCATGATTGGGCGCTTTATGGGAGGTTTCTTCGTTCTCACCTATCTCACCTATCTTGTCAGCGTGGTTCTATTACGGTAGATGCATGTCCAATTTTCGTGAGAATGACTTCAAAAGAAAGGAGCCAACTTCCTCGTTGTTGGTGGCAATCAGTAGAGCAATCGCCAGGCCTGGCGATTGCTAAGTCTGCTCAGCATTCTTGTTGAGTCTTGAAAAGTCGTACCCATCCGTTTTCCCCGAAGTCTCTTATTGCTCGTCCCATGACAGGATGTGCAAACATGAACCTGGACTTTTGGGGGATGATGTTCCGGATACTTCTGCCGATCTTCCAGAGTAGAAAGCTATCCTTTCACTTTGTCAGTCCTGACTGAGGAAGAAGCAGGAGTAACGACTAATGCACAAGACCCATCGCCTGAGCCGCCTGGCCTCCATTGGCCTGGGAGCAGTTCTGCTCGTCCTGACCGTCTTTGCCATCTACGCCGCGGCCATCACTTTCGATGTTATTTCCCAGACCACCAGGTCCGTCCACATCACTGATCTCTATCAGCAAGCCCAATATCTTATCAAAACTCAGGAGTCGCTTGAGTGGCAATATCAGGTTCAGCCAACTGCTGACGTCAGGACACAATTCCGTGCGACAGCCGCTCAAATGATTACGACCCTCCAACTGGTGTCCCGCGATGGCAATGCAAGCGATCGGGCACGTGCGGAGGGACTGAACACTAAAGAGAAGCGCTACGTGCTTGCGGTGAACAGGATGTTCGCGGCGATTGACGCAGGAGATAGGAAGCAAGCGCAACTCATCGATGAGGCGGAAGTTGACCCTGTGTACCAGCCCATGACGCAGCAGGTGGAGACAGCTGTGAACCAACACTCTGGGCAGGCCACCCAAGACCTGGCTAGTCTCAACCAGACCCAGCGCCTGATCATTCTCTCCACCTGTATCGTCTGTGCGATGAGTGTCCTGCTGCTCGTGCTCTTCTGGAAAGTGCTTTCGTATCAACGCAAGCTGGACCAGGCTGCCCGCTTCCAACTCGCCCAACTCGAACGCGCCGCTTTGATCGATAACCTGACCACCCTGGGCAACCACCGTGCCTATCAGGAGCAGGTCCCTCGTGCCCTGGACCAGGCACGACAGCAGGATGAAACGCTCGCTCTGGCCCTGATCGATGTCGACGAGTTCAAGCTCATCAACGACACGTATGGGCATGCACATGGCGACCGGGTGCTGAGCGGACTGGGCATGCTCCTACGCGACATCTCTGCCGATGCGGCCCCCTACCGGTTGGGCGGGGATGAGTTCGCCCTCCTCTTGCCACGACGCTCCCTCGCCGAGGCGACGCTAGCGCTGGAGCACATGTGTCAGGAGGCACCTCGCCGGCTGTCCGGCGCCACTTTGAGTATCGGGGTCGCAAGCAGCACGCCGGAGGTCAGCGTGGTGCAGACTTTACAGGAACAAGCCGATGTGGCCCTCTATGAAGCCAAACGGCGAGGTCGCAATCGAGTGGCGACGTTTGAGGACGTCCAGGAAGGCACCTCATGTATCCCCGCGGCCAAGGCCAAAGCGCTGCAGCGTTTGCTAGCTGAAGGCTACGTGGGCGTCGCTTTCCAGCCGATTTGGGATCTCAAACATGGGGGCCTGCTGGCCTTCGAGGCGCTCACGCGCCCGGCCGCCAAATACGGCTTTACCGGTCCACAGGAGGCGTTTGACATTGCCGAGCAGCTCGGACATGCTGCCCAACTGGATAGGATATGTCTGCGGGCCATTCTGGACCGCGTCGCCGAACTACGACCGGACGGGCTGCTGTTCGTCAACCTCTCCCCCCAAACGCTTGACCACGACCTGCTGGCAGGAGCCACGCTGGTGCAGGCGGTCAAGGCGGCTGGACGCAGCCCTGATCGGGTGGTGCTGGAGATCACGGAACGCTCGATGGCCCGACCAGACGTCGTCGTGCGAGAGGCCAAACGCCTGCGGAGCCTGGGCTTCGGGCTGGCTCTCGATGACCTGGGCGCTGGCAATGCCGGCCTGGAAGTGCTGAGTCAGTTGCCATTCGATTATGTTAAAATCGATCGGGCGGTGGTGGCTAAGGGGCTCACAGATCAAACAGCTCGCGGTGTCCTGTCCGGAATTACGGCGATTGCCCGTGAGACCGCTGCCTATGTGATTGCCGAAGGCATTGAGAACGTCGAGATGTTCGACCTGGTCCGGCAAATGGGCGTGCAGGGGGTCCAGGGCTATCTACTTGGACGTCCCAGTGAAATGCTTCCAGACACAAGCGCGCTGGAAGGGTTGGGTCCACTGGCGCAAATCTCCTAGCGAAGAGTGTCTCACCTGCTCGCTTTGCATTATTCAGAAGGGGGCTTCGGTTGGGGAGTTTGTTGCAGAAGCTCACCATGGCGCCGCAATCCCCTTGATGAGATACGCCAGGGTCCGCATATCACCAACCATAAACGTCTCGTGCACCCTTCCGGGGCGGGCTTGCCTCTGCCTGTTTACCCAGACCGTGGTGTAGCCCAACTTATGAGCGGGCACAATATCGTACTTGAAGCCGAAACCGGCGTGCCATATGTCCTTTACCTTCAATCCCAAGCGTTCCCGTGCCAAAAGAAACCCCTCGTGCGCCGGTTTATATGCACCTGCCTGCTCCGCCGTTATAATGTCATCGAACTTCACGCCTATCGTTCGCTCTGTTTCCGCAATGATGGAATCATCTGTATTGGTTATGAGGATGACCAGGTAGCGTTACCTCCTGCAATGATACCATGTTCTCCCTCGTATTCGATATCGCGCAAGGTTCGTCTCTTGTACGTTTTCCCTACTCCTGTTGGCTCTTTAATCTGCCTCTGCACGCCGAGTCTCACCGCGTGGCAGATAATTGCGCCCCAGGTTCTATCGGGAAACGCTCGCATGATGTCTAATGTCGTCGTCGTTGGGTAGAGTTTGCGAAGGAGTACATCGTCTTCCTCACTCCAATTGGTTGTATGGGCGTAGTCGCGGCGTATGTTGTAGGTGATATCGACTCCCCAATCTGCACGCTTCCAGTGGATTTCCATTGAGAGGTATGAGGGCGCAGGGTGGCTCACAACGACCTGGCGCACAAGGGCATTGACGAAAAGAAGCCGCTCCTCAAAGTGAAGCCTATCCCACTTCTCCGACAGGTCGGGCAACAATGTGTAAATTCGATACTGTATCTTTTCGTCTGCAAGTTCCTGGTCGGGAGTTACTTCAAGGTCGCGCTCAAATTTGGCAATCTTTTCTTCCAGCCCCTTGCATCTGGATGCAAGATCAAGCTTCATCTGCGTGGTTTTGGGGATGGTTCTGTCAGTTAAGATATCAAGGGTTTCCTCTCTGTCGCTCCGCGCCTGGTCAATCAGTTTTTGAATTTGTTGCCTTCGGTTTAGCTCCGCTTGCTCTTTCAAGGATAGCTGCTCTTCCCAATCGTCACACCCTGTCCAGTTGCGTAAGTGGTAAAAAAGTCGCTCCTGAAACACCGGGTCTATATCCTCAACTGGAACCACTAGCCCATGCTCATAACCCAACCCTGTGTATTGCATCGCTTTATAACAGGGGACACCGGAGCTATACATCGCATAAAACGGCCAGCCCTTTTCATTCTCAAGCCGCTTTTTCAAAAGACCGTCTACTTTCCCGTAGCGGGTCACTCGTTCGGGCTTTACCCGGTTGCCCTGTAAATCATGCGTGCTTATTTTGTTGAAAATGAGCCAGAAGAGGTCTTCGGGAAGAATACCGGGGTGGTTGTCTTTGACTATCTCCCCCTCAATTGGTATCCACCAGCCAATATTAGCAGGGTTTGTCAAAATCGACTCAATGCCTGTGCGCGTTGGTTTGTAGTTTCCAGCATATGGACCGTCTTTGATTGGCTTGATTTCAAACCGCGCCAGGGTTTTTTTGTCAACCCACTCGTCAAATTTTGGATAGAGGAAGGGCATTGCCTCAATCTCCTGGCAGAGATAATGTATGCTAAAATCAAGCTCAACAAGCCGTCGCGCTAACCAGAGAGTCACTTCCGCATGGGGGGGATACACCATATACTTTTTCCGCTTCAGATCGCTTCGGTCAACAATGTAGCCTGGGGCAACGGGGCGGCTATCATAGTAGCCTCTGCTGCTTGCCGCTTTCTTTCCTCCCCCTAAGACAAGCTTCATCCACTCAAGATGCCTCGCTGACTCTTCAGCTTCTAGCATAAACACCCGCTGGCAATAGTCTTCTTTGAAATTGAAGTCCATACGCAGCGTTGCGATCCACACGTTATATTCGTAGCATATCTTCATAAGCCGTCCTGGGGTGATAAGCCAGGGGTCGCGGGTGAGACGATTGACATGGACGGCACCTATCCAGCCTACTTGTTTCTCTTCGATGAGCGTTATCATTCGCATCATGCCAGGGCGTTCATGAATGTCTAAAGTTCCGCTCATGGCTTCGTCATCGGCAATGATGGTAATGGTCCCCGTGCAGCCTTTCGAGCGGAAATATTGGACAAACTGCTCTGTCTGCATCTCAAAGCTGTGAATGTTGTTTTGCTGCTGTACAAGACTTGACTGTCTCACATAGATGATACCGTCTGCCTCTAAAGGAAACGCAAAGTGATGGTTATTGTTGTTGTTGCTTGGTTGTTTGACTGTCCTCATGTCGTATCCTCCGTAACGCCTGGGCGAGTGTTTGAAGCACTTCGTACAAGTTGACCCTATCTTGTGGTGAGAATACAGGATCGCCGGAAACGTGAGATGATGGTGTGACGATGCGCTGGGGCTCCCCCGCAGACAAAGAGGCCGCTTGTTTGGGTGTTGGGTCTTCTGGCACGGTGTATGTATCGTAAAGAGGCATGGTGAAAATTGGCAAGACGCAATGACACGCTCGCCAGCGTTTGAGGATACCCTACATCAATAGTATCATAAAAACCGCACCGCAAACAAGCCATGTCTTCCCTCTTTGTCTGTGCGCTACATCACCGCCTTCTATCTTCTGCCTCCCTGCATCCGATTACGGCGTAGTATTTTGTGCACCCGCTGCGCTCTATACATCGTTGATCGCTCACAGTGAGAGCGAAACAGGGCAACATGGTCGGGTTGGGAAAAGTCGTAAGTCTTCTCAGGGGTGACAAGCTGGACGCCCCGCTGTGTGCAAGTCTGGACAAACAGGGTGATGTCTGTGGCGTTGGCATCCCTGAAAAGCCTGTCAACTGAGGCAGCAAGAATAGTCTGAATGTGGCCTTGCTCAGGCTCCGACTCGGTGAGTGCGCTTACCAGATCGTTCCAAGCGCCCCGCCTGGCAAGTGGCTTTCGTGCAGAAACGCCGATATCTTCATAGACAATAATTCGCTCGTTTGGATATCCCTGCTCGTTGGCAAGCTCAATAAGTGTTTCTGTCTGCGTCCGTGTTGTACGAGTTCGTGCGCCAGGTGCGACTCTGGCGTAGATGGCGGCCCGCCCGCTTTGAGGTACGGTGTCATTGGTGTGACCTTGTTGGGTCATGGTTTTTCGCTCCTTTTCTTTGGGGAGTGGTGAAGCAACGCTTTGCTTCTTCACGCACTCACAAGGGTAAGTACAGGACGATCTACAAGAACATCTGGCACTGGGTATTTCCTTGTCTTCTTACTGCGTGGTGTGCTACAGGGACATGAATAGAAGGTGTCTGCATGAGGGGATTTTTGTAGTGCGCTGACTCTCGCCTCTGGATGGGACGTAAACACAACCTGTTTGCCCTGGTCTATGAGGGTTCCTATCTCCTGGTAGCTAAAAACCTGTTTCAAGTGCTTGCTCCTTGGTGTCTCGCTCGGCCATGACCGGCTGCTTAGGGTTGTGCTACCACGAAAAGCACAATATGTATGCGGGTCGCGTCGGTGGGTAACTGGTTCTTAAAGTCCACGCGTGAGACGTGAATGCTTACTTGCTCTACGCCTGGCTCCCGTTCAAGCTGTTGTGCGGCGCTCTGGGGTATTTCTCCTGCAATAAGGCGGGTGAGGTGGGTAAGCTCCTCTTGCGAGAAGTGATACACCCATCCACCTGACAGGCTCACTCGTAGCTGTGCGCTGGTTTTTGTATAGGTGGAGCCGTTCACCGTCACTTGGACGGAGTCTGCTTGAACGTAGTTGGTAAGGTTCGCAGAGTGGGCTAACAGCGTTGTCGCAGACTGCTCTAATGAGTCAAGCTGATACGCAGCCGCATAACAGGTCTGTGTCACGGACACGGTAAAGCTTGCTGCTTCTGTGCCTTCGTTTGCGCTTGGGATCGTGCGTGGGGTGCAAAGAGGCGTGACAAGACTCTCACCCTTCCGCGCCTCCTTATTCAACGCTGCGCTGACTCGCGGCGTAAGGCTGTTCAGCAAGCCAGTTGCAGCACTTTGTATATCGCTTTGCTGTATGTAGGTGTAGTCCCGCTCGTCCTGTCCTCCGCTAAACGGAGTGGTATTTGTTGCGGTGACAAAGACAGAGCCGCAACAACGAGTATAAACGGTATGGGCGGATATGTTGCCGAAACTGCCCGCTTGTACCACATGCGCGGGGGTGATGGCTGTCCCGATGGCTGGCAAGACTGCTGCTTGAATGGTTACGGGTTGCTCGGTCACAATGGTTGCACCATTTGAGGCGGTAAAGGCGACACCTGCGGGGATGGTTATAGGCTGGCTATCGCTGTTGTAGAGAGTGATAACACCGCTGGCCTGGGTCGCGTCCTGGTGGGCGTGACCTGTGGCCGCAACGGTCTTGCTTGCCGCCAAGCTGAATGGGGCTAGTTCTCTCCCCTGCACCTGCGCGGAAGCGCCGTTGGGGTGGGCCGCGATGGTGAGGGTAGCTGTTTTTTGGAGAGTTTGGGCATCAGGGGTAATGGTGATCGTTGCGCTCGCAGTAAGAGGGAGGAGAAAAAAGTAACTTGCTGCTCCCCCTGAAAGAAGCAGCAAGAGGACAAGAGGAACAAGAATGTACGAGGGTTTCACCAGCGAACGCCCGGGCGCGGTTGGCGCTTTGGTTATAGCCGGCTCAGTGTCTTCTCGCCGATCCTCTTCCGATGCTATCGTGTCCTCTACGGGAGCGGTCTGTTGTGGTACGGCGGTTTCTTGTGGGACCGGCCCGCTCTCAACTGCGTTCGTGTCAAGAGCATTGATACCTTGCCCTGGTACAAGTACCGCGTTTCCATTGGGAAGACGGAATAAAGCGTCACCATTGGGAAGCGTGTACTTGTCAACGTGAATGTCTGCCATTCGCTTTTCTCCTTTACTGCTGGTTGGGTGCGGGTACAAATTGCCACACTCCCTGTACTTGTTGGTTAAGAAAAATGAATGTACTGTCTTCGACGTGAATAACAAGGTCTTTCCTCCCGTCTCCATTCACGTCTTCAAACGAAAGCGTTACAGGGGTCAATTCTTGTCCGGGGCCGAGTAAGGTCGGGCCAATGTAAATTTTTGCTTTACTTGGGTCGTTCCCCGGTATCTCGATGA
>WNGQ01000736.1_pt1 | contig 39093 bp, 33 predicted proteins | sample 5407661 | NCBI WGS metagenome assembly WNGQ01 (sample SAMN13153382, study PRJNA577476) | soil metagenome | isolation source: 60 cm soil or saprolite under Garry oak tree replicate 2 | place: USA:California | collected 2016-06-15 | reverse complement strand
TTGATGTTCCTTCGATCTCACTTTGTGAGAAGGCCTCTAGGGTTGTCTCGCGGGCGACTATCTAGCGCCTCCCAGACTAATTTTGTATTTTCGCCAAGCGGTTGGTTCAAATTTGCACTTCCGGCAAACAGATGTTTCAAATTTTCACACTGCGGGGAATTCGGAGATATTAACAATGGGCGCTTTTTGCAGTCCTCGCGGCAATGTTTTGCTTCCTATCGCGGCAAACTAATTGGTGAAGTCACAGGGTTCCCCTTAACAAACCGGTGGATTAGATTCGGTCTGATCGCTCAGATGCTAAGTCTGTCCAGGGCGATCAGACCGGGGTGGGTCCTCGGAATCCCTCTTTGCCGGTGCTTACCGGGGCCGACAACTTTTTTCTACTCTGGGATTGAAACTCTTCAGGGCGACCCACCAGGCGGCTTTACCACGACCGCCGGAATGTTCTGATCCCTGACCAGCTGATTGAACGCCGGCACATCCGTCTTCATGACCTGGGTCAGCGCCTGCAATTGCGTATCAATCTGGGCAGCCAATTCTTCATACACGGCGAATGATTGATCGTTTGGCGGACTGTCTGATCCGGAGACAACGCCCTCCAAAGCCGCCAACTTGTTGTTCAGTCGAATCGGATAATTCAAAGGATCCTGGCTGCTCTGATTTTTGGTTTGATAAAGCGCTTCTTCGATCGCCACAAGTTTCTTATTGAGCACTGTCGCCGCATCGTTGATTGCCTTTGAGTTCGGTTGGCCGGTAAGCCGCTTCACGAGATCGTCGACCTGCTTGCGCACGTCGCGAATCTCGATGATCGCGTTGTGCGTCTCGTTCAACTTGTCGCGAATTTTCAATGCGAGATCGACTTGCCTGGCGTAATCACTCGTGCTGGTGTGCAAGCGAGGATCAGACTTGACTTCAAAACTCTCAGTCATAGTCTTGCCATCAACCGTAAGTTTGACCTGGTACGAACCGGGGACGATCTTCGGACCGCGTGTTTCGCCCGCCCACAGAATCATCCCGGGAAAGCGAACTGCGTCGGCGTGCCGCAGATCCCAAACGAAGCGATTCAGTCCCACATCCGTGGATACTCTGGGGGCTGCGGCTCCGCCAAAAAACGCCGACTCTTCACCGGAGGGCGCCTGCTGCTCTGTTGGTGTGGTCACCTGTGCCGCGCCTGGAGCGGGACTTGGCTGCGGGCGCGGAGCGCGTGCGGTGAACTTGCGAATCGACTTGCCGTTTGAATCAAGAAACTCAAGCACCACGTCGGATGCCGGCTTTGCCTTCAGGGAGTAATAAACAACAACACCGCTCGCCGGATTGCGTCCGATCGTTGCCGTTGCAGGCAGTGGAAAACCTCCGCCACCAGGCATGCGGTATCCATCTTTCGGTTTGAAGAGATGTGTCTCGCTTACAGATCTGAATCCGCCGTTATCCATCATCTGGTGGAGCGCCGGCAGATCGTCAAAAATCCAGAATGCCCTGCCTTGCGTGGCGGCGACGAGTTCAAGCTCTCGCTTGTGAATTGCCAGGTCGGTGATCGGAACGACCGGCAGGTTGAACTGCATCGACTGCCAGTTGGCGCCATCATCAAATGAAACGTAAATCCCTGTCTCAGTTCCCGCATACAAAAGCCCGTGCTTGTTCGGATCTTCGCGAATCACGCGCGTAAAAGCGCCGTCAGGAATTCCATTGGTGATCTTCTTCCAGGTTCTGCCGTAGTCACGTGTCTTATAAAGATACGGTTTGTAATCGTCATACTTGTACATCGTGGCGGCGACATAAGCCGTGCCTGCTTCAAATGGCGAGGCGTCCAGCGAATTGATCTGAATCCATTCGGGCATGATGTCTTTCGGCGGCGTGACGTTCGACCAGTTCTTTCCGCCGTCGCGCGTCAGATAAACCATGCCGTCGTCTGCGCCACTCCAGATCGTGCCGGCCTGCACCGGCGACTCCATTACGGTAAAGATCGTGTCGTAGTACTCGATGCTCGTGTTGTCTTTGGTAATCGGCCCGCCCGACGCTCCCTGCTTCGATTTATCGTTGCGCGTCAAATCGGGGCTAATCACTTCCCAGTTTTGCCCTTCGTTTGTCGATTTGAAAAGTACATTCGCGGCAGCATATAGCGTGTTCGGGTCATGCGGCGAGAAGACAATCGGAAAATTCCATTGAAAGCGGTATTTGATATCGCCCGCGCCCCAGCCCATCGGATTGTTCGGATAGGGATTTACATCGCGTAACTGGCCGGTGTGATTATCGTAACGCGTGATCAGGCCGTCGTAAGAACCGGCATAGACAACCTCGGAATCTTTCGGCGACGGAGCAATCCAGCCGGATTCGCCGCCGCCTACGTCAAACCAATCGCGTACGGTGATGCCATTGTCCGTTGTGCGGCTGGCGATGCGTACCGTAGAGTTGTCCTGCTGCGCGCCATAAATGTGATAGGGAAAATCGTTATCGAGCGCCACGCGATAAAACTGGGCAGTGGGCTGGTCCTGTTCGCTCCAGCTGCGCCCACCATTGAATGAAACGTTCGCGCCGCCGTCGTTGCTTTCAATCATCCGATTTGGGTCCTCGGGCGCGATCCAGAGATCGTGATTGTCGCCATGTGGCACTCCGATTCCCGTGAACGTGCGGCCGCCGTCGTTCGATCGATAAAAGCCGGTATTCAAAACGTAAACCGTGTCCGCGTTTTTTGGATCCGCATAAATACGCGAGTAGTACCACGCGCGCTGGCGGAGGTTGCGCTGCTCGTTAGTCTTTGTCCATGTCCGGCCGCCATTGTCGGATCGAAACACACCGCCGTCTTCAGCTTCGACGATCGTCCAGAGGCGATCGGGATTCGCGGGAGAAACAGTGATGCCAACAATTCCAATAGTTCCGCGCGGCAATCCGGTGTTACGCGTGATTTCGGTCCAGGTATCACCCCCGTCGGTCGACTTGAAAATGCCGCTGCCCGGGCCACCGCTCTCCATCGTCCAGGGCTTGCGATGGACTTCCCAGAACCCGGCGTAAATATTATTCGGATTGGTTGGATCAATAATCAGATCGCAGGCGCCGGCCTTGTCACTCCGATAAAGGACTTTCTCCCAGGTCTTTCCCCCGTCCCTGGATCGAAACACGCCGCGCTGCTCATTCGGCGCCCAAACGTGGCCCTGTGCGGCCACATAAACGATGTCCGGATTTTTTGGATGTACGCGGATGCGTGAAATCTGTCGCGTATCTTCGAGGCCGATATGTTTCCAGGTTTTGCCGCCGTCGGTCGACTTGTAAACTCCGTCGCCATGCGAAACGTTGCCGCGAATCGGCGACTCGCCCATGCCGACATAGATTGTGTTCGGATCTGAATCCGATAAACCGATCGCGCCGACTGAGCCGGTACCAAACACCGAGCCATCGCTCACCGGTTCCCAATTGATTCCACCATCAGTGGTCTTCCAGACTCCGCCACCCGTGCCGCCGAAATATAAAACCATCGGCTGGGTCGCGACTCCCGCTACGGCGGTCGAACGTCCGCCGCGGAATGGACCAATCTGGCGCCATTGCAAAACCTTAAGCGGATCATTTTCAGGCTGTGATGATGATGCCGATGACGGCTGTCGCCTTTGACCGTTGATCGGACTGACAAAAAATGACAGGACTAGAAGAAGGCAAACAAACAGAATGCGACTAATCTCGCATGACCTCTTGAGCATTCTTTTGAACTCCTTTTGAATTTTCGAAAAGGGCAACTTGAGCGTTCGTAAAATTCGGCGAGCGGCGTCATCCTATCACCAAAACTCACCGGAAAGGAATCGCGGTAGAGTTAACCTCGATTTAGCATTTTCGGTTGAAAAAGCTCTTGCGTGACGCTGAATTTCCGAGTAATCTTGGCGCGCTTCTTGTCCTTCAGTCTATTAATAATCCTCTTTTGGCCTCCAGTGTAAATTTATTGCCTGACACCCTGCAGGGTTCAGGCCTACAGGGAAAGGAATCGTCATGAAGACAAATGTTTGGGCTTCATTGAAGTTCCCAATCGCAGCCTCTAACCCGCGAAAAGATCGGCGGAGGAATTCGAAGGCAGGGATTGAGGGCTTCACGCTCATAGAGTTATTGGTGGTCATCGCAATTATCGCCATCCTGATCGGACTTTTGTTGCCTGCTGTTCAGAAGGGCCGGGAAACGGCGAATCGGATTAGTTGCCAGAACAATCTGCTCTTGATAGCCGCGGCTGAGAATTCGTTTTACCAGACTCATCAATTCTATGCCGGCTCGTTCGATCAACTTGGCATACAGAATCAATTCCCGAATGATCAGAAGGACGGCTATAACTATTCTCTGAACGGCGGAACTCTGACCTTCACTGCTATAGGAGGGCCGGCGGCGCCAGGGGTAACAGGCTCCGCAGATTGTCAGGTCGATCAGCTCAACCGCTTGTTGTGCGCGCCAAACCCGGATGCTGAAGCCGGAAGACGTCAAATGTTTCTCAACATTCACAGAATGGCCGGCCACGCGATCGGATTGTTGCTGGTGCAGATGCCCAGCGCGTTGGGACGCGTCGCGGATAATCTGCAAAACGAACACACTGCGGCTGACGCTTTTCGTAAACTGGATCTAAATGGTGACGGCCGGGTGACGTTCACTGAGATTTTTGGTTTTCAGGGCGATAACACCGGGACCCTTGGAGATCTCTTACCGGCAATTCAACGCGCGATGCAGTTAGGGTTGGCCGGCGAACATTTTGAATCGATGCCCGGAGTCACTTTCGCAACGCTGGCGTCGCCTTCGGAGACACGTTTCGCAGTCTCTCTGAACTTCAACGTTAACGGCGGGATCTCTTCGATCGGTATAGATTCAGGAGCTCCCGCAGTTCTATTGCCTAACGTTCAGCTCGCTGGATTCGCCGACGGCAGCGTCCGGCCGGCCGGAGATGGTCACGTGGCATCGTTCTTCGATCTGCATTTTGCCGACGGATCGTTCTTCTCGAATCTGGAACCCGTACAAGCCGACAACGCGAATAATACGGGTTGGTCGGGTCCGATCACTCTAACGGATCAAAATGGAAACGGAATCATCGCCGTTCTGATCGGACTTCTGCAACCATCAGCCACGCAAGCCGGTTTGACGCTCAATGGAATTGTAATTGCCGAGCACGGCACCGGACTTCTCGCGGGAGCGCCGGGAACCGGTCGAGCCACAATCAACTGGGGAGATAATTTGTCAGGACCATTCAACGCGCAGGTGCGACTGTTGCCATTCATTCGAGCCAACGGAAAGTAAACCACACCGCCAGATACGATCACAGAGATGCAGAGTCGTTTGACTTTGCATCTCTGTGGCGTCAATTTTTGGAATAGAATTCTCACTCGTCCTTGAACGCCGAAGACATCTTCAGCTTTATATGTTTACGTGTTACCTTGGCGGCTGCCGCTTGGCGCGTGTAACATGATCAATGAACCGTCTATTTCTAAGCCTCACAACTCAGGATCGTTTAATAAACTTCTCAAACCTTTCCGCTCGACTCCACCCGCGGCTGTTCAGCTAACCGATCCAGAAGAGATCGCGCGCAAATATCGTTACTGGCAAAGACGCGTCCTGCTCTCATCAATCATCGGCTATGCGACGTTCTATTTCGTTCGCAAGAACCTCAGCATTGCCATGCCGTTCATGGAAACCGGTCTCGGAATTCAGAAGACGCAGTTGGGTTTGTTTCTGACCTTGCACGGATTGTTATATGGAGTTTCGAAGTTCGCGAACGGGTTTTTCGGTGATCGAGCAAATGCCAGAAGCCTGATGGTCACCGGATTGGCTGCTTCGGCTATTCTAAATATTGCCTTCGGCTTCAGCTCGACCGTATTTGTGCTCGGATTAATCTGGATGCTCAACGGCTGGTTTCAGGGCATGGGTTTCCCGCCGTGTGCCCGTTTAATCACGCACTGGTTCTCGCCAAAACAACTGGCGACAAAGATGTCGCTCTGGAATATCTCGCATCCGATCGGCGGCGCGGTAATTCTGATACTCTGCGGTTATCTCGTGGTATTCGGCTGGCGAATCTGTTTCTTCGTGCCGGCGGCGATTGCTTTGGTTTGCGCCGCGTTTCTTTGGTTTACGCTTCCGGATACACCTCCGAGCGTTGGCCTGCCGGAAGTCGAAGGCACGCATCACGAATCGCAGGAACGCGAAGCAAAGGAAAACTTCAACGCCTTTGTAATCGAGCACGTCTTTCGCAACAAATACATCTGGATCGTTTCGATCGCTAATTTCTTTGTCTACATCATTCGTTATGCAGTGCTTGATTGGGGACCGACAATGCTGACACAGGCCAAGCACATCAAGATCGCGCATGCGGCCTGGATGGTCGCCGGATTTGAGTTTGGCGGATTGCTGGGCGCGCTGTTCGGCGGCTGGATCACGGATCGATTTTTACGCGGCCGCGCGGTCCGCGTTTGCTTTGTCTACATGTTGCTCGCCGGCGTTTCGATCTTCGTGTTTTGGAAAATTTCGGTGCAGTCGGAAATATTGATGGCTGGAATACTGGCGGCGGCGGGTTTCTTTATTTATGGGCCACAGTGCTTGTTAGCGGTTACGGCGGCGAATCTGGCAACGAAACGGGCAGCTGCGACGGCGATCGGACTCACGAGCATCTTCGGGTATGCAAGCACGGTGCTTTCCGGTTGGGGTCTCGGAGCGTTAGTACAGTATTACGGTTGGAACGTCGCCTTCAAAGGATTGATTATCGTCGCCGCACTGGGTTCGCTTCTGTTCGCGATGGCTTGGAAGGCTAAAGCGCACGGTTACGAGAACGAAGAGTCAGAAGCTCGAGCGTAATCAAGGCGTGACTGGGCCGTGATTTTCACGGTTGATAATTGCCCTCTCTGACACTCGGGCTTCCGTCATGATCACCGCGTGAGAGCTCGATCGCGTTCCCGATCTGCTTCTGCCAATCGATTGGACGGCGGTACGGCAACAAAAGGTTCAAAGTTCGGTTTGTCGGTGAAGATCCCAAACATTGGGACTGCGACGGCATCAGTCAGATTCAGCGGCTTCAGTCCCAATAGGATTTCAATCGTCCGCAGCATGCTTAGCTGATCGTATCTGTCGCTCACCAGCGCCTCGCGCTTGACGTAGGGCCCCGCCGCGAACGCGATGGTACGCGTCGCATCGACATGATCCGGACCGTTCTGGGCGTCATCCTCTTCAACAAAAATCAACGATTGCTTCCAGATTGAACTCCGGGCAATTGTCTCAATGACGCGACCAAGCGCGGTATCGTTCTGGGCCATGAATTGAAAGGCGTCGAGAATCTTCTTATTCGCGCCATCAGTATGATCGTTTGGCAGCCAGATGTAATGAAGCTGCGCGACATGGCCGAGCTTCAATTGCGTCTCGAAATCTTTTTTCCATTCGCGCACGCGATCCAAATCCGACGTCTTCAAGTCCCACGATCGAAAGCTGAACGGGTAGTGATACAAATAGTCGGCAAAACGGCGGCGGAGCCGTTCATCGCGCTTCAGCTCCGCGGCGAAACTGTAGTCGCCCGTCAGAAACATTGACAGCCGGCTGTCGAATACTGGATCGCCGAGAAGTTGGTATGCGTGTTCGCGCGTATCGGCCCGGCCGGCATACGGGCTCGCCAGTTCATTGAATTCTGTGCCGCGATCTTCGCCCGCCGAAGCCGCGATTGTTTTCGCATAATACTTTCTGGTTAGTTCAGCGTCGGCGCCGTATAGATCGGTGAAGATTCGATAGGCGCGCGTGAACAGAAAATAGTTCTCGCCGTAGATGCGATAATCAACGTTCTTTTCGTCAAGCCGGTCCCAAAGATAAGCCGGCGAAGTCATCGCGGGTACCATGCCGTACGGATAACCCTTCCAACGGTTTGAATAGGTGACATTTCCAAACCATTCGATAAAAGGGCTGGCATAACCGCTGGTGGTGAAACTGTGGCCCAGCACGCTGATTTCGCCGTTGCAGAAAAAATTGTCGAGTGTTACGAATTGCTTCGCCAGTTGGTGATGAATCGGCGATATGCTTTCGTCGAAGATCGCCAATTTCGGATCGCCGTTTCCGCGTTTGAGATCCCCAAGCACCTGATCGTAAGTGCGATTTTCCTTGATAATGTAAAAAACGTGGCGAATCGCCAGTTTTAGGGCCCGGCGTGGATCAAATGCCGGCGATGCGTTCATAACCTGCTGTGACCACTCCGGCGAGTGACTTTGCAAATCGGCCAGCGAAATAACGGAAACGCTTCCCCTGAGTAAATTCAAAACATACTCAGGCACGCGACTGGGCCCGGCTCCCTTCGGCCCGTTCGGGTTTGGCCGGCGCGCATGGATTCCCTTTGCGTTCAGCACCAGGAGTTGGCTGCCCTCCGTCAAAACTTTCGTTGGGTACCAACCGGTCGGGATAGCACCCACCTGCCGGCGAGTTTGCTTGTTTAGAATGGCGACAGAATTTGTATCGGCAAGCGTGACGTAAATTCGATTTGAAGTGGCCGCACACGACGTGGGCGCGGCCCCGAAGTTCGTGTTCCGAGAGGCCAGCAAAATCGTTGAAGCGAGGCGATTGGTCCGGGTATCAACAACTGACAAACTGTCAGAGCCGGTGTTAACCACATAAAGAGCGCTTCCGTCACTGCACATTTGTTGCGGCGTGCGGCCGACATCGATACTCGTCACTAACTTCAGCTCCGGCGAATACACGAGCAGTTTGTTTTCTCCGAGCAGGGTGACATAGAACTTTCCATTGATATTGCGAACGCCGTAAGGAAAATAGCCAACAGGGGTTTCCCTTTCGATATTTCCATTCCTGGTGTTGAGAATGACAAGTCTTCCGGCGGCAAAATTTCCCGCCCCGTTCTTCGCGGCCATATTCAAAACGGCTAGATGATCCGCGTCGACTTCGGCCAATCCGCCCACAAAGCCTCTCACCGCGTACTCACGCACGATGTCGAATTCACGATCGACTCGATACACTTTCTCGTCAAATCCGCCGCTGATGTAGAGATCTCCGTCCAGGTTGACCACGCCGCTCGGAAACAATGATTGAATGTGCAGGGTCCTGGTTACTCTTCCCGACGCGGTGTCAACTATCGACACTTCCTGCGGCTCTTTGTAGTAATAACCGGTATCGAGCACGACCAACTTGCCGGCAAATGGCACGGCTTCATACGGAAGGTGGCCCACTTCGACCTGGTTGCCGGCCGGAGCAATGCGCCAACCGTTCGGCAATTCCACTTCCGCGGTTTGGGTCGCTCGCGATTTTCGCTGCTCGGCAGCAACGTAAGTCAGCATCGATTCGTAGGGCGTTTGCTTCGCGAATTCCCACAGCTCGCGATTCAATTCTTCTTCTTCGGCCGGGTCGTCAACTTCGCGCGCCTGATCGCTGTCATTTGATCGACCGGACAAGGATTGATTGAGAGGCTTCTGAGGGCGGGGTTGCTGATCTTCGCGATCTTCTCGCTCTTCACGGCGGTCATCGCGATCTCGAGGTTTTGATTTCTGAGCGAGGGAATGAAACGAAAGAGTAAAAAAAAGCGCAACGGCTATCGTAACTATTACGAGTCTGTGATTCATAATTAGAAGGGATTTCAACTGCTCAGAATAATTCGGCCAAAGCATCTTCAACCGATCGCACGCCAACCACCCGGGTCCCGAGCAAACGTTCAAGTCCCTTAGTATTCGATGCCGGCATTACAATTCGATTAAATCCGAGCGCCTGCGCTTCCCGCGCGCGCACTGGCGCCTGCGTCGCGCCGCGAACCTCGCCCGTCAACCCCACTTCACCAAACACAGCGGTGTGCGGATCGATCGATTGATTGCGAAAGCTCGAAGCAATCGCCGTTACCAGTCCCAGATCGACTGCGGGTTCGTCAACTTCCAACCCGCCTGCGATATTCACAAAAACGTCATCGCCAAGTAATTGCATCCCAATGCGCTTTTCCAGCATAGCAACCAGAAGCGCCACTCGATTCTGATCCGCGCCCTGGGTCATACGGCGTCCCGTGCCATATTTCGAACTCGAAACCAGGGCCTGAATTTCCACGAGCAGCGGCCGCGTCCCTTCCATGCACGCGGTGACTACTGAGCCCGCAGCATCGACCGGCCGTTCTTCCAAAAACATCTGCGAAGGGTTTGCCACCGGGGCCAGGCCTGAGTTCGTCATTTCGAACACTCCAACTTCATTGGCGGCGCCGAAGCGATTCTTCGTCGCCCGCACGATGCGATGATTGTGATGCCGCTCGCCTTCGAAATAGAGAACGGTATCCACGATGTGCTCGAGCGCGCGCGGGCCGGCAATCGATCCTTCTTTCGTGACGTGGCCGATCAGGAAAACGGGAATCCCGCGATTCTTCGCCAGCAAAAGGAATTGCGCGGCAACTTCGCGAATTTGCGACACCGAGCCGGGCGCCGATTCGATCTCGGATGAAAAAGTAGTCTGGATCGAATCAACCACAATCGCGCCGGGCTGGACTCGCTCGATCTCGCGAAAGATATTTTCGAGGTTGGTTTCGGGCAGCAGCAAGAGATTTGGCGCTTTGACGCCGAGCCGCTCACCGCGCAACTTTATCTGTCGCTCAGACTCTTCGCCGGAAACATAAAGTACGGAAACATCATTAGCGCTGAGTTTGTCGGCCACCTGAAGCAACAGTGTGCTCTTGCCGATTCCCGGATCGCCGCCGAGCAGGACGAGCGTGCCCGGAACAATTCCGCCGCCTAACACGCGATCGAATTCGGTCACCCCAGAAGGTATCCGCACATCGTCCTGCGATTCGATCTCGCTGTAGGCAACAGCCCTTGCTTCGCGCAAACGAAAACTGTTTCGGCCCGCGCCTTTTTTGGTCGTGACCACACGCTCTTCAACCAGCGAGTTCCATTCGCCACATTCGGGACACTTGCCCAACCACTTGCGAGATTCGTACGCGCAGTTCTGGCAAATGAAGGTGGTGTTTGATTGTTTCGGCATTTACCTTTTGGGGGCGCGGTGGCAATCCCGATTCATCGGGAGACACCGCTTTGGACGTTCATGCGGTGAGGACCATCCAAAGCGCCGTCAATGCCGGCGCACCAAAACCACAACAAATCTTTGTCGGACATGAAGTTCGTGCCTGGTGCTTTGTCTTTCTGTCTTACTCAGATCAGATGTCAGCACGCCACTTGCCCGGGAAATCCAAAATACAAAGTCCAAAGTACTAAGACCGCTTTTCCTAAGGGAATATCCCTCTCACACTCGTCGCTTCCGCCACGCGCCCAACCGCCAGAATGTAAGCGCCGGTGCGCATGTCGACACCATAACGCGAAGCGGTCTGATGGACTTTATTGAATGCATCTCCGATCGTTTCCTCGAGAGTTTGATTGATGCGTCGCTCGCTCCAGAAGAAAGAATATTGGTCCTGCACCCATTCGTAGTAGCTGACAGTTACGCCTCCCGCGTTTGCCAAAATGTCGGGAATCAAGAGCACGCCATTGTCTTCGAGCACGCGATCGGCGCCCGGTGTGGTCGGCCCATTCGCCAATTCGGCAATGATCTTCGCTTTGACGCGGCCGACGTTACTCAGAGTGATACTGTTTTCCAGCGCAGACGGGCAAAGGACGTCGCAATCCACTTCGAGCACATCGTCTGAGGCGATCTCTTTTGCGCCTGGCAAACCATAAAGCGCGCCGGTTTCTTCTTTGTGTTTCAATGCCGCCTGTATATCCAATCCGCTTTCGGAAACAATACCGCTGCGGGAGTCACACGCAGCCACCACGCGCCCACCGTCCTGCGCGACGAGCCGCGCGATAATCGATCCGGCATTACCAAAGCCCTGCACGGCCACTCGCGCGCCTTTCAAGTTCAGTCCCTTTACTTTGCAGGCTTCGCGCAAGGCATAAAGCGCTCCGCGCGCTGTGGCCTCATGACGGCCTTGCGAGCCTCCGAGCGACAGCGGCTTACCGGTGACGACTCCGAGCTCAGTATGTCCCCGCACCATCGAAAGCGTGTCCATGATCCAGGCCATTGTTTGCGAATCGGTGTAAACATCAGGTGCCGGAATGTCTCGATCCGGGCCGATGATCGGCGCAATCTCAAACGCGTAGCGGCGAGTCAGCCTTTCAAGTTCATTCTTTGAAAGACTTTTGGGATCGCAAACCACACCGCCTTTGCCGCCACCGTAAGGAATGTTGACCGTCGCGCATTTCCAGGTCATCCACGAAGCCAATGCCTTAACTTCGTCGAGCGTCACATTGGGGTGATAACGAATGCCGCCTTTTGCGGGACCGCGCGCGATGTTGTGTTGGACGCGGTAACCTTCAAAGACCTTTGTTTCACCGCCATCCATTTTCACCGGAATCGAGACAATCAATTGCCGCTTCGCGTTCCGCAGAACGTTGCGCATTGATTCTTCCAGTTCCAGATAATCCGCCGCGCGATCGAATTGCTGCTTCGCGATCTCGAACGGATTTAGTTGCTCCTGTACCCCGAGTGCTGTGGCCATAAACTGCTGCTCCCGAAAATAGATTTGAAAGGCGGCGATCATCGTAAAGGAAATACGTGAAAGTCTCAAAGTCAGATACGTGCTTTGTGCTTGGACTTGGGACTTCGGACTTTGGACTTTGGACTTTGGACATTGGACTTTATGCATGGGAACAACCGCAGCGTTTGGGTTGTCTAACCTCTCAGCTTCTTCGACCCGACGGCACCGGTCACAAAGGAGGAGCTGGAGATGTTTAATAACCTGATCGAGTCCCAGTCGCACGTCCGGGAATTCAAGCGGCGCGGGCGATTTCTTCTGGCAACTACGGCCGCTTATGTCCTGTTGTTTTTCGTGGCCGGCATCGCGAGCATCTATGCTTATGACGCCCGGCTTGATGCGCAAAATGGCGATCTGGCGTTACTTTCCTGGGTGCCGCCGGTGACGGTTCACGTCGATCCGCAACCACCACATCGAACGCCACCGGCTGCAAATAACATCAAGACTGGATCGCAAACTACTCGGCCGATTCTTTACGAGAGCGTCAGCAATCCTCACACGCCCCCGGCGGCTGTCAGCACAGCGCCTGTGTTAATTCCACCAGCGCCGCCAAATGCCCTAATCGGTCGAAACATTGTGAATGCCGCTGGTCCCCAATTGGATAATTCAACAGCGTGCCCAACCTGTACTGGAGGCGGAACGGGCCCGGTAATTGTACATGTTGAGACAACACCTCCGCCGGCGCCCAGGCCTGTCAAAACAAAGACTGAGATAGTCTCATCACGACTGCTCGTTTCAAAAGCGGTCAGCCTGCCCCAGCCGGCATATCCTACAATGGCCAGACAAATTCGCATTCAAGGAGCAGTCAATGTGCAAATTCTGGTCGATGAACAGGGCCGAGTGATCTCAGCGCAAGTAGTCTCGGGCCATCCATTGCTAAGGGCAAGTTCGAAAGACGCCGCTATGCGCGCGCGCTTCACGCCCACGGTGCTGAATGGGCAGGCGGTTAAGGTGCAGGGCGTGATTACTTACAATTTCGTTTTGCAGTGAGGCTGGAAAGGCAGAGATTGTTGCCTGAGGCGCTGGTTTACTGGGCCAGCCAGTTCGCGATCTCGTCCATCGCCAGCTCGTAGACTTGCTGTTGCGGCACGGACGAGCTTTTGGGAACTTTAAAAGAATGATCGCCGCTTTCGATCGGAAAGATCTCTCCCTTGAAGCGCTGCTGTTTCATCACCGTGCGAATTTCATCGGGCGCGCCGAAGGTATCGCGCGCGCCTTGCACAAACAACATGGGCACGCGAATGTCTTTTAAGTGCTCCGCACGCAACTTTTCCGGCCTGCCCGGAGGATGCAACGGGTAACCGAGAAAGACGAGACCATCGATCTCTATTGATCTCGAAGCCTGTTTCGAAATATCTGACCTGGGATCTGAAAGTGCGGCCGCGACTTGTGAAGCAATCCGGCCGCCCATTGATTTGCCACCAATTACGAGACGATTTCCCTTCAGCTTTTTATGTTTGAGGGCCGCTTCAATCACGGCCAGATAACATGATTCCAGCTTCGGTTTTGCATCAGGCAGCCGGCGTCCTCGCTCACTGTAAAGAAAGTTGAAAGTGATGACATCAAAGCCGCGGCCTGCTAAACCGCCGGCGACCATCCGCATGAAGCCGCTCAACTGATTGGCGCCGGCGCCATGACCGAGGATGATGGTTAGACCTTTGCGATTACTCCTGTTCGCAGCGTAGAGCAACGCCGTGACGCTCTCGCCGTCGGTAACTTGTACATTGAGGTTTTGACCCATCCTGGTTTTCTGTCATCCGCTACGCGGTCTCTGCGATTAAATCTCGTATTTCAATAGTCCGCTTCGCGGAATCTTCGGAACCTCCCTGCTTTCTGCTTTCTGCCTTCTGCCTTCTGCTTTCTGTTTACTGCTTACTGCTTACTGCTTACGTATTTCCGCGGCACGCGCCCACTAATGCCGCAGGTTACTTCGTAAGAAATGGTGCCGATGGTTTCAGCGATGTCTTCAGCAGTGATCGATAAATCGCCATCCCGGCCTATTAATGTTACATGGTCATTAAGCGAGGCTTCTGGAACGTCAGTAACGTCGATTAGCGTCAAATCCATGGAGACACGGCCAACCACCGGGACAAACTTGCCGCGGACGATTACCCGGCCGCGGTTCGACAAGGCCCGCGAATAACCGTCGTCGTAGCCGATTGGAATAGTCGCGATCATTGAGTCGCGTTGAGTTTCAAAAGTACAGCCATAGCCCAGCTTTTCGCCTTTCGGAACTTTCTTGAGCAGAATAATCCGTGAGTGCAGACTCATGACCGGGCGCAAGGGCGGCGGGTCAACATGCGGCGGCAATACGTCTCGCGAAAAACCGTAGAGGGTACCGCCGGGCCGAATCATATTTCCCCAGGATTGCTTAAAGCCAAAGGCCGCCGCGGAATTTGCTGCATGAATGAACGTTGGAGTGAATCCTCGATCACGAAAGAGCGTCACGGCTGCTTGAAATCGATCCAGTTGAGCTTTGGTGAATTGCTCGTGCGCATCATCATCAGCCGCCGCCAGGTGCGTCATCAAACCGTCAATGCGCACGTTCTTGAATTCTCCGAGGCCTTCGCAAAACTCGCTTACTGAATCGGGACGCACACCGAGCCTTCCCATTCCGGTATCAATCTTCACATGCGCGTCAGCTATTAAACCCATCTCGTTCGCGGCGCGATCGAGCGATTGGACGATATCGCCGCGATAGACAACGGGCGTCAGCTTAAACTGCAGGCAGGCTCGCTCCTGACCGTTCCAAATGCCTCCGAGGCACAGAACCGGTTTTGTGATACCGGCTTGTCTTAGCTCGATTCCCTCTTCCGGCAACGCGACGCCGAACCAATCAACTCCTTCCGACTCGAGGCGTCGAGCGCACTCGATCGCGCCATGTCCGTAAGCGTTTGCCTTGACTGCCGCTAGCACTTTCACCCCCGGAGCCACACGATCGCGAATCAGACGATAATTAGCGGCCAACGCATCGAGGTCGATCTCCGCCCATGTCGGACGGCGCCCGGCAAGTTGATCTTCGAGAGTCACGATAGGTCTACCAGTCAATCACAATTTGGGGAAGACAGAAAAGGCCGGGAGGTGCTAACTAGAACCCGTCGCCGCCGCGGTCGATGCGCGCGCCGCGAGAGCGATCGAATCGCGAGAGATAACCACCGAGCGCCTCCTTATCGAGGTCGGCGAAGCGCGCGAATTGGTTGAGGAAGGCGAGATAAACAGTGTCCGTAGGACCGTTGCGCTGCTTAGCAACGATCAACTCAGCGATATTTTTGTTTTCGTCGGTACGCTTGTATTGTTCTTCGCGGTAAATGAAGGCGACCAGATCGGCGTCCTGTTCGATCGCTCCTGACTCGCGCAGGTCTGCAAGTTGGGGGCGATGATCTGTTCGATTCTCAGGAGCGCGGGACAGCTGCGAGAGGGCGACCAGCGGCACGTTCAATTCCTTCGCGAGAGCTTTCAACTCGCGCGATATTTGCGAGACCTCCTGCTGCCGCGATTCGAAACGTTTGGTCGATCCGGACATCAGCTGCAAATAGTCAACTACAATCATGTCGAGTTGCTTTTGCTCAGTGGCCAACCGCCGTGCTTTGGCGCGCATTTCCAGGACCGAAATCGCCGGCGTGTCATCAATAAAGATACGCGCGTCAGCAAGGTTGCCCAGCGCTTTTCCCAGGCGTGACCATTCTTCATTTGAAAGATAGCCGCTGCGAAACTTCGAGGCGTCGACGTTGGCTTCCGAGCACAGCATGCGCGTAGCCAGGGACTCGGCGGACATTTCCAGCGAGAAAATTCCGACAACGGCTTTGTGCTGCACCGCGGCGTGCTGCGCCAGAGTCAAAGCCAGGCTGGTTTTTCCCATCGAAGGCCGCGCGGCGATGACGACGAAGTCCTGCTTTTGAAAGCCGGATGTCAGCGAATCAAGTCCGCGAAATCCCGTCGGCACTCCGGTGACAACCAGGTCTCTGTGCTCGACTGACTCAGCCTTTTCCAGAACTCGTTCAGCCGGCTCCTTAATATGTTGAAAGCCCTGCCGAATACGCTCGTCGGCCAGCGCAAAGATCGCATGCTCGGCGTGATCGAGAATGATTGGCGGCTCATCTTCTTCTTCGAGAGCTTCGCTGGTAATTTTGTTTGCGACCTTCACGAGCTGGCGCAACAAAGACTTGCCGCGGACGACTTTCGCGTACGGCGCAACGCTCGTCACATGCGGCAGGCCGTAGGTCAGGTTCGTCAAAAAGATCACACCGCCGACAGAATCGAGCGAGTTATCGCGCCTTAGATCTTCAGCGATTAGAATCGGGTTGATTTCCGAACCGCGTTCGAACAAAGCAATCATCGACTGGAAAATGCGCCTGTTTGAGGGCACATACAAATCGTCGGCCTTGAGTAATTCGACTGCCTGGGCAATCAATGAATTATCCAAAATGATCGAACCAAGAATTGCGCGTTCGCTGTCGGGACTGCTCGGAAGAGGCCGTTCCAGAAGCGGATCACGAATAGGATTTGGGGTGGCCATTGATTAAAACCCGAAACGCTATGAAGCTAATTGCGGCACAAGAAAGAATTCGATCATCGCGCAGAAACTATACAATAAGAGCCTGACCGCTTCACAGTCAGGCTCTGTTTTATTTGAACACCGATGAAGCGTATATCACTCGTTGCTTTCGCCACCTGGTTCCAATACTTCATTGCCCGCAGCTTCAGGTTGAGGCGGCTGTACTGCGACTCCGCCTTCACCCAAAACGCTAATTGGCAATTCCACCGTGACTTCGCGATGCAAACGCACCGGCACAGTGTAATTTCCGAATCGCTTGATGGGTTCGCGCAGAACGATTTTGCGGCGATCGATTTCGTAACCGCGATCCTTTAGAGCGTGGGCGATGTCCATCGAGGTAACCGAACCATAGAGCACGCCTTCTTCGCCGACTTTTCTTTCAAAATTCAGCGTCATGCCGCGCAGTTGATCGGCTTGCCCATCGGCGCTCGAACGCTCTTTCGCCTCCCGTTTTAAAAGCGCCGCGCGTTCCGATTCGATCTGTTTGACGTTGCTTGCCGTCGCTTCGACCGCCAGGCTGCGCGGCAGAAGATAATTCCGAGCATAGCCTGCCTTCACCCGCACGATTTCGCCCCGAGCGCCGAGATTATCAATATCTTCGCGTAGTAGAACCTGTTTATGTCCCATCTAATTATTACTCCGTTCGAGTTCTCGCTCTCCATTTGGGAGGGCTGGGAAGAGGGTTTAGTAAGACGAATCTCTTTTTCTATACCTCACCCCTGGCCCCTCTCCCAGCGGGAGAGGGGAACAGCTAATCCGCCGCATAAGGCAGAAAAGCAATATTGCGCGCGCGCTTGATTGCCTCTGCCAGCATGCGTTGGTGTGTGGCGCAGGCGCCAGAGATTCGGCGCGGAAGAATTTTCCCGCGCTCGGGAATGTACGACTGCAGAAGCTTCACATCCTTAAAGTCGATTAGATCGACTTTATCGATGCAGAAGCGGCACGACTTGCGCCGTTGCATGCGGCGGCCTCCCCGTCCCATGGGGCCGCCGGCTCGCTCGTACTCGCGCTCGAACCCAAAATCGCGATCTTCGTAATTTGTCGACATAGATATTCTTTTCCTTTATCCCGTCCGGTCCACGCCCTCAGGCCGCGTAGTCTTCCTCTTCCGCGCCTCCCGGCGGCGCAGATTCACGCTGCTTCGGCGCCGTCGCGCGCTTCGCGGCTTTGCGCGCTCTCCGCTCCTTTAGTTTGTCCGCACGCCGGCGATCTTCATCGACCCTTACCGTGATGTATCGCAAGATGCGATCGTTAACTCGCATGCGGCGTTCGAGTTCAGCAATCTCGGCTCCCGAGCCTTGGATCTCCAGGAGCACATAAGTGCCTTCTCGCTTGTGGTTGATTTCGTAAGCGAGCTGCCGTTTCCCCATCAATTCAGTTTTGGTGATGGCACCGTTCTGGCTGGTCACGATCTTTTGCACCGCTTCACTGAGCTTCATGACTTCTTCGTCATCCGCCGCAGGATCGATAATGAATACCACTTCGTAAATTCTTTTTTCTGCCAAGATTCTCCTCCTAAACCGCTGTTCGGAGTTCCGCTTTTAGGCGAAGCGGCCTCGAACCACGTTTCCGCCTAAAGGCGGGACTCCCAACGCGCTTACTGCTCACTGCTGACTGCCGACTGGTTATAAATCGACATCGCTTTGGCAATACCCTCGGTCAAAATGCATCGCACCGCACTTTCGGCGCGTTCCAAAACTCCGTCCAATTCGCGCCGTTGACTTCGCGGCAACTCGTCAAGAACGTAACGCTTTGTATCGCTCACGGGATGTTCCGGTTGAATCCCGATCCGCAGGCGCACGAATTCGTTTGTGCCCAGCGAAGAAATGATCGACCTTAAGCCGTTATGTCCTCCGGCGCTGCCGCGCGCGCGCAAGCGGATCACGCCAAATGGCAATGCCAGATCGTCACTAATCACAATCAAAGAACTGTCAGCGTCTCTCGCTGCCAACTTATTCATCAGGCAGCGAACGGCTTCTCCGCTGAGGTTCATGTACGTCTGCGGTTTCGCCAGACGCACGCGCCGATTTTCGAGCGACGCGCTGCCGACAAGTGATTGGCATTCGCGGCGCGTGATCGTAGCTCCGGCTTCCTTGGCCAACCTGTCAATGAGCATGAATCCGAGGTTGTGACGCGACCATTCGTATTCGGCTCCCGGATTTCCCAGTCCAACGATCAGATGCATTGCCGATTTTCAATTGCCGATTGCCGATTTTAGAAGGCTGTCTTTCCATACTCAGTCTTCACAATGATGCCGGACTGATTTTGATCAACCAGCTGAGAACGCAAACGATTTCGAAACGCCAATCGGCAATTCGCATTCGAAAATCGGCAATCTCCTTACTTCTTCTCCTTCTCCTTCTTCTCCTCTTCGTCGGCTCCGGCCTCGCCTTCTTCTTCCTTCTTGCCCTTGCCAATCACTTCGGGTTCGACCGGTTCTTCGCCTTCCACCGGCGCCACAACTACCTCTTCTTCCTTGACGATGCCGACCGTGGCGATCACGGCGTCGGCGGCTTCCAGGATTTCAATCTTCTCGCTCGTGGGTATGTCGGAAACGTGCAGCACATCATGAACGCCAAGATTTGTAACGTCGACTTCGAGCACTTCCGGAATTTCGCGCGGCTCGCAGCGGATATCAATGCTGCGCACAATCTGTTCGAGAATCCCGCCCTGTTCACGTACGCCGACCGGCTCTCCTACCAGGCGCAGCGGCACGGTCACTTCGATCTTCTGTCCGCTTACCAGTCTCTTGAAGTCAGCATGAATCAGCCGCCCGCGCACTGGATCGATCTGCCGCTCGCGGAACATGACTTCACTTGGTCCGACACCTTCGACGTCAAGCGTGAAGATCGTATTGAAACCGCTGTCGGACCGGAGAATCGCGGCCAACTCGCGCAGGGGCGCCAGCGCGGCAATTGTTTCTCCGTCACCGCCATAAACAGTTACCGGAATCTCCCCGCCGCGGCGCGCGCGGCGCGAGTCGTTCTTTCCGCGACCTTCACGCGGCTTCGCGCGGACCACTATGTCTTTTTTGTCTGGCATGATTGCTTCTCCACAGTTCGGAGTACCGTCTTCAGGCGGAGTCCCGCCAACCTAACAATTCCGCCTAAAGGCGGTACTCCGTACCGAATTGTCTTTGCTGAAAGCTGATTACTGACGGCTACTTCGCTTTCAGTGTTTGCCCTTCATACGAAGAGCGAAGAGACGCTGGTCTCTTCATGGATCGACTTGATCGCTTTCGCCAAAAGCGGGGCGATGCTCAAGACCTTTATCTTATCAAGTTCCGCTGCTTTCGAATTCAGCGGAATTGTGTTGGTCACAACTATCTGTTCGATGTCCGAATTCGCCAGATGCTGTGCCGCACGGCCTGAGAGCACGGGATGCGTGAAACATGCATGAATGCGCGCTGCTCCCGCAGCTTTCAGGGCCTGCGATACCTTGGTCAGCGAGCCTCCAGTATCGCACATATCGTCGACTATCAAACAACTCCGGCCTTCGACGTCGCCCACTACATTCATTACTTCGGCGACGTTTGGCTTCTCGCGACGCTTATCGCACAACGCCAGTTCGGCATCCAGTCGTTTCGCGTACGCGCGGGCCCGCTCTGCGCCGCCCGTATCGGGCGCAACTACGGTCATGTTCGGAAAACGATCAGTCTGGTAATGACCAATCAAAACCGGAGCCGCGTACAAATGGTCGACCGGAATATCAAAGAACCCCTGAATCTGCGCCGCGTGCAAATCGATTGTCAAAATCCGATGCGCGCCGGCGGTCGTCAACAGGTTCGCAACCATCTTTGCCGAAATCGGAACCCGCGGCCGATCTTTTTTATCCGAACGTCCGTAGCCATAGTACGGAATCACCGCGGTGACGCGTTCAGCCGATGATCGCCGGAACGCATCGAGCTGCACCAGCAGCTCCATCAAATGCGAATCGACGGGCGGGCAAGTCGGCTGCACGATGAAAACATCGGCGCCGCGCACGTTTTCCTCGATCTGGAAATTGATCTCGCCGTCCGAGAAACGCGCGGTTGTTGAACGTCCCAGATCGCACGAGAGTTCGCGGCAAATCTCTTCCGCCAGCGGACGATTCGCGCTGCCCGAAAAGACTTTGATCCCGCCGGTTGTGCTCATGCAATGAAAAGTGACGAGTTACGAGTGACTGGCCGCTGTCTTCAGCCGCTGGTCGCCGGTTACTGGTTACTAAACTTGGCTGGGGCGGAAGGATTCGAACCTACGAATGCCGGTTCCAAAGACCGGTGCCTTACCACTTGGCTACGCCCCAGCATTCATTCCTTCTGAGAGCCGAGCGAGCGTTGTGCTGCACGGTCCCATTGCGCGCCGGTATTGGTCGCGCCCAACCGTCGTACAAGGAAATACGCGCCAACCGGGTTCGAGTTCGATCGCCTGAATGGCGCGCTCTTGCGCTTCCCTTTTGTCAAAAATCCCAAAAACCGCCGAACCGCTTCCGGCCAACATCACGCCTTGCGCTCCGGCTTTTTTCAACGCCGCCTTGGCTCTGTTGATTTCAGGTTCGCGCTTAAACACGCTCCCCTCAAAGTCATTCACGAGATCACTGTCGAAACTTCCCAGCGACGGCGAACTTGAAAGAATAGTGTCGCCGGAAAGTGTTGTCAAGGAAGGAGCATTTAGTGCTCGATAAGATTCCGCGGTCGAGACGCCCGCGTTCGGTTTAATAATCAGCGGGAACCTTTTGTCAGCGTCGGCCAAAGGAGTTATCCGCGTCCCGATTCCAGTGCCGCGGCCGGTACCGCCATGAAGAAAAAACGGGACGTCAGCGCCCAGATTGCCGGCAATTTCATTTAGCTGCGCCGATGATGCTTCAATCTTCCAAATATGACTAAGACCGATCAGTGTTGCGGCCGCGTCGGACGATCCGCCGCCGAGGCCGGCGTGCGAGGGAATTCGTTTTTCCAAATGAATGCGCGCTCCCTTTCCTTGCGCATGTGAGCTTTGCAACGCCGCCGCGGCGCGATACACGAGGTTAGCTGCGTCCATCGGCAAGGTCCGATCATCACCTGACAGGTGGATTTCAGGCGTTCCCGTCGCCGTGAAGTGAATGGTATCGTGCAGGCTGATCGTCTGAAGAAGGGTGTCGATTTCGTGATACCCGTCCGGGCGCCGACCTAAAATGCGCAGGCTCCAATTGATCTTGGCGAAGGCCGGAAGTGTGATTGAAGCCGCGGACATTTAGGTATGCAAGTGTTTAGAGGCGGACTACTGCCCGCCAGGTAGCAGAGTAAAAAGCAAGACGGCGGTCGCCAGCCCGCCTCTACACAGAAACGCCGGCTCGGTACATCAGAGCTTTAGCTTCGCGGTCCGCGTCATCAATCACCGATTCTTCATTCAGCGTTAACAATTTCCGATCGCGCATCACCAACTCGCCATCGATGATCGTTGTCTGCACATCCGAAGACTGCGCTGAATAAACCAGGGTTGAGACGACGTCAATCACCGGAACCGCGTGAGCATTATTCAGATCCACGACAATTACATCAGCGCGCTTGCCGACTTCCAGACTGCCAATTTCCTGCTCGAGACCGAGCGCGCCGGCGCCGTCGATCGTCGCCAGTCGCAGGACCCTTGCCGCCGGCAGGACTTCCGGTCCATGGGCGAGTTTCTGCAACAGCGCCGCCGTCCGCATTTCCGTAAACATGTCCAGGCGATTGTTGCAAGCGGCGCCATCTGCCCCCAAAGACACAGGAATCCGTCGAGCCAGCATCTCCGCTATGCGCGCCAACCCGGATCCCAGCTTCAAATTCGACGACGGGCAGTGGGCGACATTAGTCTTAGTCTGCGTCAGTGTCTCCATTTCTTCCGGGTCGAGATGTATGCAGTGCGCGAGCACCACATGCGAACCCGCTATTCCCAATGAATCAAGATAAGCGACATTGCGCATCCCGGTTTCGCTTTCAACCATCTCGCATTCGTTTCTGTTCTCCGAGGCATGCGTGTGAATTATAGCTCGATGTTTCTTTGCCAGTGTGGAAACTTCAGTTAGTAGTTCGCGCGTGCAACTGACGGCAAAACGGGGCGCGAAACAACAATGAATGCGGTCGCCGGCTTTGCCATGCCACTCGTCGAACAACTTGAGAGATTCGCGGATCGAGTCAACCGTATTCTCACGAAGATCGGGCGGCACATCGTTCTTGTCCATCATGCATTTGCCGACGGTGGCGCGAAAACCAGTTTCCTCAACCACGCGAAACACTTCTTCCGTGTGCCGGACAGTTTCCATCGTGAGCCCGCAGGTGGTGCCGCCCTTAATTAATTCGGCGATCCCAAGTTGTGCCGCCGCGCGAATGGATTGAGTAGTATGCGCCGCTTCCATCGGCCAGATTCGCTTCTTCAGCCAATCGATTAACGACAAATCGTCAGCCGCGCCGCGAAACAGAGTCTGACAAAGATGAATGTGTGACTGCACAAATCCAGGCAGGACTGCGCATCCGCTCGCGTCGACTATCTCGTCAGTTGTCTCTTTCAGATCTTCGCCGATACTTGCGATGCGTCCGTCACGAATCAGCAGGTCCCCGCGTATGACTGAACCGTCCTGGTCCATCGTCACAATCGTGCCGTGTTTCATGAGAATTGATTTTGCCATGAATAGGAGACCGCGCGGATTATGAAAGGATTAGTGAAGGTCTGTAAAGCGTTCCGGGGATGGTAGATCACTCGCATTCGAGCGTGCGCCGAACCGCCCGCATGACCTCTTCATGTGTGCGACCAGCTACTTTGCCTGACAAAAGTTCTTCATCTCGCTGGATAGCCTCAGTAATGGCTGCACCTTGATCGATATCCGGCAGTCCTGAGTCAATGCTTTCCCAGAGCGCCTGCGCAAGTGATACTCGTTCTGCAAGGGGAAGTGCCATTGCGTCGGCCATAAGTTGTTCGATGGTTTTAGCGTCAGGATACGTCACTCTTAAACACTCACCGAAACACCCGTGCTCTTCTATTTCTTTTCAATTGGTGGCTGTGAGCATTCACAAGTATACAAGGCTTTGAACTTGATATTGGCTAAGTTATTCCAGATTCGTGCTTCGGATGGAGATACATGAGCATCGGCGTTGGTCAACTGACCCTTCTCGTTTTCTGTTTCACGGTCCTGGTTATTCGTTTCGTTCTCGTCAGATTTCACGTGAGCTCTTTAAATGGTGGCTAAATTAGTAGGCTGCACTACCGACTATTTCTTATCCGCTCCCGCCGCCGTAGCCTTCTTTTGTTCAGGCGCTGCTTCGGCCGCAGCTTCCTCACGCACCGGGATTCCCAGCGCGCGCTTCACGTCGTCTTCGATGCGCTTCAGCAACTCCGGATGATCCTTGAGAGTTTGTTTTGAATTTTCGCGTCCCTGGCCGAGCCGATCACCTTTATACGAAAACCACGCGCCGCTTTTTTCGACGACGCGATTATTAGCAGCGAGATCCAGCACATCACCTTCGCGCGAGATGCCTTCTCCGTACATGATGTCGAACTCAGCCTCGCGGAACGGCGGCGCGACTTTATTTTTCGCCACCTTCACCTTGGTGCGATTGCCGACCACGCGATCGGCATCTTTGATCGCGCCGATGCGGCGAATGTCCAGGCGCACAGATGAATAGAACTTGAGCGCGCGGCCACCCGAGGTAGTTTCCGGATTGCCGAACATCACGCCAATCTTCTCGCGAATCTGATTGATGAAGATGAAACAGGTGTTAGACTGAGCGACGATCGCAGTTAGTTTGCGCAGCGCCTGCGACATCAGACGCGCCTGCAACCCTGGCAGCGAATCCCCCATCTCCCCGTCCAGTTCAGCCCGCGGTACGAGCGCGGCTACTGAATCAACGACGATTACATCAACACCATTTGATCGCACCAGTGCTTCGGCGATTTCCAAAGCCTGCTCGCCGGAGTCGGGTTGTGAGATCAGCATGTCGTCAATCTTGACACCGAGCTTCGCCGCATATTCCGCATCCATTGCGTGCTCGGCGTCGATGTAAGCCGCCACGCCGCCGGCGAGTTGGGCTTGCGCGACGATATGCATAGCCAGCGTTGATTTGCCGGAACTTTCCGGTCCATAGATCTCGACGATCCGCCCACGCGGCACGCCGCCCACACCGATGGCTGCGTCCAACGACAACGAGGTCGTCGAAATCGCCGGCACATCTGAAATGTCGCGCTCGCCCAGGCGCATAATCGATCCTTTGCCAAATCTCTTTTCAATGTTTGCCAGCGCGGCTTCAATCGCGCGGCTGCGGTCTGCAAATCGGTCTTCAGGCATAACAGGCATCGCTTTCTTCTGCTCCTCTTCCCGGATTAACTCTCAAAGAACTCACGGCTGAGTTCAGTGAGCATAGCACATCTCGCGCGAGAATGGAACAGGGTTTCATGGATGAAACGAAAGTTTTTTTCTGACTCAAAAGCACGCCAGAATACCTTCACAAGGTCTCTCGGTCGAGAGGTTTTCACAGAAATTGATAAGAACTTAAGCAGCCAAAACCAGTTAATGACTGTAGCAACGATTCTGCGGGTTGGCTTTGCGCGGTTCCATAGTTCTTCTTCCTAGGCAATCAACTCTCTTGCCAACCTTCCAACTCGAGCAAGTGCATCCGCCGATGACTCCGCCTGCTCGATCTCGGCAACGATGGCCGAACCGACCACTGCAGCGTCGGCATAGCGCCAGACATCCACGACATGTTCCGGTTTTGAAATGCCGAAACCGACGGCGATCGGCAAGTTTGAAAAGCGCTTGACGCGACCAACCAATTCTTCGGCCTCGGCGCTCATTTGTTCGCGCGCGCCAGTGACGCCGGCGCGCGACACAGCATAAATAAAACCGCCGGCGTATTGCGCAATCATTTTTAAGCGTTCATCGGTCGAAGTGGGGGCAACCAGAAAGATCATGTCGAGCTGATATCTACCTAGCGCGGCGGCAAACTCGCCGGCCTCTTCGGGCGCGAGGTCCGTTACCAGGATTCCATCAAGACCGGCGCCTGCTGCTGCTCGCGCGAGCGACTCAAAACCAGAGGCTCGGAACGCCGACGTCTCGTCCGGGTTTTCCTTTAGGGAGAACTGCAAGAGCGGATTGAAGTAACTGAAGAGAATAATGGGAACGTCCGTTTGCTTCCTGGCGGCGGCAACCGCTCGCAGAATCTCTGCAAGACCGAATCTATGACGCAGCGCTCGTTCGGAGGCGCGTTGAATCACCGGCCCGTCCGCCATCGGATCGCTAAACGGCACCCCCAGCTCGATCAGGGTGGCGCCTGCGCGCGCGAGTTCAACTATCAGTTCGCGGGTCGTTTCGAGATCCGGATCGCCGGCGGTGATAAAAGGGATGAACCCTTTTTTACCTTCGCGTTTGAGGTTAGCGAATGTTTTGGAGATTCGATTCAAACAAATCTACGACAGAGGAAACGGAGGATTTCCAGTTTTCTCAGCGCGCCTCTGTGTCCTCTGTGGTTATTCGCTCCCGCACAGTATCAATGTCCTTATCGCCACGTCCGGACAAATTGATGATTATCACCTGGTTCCTTTTCATCTCGCGCGCGACCTTCAACGCATGGGCGACCGCGTGTGCGGACTCCAACGCGGGGATAATTCCCTCCAAACGCGACAACATTTGAAAAGCCTCCAGGGCTTCATCGTCAGAAACCGAAGTGTATGCAACTCGGCCTGAGTCATGAAGAAAGGCGTGCTCAGGTCCAATCGAAGGATAATCGAGCCCGGCGGAAATCGAATGGGTCGTCGCTACCTGGCCACGATCGTCCTGGAGCACGTAACTCATTGTGCCCTGCAGGACGCCCGGACGGCCCCCGCCATTCGAATTGAATCGCGCGGCGTGGTCACCTAAATCGTCGCCGCGTCCTCCAGCTTCAACTCCAATCATGCGCACTGGTTCATCACCTAGAAACGGGTGAAACAATCCGATGGAATTCGATCCGCCGCCGACGCAGGCAATCAGGCAATCAGGCAGACGGTTTTCCTGTTCAAGAATCTGCCTGCGCGTTTCGCGCCCAATCACGCTCTGGAACTCGCGCACCATCAAAGGATATGGGTGCGGCCCCAGCGCGCTGCCGAGCAAATAATAGGTGTCTGAAACGTTGGTCACCCAGTCGCGCAGCGCCTCATTGATAGCGTCCTTCAACGTACGCGAACCCGCGTTCACTTCACGAACTTCAGCTCCGAGCAGTTGCATGCGAAAGACATTCAGCGCTTGTCGCCGCATGTCTTCAGAGCCCATGTAAACAGCGCATTCGAGCCCAAACAACGCGCACACGGTCGCCGTCGCAACACCGTGCTGGCCTGCGCCTGTCTCGGCGATGATGCGCCGCTTTCCCATCCGCCTGGCAAGCAGAATTTGTCCCAATGTGTTGTTGATTTTATGAGCGCCGGTATGCAGGAGATCCTCGCGCTTGAGATAGATGCGAGCCCCGTTGGCTTGTTCGGTTAGGCGTTCGGCAAAAAAAAGCGGCGTCGGACGTCCCGCATAATCGCTTAAGAGCCGATCCAATTCGTTTTGAAAATCTTGATCAGCGCGGGCAGCTTCATAGGCGGCGGTCAATTCTTCGAGCGGCGCCATCAGGGTCTCAGGCACAAAGCGGCCACCATATGGTCCCCAGTGTCCGAGCGAATCAGGTTGGGTGATTGATTTCACCATTACTAACTAAATGTTAAGAGGCGGGCTACTGCCCGCCTCCGTCAGTGTAGCGCATGTGTTCCTCAACAATTAACTTCGCGGCGCAAATAGGCGGGCGGTAGCCCCCTCTAAACGGGTTGGTTAGCGAGGTGGTCACCCGCCTCTGAACAAATAATATCTGCTATGGATTTTTGTTCACTCGATGGGTCGAACGCACCCGTCCCGGCGCCTGCTCACCGCGCGCATCATCAACTACCACACGATTCTCCTGGTGATACCAGGTGAGGCGGTTCCCGTCGGTGGTTCCCTGCTTCTCGTCCTCGACGTGCGCCGGATTCCCTTTCAAGACGGCGACATCATCCGCGCTCGTGTATTGCATCCAATCCCCACTGCCTCGTTTTCCCGGTTGTGTCAGCACCACGGTCCGCTGGGCTATCGTTCGCTCGACTTCATTCGACTCTTTCATCAGGTAAACATCGGCGACGCCGGAAGTGATCCGATCCGTTCCCTGCTTGATATCGACATTGGTTTCATAGTGCAGCAAACGATCGGGATCGGAATATTTCATCAAGTCCGCTGCAGCAAAGACGGGTACAACGCTGCCGGCGCCGTTTATTTTTTTCTGCGCGCGGTAAAGCGCGCTTTGCACATGACCTCGGCCTTCCATCCGCTTTTCATCGCGGAATAATGTCAGAGTGTCCGAGCGAACAAAATTGTCGTCCTGCCACGCCCGCGCGTTGCCCGTATAAATACCAACTCCGGTGTCGTGATTGAACTGGGCCCTATCGGCGACGATGTAGACGGGACTCTTCACTTTTCCAAATGGCAGAGCGCCGTTTGTTTGTTCCTGACTGTAGTAAGTCGTCTGCACCTTGCCCCGACATATCGAAATATGATTTTGCGTGTCCGAATCGATTTCACTGGCCCTCGTGCGCGCGCGCGCGTCCCAAACTGTTGGGTCACCGCCGCGCAATCGAAGCGTCTTGTCGGCATCAGTGTAGCTGGCACTTCCAGCCGTACCGTTCCGATCCTTTTCATTGAACTTAACATCGCCCTGGGTATCGATCTTCTCGGGGTTTTGGGTCTCGCGGCTGAAAAACGCAGTCATGGTTTGGGTAGTTATCGTCCGCACTGAGCGACTCTCGACCGGCATTACCGGATCCAAAACGACCCTGGCACCGGCCGCGGCGACGGCGCTGCGCGCCAGGTTTCCATTCTCGTAGAAATCACAATCGATTTGAGGGGCGGTCAAGGTCTGCCGATCGGCCTTAGCCGTTTTCTGCACAGGATCGACGAACAGTTCAGCATTGCCCGACGCTTGCGCTCGCTCGAGATCCTGCCCCGTAGCATGCCAGGTTAGCTTGATCGCGTCCGCGGTCAAGCGCTTGTTGGCCGCGCGCGGATCATTGAGACGCGATTTCGGCGCGGAGAGAGTAACTACCGACCGCCCGTTCACGTGCATCTCTTTCAAAAGGCTGCGGTCCCCCTGGGCCTGAAAAAAAACTTCCACGCCGTTCGCCCCGCTGAGTTGCATGTCGGAATCCGAATTGAGGCTTTGCGCGCGAACGTCCTTCATCGCGACCGCCGTTTGCAGGCGCTGGTCGGAATCAAAAGCAAAATCCATATCGACCGCATGAACTTCCGCAGCGTGGCCTTGATCCATTGTCCGCAGATAAGAGTTGCCGCGGACCTCGATCTTCTGCAACTTCTTTTGTTGATTCAGAATTCCGGTCAGGCTGTCGCCGCTCATCACATCCTTGTCCTGCTCGGCAGTTGCACCTCCGGTGAAAGCCAGACGCATGGACGCCTGATCGAAGGTTGCCTGCGGCGAATGAATCGTCACGGGCCGAGTTCGCGAGCCTTTTAATTGCGGCACCTTGCTGTTCTTCTGATCGCGGTTCGTCGCTGCTTCAGGATTGACGATGATTTCGACGTCATTTCGGAGCTCGAGTTGTTTGTTCTTTCCGTCAACCCGCGCGCCGGTGGCATGACCCGAGACATTCTCGCGTTCGAAAGTTATTAGCGCAGCGGTTTCGCCGATCTCAGTGTTTTGGTTATACGAGATTGTTTCGGTCTTGACCTTCAGTGCATCGCGAGTTTCAATCTGCACGTTGCCATTCAGTTGAATCTCACCCGTCTTCGGATCGTAAATCGAACGGCTGGCTCCGATCTGATCGGGCTTGTCCCCTGTTTCCGGAAAGACCTGAAGATTGACGTCTTCCAGTTCGTGATGACCGTCCGAGAAAGTTACGTCCCGCGCCGCGCGCAGCCACAGATACAGGCGATCACCTTTGGTGATCCGCTGTTCATAGCCGTTGACGATCCCGGTGATTTCCTTTGATAGTTCCGGCGGTCGCTTGGCCAGGCGGAAGATCGAATTGTTCCGCATCTTGTAATAAGACACGCCGACAAAGAGCGCCCCGGCGATTAACAGAAACAGTGCCACGGCCCGCGCCAGCAGGGGCGCGCGCGCGCGGATACCGACTGCGCTGATTCGTTTTCGCTGCAAAACCTGCATAACGGTGAATCGATAATCGTTTAGAGGTGGGCTACTGCCCGCCAGTCACTGTACCGCATCTTCCCAATCTAACATCACCCAGTAAAGGCGGCCGGTAGCCCGCCTAAACGAATTCAAACATTGACTGGCCGCAAATCTCTAACATTCAACTGCAATCTCACGTCGCCATTCCACAGATTCGACTCGAGTTCGTAAACCAGTTCGATGCGTTCGTTGATTCGCGGCGTTCGCTCAGTTTCCTGCAAGCCGCGCCACCAGATCGCTTCAAATGGACGATTGTCTTCGCCGGCGACGCGCATTTTCAGGTGCTGCTCTTTGATGATCTGCGGCTCGCTTAATATCCGAAAATCGCGCGTCACAAATACAGGACGGGGATTGCCGGCGCCGAATGGCTCGAGCGCACGCAAGTCCTGAGAAAGCGAAAAAGTGATTTCGCGCGCCGGCACCTCCGCGTCGATATTAAGTGTCGGTACCAATTGTTCATCGGTCAAACAGGACGCCGCATGTTCATTCAAACGCTGCCGGAATTCCAAAATGCGTTCGCGCCGAATACTGAGCCCAGCCGCGTGCGAATGACCGCCAAACTTTTCCAGCAGATCGCGACAGGAAGTCAATCCATTGAAAAGGTGATAAGACTCGATGCTCCGTGCCGAACCGTGTCCAATGTCACCATCAAGCGAGATTACGACGCAGGGCCGGTTGATTCGTTCCGCGATCTTCGAGGCGGCGAGCCCAATCACGCCCCGATGCCACCCGTCGCCGGCGATCACTGCCACATGCGTTTGCAAATCGCGATCAGGTCCGTTTTCAAACTCCTCAATTGCGCGATTGAACATTTCGCGCTGGGCTTCCTGGCGCTCGCGATTTCGCGCATCCAGGTGATCCGCCAAACGGCGCGCCTCGTCTCGATTGTTGGCTTCAAATAATTCGATCACTGCACGCGCTGAGTCCATGCGACCCGCAGCATTGATGCGCGGTCCGATGCGAAATCCAAGATCGTAAGCGGTCATCTCGCTGCCCTCGCCACAACCCGCGATATCAATTAGAGCACGCAGGCCGTGATTGACTGCCCGCGGCAAATCCGAAAGGCCGAGGGCAACGATGGCTCGGTTTTCGCCAATCAACTTCGCCACGTCGGCGACAGTCCCCAACGCGACCATTTTCAGAAATCCAGGCACCTGCTTTTCGCGATCGCGAACGCGAAATAACGCGTGCACCAGCTTAAAAGCGACCCCAACGCCCGCCAGATTCTTATCGGGATAAGTACAGCCGTGCTGATTAGGATTGAGGACGGCGAGTGCAGGCGGCGCTCCTTCGTCCGCGTCCGGAAGATGATGATCAGTAACAAGTATGTCGAGGCCATGCGCGCGGGCCCAGTGCAAAGGCTCGTGCGCCGTAATGCCGCAATCAACACTGACCACCAGTTTGTATCCATCATTGACTGCCTTTTCCAGGCCGGCTTGCTGGATCCCGTAGCCTTCGGTAAAGCGATGCGGCACGTGATAACCGACGGTTGCGCCCAACATTCGCAGCGCGCGCAATAACACTGCTGTTCCCGTCGTGCCGTCAACATCATAGTCACCGTAAATCAGTATTGGTTGAGCGTTATCGATCGCGAATTGCAGGCGTTCGACAGCTTCCGGCATGCCCAACATCAGGGCCGGATCGTGAAGTTGATCGAAAGCAGGCTTCAAGAAGCGCTGCGCGGACTCGAGATCCTCATAACCGCGAGCCAGGAGCAGGCCGGCGACCAGCGGTGAAATCTTAAGTTCATTGGCGAAGTCAGAAGCGCGGGCTTGATCAAGTTGCCGAATGATCCAACGCCTTGAAGAGTGCTTAACAGGCGATGAGGCAGAGCAAGCTGGGGCAAACGCGCTCTGGTTCTGATTCATCCTTCATCCTTCATATTGATTTCTATTCGGCAAACCAGCCGTCGGCTTCCAGAAGTCGCACACCAACCCTTTGTTTGCCGTCGGTTTCCTCAGTCCATATTCCGTTTATTTCGGCGTCGAGTTTTTTCCCAAATGGTGGTATGAGAACGATTCGATCGCCAACCACCACGTCTTTCTCCAGAAGAATCGTGGCGCCCCCACGGCTGATTTTCACCGCCGCGGCCTTGGTTTCGAACGGCTTACCTTCGCGCGTCCGGCCTTCAACGACCAGCGAAAAATTTACCGGAACACGCGGGCTGCGCGGGCGCTGTGGCGGCCCGTTCACCTCTACACTGCTTTCTTCTTTCATCAGGCAATGGCCTCTCTTAAATGCTTACGGACATGGCGTCCGCTGAGGAAGGGGCAATACCAGTGTAACTGATGCGGCGAGGGTTGTCAGCGGTTTGCTTCAGAAATGAGTATTTGAGGCGGACTTCTCAATCCGGCGTGTCAGTTTTCGACGATTTGCAGCGATTATCAGAGCCGGGCGAGGCGCCCGCTGAATACCATGAACAGGATCGCCCCACCAACAATCAGCCGATAGGCGATAAAGATCCCGGTCGTGTGCGTGCGCAGGTAGTGCAGCAGGAACCAGATTGAAATGTAGCCGATGATTCCTGAGACGATGATTCCGAATGCCAGCGGACCCAAACTGCCCTCCGGCAGTTTGTGAATAGCTTCCCTGAGCTCGAGCAAGCCGCTGGCGGCAATTGCCGGAATCGAAAGCAGAAAGGAAAACCGCGCCGCCGTCTCGCGCGTTTCTCCCGCGAAAAGTCCGGCCATAATGGTCGAGCCCGAGCGGCTCGATCCCGGAATCAGCGCCAGGCATTGAGCAAACCCGACGGCCAGAGAATCCTTGATTCCCAGCTCGCCCATTCGGCGACGCTGTTGGCCGACGAATTCCGCAATCCCCAGCAGGATCGCGATAACGATCATCATGGTGGCGATCACTACGAGATTCTTGGTAAACGTCCCTTCGATCTGCTTCTTGAAGAGCAGACCGAAAACGGCAACCGGAATCGAGCCGATAATTACCAGCCAGCCCATCCAGGCATCCGGTGACAAACGCGCGCCCGGGATGGTCCGATTGAAGTCATCACGCCGGCCGTTTTTCAAAATCATCAGATGATCGCGGACAAACGACCGCGTAATACTCCAAATGTCGCGCGCAAAATAAATCAGCACGGCGACAAGCGTGCCCAATTGAATGACGGCGATCGAGGCGGTCGTTTGCTCAGGCGTGAGCGGCAGGTTCATCGCGCGGGCCGCGAGCACCAGATGCGCCGTCGAGCTGATAGGAATGAATTCAGTTAGTCCCTGGACGATGCCGAGGAGAATAGCTTGAATAAGAGTCATTCGCGATTTTTGATATTAGATTTACGATTTTTGATTTGAAGAGCTGAGATTTGGACGATAGTAGCAAGCTGCCAGGGAAACGCATAACTCTTTTTTCGCGCTGCGATCGCCCTGACCATTTTTTTCACCGCGTCGTCCAGTTCCATCAGCCAGGGCATCTGTGCGTGCCGTCCTTCGGTCAAGGGCGTCTTTATGAAACCTGGATGAATGATTGTCACGTCGATGCCCAAGCTCTGTAGATCGACTCTCAAACTCTCGGCAAATGCGGATACCGCCGCTTTGCTGGCGCAATACGCCGCGGACTTGGGCAAGCCGCGATACGCAGCCAGACTGGAAATAATGACGAGCTGGCCCTGCCCTCGGGTGACCATTTCGGGAATTACCGCGGTCGTGCTGTTGGCCACGCCAATAACATTAACGTTAATGACCTTCGCGACATCGGCCGCGCTCAGCTTGTCAGCCGCCTTCGAACCACCGATACCGGCATTCGCGATCAAGACATCGATTGGTCCAAGCGCCTCGCGCAGTTCAGCAACAGCTTTACTAACAGCGTCAACATCAGTTATGTCAGCGGGCAGTGGGAGGGCGATTCCATCTGATGCTTCAATTTCAGAAACAATCCGATTTAGCTCATCGGCGCGGCGCGCCAGTAATCCAAGCCTGGCGCCGCGCCTGGCCAATTCCAGCGCGAGGCCGCGACCGATTCCGGATGACGCTCCGGTGATCAGAACGACTCTGTCAGACCAGTCAGTCACCAAATCCAGCCTCGCCGTTTCTCGTCCCGGAAGGACGAAATCTTTATAGCTAACGTTTTCCTGCTGATCAACGCTCATCATGAGCTACAGGGTCGCTCATGATGAGCAAATACGTTCTAAAATAGTCGGTCTGCTACGATAAATATTCGGCTCCTGACGGAGCCGATTCTAACTCTAAATTCCCAACTCCAAACTCGTAACTAGATTCTTTGTATCACTGGAACGATCACCGGCCTGGCGCCCGTTTCTTTCTGAATGAATCTTTTCAACTCCAGGCGGACATGTTCTTTCAGCAACGACTCGTCTGCCAGAGTCTGTCTGGACGCCCCTGCGAGTGCGGCGGCCACCGCCTGCTCGGCCTCTTTCATTGAGCCATTCGATGAATCAAAGCCAATCACTCCCTGGGCGACGATCTTCGGGGATGTCTGAAGCTCTCCGGTCTCGCCATTAATCGTCAGGATCAAAGTAATCATGCCTTCGTAGGCCATCTTCTTCCGTTCACGCACAGTCTCAAATTCAATCTCTTCAAAGCCGGTTTCATCAATGAACGTGCGCTTGATTTCCCGCTTATCAACGATCGCGGCGCGCTCGCCATCGAGTTCCAACACGTCGCCATTCTCAATCAACACAATTCGTTCCTCAGGAAAGCCAAGGTGATTTTTCACAAACTCTTTGTGACGGAACAGCATGCGGTACTCGCCGTGAATCGGCACCACAAACTTTGGCCGCACTGCTTCGGTCATAATGCGAATGTCTTCCTGCGAAGCATGGCCGCTGACGTGAATGAGCCGGCGCTTTTCTTCGATGATGTTTGCGCCGCGTTTGTAGATGAAACCGATAAGTTTCGAAATCGCTCGTTCGTTGCCCGGAATGATGCGCGCCGAGAGTACAACCGTGTCGCTCTCTTCGATCGTTAGCCCACGGTACATCTGCGTGGCCATCTGATAGAGCGCTGCCCGCGGCTCTGCCTGCGAACCAGTCACGAGAAAAACGATCTCATTGTCGTTGAGATGTTTAGTGTCGTTGATTCCTACCAGCATCCCGTCGTGAATATCGAGATACCCAAGCCGATCGGCAATCTCGACATTCTTCTGCATTGAGCGACCGAGGACGCAGACTTTGCGATCGAACTGCTGCGCGACGTCGAAAACGATCTGGAGCCGATGAATCGAAGAGGCAAAGGCCGCGACGATAATCCGCCCCTTAGCTTCGGCAAAAATCTCTTCAAAGGCCGGAATTACGGCCCTTTCAGAGGGAGTGCGCCCAGGGACCGTGGCGTTCGTGGAATCTGAAAGCAGCGCCAGCACGCCTTCCTGTCCGTAGCGGCGCAGGCTTCGCAAGTCAATCGGTTCGCCAATCACCGGAGTCTCGTCGACTTTGTAATCGCCGGTATGAATGATCGTGCCCACCGGAGTCTTGATTGCGAGATGAAAGCAGTCAACGAGTGAATGCGATGCGCGGATGAACTCGATTGTAAATGATCCGAGGGTGATGACGTCGCGCGGTTCGACGCGATGCAACAGCACGTCACCCAGGATTCCATGCTCGTCCAACTTGCTTTCCGCCAAACCGTGGGTGAAGTGTGAAGCGTAAACCGGAACGTTGAACTTCTTCAGGAAGTAAGGCAGCGCCCCAAGATGATCTTCGTGACCGTGCGTAAGAATGATTGCCGTAATCTCGTTCCGGTACTGTTCAAGAATTTCGAAATCGGGAATCGAAACATCTACGCCATAGACACTCTCTTCGGGAAAACCCATGCCCGCATCGACGACAATCATCTCGTCGCCAAAGCGCAGCAGCGTGCAGTTCATCCCGAACTCGCCGATACCGCCGAGGGGAATGATTTCGAGGACGCTAGACATTTAAGCTTTTACTCAACTTCTCACCGGTTCGAAGAAGTATAACACGACGAAAAGACCGGACTGTGACGCTCGGACGATGGCCAGTCTTTTGGTTCCCCTCACGCAGCCGAATGATAGAATCGAGTTCATACTCCATCAAGGTCATCGTTGAGCCGGGTGAAGATGGTTACTTTGTAGCTCACGTTCCATCGCTGAAGAGTTGCTGGTCTCAAGGCAAGACAAAAGAGGCGGCAATTCAAAACATAAGCGAAGCAATTGATCTTTACCTTGAGCCAGAACCAAATGAACTCAGCAAAGATCAGGAACTCGTTGAGTTGGTTGTGTGAAGCTCCCAATTCTTTCAGCCAGACAAGTCCTCGCTGCCCTGAAACGGCTGGGCTTTGATGAAATTCACCGAAAAGGCAGTCACGTGAAGATGAGACATTCTGATGGCCGCATTGTTGTCTTCCGTTTCACGATGAAATCGATCGCTTCACATTGAAAGGTGCACTTCGCGATGCCGATGTCGATGTCAGGGAGTTTCTTGATAAGATTCGGTAAGCGATACGCCCTTAGCGCATAACCTCGATGATTAGAGCCCTTCTATCCATCGTTTTCTTAGTCTTGTACCTGCTAACAGTATTCGCTCAGTCCCCCGAATTCAGCGAACCGTGGAAAAACCCGAACATCGCCATCGCGATCGATCCGTACGAAGGCAACGACATCGATTGGGACAAGCTCGCAACCGACAAGCGCGTCGTGGCAATTATTCACCGGGCGACGATTGGATTACGCGCGGACCGGAGATATGCGGCGAGGCAAATTGAAGCTGTGCGGCGTGGCTACAGATGGGGCGCTTACCATCTCTTCCGGCCCGGCGATCCGATCAAACAGGCTGATTTCTTTCTCTCCACCGTCAAACCGACGAAGGATGATTTGTTGGTGCTGGACCTGGAAAGCACGGATGCAAAGGACATGAGCCTCGCCGAAGCGTTGGTCTTCCTAAAACGCATCAAGCAAGCGACTGGTCGTTACCCGTTGATTTACGCCAATGACCTGGTCACGAGAGCAATCAATGATCAGTTTGGCGCCGCGAGCACGTTTGCCAACACGCATCTTTGGTACGCGCGCTTCAAGAGCACAATTACCGACTTTCCCTCCGGGACATGGAAGACCTATGAACTCTGGCAGTTTTCCAGTGAATTGAATTGCAGGGCCAGCGATCGTGGCTCATGCCTTTACACCGTTCCCGGCACTGAATACGACATGGATGTTGATGTCTACAATGGTACGATTGAGGAACTTAAAAGCAAATGGCCGCTGAATAGGTGAAGAATCCTGGATGCGGTGACCTGGCGCCACTCTCGAACGCGCTGACGGGTTCGGGGCACTCGCCTGAGTATTGACTTGAGGGTGTCGAAGGTCTATCGTCTGCCCACTCAAGCATGTCCCGGTTCGGTCAAAGATTGGCCGGTTAACCTCAGGAAGGATTCAAAAAATGAAAAAGTACTTCCGCTACCTTACCCTTTGCGCCCTTCTCTCTTTGCTGACTTTCGGATCTTCAGCGTCAAATAATTCCTCTGCTGCGCGACCACAGCGTCCGCTTGATCCGGTGTGTGTCAGCGCGTGTCAACAAATATTCTCTGAGTGTTTTGCCAACGCCCCGACCCCCGCCGATCAGCACCAGTGTCTTGCTGCTTATCGCCACTGCATCGCACATTGCAAATGACATCAGTAGTGGATAAGTCTGAAACCGCTTAAAGTTTCTGAATTGGCGCCGTCGTTAGCTCCGGCCGTTACTGTCTGGTGGCTCAGCCAGGACATCAAACTTGCGGGGTCCTTGCACCCGGGAGAGACAGTGCCGGATTTTGTCATGCCTCTTTTGGTTTTGAAAAAGAATCGCGAAACGATCGCGCCGGCCGTCGCAATTCAAATATCACCAACTGATCATCAAACATTGTAGCTTTGTGCTCGACTTGCGTTAGAAAGCTCCTTCCGCACTCCAAAACTCGAACGGCCCATATCGCTCAGATCGTCTGCAGTCTCCCCCGTAGGGTCTGAACTGACCTTTAGAGTCTTTGCTGGGAGCGCAGGCGTCCTCGCCCGCGCTTACCAGTTTTACGATCTCGCCTCACGCAAACTTCTCCGGTAAACTGATCAGCAATGCCCGACATGCTCGTCAACTTATTGAAGCTGCCTGCGCTTGATCCATTCCTGACTGAATTGAGCAATACCGGAATAAATATCAGGCGCGCGCAGCCGTTCGAGCTTACGCCGGTGCATGAATTCATCGAAAATAATTTTTCCGTCGCCTGGGCCGACGAGATTTCGACCGGCTTTGCGCATCAGCCCATCACAGTTTACCTGGCGACGCGCGAGCGGCGGGTGATCGGATTCGCCGGTTTCGAGTGCACGCGTAGAGCATTCTTTGGTCCAACCGGAGTGGCTGAGAAGAAAAGAGGACGTGGTATTGGTAAGGCCTTACTGATTGCGTCGCTAATTGGCCTCCGCGAGTTAGGTTACGTTTACGGAATCATCGGCCGTGCAGGTCCGGTCGAGTTTTATCAAGAGGCAGTTGGAGCAATCGTGATCCCCGATAGCGACGAGGGGATTTATTCGGATTTATTAAAATGATTGCGACTAGTCAGTCCCGCTAGCGACGAAATGTTATAGCAATACGATTTTTTCGGTTGCTGTGCGGCGTGAGAGCGAAACCTGTTTCGCTCTCACGGCGAAGTCTTTAGGTCTTTCACTGCCGAGCTATGAATATTCCGCTCCTATCGGAGCTAAGAACCCTGAACAAAGCGCACAACATCTCCGTCCGATCAATCAGCAAAATGACGACGGCTCGTCCGCCTGGTCCGAAAGGCGGCCTCATCGGCGGTGTGATGCGCGAATTCAACCGCGACACCCTCGGCTTTATCGAACGCGCTCAGAGCGAATACGGCGACGTCGTCCGGATGCGCTTTCTCTATGTCCCGGCCCTTTTTCTCTACCATCCTGACGACATCGAATACGTGCTTT
>WNGQ01000528.1_pt1 | contig 39184 bp, 30 predicted proteins | sample 5407661 | NCBI WGS metagenome assembly WNGQ01 (sample SAMN13153382, study PRJNA577476) | soil metagenome | isolation source: 60 cm soil or saprolite under Garry oak tree replicate 2 | place: USA:California | collected 2016-06-15 | reverse complement strand
GGGCGTCCTTGGGGACCGCGCGAAAAGCGTGCTCCTCCTCGGAAGAGCACCCACTGACTGGAAAGCCGGATGCGGGAGATCCGCCCGTCCGGTTTGGGAGGGAGGGGGAGCGCATCGCGCTCCTCCTATCCTCATCGGCCCGTGCCACTCACATCGCTTCATGCCTCGAACAATCTTCCTCTAGTCCAGGCAAAATGTCCGGCTAGCTCAGTTCAACCATGCCGTTGGCGATGGCGAACTTCGTCAGGCCGGCGACAGTGCGGATGTTCAGCTTGCGCATGATCCGCTCGCGGTGGGTCTCGACCGTGCGAACGCCGACGCCCAGCCGCGCGGCGATCTCCTTGTTGCTGCGGCCATCGGCGATCAAGACCAGGACTTCCCGTTCCCGCTCGGAAAGCGCGGCGGCCTTGGCGGAGGGGGACTTGCCGCGGTTGCCATTGGCCAGTTCATCGAGCAACACCCGCGAAACGGCCGGGCTGAAGAAGACCTCGCCGGCGTGGATCAGTTTAATCGCGCGGATCAACTCCGCCGGGGAAGTGTCTTTGAGCAAGTACCCCCGCGCTCCCAGGCGGATGATGCGGGCGATGTATTCCCGGTTATCGTGCATGGTGAGGATCACGATTTTGGCATCGGGCGCCCGCTTGCGCAGCAGGGTTACGGCCTCCAAGCCGGTCATGTTGGGCATGCTGATGTCCATGAGCACCAAATCCGGCCGGAGTTCCTCGGCCATGCGCAGCGCTTCCCGCCCGTCGGCGGCCTCCCCCACGACTTCCAGGTCTTCCTGGGCCGACAGCCGCCATTTGATCCCTTCCAGGACAATCGGGTGATCATCGACGAGCAGCAGCTTGATTTTTCTTGGCGTTCTTTTTTTCACGGCTTGGGCGCTTGAAGGCTGGCGGGGAGGCTAAAGGAATGCGCACCACAATTTCGGTCCCTTTGCCCCGCTCGGATTTGAGCGCGCACACGCCCCCGACAAACGTCGCCCGTTCCTTCATGTCCACCAGCCCCATGCCGGCGGCCTTGGCGTTGGGCGCGCGCGGGTCGAAGCCCCGCCCGTCATCACGGACGGTGACGGTCAGCAGGGAACGGCGCCGGGTGATCGACAGCGCCACCCGCTTGGCCCGCGCATGCTTTTCAATATTGTTGAGCGCTTCCTGGATGATCCGATAAACGTTGAGTTCGATTTCGCCGGGCAAATTCTCCGGCCACCGGGAGAACGACAGGTCCACGGCCAGCCCCTTGCGCTCGCTGAACTCCTCGCAGAGGCTGCGCACGGCGGGCAACAGCCCCAGATCATCCAACTCGCTCGGGCGCAAGTTGCGCGAGATGCGGCGCACTTCCCGGATCGCTTTTTCCAGGAGGGCCTTGGCTTTGAGCGCATCGCGCCAGGTGGAATGATCGCGCTCAATCAACCTCTCCTCCATTGCGCCAATCCGAAATTTCACGGAAGAGAGAATCTGGTTCACACTGTCATGCAACTCGCGGGCGACCCGGCGGCGTTCGGCCTCCTGCGCTTCGCGGATCAACCGGGGCAGCCCCCGCAAGGTTTCTTCGGCCTGTTGGCGGCGGGTAACGTCGCGGGACACGATGACCAACCGCTGCGGCCGGCCCGCTTCGTCAAAAATCCAGTTGCTCACCGCCTCGAAGAGGCGCCATTCACCGCGGTCGTTCTTGACCCGCAGCTCGGCGGTGCGCCCTTCCTTGCTCGTCAGCGCCTCCTGCCAGGTTTGACGGAGGGCTTCCCGGTTCTCCGGATGGACCAGCGCGAGCGAATCGGTGCCCGCCAGTTCTTCCGGCACGTAACCGAGCGTCGTTTTGAAAGAGGGGCTGGCGTAAAGGAACCGGCCGCCGGGATCGAGCAAGCTGATCAGATCGTGCGTGCTTTCCGCGATCAACCGGTACTGGTCTTCGCTGCGGCGCAAGGCCGCTTCGGTCCGGGCTTGTTCCTGTTCGGCCGCTTTTTTCTTCAGGACGCTGAGGATGGAGGAGGGGAGGCGCTTCAAACTGCTCTTGAGAATATAATCATCGGCGCCTTCTTTGATGCATTCGACGGCCACCTCTTCGGAACGTGATCCGGTGACGAGAACGAACGGAATGTCGCGGCGAGTTTTCTGGAGTAGCCGGAGCGCTTCCAAGGCGTCGAATTCAGGGAGGCTAAAATCGGACAGGACCACGTCGGGCGAAAAGTTCTGGAGTTCCTGGAGAAAGGCCGCTTTGGTTTCGACGCGTTTGGCGTGGAAACGAATCGCTCCGTTGCGCAACTCGTTTTCCATGGCCGCCGCGTCGCCGGGCACGTCCTCGACGATCAAGATGTTCAATTCCGTTCGCATGAAAAGCGCCTGCCCATAAGCCTAGGCGGGCCGCGCGCCCAAGTCAAAAGACCAATGGCGGCCGGGCCAACGGCCGGGTGTGATTTGATGTGGGTGCGCAGAGCGCGGCTGCCGGCTAAAGCCGGCGTTCCATTGCGGCCGGAACGCCGGCTTTAGCCGGCAGCTTCGCACCCACTTCCAATCACACCCCGAGCCGCCGGACACGAAAGAACCCGTTTGACAAACGGCGCACGCTCTGGCAAAATCTTTCCTGTAACCTCTGTTGCGGCCAGCGCATCTGGTGTTGAGATAGCGTCTGTAAACTGATTCGAATTCCGGAAACAATTAGCATGTTTCACGAACGAAAAAACTCCCTCGCCCGCTTATGCACACGCGTATTTTGGTTCTGTTGACTTGCCTGGGAACGGTGGCGCAACTCCGCTTGCGCGCTGCGGATCCGCCCCCGCCGAGCATCCTGAGCCTCACTTCGAGCAACGCCCAAAAAACGGTCAAATGGATGCCGTATCCCGCCGCCCAACAATACGGCATCCTCGGCGCCAGCAACGTCGCGAACGGATTCACCCCGGATCTTTCCGGCGCCATCAGCGGCTACACCTGGACCGGCACCAACCCAGCCGCGGCCAATTGTTACCGTCTGCTGGTCACGCCGATGAGCAGCAACGCCCTCTTGACGGCCAGCGTCCTCAACCGCCTGGCGTACGGTCCGACGCCCGATGAGCTGGAACGGGTCGCCGCGATCGGCCCGCAGGCCTTCATTGACGAGCAAATGGCGCCCGAGAACCTCAATGAAACGATGGACACCACCGTCTATACCGTCAGCACCAACGGCGGAAACTGGATTTATGTGACCGACACGGGGACGGCCTCCAGCAACCTGCTTTTCATCTATCTGGATGGGGCGGGCGAAGCGTACATCGACGACATCAAGCTGGTGGCGGGAAGCGTGCCTGAGGTGGGCGTGAATTTGATTCAGAACGGCGATTTTGAATCGGATTTCCCGGGCGTCTTCTGGGCTTTTGGCACGAACGATAATCTCATTGGCTCCAGTCTCAGCTCGAACATTTTCCATTCGGGCAGCGCCAGCCTGCACATCGTCTCCACCGCCGCCGGCACGACCACCAGTTCGGCGATTTATCAAGGGAGCATTCCGCTGACGATGGGCGCCACCTACACGCTGAGCTATTGGTACCAGCCGAGTCCGACGCGGGGGTTGACGGTGCGACTGGCCAACCCGAACAGCGTGAGCAATCCGGTGGCTACGACGCCGGACAACAATATCGCCGGGTTGTTCCGCCGGTTGGGCAACGCCGGCGGCAGTCTTTCGGATTTGCGCGCCTGGCATTGTTTCCACGCCGTTCACGCCAAACGCCAGTTGCTCGAAGTGCTCGACCAGTTCCTGGAGAACCACTTTGTCACCCAATACGAGAAGAGCGTCAGCTATTTTAACAATTTTTACCAGGATGGCACGACCCTGAACCGGCTTTCGACGGAAGTCGAATTTCGCGAGAACCAGCACTGGCGTAACGCTCTCTTGAACCCGAACGTCACCTTTTACGATTTGCTGCGGATCAGCGCCGAAAGCCCGGCCATGATCATTTATCTGGACACGGTGATCAGCCGCGGTGACGGCTCCAATATCGCCAACGAGAACTACGCTCGGGAGCTGATGGAGCTCTTCACCATGGGCGTGGACAACGGTTACGACCAGACGGACGTCACCATCATGTCACGCACCTGGACCGGCTGGCGGCTGGACCTGGTGGATCCCCCGAACATCAATAATCCCTTCGCGCCGCGGACGACGAACGAGCTGAACATGGTGACCAACAACGCCACTGCGATTACCAACCTGGTTGGCGTCTGGGCGTTCAATTACAAACCCACCTACCACAACAACACACAGAAGCAAATTTTCTATGTCCGCAACACGAATGGGGTGGTCACGGGGCCTAAAACAGTCCCAGCCCGGTTTGGGCCTCCCTGGGCTGGCCAAGCCTACGGGCTGACGCTGCCGGTTCGCTCCGGAACCGGACTCAACGGCGGGACCAACGGCATCCAGGACGGCTACGCGGTCGTCACGCATCTTTCCACGCTGCCGTTCACCGAGGAATTCATCAGCGTCAAGCTTTGCCGATTGCTGGTTCACGATAACTTTATGCATGGCGTCTATGACTACACCGACCCGAATCTTTCGGCGGAAGGGCAGTTGGTCCATCAATGCATGCTGGCTTGGGAGACGCCCGGGCCGGACGGCCGCAAAGGCCACGTTCGCTCGGTCTTGAACGCGATCTTCAACTCCGATCTGTTCCGGAGCCACGGCGGCTCGCTGCAAAAGATCAAGACTCCTCTGGAATACACCGTGAGCGCCATTCGCGCATTAAGTGCCGCGAAAGGGGATGGAACTTTTACCGCGGACACGGATGGCTATTCGCTCATCAGCCCCTTGAGCCGGATGGGTTCGATGCTGTTGTTTGATCGCACGGCGCCGGATGGTTATCCGGAGACCGGACCGCCCTGGATTAGCGCCGGGACGCTCGCGGAACGGTTGCGCTTCGTGCAGACCTTTTGCATGGCGGCGGCCGACCCGGCCAAAAACGACGGCATTTCGCCGGCCAATAAGAATGTCTCCGATCCGGTGGGCCTCCTCAAGTTGAAGTTGCCCAGCGGCAGTCTGACTAATGCCGGGGCCGTGGCGGACTACTTGATCGGCATCCTGTTTCCGGGCGAAGGGAAGGCCAATCTCGACCTTTACCGGAGCCTGGCCGTGAACTTTCTGAACACCGCGGACAATGGCTTGACGGCTTCCACCTTCAGCAACCTCTCTCCGACTTCCGCGGGCTACGACACGCGTGTGCGAGCGGTGACGGCGATGCTGCTGACTTCGCCGCGTTTTCATGAACAATAATATGCAACACATCAACATCCTCACTCGCCGCGCCTTTTTGGACCGGTCGTTCAAGACCGGGATGGCGGTGGCGTTATCGACCCTGGTGGACGTACCGTTTGTCGTGAAACGGGCGCTGGCGGAGGGCAACATCGGCCTCAACGGGAAAAAATTGCTCTTCATTTTCCTGCGCGGCGCCAATGACGCGCTGAACTCGGTCATTCCGATTTTGGACAGCGCCTACAACGCGACCAACCGGCCCAACATCATGATTCCAGCGGACACCGTGGATTACAGCGTGCCGGGCGCCTGCTTCGACCCCACTCAATTTCTGGATGTTGCAGGCACGGCCCGAAGCCCGGCGGATGCGACCTTCGCCTATGCGAAGGCCGTTGGCTTGGGCAACGGTTTTGCCGCCCTGCACCCGTCCCTCAAGTTCCTGGCCCCGGTCTATAATGCCGGCGATCTGGCCCTGGTCCACCGCGTGGCCTACCCGAGACAGTCGCGCTCCCACTTTGATTCGCAAGATTACTGGGAGACCGGGACGCCCAATAACAATCTGGTAACCGACGGCATCTTTTACCGCACGATGTTGGAATCGGGGCTGGCGAACAGTTCGCCGCTCACGGGGGTCTCGATCCAATCTTCCCTGCCGCTTTCGCTGCGCGGCTCCGCGGCGGCGATGACCAATCTGAACGATCCGACCCGCTATAACCTATTAAGCGTGCCCACCCCCACCGGCGATCCCAAGGCGGACGGGGCCATCGGTCAGGCCAATCAATTTGGGTTCCCGGACAAGCTGAGCCGTGAGTTGCTCAACCTGCAATACCAGAACATGCTCAACACGCTGCAGATTTTTGCGAGCATCAATTTTGGCGATTCGGGCAATACCTTCGTCGATAATGCCCCTACCGACGGCGACACCGCCGCCTACTATCTATTCCCCACGTCGAACCAGAAGAATGGCGGCTACACCCTCCACGCCAATGATCCCAATAAATACGTGGTGGATACCGGCGCCTACGGTTTCTTCACCAATCTGAAAGCGGCGTCCATCATTCTCAACAAAACCGATGCGATCGTCGCGGGCACGGAGTATGACGGTTTCGATACGCACCAGATGCAAGTCGGGGCCACCTCGGTCGTCGGCGGCCATGCCAATCTCCTTCGCCGGATCGGCTGGGCGATGTATGCGCTGCGAAAATACTTCACCTATTACGCCGATAAAGCGACCTGGAATAATCTGATCGTGGTGACGCTCTCGGAGTTCGGGCGGACCACGGTCCAAAACACCTCGAACGGCACCGACCACGCCGAAGGGGGCGTCATGTTCCTGGCCGGCGGCGGCATCAAGGGATACAACAAGGGCAACCCTTCAGGTGTCTTCGGCTGCAGCCCAACGGATGCCATTCCCTGGGTTCCCGGCCAGACCGGATCGATGTTCGGCGCGAGCAGCCGCTACTTAAAGCGCGCCCATGATTACCGCTCGGTGCTGGGCAAGATCATCCGCGACCACCTGGGAGCGACGCCGGCGCAACTGGCTCGCATCATCCCCGGGTACGGCGTCGCAGGCGAACATCTCCAGGCCGGAGGGACTTCCTCAGTGGATGGGACGCCGATTATGGGCGAGCCGAATATTTTGGTCTAGCGGCCCGTTGAAAAATGCCACTTCCCGTAGCAGCCGAGGTAACGAGGCTCAAATTTCCTCGGAAAAAGAAGCGATGTGAGAGCCTCCTCACGTCGGCTGCTACTTTCTTAACAGGCTGCTAGGGGCTGACTGCTCTTGGGCACGTTGTGCGAGTGCTAAGACCGTGTTGTGAAAATCGCCCGGTCAGGGGACCGGGCCTACAAGGGCGCCGAGATCGCATCGTTTCCTGTAGATCGCGTGCCCTCACGCGGCGCTTGGGCGGATTCTTAAAACAGGCGCTTAAGGCCTGCCGAACCTGCCGCTTCGTCTCCAAGATGCTCTTGGGCAGCGTCGCGGCCACGGTGCTTGGGGATGAAGTGGTGTTGACTCCCTCCGCCGATACCACGCTGATCGAGGTCGCGCCCAATAACAACCTGGGCGGGCAGACTTACTTCAATTCCGGCACCACTCAGAACGGCACCCGGAACCGGGGACTTTTGCAGTTTGACCTCAGCCAGATTCCGCAGAATGCCGCGATCAGTTCCGTCGATTTGTATTTGGAAGTTGTGCACGTGCCGTCTTGCGGCAATGCGCCGTCCGATTTTGGCCTGCACCCGGTGCTCGCGCCCTGGGGTGAAGGCAACAAGAGCACCACGCTCAGCCCGGGCCAGGGCGCTCCGGCCACGGCGGGCGAAGCGACTTGGAACGACCGCTTTGCCCTGATGGCCCAGCCGTGGTCAGTGCCCGGCGGCGCGCCCGGGGTCGATTATGCGGCGGCAGCCAGTTCGGACCAATACATCTATGGACCCGATCAGTACCAGTTCGCTTCCCGGCCACAACTCGTGGCCGACGTGCAAGGCTGGCTGAATAACCCGAAATCCAATTTCGGCTGGATGCTCATTACCGAAAGCGAGGACACCCGCTTCACCGCGCGCCGGTTCGGCTCGCGCGAAGATCCCAATAACGCCCCGCTGTTGGACGTGCAATACGTGCTCGTGCCCGAGCCGCGCACGTTCATGCTCTGGGGCGCCGGCGCATTGCTCGCGATCGGCGGCGCGAAGTTGCGGAAAAGGGAAACCGCTCGCAAGCGAGGAAGTGCGGCGGTCCCGAAGTGTAACTATTCAGGTGGGAGGTTGAACCGCTAATCTTCGCTAATGAGAGGGAGATCATTCAGCGGTTGGTTCGTTGATTCGGGACGTGCGCGACACCACCTCGCTAATATTTGTTCCATTAGCGCTTATTAGCGCGGATTAGCGGTTTCGAAAAGAGCTCACAAACTGAAGGAACCGCTAATCCTCGCTAATGCCGTTGCCATCGCGGGTCAGCGGCAGATAGTCGTCGGCGTTGCGCCCGACTGGCAGCCGCCCGCGTCCGCGCCATTTGGCAAAGGCCTCCCCGGTAGGCGAGGCCGGCCTGTCACTCTGGGGACCGAGATAGTCTTGAAGCCATTGCGCGACGGCGCGCGCTTCCGCCGCAGGAAGCTGGCGGATGGCGGCTTCGATTTCTGCCGCAGTGCTCATGCCGGATACGTTAGCCGGGAAATTAAGAGGGAGCAAGTGGTGTTTCGGTGTGAATGGCGTTTGGCAGGCCCGTGTCAAACCAAGCCAGGGACTCCGAATAACAGAAAGAAACGAAAAGAAGGGGGCTGAAGCCTTGGTTCCACAGCCGGGGGGAACTTTTAACAGGAGGTAACCGAGGGAACGGAGTCTTTGGTTTGACTCGCGAGCCGGGGGCTGAATGACCACAGATGACACGCATGACACGGATGGGATTTGGCTTGGCTCGAAAGGCGAGTGACAACCGACCAAGGATTACGAGTCAAGGCTTGCGCAGGCGATAAAACCGCTGCGAGGCGTCTATATCCACCGTGACCGAAAGGCGATCCCCGATAGTGCTCGTGGCGTTGGTGACGGTGCTCCAGCCAACCGCGGGCAGACTGGCAGCGTACTCCAAAACGTGGTCGGCGAAATTGGTCGCCCACGCCATCCGGACCGATGCGGTCCCCGCGCGCGAGATGTTCAACCAAGCTGCCGGCACGAGTGTGAGGTTGGAAATCGTGACATCCCAAAGGTGCCCGCCCGCCCAATAGTTGATTCCATTCCACACCACTGCGCCGTTGGTTGACGTGGAGAATCTCCAATCGAACAGGTATTGGGTTCCCGACGGATAGATGTCCCGCAGGTAATCGCCGGTAAACCAATACGCGCCATCCGTGAGCAGTACCCCGGATGAGCTGCGCGCGGTCAACGCGAAGGGATCTCCCCCTTCCAGGACGGCGTTAGTTATCACGGCGATGAGCGACGGCTCGGTGGCGCTCAAATCAAACGTCAAGGTTGCGAATAAGGGCACGACTCGGCTTCTGTTTGGGACGCGGTCACCGCGCTCTTCGACGGTCGCGCCGGGAACGGTTTGATAGACACCGGATTCGAGCGCGGCACACGCCGGCCACGGCAAAAGGCCGGCGAGTACGATGAACGCTGCTGATGGGATGGGTTTTTGTCTCATAGTTGTTCTCCTCTCATTTTCGTTGTTGCTCATTGCGCGGGATGGCTGAATGCCGCTTAGCAGCCGGTTGAGAAAGTAGCAGCCGACGTGCGGAGGCTCTCATATCGCTTCTGTTTCCGAGGAAATTTGAGCCTCGTTACCTCGGCTGCTACGGGAAGTGGCGTTTTTCAACGGGCTGTTAGGATGCATTCGAATGCCTTGAGGATTCGAGACCGACAATGGGAAGGCCCATCGCTTTAGCTGCGCGCACGGGGTCGAAATACTCGCGGAGGAACACGATCTTACCACCTGCGGCACGCAGAAACACTACGTAATCCTGACGATAGACACGCCCGGTGGATTTGATGGTTGCCTCCGCCTTGACCTCGGCGACGGCCCTCTCCCCATTGGCGATGGGATATACCGTAAGCTCGAAGAAGCGAAAATTGTCCACGGCTCCTCGGAACCACGTGACGTGACGCATGACCTCCTCTCGCCCGGATAGCCGCGCGGGATGTCCAACCGAGGGCGCGTAAACGAGTTCCCACGAAATGTCATCGGCAATCAGCGTTTGCCATTGGGCCGGGTCATCGACAAGCGTTTGAATGTGTTTTTGCAGCAGGTCAGAGGCGTTGGTCGGCATATTGTCTTAATCGAGGATTCTGGTTCGGTTGTCAAAAGCTCGTCGCATCGGGCTAGACTCAAGCTCAGCGAGCCGGCCCGCGAGGGGGCACGATTGCAACCAGAGCGCGATGGCCGGGCTCGCCGCAGCCATGGTTCGGTGGCCTCACTAGTGCTGTCCTCCGACTCCCCATATCAGGCTCCAATTCGTGGCGGTCTTCCGGGCGTAGCCAAACTCCTGCTGCAATGCCTCACTGCTACCGGGCAGGCGATACCGAACATCGCACCAGACTGTGTTGGTGTCCATAAAGTATCCAATCGTCCACGCCTCGATTGTGGCGTTCGTGAGCCGACTGCTGAGGTCGCGCTGGGCGCGCTTAACGAGACCCATGCTCTGGATCTCTGCGAGGTCATGCTCATGCTGCTTCCGTGCCTCCGCCTCGCTCAACCGTGGTGCGTTCCCGTTCCCATACTGCTCCAAGTCGGCGACACGTTGCTCAACAGACCGCTCTTCGGTGCGAGGCGCATTTGATTGCGTGCGACTGCACGAAACCAATAGCAGACCACAGAGGAGAGAGGCGATGAGTGTGGCCGAGCGCATGGTGGCCTAACGAACCGACGCTGAGCCGCAGCCGCCGACAGGGAGGGTGGAACGCACCTGCCTGCGCCGAGGCTTCGGCAGGCAGGCGGGGCGGGTCCGAACTGCGGCGACGGTGGAACGGACCAGCGGGGCGGCTGTTGGCTCTAGCGCTGTGTTGGGCCGCATGCTGCTGTATGAACGTCGTGTGCTCATCGCTACAAAACGACCGCTCGAACGATTAGATAAAGTGCATAAGCAACGACGAAAAGCACTCCGATAAGTGGAGCGCTAGACAGCCCGACCGACCATAACCGCCCCAGGCCGCGTGGTCTTGTGTGAAGGACGGCGTCGAATGCGTTGAGAAAGACCAAGCAGACAAACGACGCAAATGTGACGCAAAATGCTACGAGGCCAAGAGTCATGAAAATCGCTCGCAAAACGCTGGCCTCAAACTTGTCGGCGAAGGCATAGCCTATGAACAAAACCATCGTGCATGCGATGGGAGTACCCATCCAACCCCACAGTTTGGCGCGTACGGTTACGAGCTTCTGATGCTCGTACCTTTTGCGGAGTTGGGCAAGCGCGTGCACGTGCCGCCTAACGAATCCAAGCTGAGCCACAGCCGCCGACAGAAACGGTGGAGCGCACCGGCATGCGCCAAGGCTTCGGCAGGCAGGCGGCGCGCGTCCGAACTGCCACGACGGTGGAACGGCCTGTCCCGCCATAGCTTCGGAGCGACGGGGGAAGAAGCGGGGCGGCGGCTGGCTCCAGCGCTGTATGAGGCTGCATGATCGTTGTGGTAGCAGTCAGGTTTTCAAATGCAGTCACGGAATCTCGAAGCAGCGATAGAACCTACGGGGTAGGTTCGTGCTCGCGGCGTCACGATAAAGGAGATAGGGGCAAATTGGACACAGGGTATAGGGCATGAAATTGGTGCTGATCGGCGTCCAATTGACCGAATCCATCGACGCCTCGATCACATTTGTCCAGCCGGCCTGGCCTTGGACAAAGAGCAACGCGCCATCCTTCGAGAACTCCGTGATTCTGAGTCTCGGCCCTGGCACCAAAACCGCGAAGACGTTGCTGTGGCTGAATCGGTTGGGGACATCGGCGCAGAAACGCGGGTCAATCCCCACCACGCCGTCGATGCGCAAGGCGGATGCAGAGTTGCTGACCGTGTAGTTCCAATACTCAAAATAGGGCGCAGGACCGGGATCAACGTGGAACACGATGCTGTTTGAAAGAGTGAATCCGTAATCGAAACTGAAATTGATTGGATCCCCGGGAGGGCAGGGAACAACGCTGAAAACAGTCTGCACGTCTTTCCCCAGAAATGTCATCGTGGCAAGCTCTGACTGCGGATCGACTGTCAGTTTGACAAAACTCTGGCTTTCATTCGGCAGGGAGGAACGGAAAGTTCCTCCGATGCCACAGCACTCGCTGTAGGCGCCCGATATGATTTGATACACGCCGCTTGCAGCCTCGCTTTCCGCGCCTGCCAAGCGGACGGACCCGACGAGCGCCCACATCATGGCTAGGCAAATGATTTTGCTCTTAAACATAGCTCGCTCCAATTAATTGATGCCGCCTAACGAACAAGCTCAGTGAGCGGCGGTGGCCGTTCTGCGGAGGGTGGAGCAGCACGCGTCCGCCGAAGCCGATGATGTTGTAAAACCAGTGGCTCACAAACTCAATCGCGTAGCGCCGGTTCGCTGCGGTGCACTTGTTAGACCACATCATAATCTCCAGCTCAAAAACAACAAGCCATAAAAGCAAAAACCGAACGCGATGCCCCACATCGCGCTGCGCTCTCTAAAACGCGCTAATAGAAAAACCAGAACCGCCCAACTCGCGGCGTAGCCTGCGAGAATCGCGGCGCAACCCAGACCGGAAGCGCCGTGCGCCAACTTGTAAGCGAGAACGCCAGGAATCAGTAGGGCGAGTGCAACGACCACGGCAGCGATTGAAGCCAAAATGGCCTTGAGCGCTGCGTTTTTTGTCCGGATGCTCATGCTCAAATGAGTCGAATGGTCTAACGCTAGAGCTCAGGCACAGCCGCCGAAAACTGTGCCTCGACGAAACCGGGGAGCAGCGAATCTCCCGCACCTCCCAAAACAGAAGGCGCAGCGGCTGTTGCCTGCAGCGATTTGCCTGGCGAGGCATCAATACTTAACCGCAATCTCATCTTGGGTAAAATGGCCGTAGTAAACTCTCTTGTCGAACCGGTAGATGGACCGATACGTGTCATCTGACTGGTGTCGTATCACGCATCGGAGATACCGCATCTCGACACCCTCCGTCTTGCAAATAGCAGCCTCAAAATCAGACTCGGAAGTGCCCGGTGTCGCATAGATGCGCTCCTTCGTTCCCTCGCCGATAATGTGGCCTCCACGATAAAGCAGAGCCGCAGGAACAGCAACCGGAGCAGCCGGTAGCATCGTGGTTGCGATGACAATGCCATCCGCAAGCGAACCATCCTGTCCTTTCGGAGTGTCGCAGCCAATAAGAGCAAAAACGAACAAAGCCGCGAACAACTCACGTGAAGAAGGTTTCATGGGGGTAGTCGCACTAACGAGCACAAGCTGAGCCACAGCCGCCGACAGGCACGGTGAAGCGCACCTGCCAGCGCCAAGGCTTCGGCAGGCAGGCAGGCGGCGCGCGTCCGAAGTGGCGCGACGGCGGAATGGCCTGTCCCGCCATGGCCTCGGAGCGACGGCGGAAAAAGCGGGGCGGCTGTTGGCTCCAGCGCAATCTTGGGCGGCATGGTACTGAAATCCCAGTCACGGAGCGTATGGTTCGGACGCCTGCAGTTGTTTCACCAATGTAGCCATTATCGGCTCCAACAAATTCCACTGCTCCACTCCTATGCCCGGAGGGTACAGTGACACGCCGTGAACATGCGAGATGGACGGCTCGACTCTGACCAGCCTTTCTGGACCGACCAAGGTCCAAGTCCTGCGGACGCTCTCCTTTGCGCGGTCGATTGGGCTCGGCATGACGCGCTTGTCGATATCAACATGAGCTTTGGGCCACTGTCCAGGCTTCTCGCCACGCGCTGTCTGGCCACGAGCCCAATGTGTATATCCCGCAAGCTCGAATTCGTGATTCAGGGGCAAGAACAACAGCGCGTACACAGCCGCTCCATTTGCCATTCTGCCCGGTCCGAAACCCAATAGTCCCTCCATCTCGATTGGTGTCCGTCCCAATATCCATCGCTCTCTCGTGAAGAATCCTGTGACTTGCTTAGCAACCATATTGGGGGTTGCGACGTGCAGCACACACCGCCGCCTAACATTTAAGTGAGCGACTGGGGGTTGTTGATTTTGTCGTCATGGTTTTGCGGTCAGATTATCGGAGTTGGGCGGCATTTCGTCCAGCTTTTACTGGCGTGAGTTCGTGGCGCTTTTTATCGCCGGTCACTCAGAGCCGGTTTTAAAATTCGCAGGGGGCCTGTTTTCGAGCAAAAGGCCTGATGGCGAGGCGCGATGAGCGAGCATACCCGCAAGCGGGCGCTGTGCGCGGCCACCAGGGAGCAAGGAGGCCAGACGGCCTTTTGCCCGAAAACCCTCCGGGCGGCGGGTCTTTTGCCCGTGGCCGGCGTTGGCTCGTTCCTTACAGCCCGCTGCGGGGATGCGCGGAACTCGCCGCCTTGGCCACGGCCAAAATCCCTCGCCGCAGGCCCCCTGCTAATTCTAAAACAGGCTCTGTGCCAACCCGACGCCGCCAGCCCAGGGCGGCGTGAGCCGAGGGCGTTGACCGCGAAATACGCGAAATACGCGAAAGCCGCAGTCGCCGCAACTGCCGGGGGCGTGAGGCGGCGGGGGGGGGCGCGACTGCCGCCTGAAGGCGGCGTTCCGGCCGCGGTCGCCGCAGTTCCGGGGGGGCTGGGAAATGCAGAAGGCAGAATGAAGAATGGAGAAGCCGCAGTCGCCCCGATTCCGCAGGGGCGTGAGGCGGTTAACCGCTAATCTTCGCTAATCTCCGCTAATGGCCTCAGTCGCGGCAGTTCCGGGGGGGGGGCGTGAATTGGGAAATGCAGAAGGCAGAAGGAAGAATGCAGAAGGCAGAAGCCGCCGTCGCCGCAGTTCTGGGGTCGTGGGCAAGGGGGCGCGGACGGCCCGGAAGCCTGCCCTGCCATGTCTGGCGCCGTAGGGCAGGCGTTCCGGCCTGCCAGTTCGAGCGGCTTGCAGCCGCGCTTTGGTGTTCGATTATCCCGCCGTTCCGGAAACTTGGGGCAGGATGCCCCAAAAACCGGCAGGCTGGAAGCCCGCCCTACCATGTCTGGCGCCGTAGGGCAGGCGTTCCGGCCTGCCAGTCCGAGCGGCTTGCAGCCGCGCTTTGGTGTTCGATTATCCACTTGTCCCGGAAACTTGGGGCAGGATGCCCCAAAAACCGGCAGGCTGGAAGCCCGCCCTACCACGCCGGAGTCGGCGTTGGAGGGTCTGACGTAGGGGCGCTGCGCGCGGCCACCGGGCGGTTCGGAACCGCCCCAACTTTGTCCAGGCCCCTGCTTTGCGGGGGTCGCGGTCGCGCCTGGCCGCATTGTAAAGAGTTAACTGAGACACAGTCATAACTCCTTGTGGGCGTGGGGGTTATCAAATTTCTCACTGTGAGAAATTTGGTGCTGCGCACGGCCACCGGGGGGGGGCCGAAGCGCCGGGGGTGTGTGATCCAGGGGTCCGCGGGATGCACGACATCTCGATGGCGCATTGCCGGTCGGCTCTGGCGGCAGAGGGGAGCAGATGGGGCTCAGCAGGAGCTTCGCCCTGCCGGGTCCTACGACCGGGTCCTGCGGCCGGGTCCTGCGGACGGTCACTATAATTCGGAGGGGCGATGGCGCGCCTGGCGGCATTGTAAAGAGTTAACTGAGACACAGTCATAACTCCTTGTGGGCGTGGGGTTTATCAAATTTCTCACTGTGAGAAATTTGGATGCCGGCGGGCGGTTCCGAAGCGGAGACGATGAGGGGCCCGGGAGGTAGGGCGAGCTTCCAGCCTGCCGGTTCCTGGGGCATCCTGCCCCAAGTTTCTGGAAGGACGAGGAGATCGAACACCAACGCGCGGCTGGAAGCCGCTCGAACCGGCAGGCGGGGACGCCTGCCCTACGGCGCTGGGCATTCAGGGCGAGACCATTGGGAGTAGCTTCGCGGCAGAAACGGATGAGTAGCCCGGGTGGCCGCAGGAGATGCGACCGTTCGGGGGCGGATTCCCTCCTCCCTCTCGGCACTGGAAGGCCGGAGGAGGGGCTGAGCGGGAGCTTCGTCCGACTGGCATCGAATTAGGGGAATCGACCGCGCTCTTCTCCCTCACTTCCAACGGAGGCGGAGGAGAGGGCCGGGGAGAGGAGTCGCGTTTTTATTGAATTTCCCCTCTCCCCAACCCTCCCCGCTCGTTCCTCGCAGGGAGAGGGCGACGGAAGTTCGGCGTTCCAATGCTTAATTCAATGGCAGAGGGGCGCGGGCGCAGCGGGGCGGTGACGCGCCTGGCGGCATTGTAAAGAGTAAACTGAGACACAGTCATAACTCCTTGTGGGCGTGGGGGTTATCAAATTTCTCACTGTGAGAAATTTGACCTCACCCTGCGCTGGCGGCGGATACAGAAATGGAACGGTCCACGTGTAGCCACTTTTGCCACTCATGCCAGGTCGGATCGAGAAGCGGTTGGTTCGGGATTCGGCGAGCTGAGGAAGACGATCTCAGGATGGCGAGCAGATTGATCGGTGCCGTTCCTGGCGTCGTCGCAGTGAGAACACGGCAATCGGCCGGTCGGCCGCACGACTGGCGAGGCTGGCGTTGTGGGTGCGCCGGGCTGTCGTGTGCCGGCCGTTGCGGCGATGTAACGGCTTGCAGCGCAGGCTTTTGGGCCTGCGGTTTCGCGTAACTTTTAGGTACCCCGCAGCCCGGGCTTGGCGAGCTGGGGACTGGGAGTCGGAGTCCCCAAAACCCGCGGACACGAATGTGTGCGCTATTCCTTGCGCGGAGATGCCCCGTGGCCAGCTCGCTTCCCAGCCGGGCGCTCCTTCACTGGGCCCGGCGGACACAGACCCCACTACCGCAGTGAGAGAGTCATCAAATTTCTCACGGTAAGAAATCTTTTAATGGCTTGCAGGGAAGGATCTTACAGAAGGCAAAAGCGCGGCCATGCCTGCATCCGGTGTTGCGTCGTAACACTTATATCACTTACACCTGAGTCCAGAACAGTGGTCACCGGTGCCAATTTTCAAGCGAGCGCGGCGTTCTTCTAACGCAACGAGCGATGGTTCCCGTTGTAAAGCTGCGGCTGCGATAGAACGCTAGAGTTTCTCGATTCTCACCCGGGCGTTGTAGTCCGGCACGCCGCCGACGGCATCGACCACACCGCGGCGAATGAGGACATTGGCTTCGGGCCAATGAATTTGCAGATTGCCTCGGGCGATCGGCGCGAGGAACACCTTGCCTTCCAGACGGCCGGTTTCGCTGACCAGAACGATCCGGTCCCTCTGCGTCAGATGGAGCGCGGCGGCATCTTCCGGATTCATGAATACCGCGTCGCGCGCGGCTCCCGTGAGCGGATCGACTTCGTCATAAATCAGGCTGTTGAATTGTTTGCCGCGCCGGGTGCTGACTTCAAATGATCCCAGCGCGCGCTCAAGGTTCGGCAACGGCACGGCGCGGAAATGGGCTTTCCCGTCGGGCGTGGGGAATTTCCAATCGGCGCAGAGATGCGGACCGCCGTATTGAAAGGCGTCGCCGGTTTTCTTCAAATGTTGGAAGCCATCGTAGAAGGGGACGATCCGGGCGATCTCGTCGCGCATGGCCGAGCCGGTCTCGCAGCCGAGGAGTTGGGCGCGGTCGGGGTGGGTTGCCGCCGCGAGTTCGCGCAGGATTTTCCACTCGGCTTTGGCTTCGCCGACCTGGCGTGGAATCTCGGGGCTGAAAACGATGCGCCGTTCGGTGATGGTTTCGGTGCCCCCATCGTCTTGCTCGTAGCGGGTTTTGGCGGGGAGCAGGATGACCTCCTCTTTCGCTTCGAGGAACATCTGATCGGTCAGGATGATGTCCTGGTGAACGCGCAGTGGCACGTTGCTCATCGCCCTGGCGACGTGATCCGGCTCGGGCAACGTGCGGAGAAAGTTTCCGCCCAGGCAGTAAAGCGCGTCGAGCTCGCCGCGCGCCGCCGCTTCGACCATTTCCGGCGCGGTGATGCCGGGCGCGGCCGGGATCGCGAAGCCATAGTGGCGCGACAATTGGCTGGCGTTCTCCGCATTGATCGGCCGGCCGCCGGGAAAGGCGGTCGCATATGCGCCCATCTCCGCGCCGCCTTGCACGCCGGAATGGCCGCGGATCGGCATGAGTCCGCATTTATCGCGGCCGACGTAACCCTTCAGGAGACCCAGGTTGAGGATCATCGAGACGGCATTGCCGCCGAAGGCGTGCTGGGTGATGCCCATGCTCCAGACCAGGACGGCTGTGCTGGCGTCGCGGATCAACTCGGCGAATTCCTGCATGCTGCTCCGTGGCAGGCCGGCTTGTTGTTCGAGCGTGGGCCAATCAAAGCTTTCCGCTTCCGTTTTGAGTTCGGTCAGGCCTGCGGTGTGCTGCTCGATGAAATCGCGGTCTTGCCAGCCGCTTTCCAAAATGATTTTCACCACCCCGTACAGGAACGCGATGTCACCGCCCTGCGAGACGGGGAACCAGTAATCCATGAGGTCGGTGCCGAAGAGCGCGCTGCGGGCCGTGGAGGGGACCCAATAGCGGGCCATGCCAGGCTCGCGGTACGGATTTACGAACACGACTTTCGTGCCGAGCTTTTTGGCCTCATGGAGGTATTTGGTGGTGACCGGTTGATCGTTCGCCGGATTGGCGCCGAAGAACACGATCAGGCCGGCGCCCCACCAATCTTTGTAGCTGCAGGTCGTGGCGGCGACGCCGACGGCGTGCTTCATGGCGCCGGTCGAAGGGGAGTGGCAAAGCCGCGCCGCGTTGTCGATATTGTTCGTCCCTAGAAAACGGGCGACCTTTTGCGCCATGTAGTACACCTCGTTGGTGACCCCGCGCGACGTGACGAAGAAGGCGAGACGCTTTGGATCGGCTTCGCGCAGGCGTCGGGCGATGCGCGCGTAGGCTTCATCCCACGGGATGCGGCGGAAGCCCTTCGCATTTTTCTCACGAAGCAAAGGGCAAGGGAGGCGTCCCAATTCGCGGAGTTGCGCGTTGTCGAGATCCAACGCGCTTGCGCCCGCCGGCGCGCCGGAGGAGGAGGCAGACGATCCGTGGCCGTTCCGCTTGGCCAGCCGCGCCCGGAGTTTGGAGATGTCTTCCAGCAGCGAGATATCCAGCGCCGGCATGGTGTTGAGGCGAAGCAGATTGAGCCGGGTCATGCACAAGTGCGTGCCCGCGATGGTCCAGTCGTGGAAGCCGGCCACGCCGAGGGCGCAGCCGTCGCAGACCCCCTGGCTGAGGACTTTCCAGGCGTAGGAAAGATTGTCGCGGTTCTTCCAGACAATCCTGGCCATGTCGCGGAAGTGCTTCGGCTTGGTCTGGCCAAGGCCGAAGGGAATGGCGCCCTTCAGTTTGTCCATCAGGCGCTTCTGGATGCGGTGCGACATGATTTTCCGAAAGCTCCAATCACGGCTTGGCCGGCCGCTCCCCTTCCTTGAGGATCCCTTGGCCGATGGCGCGTTCGAGCCGGGCGCGGGCGACGGCATAATCGTGCAGGGCCACGCTCTGCGTCGTGCGGGCCTCGGTCAGCGAGGTCTGCGCGTTGAGCACGTCGAGTTGCGTGCCGGTGCCCGCCTCGGCCCGCGAGGTGGCCAGGCGCAAGGCTTCCTCGGCTTGTTCCTGGACTTTCTTTTGGGATTCCAAAACCTCCTGCGCTTCGATGAAGTTGGAGTAGGCGGTGCGGACTTCCAGTTCCACGCGGCGGGTCGTGTCGTCCAGATCGACCACCGCTTTCTCGTGGAGCGCCTCGGCTTGCTGAATCTTTCCTTTGGTCAGGTTGCCGTCGAAGATGTCCCAGTTGAGTTGAACGCCGGCATTAAACCCGGAGACATCCTGGAGGAAATCGTCCCGAAAACTCGTATTGCGCGCGCCATAGCCGGCGAAGAGTTCCAGACTCGGTTTGTGGCCCCCTTTGGCCATAACGATATCTTCCTTGCGCAGACGTTCGGCCTTGCGCAAGACCCCCAGTTCCGGCCGCCGCTCCAAGGCCTGGGCGACCGCGGCGGGCAAATCAATTCCGTACGGCTCGGCTTCCAATTTGGCCGTGAGTTGCAAGGGGATTTCCTCCCACACATTGGTCGGCACGTGATAGCCCAGGAGGTTGGCCAGATTATTCTTGGCGATGCGATGGGTGTTTTTCGCGCGGATCAGCTTCGGCCGGGCGTTGGCGACTTCGACTTCGGCGCGCAGGACGTTGAAGCGCGGCACGGTGCCGGCGTCGAAGCGCCGGGTCGCGTCCTCCAGCTCCTTGCGCAGCAAGTTCACCGAAGCTTCCTGCACGATGATTTGCTGGGCCGCCAGCAGGATATCGTAATAAGCCACACGCACGTCGAGCAGCGTGTCGGCGACGACGGCTTCGTATTGCAGGAGGGCCTGTTGTTTGGTGAGCCGGGCCGTGCGCAAGGCCGAATTAATGCGGCCGCCCTGGTAGATCGATTGCACGACGCTGATGTTGGCCGCCCATTTGTTTTCGCTGGGATTGATCCCGTTACCCGTGAAGCCTGGAATATTGGTCGGCGAGCTGAAGCTGAGTTTCTCGATGGCGTCGTCGAAGGTGTAGCCGCTGGTGGCGCGCAACTTCGGCAGGACAATCGCCCGGGTCTGCACCACGACGCCGTAGGCCGCTTCCAAATCAGCTTTTCCTCTGAGGATGGAACTGTTCTGCCGCAGCGCCACATCGACGGCTTCGGCGACCGACAAGGGACGGGTAAGCCACTCCGGGGCGCTTGCCGGTGAGTTGGTTTCAGCGCCGTGCAACTCCACCGCGGCCGCGGCGCACCAGAGGGCGACGGACGCGAGGGTTTTCATGACATTCATGGTTGATGCTTCGAATGGCTGGCCAACGTAAGGAAAAATCGCCGGCCAATCCATCTCAAAAGGCGATCCCTCCGCGGGTCAGGTGTGATTAAACGTGGGTGCGCAGAGCAAGGCTGCCGGCTAAAGCCAGCGTTCCATTGCGGTCGGAACGCTGGCTTTAGCCGGCAGCTTCGCATCCACTTCCGATCACACCCCGCGGGTCAGGTTACAGTCTTTGGCAGCGGCGGCGGGTGGCGCGCCGTCTCCGGGATCGGCGGCGGCAGCTTGGACCGGGTCGGCGCAAACGCGGGCAGGAGAATCACTGCCGTCATCGCCACAATGTAATGCAACGGATTGGCCAGCTTGGCGAAGTCCGGATGCGGCGGGCGCAGAATCGTCACGACTGAGTCCGCGGTGGCCGCCGCGAAGGCGGCGACGGCGAACCAGAGCACCGGACGCGTTGTCCACCGGGCGAACCCGTAAAAGAACAGCGAGCCGATGAGGTTCGACACCACGGACGAGATCGCGATGGAAAGAAAATTCAATTCCGCAAATTGCAGTTCGCTGACGCCGCTGATCGCCGCCGCCGAGAGATTGGCCAGAATGGCGGCGACGATTCCCGAGAAAAGTCCCGCCAGGAGACAACGTCCGAACCGGACGGAACCTGGCGGTCTTCGGCTGGGGTTCATCGGAATCTCAGATCGTGTTCTTCGCTTTCGCCGGCGGACGATTTCGTAATTCCCTCATCGCGGCCAGTTAAAACTGTGTGTTGTGCTCAGCTAATCGCTCCAGGGAGACCGGGTCAAACTTCATCTTCGGATGGAGGCGGATGGTCACCGGCCGGCAATGGTTCATGTTCTAAACGCACAATTCAAATAGTCGTATGAATAGTCAACCGACCCGTTCTGCGGCTGCACCCGGCGGCGAAGCCTGCCAAGGCGCGCGCTTCTGATTTGACCAGGGGAAGCCGTTTGGCGAACATCGAGACATGAATCTGCCCGATCGACCAATGCGCTTGCTCCTCCTCTCCGCCTTTCTTTCGCCGGCCGGCGTCTCCACGGCCGAAGTGAACCGCGTGGAACAGCTCGCGCCAGATGTTTATTTCCACGAAGGCGACCTGAAAGGCCACGGTCACTGCAACAACGGCTGGATTGTCTTTGACGATTTTGTGCTCGTGATCGACGGCAACTTTCCCTCCGGCGCGCAAGTGATCCTGCCCAAGATCAAAGCCGTCACCGACAAGCCGGTCCGGTTCGCGTTCGATACCCATCATCATGGCGATCACGCCTACGGCAACCTGTTCTGGGTGGAAAACGGCGCCGTGCCGGTCGCCCATGCCGGCGTGATCGAGGAAATGATGAAGTATGAAACCGGCTATTACCGCGGCAAGCCGGGCCGCTGGGAAGAAGCGGCGAAGAACCGCCCGGATGTCGCGGCCAGCAAGCTCAAACCCCCGACGCTGCTCTATCGCCAGGAAATGATTTTCGACGACGGGAAACATCGCGTGGAGTTGTTGCACTTCGGCGTCGCCCACACTCACGGCGATGGGTTCGCCTGGCTGCCGAAAGAAAAGATTCTTTTCACCGGCGATGCTTGCGTGAACGGCCCGTATAATTACGTCGGCGACGGCGACACGGGAGAATGGATCAAAACGCTCGAGCTTGCCCGGAAGCTGGGCGCGACAACGGTTTGCCCCGGCCACGGCGCGCGGTCCACGGGCACCCTGCTCGAAGATCAACAACGATACTTCGTCGAGTTGCGCAAACTGGTGAAGAAGCACGTTCGGCAGGACCCGGAGGCGATGAAAGCCGCCGTGGACGGCATCAAGAGCGCCTTGCAAAAACAGGAGCGCATTGCCCGCTATGTCGGCGAGTTCTTTCCCGCCCAGGTGGAAAAGGTGCGCCTGGAGCTGGGGGGAACGGCGTTTCTACCGAAACAGGCCGCCGCGGAAAGTCACCAGCAACACGCCCAGGCCCACGGCCGCGAGCTGGTCCGCGGCCGATAGGGGTCGCGATCCTCAGAGCGTGTCTTAAGAATCGCCCGGTCAGGGGACCGGGCCTACAGGGCTTCAGGACTCTGGCCATTTCCCGTAGGCCGCGTGCCCTCACGCGGCGTCCGCCGACAATTTTACAACACGCCGTCAGGCGCCGCCGGAAATCCTGATCTTGCGCGGCCACTGCTGGTTGGCTTCCCAGTAAGTCTGTTTGAGCTTGATGCCCGGATCATCCGGTGGCGGCTGGATGCGGCCCTCGGCGTCGAGGGCGCGCGACACGAGGGTGTGCTCGCCTGGCTCAGGGCTTTTCCAATCGTAGCTCCAGAAGGTCCAGGCGTATTTCGCGCGTTGCTTGAGGTCCAGCTGGGTGGCTCGCCACGGCCCGTCATCAATTTTCAATTCCACCGCTCTCAGCGGCGTGCCGTCAGTCCAGGCGGCGCCGGTCAGGCGCACCGTCCCGCTGGAAAGGCGCGCCGCCCGGGCGGTGATCGACTTGACGTCGATCGGGCCGACGCTCGTCTCGCGCCAGGTGGCGCGGCCATCTTTTTCTTCGCCGCGGATGGTGACGTATTCGCGAGCCATGTACTTGCTCATGTAACGGCGGTCCAGCACTTCGATGCGGCTCAGCCATTTCACCCATGTGATGCCGAACCAGCCCGGCACCACCAAACGCAACGGCGCCCCGTGCGACTTGGGCAGCGGCAACCCATTCATTTCGTAGGCGAGCAGCACGTCGTCGCGGAAGGCGTCATCGCGCGACAGGCTGCGGGCGAAGTTTTGCAGGTAATCCTTGTCGCGGATTTTTTCGATTTTCTCGTCGTTGCCGAAAAAGACTACTTCGGTGCCGCGGTCCAACAGGCCGCATTCCCGGAGCAACGGCGCCAGCGGAGTGCCGGTCCACTGGACGTTGCCAATGGCGCCGGCGAATCCCGAGCTGGAACTGTTGCCGGAACATTCCAGTGTGGCGATGACGCTTTTGCGGCGGCGCAATTTAAGCTCGGCGAGGGTGAGGGTTTTCGGGCTGCGGACGAGGCCGGAGATTTCCAGGCGCCACTGGTCCACGTCGAAGTCGGGCACGCCGTAGTGCTGGACGTGAAAGCACTGGTCGTTGGGGGTGATCCAGGACTTCAACTGCTCCCAACGCAACATCGGGTCCTTGCTCACGGGTTGTTGATCGAGAAAGGGAATGAGGGTCGCGCCTGCCTCCGGCTCGGGGAACCCGAAGCTGGAGAGCGGATAGCGTGCCAAGGCCGTCGCGGCCAAGGCCACGCTGCCCTTGATCATGTTGCGGCGGCTAAGCGGGGTTTGCATGGGACGAGTGTTGTGAGCCGAGGCGCCGCTGTCAATTTTCTAAAATTATAAACCAGCGGTCGCATTCCGCGGAGCGACGGTTTTGTAATTTTAAATTAGGGATTTGCCCCTTTTGGCGACGATTGATTCTGCCTGTGTTTACGACTGTTTTCTCACTTTCGGCATTCGCCATGATTGACTGCATTTTGCTCTGACAACCACAACCCGTATCCAAAAGCGACATGCAATGCGGAGATTTGCTGGAACGTTCAGCCGATGCCTTCGAGACAGTCGGAATAGACGTTCACCAGCTTGTGGGATTTGAGCAACGTTTCGATCAGCGGCCAGACACGGGCGAGCAAGGCGTGAAATTCATTTCTGCGGAGATTGCCGAACCTTAGATGCACCACCCGCGGCGGCGGCGAATTCGTGATTATCCGGTCCGAAAAATCCGCATCCTTGCTGACGATGACCAAATCATGCTTCCGGGCATACTCCCAAATCTGCGAGTCGGACGGATTCCGGCCAATTTTGGAGGTGGGGACAATAGGAAGCGTCGGCGAAAACCGCAACCGCGTGGGCAAGTTTTCATCGAAGAGAAAGCCCTTCATCCAGCCGGCACCACGGAGAAATGATTGCCCATGAGGCGCGAAGCGTAATCCAAGCACGCTTGCACGTCGGCGCGAGTTAGTTTTGGATATTCTTCAAGCACTTCCTCGATGGAATCACCGGCTGCGAGGAATTCCAAGACCGACTGCACCGTGATGCGTGTGCCGCGAACCACTGGCCGCCCGTTACAAACATCCGGCTTGATTGAAATGCGTTCACTCATGCTTCGAGTCATATTTCTCGAGCAGCAAATCTTCCACGAAGGCTTCGCGCTCATCTTCGGTCATACGATCCCACTCCAAACCGCGCTCGGCGGACTTGCGGCGTAATTGTGACTCGCCAAACTGCTTCCGTTCTTCGCGGCTTGCGCGTCCTGCGCGAGGGCCAGCAAGGCCGTTCGCTTGCGAGCGGCTGGCAACTGCCGCACAATGGAAATCACCTGCTCATCATTCAATTCCAAAACGCTCATGGCATTGAAGATTAACCCGGAAATCCCACCGTTTCAATCCGTATTTCCACGTCTCCACGTCCCGTAGCCCCAGTAACGCTTGCCCCGGGCAGAGCCTTCCAGGACGGCGCGAACTCACTTTTCCGATGGGACAGCACCCCCGTGGAAAATGAATCCGTTCGTGTCGCTGAGTGCGCGCACGAGGTCGGCCGGAAGCTTACGGAGTATCTGTACGTGGTCGATGCTCCCGCCTTTCCAAGTAATGCCGGAAACATCCATCGCGGTTATGGCGAACAACCCAAGCTTAGCGATTCGGCCAGCGAGGGGGCAAGATTGCAACCAGAGCGCGATGGCCGGCTTCGCTGCACCGCGAGGCTGGGTGAAAACTCATTTTTGGACCACCCACTCACCTGGTCCGGCCATTCAAATTGCCGGAGAACGAAAAATGGATCATTAACGGATTTTGCACTCTGAGTTTTCACACAGGCTCGCGCAGTGTCAGGCCGACGGCTTCCAAGATGCATAGCAATGACTCTCCATGAATGCCAGCAGTTTGTCTTTGTCCGCGACGGTCCAAACCAACCCGCAGTCGAGACAGGCAAAGCTCTCCTCAGCAACCGGAACCCCACCGGAGATGCTCAAAGTGGCGAAGCGCGTCTTGGTCGGTCGAAACACCGCCGAAGTGCTGCCGCCATACTGCACCATCTTGCCGATGACGACCTGCTGGCTGTGACATTTCGGGCATTGGTGCATAACGTGCGGTGTCGGTCAACGATCAAGCTCAGCAACCGCCGCCGGGGACGCGCTCCGGCTGCAACTGTCGCGTTGAAATTCTCCCGAACCGTCCGACTGCCCAGCGGGGCGGCGGCTCGCTGCAGCGCTCTTATTGGGCCACGCGGCTCTCACTGGTCATCCTTCTTTTTCGGTCCTCTGACTGATGCCCGAAATGACTGAATGCCTGCGAGCAAGCCTAAAATAGTGCCGGGCAGATTACGCCAGCCTAAACCAATGCCAGTAAACGCCCGACCTCCGGGCGGTGGAAAAATCAAAGCCACAACCAAACCAACGACAATAGCAACGACCAACCAAACGAGTAAAAATCCGATTGCTCCAACAATATAACGGATGGGTTTCATGGTAAAATGCTTGTGGTCTAACGTTAGAACCCAGGCACAGCCGCTGGAAACTGTACCTCGACGAAGCCGGGGAGCAGCGAATCCCCAAAGCCTCCAAAAATAAAAGGCGCAGCGGCTGTTGCCTGCAGCGATTCGTCAAGCCACGTCATAGCGAAATCCTAAAGGTCGTCCCTTCTTGGTCGTATCAATAATAGCACCGACAAACTGCTCGTCGAAGCCAAAGAATCCCTCGCATAGCAAAGTGATCCTCTCGGGGCTGCTCTGGATACTCTGAACACGGTAATCAATAGGATGATGTGTGTCGTAGCAACGAAACTCGTCGCCGACGACAACCTCGCCGTTCATCGGTTGAATCTCAAGCTCTGCGCTATCGCGCCTCGGGCCGCGCCGACTCGCAATAATTTTGAAAATAGCCATGGCGTGCGAAGCGGCCTAGCGACCCAACCTCAGCGACCCGGCCCGCGAGGGCGCACGATTGCAGCCAGAGCGCGACGGCCTGGCTCGTTGCGGCGCATGGTTAGCCCGCTCAATGCTTGGAATCATAATCCACCTCCCACTGATGTCGAAAGCTGACGCACGCTGGACAAGTATATATCACGGCCTCGCGCTCACTCGAAACCACACAACTGGGGTTTAGCGAGTCCTGTGCGTGCGGAAAGGTGTTGGTGCTCGCCGAATACAACGCTTCGCTGCGTGGAGGGAAAGGCATGAGACCGTAATGAATAGGAACTACTGTCTTGTCCATCGTCCGGTGGTGAACCTCGCAAATACTTGCTTTCCCGATGGTGTAATCTGCCTGCTGTGTCGCGCATCCGCTGGCGATGCAGAGCGCCATCGCGAGGACAATGAAAAGTGTCTGATGGGAGCGCATGTTGGAGTGGCCTAACAGTTAAGTGAGCGACTGTGGGGGGTTGATTTTGTCGTCATGTTGATGCGGCCAGATTATCCGAATTGTACCACATTTTGTCCAGCTTTTGCTTGCAATTTTCAGCCGCCCGCGTTCGATGAGCGGATGTTCCAGTACATCACTCTGGCCAGAGACAAAGCCTGGCAGCCGGGGCCATATCCCGGCGTCGAACTGCTCGTGCTGCACAAGAACGAAGCCACGGGCGGGGTGGCCGTCCTGCGAAAATTTCACGCCGGCGCCACCATTCCCGCCCATACGCATCCTTTGGCCAACGAATTGGTCTATATCCTCTCGGGCGACTGGGAGGAATCCGGCGTGACCTACACCGCGGGCGCGGTCTTTTTCGCGCCCAAAGGCGAGCGGCACGGTCCGCACGTCGCCAAGAACGAGGTGGTCAGTTTCACCGTGTTTGATGGCCCGCTGACCGTGGCGTGACGCTTTCTCCTGCGCGCGCGCAAGCGGGGCGGATTGGAGCCTCGCGCGCGGCACATTTCTGCAACCTTTGCCGCCGCTTTGGTGTTTCTGTCTTAGAGCGTGTTTTAAAATTGTCGGCGGACGCCGCGTGAGGGCACACGGCCTACGGGAAATGGCCAAAATCCTGAAGCCCTGTAGGCCCGGTCCCCTGACCGGGCGATTTTTAAAACACGCTCTTACAGGGCGTCCTGGCTGCGGCCGGCAAACGCGAGAGCGATCAGGCGAGCGAATCGAAAGGCGATAACTGCGGCCACGATTGACGATTCACTATCGCGCTTGGGCCGGCTACGCTGCGATGCATGAGCTGGTTTTACCGGACTTTCGCGCGCCCCGCGCTCTTCGCGCAGGATTCCGAGAAAATCCACGATCGCACTATGCGCGCCCTGGAGTGGGCCAGCCGGCGCGAAATTGTTTGTGACTTGTTGAGCTCGTTTTATGCTTCGCCCGAGTTGCCAGTCGAACTGTTCGGTCTGAAATTTCCCAACCCCGTGGGCCTGGCCGCGGGCATGGACAAACAGGCAATCGCCGCGCCGGTCTGGCCAGCGCTGGGCTTTGGCTTCAGCGAACTCGGCGGTGTCACCTGGGAACCGCAGCCGGGCAACCCGGCCCCGCGCCTCTTTCGCGTCCCGGCGGACGAAGCGCTGATCAACCGGATGGGATTCAACAATCCCGGCGCGCAAGCCATCGCGCAGCGATTGGCGGATTGGCGCGCGCTTGGCCGCTGGCCGGGGCATCCGGTGGGCATTAATCTGGGCAAATCCAAGATCACGCCGCTGGAGCAGGCCGCGGAAGATTACGCCCGCTCGTTCCGGATGCTCCGTCCGCACGCGGATTTCTTCGTGGTCAACGTCAGCTCGCCCAACACGCCGGATTTGCGTCGGCTCCAGGACAAGTCAGCGCTCGACGAAATTTTGGCGGCGTTGCAGGAGGCGCAATTGCCAGCCGACAATCCTCGCGCTTCCGAATTGGCCGTTGCCGATCAAACCTCATGCCCCGCGCAGGTCCCTAAGCCCATCCTCGTCAAAGTCGCTCCGGATCTGGCTTTCGATGCGCTCGATGAGATCCTCGAATTGACCGGCCCGCGCCAAATTGCCGGCATCGTCGCCACCAACACCACGATCACGCGCCCGGAAACGAGTGATCCTGAATTGAAACGTGCCTACGCGGAAAGCGGCGGGCTGAGCGGGCGTCCGCTGCGCGCCCGGAGCACCGAAGTCGTGCGGCACCTGTATCGGCAGACGCGCGGCAACTTGCCGCTCATTGGCGTCGGCGGCATTTTTAGCGCGGAGGACGCGTGGGAGAAAATCACAGCGGGCGCATCGTTGGTGCAAATCTATACCGGCCTCGTCTATGAAGGGCCAGCCACGGCCAGAAAAATCGTGTCCGGTTTGCGGGAGAAATTGCGCGAAGCCAGCCTGGTTGATCTGCGCCAGGCCGTGGGGATCGACGCCGCCGCTAACAGCCTGTTCAGAAAGTAGCAGCCGACGTGAGGAGGCTCTCATATAGCTTCGGTTTCCGAGGAAGTTTGAGCCTCGTAACCTCGGCTGCTACGGGAAGTGGCGTTTTTGAACGGGCTGCTAACCGCCACTGCGAAAACTAGACGCCAAGGTGTGCGGAACGAACCGCGCGCGCTGGTCTATGACAATGGCGCCGGGCGTTCGCCCGATCCGCGATTGCCCGCGGGTTGGGCCTGATCCGGTCCCAGCTCCGCGATGGCCGCCATGATTTGATCGGCCACTTCCTGGTAAATCTCCTTGAGACGCGGTCGGCAGACGGTCTTGGCTTCCGCGCGCAATTTTTCGAAAAGCATCGGTTGCCCGTACGTCACGGCCACGGGGTGAGGATGCGGAAAACGAACGTGGCGGCCGAAGGCTTGAAAGGTGCCGCTCACCCGCACCGGCACCACCGGCGCGGTGGATTTGATGACGGTGAGTCCAACGCCGGACCGCGCGGGCTGCAGTTGGCCGTCGCGAGTGCGCGTTCCTTCCGGAAACAGAATAATCCCGCCGCCTTTGAGCAACCGGTCCAGGATGGCTCTGAGTCCGGCGCCGCCGCCGCCGTCGCGGTCCACCGGCACGGAATTGACGGCGCGCAACAGCCAGCCGATCCCGGGATAGCGGAATAATGATTCGCGAGCCAGATAGTTGATTTCCCGGGTCAAACCTGCTCCCACGAGCGGTGGATCCAGAAAGCTGGCGTGATTGGACGCCAGGATCACCGGGCCGTGCCGGGGAACGCGCTCCGGATGATGCACTCGCCAGCGAAAATAGGTGGCAAACAGCAAGCGGTACGCCGACCAGCCGAGGTAATAAACCGGCTTCATCGCGAGGGCGAGTTGGGCTTTGGGACGGCAACCTGACTTGAGCCAAAGAGCCGAGCTGCCATGAGGTGAATCACCAGCGCGGCTTTTGGGTGGCCAGCAATTGGCGCGCCTCCAACTCCGCCAACCGCCGCTTCACTTCGGCGATAATCTGCCCGCTGGTCTGCGCGGCGGTCATTTCCGAGGTGTTGATGACCACCGCGCCGAGCGCGACCATGAGCGGCGCGGCGGCGCGGCGGCTGTCGTGTTCGTCGCGCGCGGCCAGGTTCTCGCGGATGCCTTCGGCCGCGCGCCGCTTGGCGCGTTCATCGAGCTTGGCATCGAGATAGAATTTGAAATCCGTTTCGGGAAAGACATTGGTGCCGATGTCCCGGCCTTCCATCACGAGGTTGCCGAATTGAAGGCAACGACGCTGCGTTTTCTTCATCCATTCGCGCACCTTGGGGACGGCGGCCACGTGCGAGACCGCTGCGCTGGTCTCGGCGGTTCGGATTTCTTTTTCGGGGAAGTAGCCGTCCACGAGCAATCGGACGCGGTGATCGACGCAGACCAGCTTGGTTTTCCATTGGCGGCAAAGCGTGGCGACCGCGCGGGCGTCATGCGGGTCCACGCCCTTTTGCAGGCAGTGCCAGGCGAGCGTGCGGTACATCGCGCCGGTGTCCACGTACACGTAGCCGAGGGCCTTAGCCACGAGCTGGGCGTTGGTGCTTTTGCCGCTGGCGCTGGTGCCGTCGATGGCGATGACGATGGGAGCGCGCGAAGTCATCTGGTTTGCGACACGATCATATCACGCGCGCGCCAGAATTAGTCCGCAAAAAGCCGGTCGCCACTCAGGGTTTCGCCCGTCGCGGCGTCGAGAATGACGGCTCCCAAGCCGGCGGGCGGCGGGGCGGCGAGTTTCTGGAAAAAGTTTGGAAAGGTCTTTTTCACACATGCCGGATTTTTGATTTTTATGCCGGCGACTTTCAACCCCAGAATCGCAAAGCACATGGCCAGCCGATGGTCCTGGTAGGTTTCGATCTCCGCCCCATGGAGTTTGGAAGGAAAGACTTCGAGGGTGTCGCCAGTCTCGATGACCTTCGCGCCGCACCGGGTCAGCTCGGTGCGCAAAGCCACGACGCGCTCGCATTCTTGCACCCGCAGACGCCCGAGATCGGTGAACCGGGTGGGCTGGTTGCCGAAGGGGGCCAATACGATGGCGGCCATGATGCTGTCGCCCAGATCGGCCTTGCGCGAAACCACGCCTGTGCGCGGACGGGGATAAAAGCGAGCGTCGATCTGCCAGTCCGAATCCGGAAAGGGGTGAACGTGGATTTGGTGAGCGCCGCCGGGCGGCAAACCGCTGGGACCGTTGAAGGAGGTTTCTGAATTCAAGAGCCAGGCCGCCGCCCAGAAGTAACTGCAACTCGAAGCGTCCGGTTCGACTTGAAAGGCGCCGCCGCGTTGAGGAAAGGCCTGCACCAGCTTCCGCGTCATCTCCACATACGGCATCTCATCCTCATTGGCGCCGCTAACTTCCACCCGCCACCCGCCGGCTTTCGCGCCCAGAAGCAGCGCGGAGGCGAATTGCGAGCTTTCATCCACACTGACGCGGCATTTGCCCGCGAGCGGGCCGCCGCCATGGATCAGCGCCGGCAACTTGTCATTCGGGGAGTCGATGCGGTAACCCAACTCGCGGAGCGCACGAAACAACGGCGCCTGCGGGCGTTCCTGCATGCGCGGCACGCCCTGGAGCCGATAGCCGCCTTGGCCCAGGCAAACCAGGGCGGCCAGAAATCGCGCGGCGGTGCCCGCGTTGCCAACGAACAGTTCCATCGGCTGTTCGACCGTTCCACCCCGCGGAACTTTTCCGCCCAGGCTATAGACGGTGATCGTGCGGTTGCAGATTTCGTTCGGATCGGAGGAGACGTTCACCAGGAAGCCCAGCTCCTGCAAACAATCCACCATCACCTGCGTGTCTTCGCTCCAGAGAGCACCTCGCAGCGTGGTTTCGCCCTCCGCCAGCGCCGCCAAAATCAGCGCGCGGTTGGTGATGCTTTTCGAGCCAGGCACGGTGATTTCCGCCCGCACCGGCGCCGCCAGCGGGACCATTTCGATCAGCTCGGGCAACGACATCACGCGCAGGATACCGGACCCAAGCGCGCCGGGAGAAGATTGAAATTGTAAATGCCCGCCGGCGCGTGTCCGCAGCCGCTCACGCCGTGCGCAGCCGCGAAGTGAATCACTCCGGCGAAGAGGACCGGCCCGGCGGGCGCCAGCGATCGCGCCGCACTTTTGCGGTTTCGAAGAATTCCGCGATCGTCTTGTGATCTTCGATTTCGAGCGCGTGCTGGAATTCCTGGAGGTCCTCGACCAGCACGCCCAGGACTCGCGCGAGATTTTTTCGGTTGGCCAGGCAGATGTCGCGCCACATTTCGGGCGAACTGGACGCGATCCGGGTCGTGTCCCGGAAACCGTTCGCGCAAAGCATCGCCTGCTCCTTCGGATGAACCGGGCTGAGGACATAGTTGGCAAGTTCCGCGGCGATCACGTGCGGCAAATGGCTGGACCGGCCAACCAGATCGTCGTGCAATTCGGGCGAGAGCTTCAATGGGATGGCGCCGATCGCCTGCCAGAATTCCTCCACCTTGATCACCGCCTGCGGATTGCTGTTCGGGGTGGGCGTGATCGCGCAAATCGCCTCGGCGAACAGCTCCGGCTGCGCCGCGCGCGCCCCCATTTTCTCCGCGCCGGCCATCGGATGACTGCCGACAAAGTGGGCGCCCGCGCCGGCAAACAACGGCTCCAGCTCCTGAATCACGCTGGCTTTGACGCTGCCGACATCGGTGACGATCGCGCCCGGACGCAGGCTGGAAGCCATTCGCGCGGAGATTTCGCGCATCTGCCCGATCGGCGTGCAGAGGATGATCAAATCCGCGTCGGTCACCGCGGCGCGCACATCCAGCGTGGCCGCATCGACCACGCCGAGCCGCTGGCACTCGGCGACGCTGGCCGCCCGGCGAACGTATCCTTCGACGCGCCCAGCCAGCCGGCGCTGCTTGATGGCCAGCCCCAATGAGCCGCCCAGCAAGCCGACACCGATCAAGCTGATCTTTTGCCAGTGCATCGGCGCAGGATAGGAGATCGGGACGGGAAGATGGAAGTTTGAAAACGCGACCGGACCAACGGGAACGTGCGACTTCCGCAGCCGCTCACTTGCCCGCCCGCGCGGCGGCTTCGCGCACTCGTTCGAGGATGACGTCCGCGAGGCGCGGCTCGCTGCCGATGCTGGCCGAGTACCACACGCGCTTGCCGTGTTTTTCAGTCGGATTGCGCCAGGTCGGCTGGCCGCTTTCAAGGCGGTCTCGCACGACCCGCTTCGGCTCGCCGAGCATCACCGGGATGTCCTCATAGGAATGCAGGCCGTCACTGATGAAGAACGGGACCATGACAATGTTTTTCGCCTTCGCCAGGGTGTAACAAGCGCCAACGCGCGGGTCTTCCTCCATGAAGACCGAATGGACCTCGGCATATTGGTTGAGCGCGCGAATGAGCGCCACCTGCCGTTCGATGGCCTTGCGGGAATTTTCATTGTTCCCCGTGCCGTGGCCCGCGATGAACAGCGCGGTTTCCGATGCCGCCGGCGGGCGCGGGAAGGGATGCCGCGCGACAATTTCCCGGGCGCGCGACAGGAGCACGCCGGTCATGCTTTCGTGCGTGCCGACCGGGCCGCAGTAATAAAGTGTTTGGGGTCCGCGCTGCTGCGCGCGGGGGAAATCGGTTTGGCCGCCGCTGCAGAAACCCAGTTCGCGCGGGACCACTTGCTCGGTAAAATAGCCCTCGCTGATGAACAGCGGGACGATGAACACTCGCGGGGCGAAGACCCCGCGCAGCACGCCCGCGATGCCCGGTTCGAGTTTCCAGAAGCACTCCACCACCTGGGCGAAGATTTCGCGCCGCCGCAATTCGTCAGCGTGCTGGTAGGTGGGCGCGCTCGAATCCGCATTGACTGTCGAGCCGTGCCCGACGAGGACCAACGCCGCATCGGCAAAGTTTTCGTTCGCCACCCTTTCAGGTTATACGCCGCGAGCGACGGAGCGCAACCCTGCCAGCGGCGACGAAAAGGAAGCCGACTCAATCCGCTCCGGCCGCGGGGCGCGCGTCTTCGCCCAGGTAGCGGTAGTGGCCTTGGGCATCGCGTTCCACGAGCTTTTTGTCCAGGAGGCCCGCAAGGAACCGTATGGCCCAGCGCGGCTCCTTGTCATACAGCTCTCTCCGGCAGGCGCGCTTGCAAATTTGGCCCGTGGAAAAATAGGCTTCCGGACTGGATTTCAGATAAGATAAAATTTGTTGTTCTTCGTCACAAATGAACATAGACACCTCGCTCGCCAACCGACGGCCGACTTCAACAATAACTCCGCGCCTTTGCCGGTCACCTCGGCCAGCAAGCCTAATGTCCTATCGGCATCCTGGCGCTTTTCAAAAACTCCTTGCCCCGTCCGCGCGGGCCGCAATATGGTGAACACGCAATCCTGATTCAACGTCGGATGCCCATTATGCAGAACGCTCGCATCCATTCTTTGGCCGCCGTTTGCCTGCTGGCGGCCACCGTTCGCGCCTTCCCGCAGGCGCCCGCAGCGGCCGGACGACAGGCCACTCCCGCCGAGAAGATTCAGGCGCTCGAAGGCTTCAAGGTTGAACTGCTCCGCAGCGCCCAGCCCGGGGAAGGCTCCTGGGTCTGCATGACGGTTGATCCGCGGGGCCGCTTGATTGTTTCCCCGCAAGGCGGCGAGCCGATGCTGCGGCTCACGCTCGATGACCGGGGCCAAATTGCGAAAATGGAAACCATCGACCTGCCCGTGCGCGGCGCCATGGGATTGCTCTACACCTCTGACAGCTTGTATGTGAATGGCCGCGGCAAGGAAGGCTACCACCTCTACCGCCTCCGCGACACCGACGGCGACGACCAATTCGACCGCGTCGAACTGCTCCGCAAATGGGAAGGGGGCGATGGCGAACACGGGGCGCACGGCATCGTCCTCGGTCCGGACAAGAAACTTTACATGGTCTGCGGCAACTTCGTCGGCGTGCCCAAGGACCTCCTGCCGACTTCGCCGCACAAGAATTACGCCGACGACGTGGTGCTGCCGCGCGCCGAGGATGGCAACGGCTTCGGCGCCGGCCACAAGCCGCCCGGCGGTTTCGTCGTGCGCATGGACCTCGACGGGAAAAACGCGGAATTGTTCGCCTCCGGCCAGCGCAACACCTACGACATCGCCTTTAATGTCGATGGTGAACTGTTCGGTTTCGACAGCGACATGGAATGGGATTGGGGGATGCCGTGGTACCGGCCGATCCGCGCCTTTCATATCGTCAGCGGCGGCGACCAGGGTTTTCGCGAAGGCAGCGCCAAGTGGCCCGAATACTATCCCGACAGCCTGCCGGCGGTCGTGAACATCGGCATCGGCTCGCCGACCGGGGTGAAGTTTGGCGCCGGCGCGAAGTTCCCGCCGAAATATCAACGGGCGTTCTTCATGATGGATTGGTCGTATGGCCGTATTCTGGCCGTCCACCTCACGCCCAAGGGAGCGAGCTACACGGGAACCTTTGAAACCTTGCTCGCCGGCAAGCCGCTTAACGTGACCGATTTTGAATTCGGCAAGGATGGGGCGATGTATTTCGTCACCGGCGGACGCGGGACGCAGTCGGGCTTGTATCGGGTCAGCTACACCCGCGACGTGCAGCCGGAAAAGTTCGCGCGGGACGAAAAGGCGGCCAAGGCCCGCGCCCTTCGCCACCGGCTCGAAGCTTACCACGGCCGGCAGAATCCAAAAGCGGTGGCCTTCGCCTGGCCGCATCTCAACAGCGACGACCGGTTCATCCGTTACGCCGCGCGCCTGGCCATCGAATGCCAGCCCGTGCCCGAGTGGCGGGCGCGCGCCCTCGCCGAGCAGCAGACGGAGGCGGGTCTCACGGCGCTGCTCGCGCTCGCGCGCGTCGGCGGCCAGGCGGCGCAAGACGAGCTGCTCGGCGCGCTCAAGAAATTCCCGCTGGCCAACCTCAGCGAAGGCCAGCAGCTCGAAAAACTGCGGGTCATCGAAGTGAGTTTCAGCCGGCAAGGCAAACCGTCCCCGGCGCTGGCCGCGCTGGCGATCGAGAAGTTGAACGCGCACTACCCGGCGAAAAGCCAGGAGTTGAACCGCGAGCTGTGCCAGTTGCTGGTCTATCTCGAAGCGCCCGGCGTGGTGAAGAAGACGCTGGAATTGCTCGCCACCGCCGAAACGCAGGAGGAGCAGCTCACCTATATGTTCGCGCTGCGGCGCCTCAAAACCGGCTGGACCATGGACGACCGCAAGACCTACTTCAGTTGGTTCAACCGGCCGCGCGAGACGGCCGACGGCGGGCCGACCTATCCCAACGGCGCGAATTATACGGTGGTCAAGAATACCAAGCACCCCGCCGCGATCGTCCAGTGGTTCAAGGATGTGGGCCTCAGTTACGGGGACGGCGCGAGCTTCCCCAAATTCATCGCCAATCTTCGCAAGGACGCCGTCGCCACGTTGACCGAGGAAGAACGGGCCGAGCTGGCGCCGTTGATCACCGCCGAGGGAGCGGCCATCAAACCCGCTGGTGCGCCGCGGCAGGTCGTGAAGGAATGGAAGATGGACGACCTGCTCCCCGCGCTCGACCGCGTCGGCAAGGGCCGCAATTTTCAGCGGGGCAAGGAAGCCTTCGCCGCCGCCCAATGCCTCGCCTGCCACCGCTTCGGCAATGAAGGCGGCAGCAGCGGTCCGGACATCACCGCCGTGTCGAGCCGCTTTACGCGCGCGGACATTCTGTCTTCGATCATTGAACCGTCCAAAGTCATTTCCGAACAATACCAGAACACGACCATCACGAAAAAAGGGGGCGAGGAAGTCACCGGCCGGATCCTTGAAGAGAATGATCAGCGGATCGTGCTGCGCCTCAATCCGCTCACCAACGATACCGTCCAGGTCCAGAAGAACCAGGTCCAGGACCGCCAAGCCTCGAAAGTTTCGCCGATGCCCGAAGGGCTGGTGAACATCTTGAAGCAGGAGGAAATTCTGGATTTGCTGGCCTATGTCGAATCGGGCGGCAAAGCCACCGCCACCGCGTTTAACGCCGGCAACTGATCCCAGCCCGGCGCTGTGCATAAGGGCAATCTCAGTAATTCGTTCGCCAATCATGAGCATCAGAACCGTGACTTCCCTCAAAACCGTCGCCAAAAACACCAAGGGCCTCGTCGAAGGGGCGCTGGCCGACAACGGCGGATTGCTGCGCCTGGCGCCGTGCTGGGTGCCGCGCTCGTTCCTGCAGCCGGGCAAACGGCTCAAGCTCCATCCGGATGACCTCTATGCTTACGGATTGAACCGCGGCGGCATCGACGAACGCTGGTTCGCCTCGACAACCCCGGCCGCCAACGAAAACCGGACGCCCGACGAGGGGCTGAGCTACGCGGTGGTTGGCAAGCAGCGGTTCACGCTCCAGCAAGCCGTGGCCGAGTGCGGCCCTGAGCTGATCGGCAGGAAGATTTGGAACCAATACAAAAAGTGGCCGGTCTATTCCAAATTCTTCGACAACATGGGGCCGATTCCGCACCACATGCACCAGAACCAGCAGCAAGCCCGGCTCGTCGGGCAGGAAGGCAAGCCGGAGTCGTATTATTTCCCGCCCCAGCACAACAACGTGGGCAACAATTTTCCCTACACCTTCATGGGCCTCGAACCTGGCACCACCAAAGCCCAGGTCCGCCAATGCCTGGCGAATTGGAACAGCGGCGACAATGGCATCCTCGACCTCGCGCGCGCCTATCGCCTCAAACCGGGCACGGGCTGGTTGATCCCGCCGTGCATTCTCCACGCCCCCGGTTCGCTCTGCACCTACGAGCCGCAGTGGGGTTCGGATGTTTTCGGCATGTATCAATCGCTGGTTGAAGGCCGTGAAGTGCCCTGGTCGTTGCTGGTCAAAGACATGCCGCCGAGTAAGCACAAGGACCTCGATTTCATCGTGGACCAACTCGATTGGGACGCGAACGTCGATCCGAACTTCAAGGAAAGCCATTACCTCGAACCGGTCCCCGTGGCTGACACCCGCCGGGAAGGCTATGTCGATCGCTGGATCGTCTATGGCCGCATCAAAGGTGAACAGTTGTTCAGCGCCAAGGAATTGACCGTCGATCCCGGCGCCAAATGCACTATCAAGGACAACGGGGCCTTCGGCCTGATTACCGTCCAGGGCCGGGGCAGAATGAACAAACTCGGCCTCGATTGTCCGAAGCTGATCCGTTTCCACGAACTGACCGAGGACGAAGTCTTCTGCACTGAAGCCGCTGCGAAGGAAGGAGTTACCTTTGAGAACACCTCGGCGGTCGAGTCGCTCGTGGTGCTCCGCTACTTCGGCCCCGAAGCGAACCCGGACGCCCCGGAGTTGGGCGCGTATCGGAAAAACAAATTTTGACGCAGCTTGATCCACGTTAGTCTGCCTTCATAGATACGAGGCGCATTTTGGGCCGCGACCCCCATGATCAGCGCACGGAACCTCAACGAGTACGCGACGGCTGAGCACGCGCTGAAGTATCTCGCGCGGGTCGATGGAATTCCGCATCGCGCGGAGGGCGAGGCCGTCCTGCTGGAGTTCATCCCGCGAAAGGTTCAGCGAATCCTCGACCTTGGAACCGGGGACGGCCGCCTGCTGGCGCTGCTGCGCATTGACCGGCGTAACAGCCACGGGGTGGCGCTCGATTTCTCTCCCACCATGTTGAACGCCGCGCGCAAGCGATTTCGCGGTGATGAGAAGGTCCGAGTGGTCGAGCACAATCTTGACGCGCCGCTGCCGGATCTCGGCCAATTCGACGTGGTCGTCTCGAGCTTCGCTATCCATCACTGCACGGATGAACGCAAGCGAGCGCTCTATTCGGAAATCTATGATGCTTTGATCCCCGGGGGCGTCTTCTGCAACCTGGAGCACGTGGCGTATGCAACCGCGGAACTGCACACGCGGTTTCTGCGCGCGCTCGGAATCGCGGAAGCCGATGAGGACCCTTCGAACAAGCTTGCGACTGTGGAGAATCAGCTCGCATGGCTGCGGCAAATCGGCTTCGCGGAAGTGGATTGCCACTGGAAATGGCTCGAGCTTGCGCTTATCGGTGGCGTAAAGAGGATTTGAAGCGAGGACCAGCAGATGGCCGGCCGGAGCGGACGCCGCGTGAGGGCACGCGGCCTACGGGAAACGGCCAAAATCACGAAGCCCTGTAGGCCCGGTCCCCTGACCGGGCGATTTTTAAAACACGCTCTAAGACTGTGTTCGATTGCCTCATCATTCCAGAAACTTGGGGCAGGATGGAAGCCCGCCCTAGTGCGCCTGAGAGCGCTCTTTGACAGCAGGGTGAGAGTCCCTGACCTGGCCGACACTGGAAGGCCAGTATCGGAACGTAACTGCATCGGGGCAACAACCCCGGGTGGAGAGCAACGGGACGAGAACGACCAGG
>WNGQ01000525.1_pt1 | contig 39213 bp, 39 predicted proteins | sample 5407661 | NCBI WGS metagenome assembly WNGQ01 (sample SAMN13153382, study PRJNA577476) | soil metagenome | isolation source: 60 cm soil or saprolite under Garry oak tree replicate 2 | place: USA:California | collected 2016-06-15 | reverse complement strand
CTGCCACGCTTTGAAATCCTGGCGCTGGTGCTGGACGATTCAATATCTGTGGCCGGTTAAAAAAGTTCTTGTTAACAAGGTCTCCCGGCAGCATGGCGGTTGTAGTGCCAGAGATGAGGTCTCCTAGACGCTGGATTCCATCCAAATCCTTATAGTAGACGGTTCCGCTAGGGTTATTTGCGTAGTTATACAGGGCATATGGTGGGCCAGAATAGAAAAAATTCGTTCCTTGTGGCGTCGGCGGTAATGCGGTAATCGTCTCATACGTCCCACCGCCTTGGTCCAGAGTTGTAAGTAGTCCAGTAGTATAGTCGGTTGCGACGGCAGACTGCTTAGCGGCGTTCGCCCATACACCAAAACGGAGCGTTCGCGGGTCAAGAGTGACAAACTCCGGATCCTGGAGAGCGGCGTTCGCGATCCAAGTGGATGGCGATTGGCAGGCAAGCGGAGTCGCCGGTTGAACGCAACCGTTCCATGTTTGATAAGCTTTCCAGGCTCCCTTGCCGGTAACGTCAACCTGCAATTGGAAAGTACAACCTGGCGCTGCTCCGAAGTTAGGATATGCCGTGGTGGTCGAAGTACTCGGCCCTGGCGCGGGAGCGGCAGTCGCAAAGGCAACATGGAAGCCGTAGTTTCCGGTGGCATCCGGACTTTTGGTAATACTGGCCGGAAGACTGGAGGGCTTGATGCCAGTTGTGGTTGTGGGACCAGATGGATTATTAGTCGAGGGGTTAGCTGCCGTGCCAAACAAATTAGCATCGACAGTCATGAACTGCGTTGCAGATCCCGTTATAGAAGGTGTTGTACCGGCGGGCGCTGTCGTGTTCGCGCTGAACGTGCCCGCGGTCATGGCTATTCGCACGTTTTGCGACGCCGCAGGAGGTGCGTTTTGGTGCGGATTCCATAGCGATGGAATCAACCAGGCATCAAACGGATACGTAGTTACGCCGCTCTTGGTTACACTTGTCCAATAAGGTTTAAAGACGAGTTTGTTTAAGTATGGGAGATTTTCGATACCCGCTAACTCATTGCCGCCGAAATTAATAAAAGTCGGAACATTATCAGAATCCCATTGATCGATAATGTTAGCTCCAATCTGCATGATTTGATAGTCAGAGCTGGTTGGGGCCAAGGTAGAGTAGTATCTTGGGTCAGCAGCTATAAATGTGTTTGCGGTGTTATTTGATCCCAACCCAACCGAGCTGCTTAAGATCACAGCCTTGAGCAACTCAAAAAAATTCGGCTCTCGCTTGTCGGTCGCTACTTGATCGAGCTTCTTTATCGCCGTTTGGACTGTTGACCCGGTGTATCCGACATAATCCCATCGATTATTTGCGGAATTCCACGCCAAACCAAAATCGCGCTGAACGGTCGCAGCTGTGGCGGGTACCAGAAAGCCATTATTGATCGTAGAGATAGTAGTTGCTGCGAATGTCGGGTCGGCGAGGCCATTGATTCGGCTAAGTGGGAACCGCTGCTTGATCAAAAGGTCACCCCCGAAAGCATCGGTGCCGTCAGCGCGAGTGAATGCTTTAGTCGTTGGGGAGCCGGGCACGAGCACGGTGAGAAGATCGCGGTTGATGGCAGTTGAAGTGCTAGCAGTCGGCGTGTTGGCCAGAGCCGCGTAATCGATTGTGCTGCCAGCGGGGGTCGAAGGCTTCCAGCTTGGCGCATTAAGTTCACGCGAGAATGTGGTAAGATACTGAAGGGCGTTCGAGGAAAACTGAGTTGTGGCTCGGAACGCGATCAGTTGTTGCCGGCTCAGAAACATCTGGTCCGTGCGTCCATTTGCTGCGACAGCACCGCTGTTGCTCGTGAATCCGGCGACGCGGTTTATTATTGAGTTCCAGTATGCCAACGCCGGGCCAGAACCAGACCGGAAGTTCGCAGCAAACGCAGGGGACGTATCAGGAAAGTTGTTATTTGGCTGTGTGGCTCCGTAATTACGCCAGCCGACAAGTCTATCTATCTGATAAGGCGAACTGGAATTCGAGATTGGATAAGGTAGTACGTTCAGATCGGCAAAGGCGACAGGCCCTTTACGACCGGATTGATCCGGCGTCGTGCCGCTGGGATAACCCGCAACGTTCGCATCTAATAAGCCGCCTTCATCATAAATAGCGTAGGCATAGCGCCCGACAGCGTAGAGATTGTTAGTCGGTGTCGGGTCCTTCAAAGCGGGATCCCAACTCGAAAAAGCTACCGGATAAGGACTGGTCGGGCTCGTGGGGGTCCTTGGAGTACGCGTAACAATAACCCAGTCTGGTGCGACAAATGAAGCTACGGGGTCGGTTTTGTCGTCGCCGGTGTTCAATTTCGGCACGAGATAATGTTTATTCCAGCGGGCCAGGCTAACCGAACGGCCATTTGCTGAGACATCTGTTGTTGAGTTCACCGTTGAGGCAAAGCTCGCCACAGCGGGAGCGGGTATGGCGGATGTGTCGCCATTGACGCTACGTCGAACCAGATTCGGTATGCCCGTCGGATCGGGGTTGCCGAAGGTGGCCGGAAGCATGCGCGCGTTAGTCGCAGGTACATAGGGGGGTGTGGGTGTAGGAACTGGACCGGTGATCTCCTGCCTGAGACCGCCGATGACAAGGTCCATGCCGCTTGCCGCTACCTGGTCAGCCTTCGATTGGTTGAAGCTGCTGTGTGCGACCGGCCGGTCCGACGTTGCGCGCGACAGATAAGCGACTGCCAAACCGGTCAACAATACGACAAATGCGAGGACAATAACCAGCGCGGCGCCGCGCTCACGCGAAGAAATCGTTTTGGGCGCCGGTTCCATCTTGCAACTTTTTAGATCGAAACAGAACTTTACAAACTAGGTAACGTCCTCACGTCGAAATATCGGTTATAAATGCGAATCGCTTTGGCTGCGGCTGGCGGAAAGGGCGCAGTACCCGCGCTACCAAAGGTGGTATAGCCGGTGCTAGCAGCGCTCTGAACCGCTGCGTTCCAGTTATTCTCAAGATCACCTATCTTCTGCGCGCCAATACCCTTGCCGTTCGCATTCTTGAAGTCAGCCATGTCGGAAACCAGATTGAAGAGTCGCCAGTAGGGGTCGCCCGGAGTGTTCGGGTCGTAAAGTAATGAGCGGCTTGCGGGATCTATCACGGCAATGGTAACTGCAATGGCCTCCACGTCGCTGAAAGCATTGAGGTTCGCACTGACAGTCTGGCTGAAATCCCAGGATGTCGGAGGAATTTTCGGAATATCCTTGATTGTTCCATCCTTGAGTAAGTAATAGTACTCCAAACGGAACACCCCAGGTCCAATCGTCTCATAATCTGGATCAGCACTTCTGGTGTTATTGTCATTATTGACTGCGCCATACCATTGTTGATTCCATGGCGGATTCCCGGCGGCAATTTGGCCCGGCAAAAAAACAATCGGATAGTTCGAGTTGGAGCTTGTTCCATTATCCACGCCATTCCACAGCAGCCCTTTACCCATCCGTTCAAGCATGAGGTAGGACGCGGCGGTAGTACTGCCAGCATTCACTCGATAAGCCACGAGTGAAATCGGGCTTTGTGAGCCTGTCGATGGATAGTAACCGGGCACCTGCGTGAAGAAGGCGATCTGATCGTTCCCTGGTTCTCCGGTTTTCAACTTGAGGCCGTTATAGTTTCCGTGTGCTTTAGGGTTCTTGTAGCCGGCGGGTGCTTTTACGTAGTAATCGACGTCGGTCCGTTTCAGCATCCGAGCGAAATCCACCGCCATCCGGTCAAGAACATTTCTGGCTAGGGTGTCTGTATCGATATGTTTATTAGCAGGGCGGACTACCGTAGCGGCAGTGTTGACTACCTGGGTGACACACAGGACTAGCAATACCAGGATCCCAATGGACATGATCAGCTCCAGGAGTGTAAAAGCACGACACGCCCGCCGTGCCGCGATTGTACATGATTGCTTTTTCATTATCGATTAACCGCAGCAAACATGTCGACCGACCCTACAACCTTGGTTAAATCGCTCTGCGCCGCCGGCCAGCTAACAGTTATCTTTGCTATTGATGTTGTGGCAGTTGGTGGAAAGAGATAAGTGATAGTTGCCCTGAATACGGCGGTCGCCGGGGCAGTCGCCGCGTTGAGGGAGTTATTGATATAATTTGCCTCGGCTGTGAAATATAGCGTGTCAGGTGTCGCCACCGCCACCCAATGGCCGTGCAAATTAGCCCAGTCACCCTGCGCCTTTGAAGCCTGCCCGGGAGGAAGTCGAACATCCGCACGTAAATCATCGACGATTTGCGCAAGAACGGCGTTGGCCTTGGTCTGGTTGACACTCGCCTGCTGAGTCTTTAACCCAACGGGCAATATCCCCATCACCGCAATAAGGCAAAACGCAGCGACACCGAGGGCAACGACCATTTCGACCATGGAAAATCCAGCATCAATTGCAGGTCGATGCTTCATCGTCTATATATTTTCACGTTGCCCCCTTCGCCGGTTAGCTGGATGGCGACCGGATTCACACCAGAGGGACTCGGACTGCTGGAGTCCGGCGTGGTGCCGTGACTCGGCTTAATGCCTACCTCGATTGCAGTTTTCAAGCTGTAGTTATTATTATCAATCCTCGCTTCACCAAGCGGACTGAATTGGACCGCTTTCGTGAAAGTATACTGGGTAGTTGTTCCTGGGCCAACCGGATATCGAAAAGGAGATAGTGACGGATTGTCAGGAGAACTATCCCCGATCCGCGCTGTGTTCAGCCCGGGCGCTGGTCGCGTTGCGAAAGTGTCCGGAGGGGGAGTTGCGGTTGGGTCCGGAAATGTTTGCAAATGAACATTGTCGATCTTCGTCAACTTGCCGACTTGAATGAGCTTAGTCGGATCAAGTTCGACCGCAGGACTACTCAACGTGCCGGTGTAAATTGTCGTTCCATCCTTAGAAGCAACAATCGACATCACAAGTCTTCCGATGCCGGCTGTCGCGGGGTTTGTCGACGATTGGGAGACGTCCTCCTCATAAAATCCGACCCAAGTATAGGTGTTGTTTGACATCGCGTAGGTGCGGGCTGTGTCGAGCACGCCCTTGATCGTGTACGCAGCGCTCGTGACGTCCCTTCCGCCTTTGATGTTTGTGAAAGCAGGAGCGACCAGCAACAACAAGATCGCAATTATGGCCATGACGACGAGCAACTCGATCAGTGTGAATGCAGCGCGGGAGCGCTGTTTGCTGTTTGATGTTTGATGTTTGATTGCCGATTGCCGAGAGACGGATTCTTTCAACATCAGGCATTCCGATTTCGTCATCCTGACACACATCCATGCTATTCGTGAGATTCGCTGTCCAGTTTCTCGGGCAAACGCAGCGCGTGGAAAGCGAAACCAAAGCGTTTGGGTGTTGATCATTTTGTCCTGCGGGGCGAGCAGCTTGACTCTTTGTAATCAGTATTCATGCCAAGTCTCACGAAACCCAAAGGAATCGATAGTAGCCATGCGTTTATCCTTAGGAAAGAGGCAATTATACAAGGTTTCTAAGGAAAAGTAAGTAGTTTCCCATGGCAGCGGAGCGAAAGCGTTGATTCGATCTGGCGCTGCCATGGATCATTTTTGAAGCAATGGTGCCTTTGTTTTATGCCAGCCAGCGCCGATCGCTCTTGCAACCATTGCCCTGGGCAAACTCAAAATTCGCAGCCAGCCATTGCCGAATCCGTCCATCGGCGGATTTGATGTCCGCCAACTGGACGGACTCGTCCTGTGGCGAGTTTGATGTTCAATCGTCGGTCGCCGATCGCAGCCGACCCGGCTGCACGTTACAGAAAAATATTCGTGCTATCCGTGGAAAGGGAATGCAAACTGTATGATAATTGACATCAGCCAGCACGCTGTGAATCATATTTTATTATGAGGGCTGGCGCACTGCGCCAAGCAATCGACTCGGGCAAGCCTTTTCGGCTGCGCTCTGGCGATGGCGCCCTAATCGACGTTCCAACGCGTGATCATGCGTTTTTGAATCCGAGTGGCCAGCTGGTTGTTGTTTTTACCGACGGTGACGGGGCGCGTGTGCTGGATGTGGCACTTGTCACGGCTATCGATTACGAGAAAGCGCCAGAGAATCTTGGTGGATGAGGGTATGCGCGATGTCGCCGCGAAGACCGGCCACGGACTACGGACCACTAACGAGCGGGCTGTGCGGCTGAGACAGCCGCCGCTACAACACTAACCATCGTCTCCTCGGGGAAAACACTGGGGGCAGTATAGCGCGGCTGCAAGAACGTTTAAGCGTTGACTCCTCCGCCAACCAGCCTTTGCGTAAAGCTACGGCGGGTCAAAAAGGCTTCGGCGGCCAAGAAAGCGGCTCTACAAGCAAGCTTACTGCTGAGCAACACTGCTAACCTCCGAATTCGCTTCGCTGGATTGACAACCAAAACGGAACCATTATGGTTTCGCTATGCCGACCATTACGCTGAAGAATATTCCAGATGACCTGCACCGCGAGCTGAAAAAACGTGCCGAAGAGCATCATCGCAGCCTGAACAAGGAGGTCATCGCGACGCTAAAGCAGGCTACCGCCAGGGCGACGCCTTTTAACGCGGGCGCACTGGAAGAATCCGCTGTCCGCGCACGGTCTTTATTCCGCCGCCCGGTGACGGCGCGGCAGATCGATGCCTGGAAACGGGCAGACAGGTTGTGATCCCGAAACCGTCAGGATACAAACATGATCGTCGTCGATACAAACATCATTTGTTATCGCTACATGGCATCGCGCCATTCGGAGGCGGCAAATGCCGCCTGGGCAAGAGATTCCCATTGGATCGTGCCATTTCTGTGGCGTTCGGAATTTCGAAATGTGCTGGCTGGCGCGATGCGGCGGCGTTCAATCACCGTCGAGAGTACTATTGAGATCGCAAACCTCGCGGAAGCCGCGCTGGCTGAAAACGAGTTCTCTATTTCTGCTTCCGCAGTTTTGCAACTTGTTTCCCAGTCGGGTTGTTCGGCCTATGATTGTGAATTTGTCGCGCTCGCGCGTGAACAAAAAGCTCCGTTAGTCACTGCGGATCGCCGGATCTTGCGCGACTTTCCGGAACTGACAATTTCGCTGGAAGAATTCGTCCGCCGCTAGGCAGCGTATTGGCCAGTGGATAATCAGAAAGTGCGTTGCGAACCTGAAACCGGAACAGATTCGTCGAGGATTATCGCGCGCAATAAAACGAACAATGCGTCACGTGATGAATATGTCCGGACATCGAGCCAGGGCAAATTGGAAGAACGCCGCGAAAGCGGTCGCCATTTCCCGGCGATCGGTTACCAGAATGTCAGTTATCAGTTGAATCTGCGAAATCCGTGGTTGGACGTGAGATAACGCCACGCGCGCACAGCGCACGCGCTGCGAATCAATGAATAAACGGCGAAGCGAAGAAGTCCAACGCCCCAAAACCTTCTCACAACTATGAAAAAAATACTTTTTGCAGTGGCAATGCTGGCATTGATCTCGCCAGCTATCCCACAGGCGAGGGGAGCCGACGTATCGATCGATTTCTTTTACAATAATCTCTCCGGTGGAAACTGGATAGAGGTTGCAGACTACGGCTACGGCTGGCAGCCAGACGTGGCAGTGAATGATCCAAACTGGCGTCCTTACGCAGATGGCTACTGGGCCTACACCGATTACGGGTGGACGTGGGTTTCCTACGAAGATTTCGGCTGGGCAACGTATCATTACGGTCGCTGGTCCAATCTTGCCGATTACGGCTGGATATGGTTTCCCGGAAGCGATCTGGATTGGGGTCCAGCATGGGTTTCCTGGCGAACTGGTGGCGACTATGTGGGCTGGGCGCCTTTGCCCCCGCGCGGCCCAGGGATTGTTTATGAGGGACAACCGATCGGCGGCCAGGTAGATGTCGAGTTCGATATCGGACCGCAATATTACAATTTCTGCGATGTTCGTTTTATCGGTGAGCCGGTGTTACGCGATCGCATCTTACCCGTGTCGCAGAACATTACCTATATCGACAACACGGTGAACGTGACCAACATCAGCGTTCAAAACAATGTGGTTTACAATTACGGCCCTGATTACAATGTGCTCAATGCGTACTCGACCCGGCCCATTCAGCGCTTGAGCGTCGAGCGACAGCCAGCTACGAACTTGGCCGTAGCGGTTAAGTCTGGGGCGTTGACCAGAGTCCAGGGCGACAGACTTGTGATCGCTGCGCCCCAGAAAATCACCAAGCCGGCTCCGGGCATGGCGCCTCCACGAGTGAAAACTAAGGTCGCGCAACCAAAAGTTGAACACGGCTGGGCGGGCGTAGCCAACGCCGAGCAGATAAAGCAGAAATTCAAAACTGAAAATCGCAAAAATATTCCGCCGCCAACTCGACCACCGGCACCCGGTCGGGCGGCAGCTGGCATTTCGCCGGCAGCTTCACCTGGGGCAACCGCGTCGCCTGCGGCAACTGCGCCGGTTGCACCTGGTCGGAAAGGCAGACCCGGTCGCGTGCCGCCAGGCGCAACGGTAGCACCCGGTGGCACTCCAGCTGGGGCAGTCTCGCCGGCACCCGCCGTTACGGCTTCGCCATTTGAGCGCGGCAGGGGACGCGGCAGACCCGGTGCGTTGGGCACACCTGCTGGATCGCCGCCCGGCATTTCGCCAGCGCCAGGTGCGATAGCTTCACCGTTTGAGCGCGGCAAGGGTCGGGGAAGACCTGGTGCTTTAGGCACGCCTATTGAATCGCCCGCCGGCGGTATTTCGCCAGCGCCAGGTGCGACGGCTTCACCATTCGAACGAGGTCGGGGCCGTGGCAGGCCAGGTGCACAACCCGGAGTCACGCCGCCGGGACCGCCGACCGGTGCGGCGTCGCCAACGATTGAGCGTTCTCCGGCAGGTGGCGAGCAAGAGCGCGGCAAGCCGGGTAGGGGTAGGTTTGAAGCAAGTCCGACGCCGCCCTATGGCGGGCCACCGCAAGGCGGGCCGTCCAGGCAAACTGGCGTTGGGACCGTGGTACCCGAGGCCACCCAGCCTCCAGGCAAACGCCGAGGCGAATTTGAGCGCGGTCGAGTGAGTCCACCTCCGGCCGCGAACCAGCCAGCGGAAGGCGCGGCGCAACCGTCGGGCCCGCCGACGGCAGGTCCTGGTGAGCAGCGCGGACGAGAAAGAGCGCAGGGTGCGTATGCACAACCTGGCGGCGCGCCACGCGGAGCATCTCCTGCGGAGACTGCCCATGGCCAAGGGAAACCAGAGCGCGGAAAGAAGAAAGGCGAGGAAAGCCCGCCGCCTGGTCCACCCCGGTGATGACGAAGTTAATTTAGTTCACGGCGGCCTCGGAGTGTTCCGGGGCCGCTTCGCGTACGGCCGTAGCTGTAGGGGAGAAGCTGTCAGCTTCCCAATTCCCACGGGACGACAACGTCGTCCCCTACAGCAGCTCCGCGATTTGGACCGCGTTTAGTGCGGCACCTTTTAGCAGTTGGTCGCCTGAGACCCAAAAGGCTAGCCCATTCTCAAAAGCGCAATCCACGCGCACGCGACCGACCTGACAATTGTCCTTTTCACTAACGCTTAGCGGCATCGGGTAGCGATTGCTTAGCGGTTCATCGACTAGTTCAAGCCCCGGTGCTTTGGCCAAAACTTCGCGCGCTCGTTCCAGTGAGATGGGTTTTTCAAATTCAGCGCTCACCGCAACGGAATGGGCGCGATACACCGGTACCCGTACACAGGTGACCGAGGCGCGGAATTGCGGCAGATGCATGATTTTGCGGGCTTCGCTCTGCATTTTCATTTCTTCTTTTGTATAACCGTTTTCGAGAAATGAATCGACATGCGGCAGGAGATTGAACGCGATTGGATGCGGATAGACTGTAGTCGCTTCGCTCTGCGAGGCGTGTCCGTGAGAACTTAGCTTTGCTCGCGTCGTGTCGTCCAGAGGTCGACGGCTACAAAATTGATCATCCTCCATCCAGTTTTTTATTTGCTGGCTTAATTCATCGATAGCGCGCGTCCCGCTGCCGGAAACAGCCTGATAACTCGCAGCGAAAATACGAAGGACACTGAAGGCTCGATGCAGCGGAAAAAGCGCCATCAACGTGATCGCCGTCGTACAATTTGGATTCGCGATGAGGCCGCGGTGCAGTCGCACGTCCTCGGCGTTGATCTCCGGGATTACAAGCGGCACATGCGCGTCCATACGGAAGACTGAGGAGTTGTCGATGACGATGGCGTCAGCCTGGCAGGCAATCGGCACATATTTTCGCGAGATTTCGCCGCCCGCACTGAAAAACGCGATGTCGATCTTTTCGAACGACTGCTCGTTGAGTTTTCGCACCGGGATGGATTCATCGCGAAATCCAACCGATTTGCCGGCGGAACGAGCAGAGCTAATCGGTCGCAGACTCGCCACCGGGAAGTTTCGCCGTTCCAGCACACGGAACAGTTCTTGACCGACCGCGCCAGTCGCGCCAACAACGGCGATGTGATAACCTTTCATGTGCAGCCGGAGTTTATCGCCGGCGCGAATCGATGCAAACTTCGCGAACCATCCATATCTCGATCCGTGATCAGCAGCTTACGTTGAAGGAAGACGAGACGCCCATTCGCAGTTATCCTGTTTCAACTTCACGGTTCGGAATCGGAACGGAAGAAGGCAGCATGAAAACACCGACCGGGCGCTTCCGTGTCGCAGAAAAGATCGGTGCGGATATGCCACGCGACACGGTTTTTCGAAGCCGCGTCCCACTCGGGCCCGCCGATCCGCTGCCGCTCACGGAAGATCTAGTGATGTCGCGCATCCTCTGGCTGGACGGCTTAGATGAGCACAATGCCAACACGCGTGATCGGTTCATTTATATTCACGGCACCAAACTCAAGGACAAAATCGGCAGCCCGGCCAGTCACGGTTGCGTGCGAATGCGCAATGCCGACATCATCGATTTGTTCGATCTCGTAGAGGAAGACACCCCGGTTGTCATTGAGGAATAATACGAGACGATAACTGTGCGGTGATAGTCCAGGCGCGATCTGGATGTAAAATCGCGCGGTGCGATACATCCAAAGCGGCGTAGAAAAACGTTGCTTCGATGTGATCCCTTGCCTAAACAGGCAGAGCAACTTGCGGCGAAAGGAGGCGATATAAATTGAAATTTGTAAAAGTGATGATGATTGTGGCCTTGCTGGTCACTGCTTTGGGACTGGGAGCTTGTGCGCAAAGGAAGGAAACAGTGACCACAGGCGCGGGTACCACCGGCTACGCGAAATAGAGCCGGCGCCCAAGTTACTGTCTGCGGTTCCATTTGCGCAAAAAAGGCCAGGTCATACTCGACCTGGCCTTTTTCTTTGTAGCATTGGCTTGCAACCACTATCCGCACTTTCATCGGCAGGGATGCCGATGCTACGGCACGCCTTCCCCTGCTTCCCATTTCGCCGACTTCCGATTAAGATTTGCGGATGCAATTGAACGGCCAGGTATTGACACTTGCCGAAATCGCGTCGGTCGCTCTTGGAGACGAGGCCGTTCAAATCTCGGCAGCTGCGCGCCCTCGGATTCTTGCCTCGCGTAAGGTCATCGAAAATATCATCGCGCGCGACGAACTTGTTTACGGCGTCAGCACAGGTTTCGGAAAACTTTCGGATGTTCGCATTCCTCGCGATGCTCTAGGCAAACTCCAGCTCAATCTTGTTCGCAGTCACGCCTGCGGAATTGGCAATCCGCTTTCGGAGCCTGAGGTGCGCGCGATGATGTTATTGCGTGCGAACGTGCTGGCCCTCGGATTCAGCGGAATCCGACTGGAAATTATCGAAGCACTTTGTGAACTGCTGAATCGCCGTGTCTGTCCAGTGATTCCAGAGAAAGGTTCCGTCGGCGCCAGCGGCGATCTGGCTCCACTGGCCCATCTCGCATTAGCTCTGATTGGGGAAGGCGATGCATTTTTCGAGAGGGAACGGCTCGAGAGTCGCGAAGCACTTCGGCGCGCTGGCCTGAAGCCTAGGCAACTGGAAGCAAAAGAGGGCCTCGCATTGCTCAATGGCACGCAGGCAATGCACGCGGTTGGCGGGCTCGCGCTTCTTCGCGCCAAACGGGTCGCTCACGTCGGTGATGTTTCCGGAGCAATGAGTCTCGAAGCGCTCAAGGGTACGCCCGCCGCTTTCGACCAGCGTTTGCAAAATGCCCGCCCGCATCCTGGCCAGAAAGAGGCGGCCGAACATCTCTTGTCGATCCTCGAAGGAAGTGAAATTCGTAAATCGCATCTCGAGGATGATTTGCGCGTGCAGGATGCCTATAGTCTGCGGTGCATGCCGCAAGTCCACGGCGCGGCACGCGGCGCATTGGCGCACTGCGAGGATGTGCTTCTAATCGAATCGGCGTCGGCTACCGATAATCCGCTCGTATTTTCGGAAAGCGGCGACGTGATTTCCGGCGGTAACTTCCACGGCGCGCCGCTGGCGTTGGCCCTCGATTATGCAGCAATTGCTCTTACTACTCTGATGAGCATCAGCGAACGCCGGATCGATCGCTTGAATAATCCAGACAAGAACGAAGGGCTTCCGGCATTCCTGGCACGTGAGCCTGGTCTGCAATCCGGTTTCATGATCGCCCATGTCGCCGCTGCTTCGTTGCTCAATGAAGCGCGCGTGTTGGCGCATCCGGCAAGTGTTGATAACATCACCACGTCCGGCGGAAAAGAAGATCACGTTTCCATGGGAATGACTTCTGCGCTGAAGCTCCGATCGATTGTCGAGCTTGCGGAAAATTTAGTTGCCATCGAATTGCTCGCTGCTGCCGAAGGTCTGGAACATCGCCGTCCTTTGAAAGCTGGAGTGGGCGTCGAGCGCGCATTCGCTGCGCTGCGGAAAATGGCCCCGCCGCTCACGCAGGATCGTGCGCTCTCCGGCGACATCGCGCGTGTTGCCGAAGCCATTCGCCGAGGCGATTTTGATAGCGAAAAGTTATGAGCGGGAAACGAATCATTCACGCGCCACGTGGCGTCAAACGCAGCTGTAAGGGTTGGCACCAGGAAGCGGCGATGCGCATGCTGATGAATAATCTCGATCCTGACGTCGCCGAAAATCCAGATCAACTCGTCGTCTATGGTGGAACGGGTCGCGCCGCCAGAAGCTGGGAAGCATTCGATGCGATCGTCCGATCCCTGCGCGAACTTGAAAACAACGAGACGCTTCTCGTTCAATCAGGCAAGCCAGTCGGCAAATTTCGCACGCACGAAGAGGCGCCGCGTGTTTTAATCGCCAATTCAAATCTCGTCGGCCAGTGGAACAACTACGCCGAGTTCAATCGCCTCGAGCGAATGGGGCTGACCATGTACGGACAAATGACTGCCGGCTCGTGGATTTACATCGGTAGCCAGGGAATCGTCCAGGGCACATTCGAAACTTTCGCTGCCGCCGGGCGCAAACATTTCGGCGGATCGCTCGACGGAAAGTTTGTTTTGACCGGCGGGCTCGGCGGAATGGGTGGCGCGCAGCCGCTGGCCGCGACGATGAGTGGCGCGGTTTTCCTAGGAGTCGAAGTCGATCCTGCTCGAATCGAGAAGCGATTGAAGAGCGGTTACTGCGACAAGATCGCGCATTCGCTCGATGACGCGCTCAAATTGACCGACAAAGCGCGCAGAGATCGAAAATCGCTTTCCGTCGGACTCGTCGGCAATTGCGCCGATGTTCTCCCGGAGATCGTTAAGCGCGGGATCGTGCCCGACGTTCTCACGGATCAGACCAGTGCTCACGACGCGTTGAACGGCTATGTTCCGCACGGGATGTCGCTCGAAGATGCGCTCGTTTTGCGCCGGAAAAATCCGGAAGAATATATTGAGAGAGCAATGCACTCCATGGGCGTGCACGTCGAGGCAATGCTCGCATTGCAAAAGAAAGGCGCCGTTACGTTCGATTATGGCAATAACATTCGCGCCCAGGCAAAAAAAGCCGGAGTGAAAGACGCGTTCGATATTCCCGGGTTCGTTTTCGAATATATTCGGCCGCTGTTTTGCGAAGGGCGCGGCCCGTTTCGCTGGGTTGCGTTGAGCGGTGATCCCGCTGACATCGCGCGCACCGACAAACTCGCGCTCGAATTGTTCCCGAAAAATCAAACGCTGGCGCGTTGGTTGAAGCTCGCGAAGGAGCGAATTCGATATCAAGGATTGCCTGCGCGGATTTGTTGGCTCGGCTACGGCGAACGCGCCGAGTTTGGCGTGGCGATAAACGAGCTGGTGAAACGCGGCGACATCAAAGCGCCCATTGTGATTGGCCGCGATCATCTCGACGCCGGCTCGGTTGCTTCACCGAATCGCGAAACCGAAGGCATGCTCGACGGCAGCGACGCAATCGCAGATTGGCCATTGCTCAATGCTCTCATCAACACTGCTGCCGGCGCGTCTTGGGTGTCGATCCACAATGGCGGTGGTGTCGGTATCGGTTTTTCGCAGCACGCGGGCATGGTCGTCGTGGCAGACGGCACAGACAATTCCAAGCATCGCCTCGAGCGCGTCCTCACCAGCGATCCCGGCACAGGCATCCTCCGCCACGCCGACGCCGGCTACGCCCGCGCCATCCAATTCGCTGCTGCCCACAAGATCGGCATCCCCATGCAGCCGCAAGCGCGGGATTGACGCCAACAGTAGCCGTCCTAATGCGAAAGTTAATCGAATGCGTGCCCAATTTTTCTGAAGGGCGCGATCTGGATGCAATTCGTCAGATCACTGATGCGATTGAATCGGTGGAAGGGGTTTCGTTGCTCGATGTCGATCCTGGGGCGAGCACGAACCGAACGGTGGTGACCTTTGTCGGCGACCCTGACTCTGCGGTGGAAGCAGGTTTTCGTGCAATTCAAAAAGCGGCCGAAGTGATCGACATGCGCAAACACAAAGGCGCGCATCCGCGCATGGGCGCGACTGATGTTTGTCCATTCATTCCGGTGAGCAACGTCAGTTGGAACGAAGCGATCGCTTGCGCGCAAAAACTTGGCGAGCGAGTGGGGAACGAACTGAAAATCCCCGTCTATCTTTACGAAAAAGCGGCCAGCGATAAATCGCGCGCAAATCTTTCAGTAATTCGGGCAGGCGAATACGAGGGCTTCTTCCAAAAAATTAAACAGCCTGAATGGAAACCGGATTTTGGGCCCGCGATCTTTAATGAGAAATCGGGCGCGACCGTAATTGGCGTTCGCGATTTTCTGGTCGCCTACAATGTGAACCTGAACACGAAATCGGTCCGGCGCGCGAATTCGGTCGCGTTTGATGTGCGAGAGCAGGGGAGAGTGAAGACAGTAGATGGCACACCATGGGGAAAACCGGTGCTGGATTCAAGCGGCGAACCCCTTCGCGAGCTTGGCATGCTGAAACACGTCAAGGCCATCGGGTGGTTCGTGAAGGAATACGGTATCGCGCAGGTGTCGATGAATCTGACAAACATTGAGGAAACGCCGTTGCATGCGGCATTTAATGCGTGTGTTAAAACCGCAGCCAAGCGGGGTTTGCGCGTCACAGGCTCGGAGATCGTCGGCATGGTGCCGAAGAAATGTCTGGTGGATGCCGGCCGTTATTTTCTGCGGAAACAGCGATGGTCCGAGGGCGTTTCGGAGGAAGAGTTGATCGACATGGCGATCCGCTCAATGGGCCTGGGTGAGTTCAAACCTTTCGATCCAAAAGAAAAAGTGATTGAATTCAAGATCGAATCAGCCGCCTCGAGGAAATCGCTCGTGAAAATGAATCTCCGTGAATTTTGCAATGAAACTTTGAGCGATTCGCCCGCGCCCGGTGGCGGTTCCGTGGCGGCGTTAATGGGCGCGTTGGGCGCGTCGTTAGGCGGTATGGTCGCGAATCTTTCCGCCGGCAAACGCGGGTGGGATGACAGGCTCGAATATTTCAGTGATTGGGCGGTCCAGGCACAACAACTGAAAGACGAATTGCTCTCACTTGTTGAGGATGACACCGCTGCCTTCAACAAGGTGATGGACGCATTCGCCTTGCCAAAAGAATCAGCGGAAGAAAGAGCCGCACGCTCGGCAGCAGTCGAAGAGGCCACAAAGTACGCGGCCGAGGTTCCGTTGAAAGTGATGGAGACTGCCTCCAAGTCCTACCAATTGCTTTCCGAGATGGCTGAGAAAGGAAACCCGGCTTCTATTTCAGACGTCGGCGTGGGCGCGCTCGCAACGCGCGCTTGCATCGAAGGAGCAGCGCTGAATGTACGCATCAATCTAGGTCAGTTGAAAGATGAAAAGTTCAGATCGGCGCTGCTTGAAAAAGTTCAGAAGGTCAGCTCCGATTCCAAGGCGCAGTTCAGCAAGATCACTGAAGTAGTGGAGAGCAAACTTAGGTAGGGCGCGACCGCCGCTAGAGAAGGAGCTGTTTATGAGCGCGCTGGCTGTTCTTCACGCATCGCAATTGGTCACCTTGGCCGGCCCAAAGCGGCCGCGTGTCAGGTCGGAGATGTCCGAGCTTGCGATCATTCCCGATGGCGGAATGCTCATTCACGATGGCAAGATCGACATCATCGGTTCAAGCGGAGAAATCGAGGAAAAGGTCGGAGATGCCGAGGTAGTCGATGCTCGCTGGCGAGTTGTCTTGCCGGGATTTGTCGACGCGCATACGCATCTGGTTTTTGCAGGGAATCGGCTCGACGATTTTGAGCGGCGCGCACGTGGTGAAACTTACCAGCAGATCGCGAGAGCCGGCGGCGGCATTTGGTCAACCGTGGAAAAAACTCGCGCGGCCAGCAACGCCGAGCTTCTCGCGCAAGCAAAGAAACATGCGGACTGGTTTCTGCACTGCGGCACGACTACCGTCGAAGCTAAATCTGGCTACGGATTGACGCTTGATGACGAGCTGAAGATTTTGCGCGTGATGCGCCAGCTAAATCAGGAGACGCCGCTGGAAATTGAGCCGACGTTTCTTGGCGCGCACGCTGTGCCGCGCGAGATGGCTGCTGATGATTATGTCGATCTTGTGGCCGACGAAATGCTTCCGCGAGTGGCGCAAGAAAAGCTGGCCGAGTTTTGTGATGTATTTTGCGAGCGCGGTTACTTCGAGATTGAGCAGTCGCGCAAGATTCTGAGCGCGGCCAAAAGGCTTGGATTGAAATTGCGCGGTCACGTTGATCAGCTTTCCAACTGCGGTGGCGCGAAATTGATGGCGGAGTTGGGCGCAACGACGGCGGATCACTTGGAGAAGACCGACGAGGTCGGTATTGTGGCGTTGAAATCCGCGAAGGTGCAACCGGTTCTCCTGCCGGGTTCCGTTTACGCGCTTGCGTTGACATCGTACCCGCGCGCGCGGGAGATGATTGAGAGTGGGCTTGCTGCTGTGCTCGCGACAGATTTCAACCCCGGTTCGTCGACGACCCCAAGTATGTCGATGATTTTGTCGCTCGCCTGCACGCACATGAAAATGTCGCCCGCAGAAGCCATCACAGCAGCGACAATTAATGCGGCCTACAGTCTCAATCGTGGAAACAAGATCGGTTCGCTTGAGCGAGGCAAGCTTGCCAACTTTGCAATCTTTGATTGCGAAGACTATCGGGAACTGGCCTACTGGTTCGGAATTCCGCAAACGCATTCAGTTTATGTGGGCGGCGAACGCGTGAATGCGTAGCGTACGGCCGTCATGCTCTACCAGTTTTGCGGCGCTCACATAGCGCCGCTACAGTAATTCGCATGAAGGTTCAGGTGGAAAGGCAGCCAGGCTTCGTGTCGAAGCTGCAGATTGAACTGCCGCCCGATGAAGTATCGAAGGAGTGGGAGATGATCGCGAACAGCTTCGCGCGATTCGCCAAAATTCCGGGCTATCGGCCGGGGAAGGCTCCACGGGCCGTGATCGACAAAAGATTTCGCAAAGAAATTCAGGAGGAGCTAACCAAAAAACTCGTCTCGAAAAGCTATCACCAAGCAGTCGAACAAGAGCAATTGCGTGTCGCTTCGCTGACCAACATTGAAGACATTCAGTTTGGCGAAGATAAGTCGATGCGGTTTCGCGCAACGGTGGTGACGACGCCGGAATTCGAACTGCCAGATTACATGAACATCCCAGTGCAATTGCCGGACACAAAAGTTTCCGATGCCGAAGTCGAAGCGGCTTTGGAGCGCCTGCGGGATCAGTCGGCTGACTTTGTGGATGTGCCGGGGCGAGGACTGCAAACGGGCGATTTTGCAGTGCTTGATTTCGAGGGTTCGGTGGATGGGAAGCCGATTAGCGAAATTGCGCCACAGGTCAGCAAGAATTTGCAGGGCGGCAGAAAATTCTGGCTGCATCTGGCGCCTGAGAATTTTCTGCCGAAATTTTGCGAGCAATTGGTTGGACAAAATCGCGACGAAACGCGGCTCGTGATCGTCAATTTCCCGGACGACTTCGCGGTAAAAGAATTGGCAGGGAAAAAAGCGGATTACGCCGTTACGTTACGCGAGATTAAGGAGAAGCTATTACCGCCAGTTGACGACGCGCTTGCGGCCAAAGTGGCTCCCGGGAAGACGATTGTCGATCTTCGGCACATGATCGAGCACGATATCGAGCACGCGAAGAAACATGATGTCGAGCGGGCGAAGGAATCGGAGATCGTGGAATATTTACACGAGCGGACCAAATTCGAGCTACCGCCAGCGCTACTGCAAAATGAAACGCGGCGCGCTCTGGCCGAATTAGTGCAACGCAATCGCGAGCGCGGCGTCACGGATGACATGTTAAAGGAAAAAGAAAAAGAGCTGATCGACGGCGCGGCGAACCTGGCGGTGCACCGGTTGAAAACGAATTTCATCCTGCATCGGATCGCTGAGCGCGAAAAAATTCAAGTCACGAAGGAAGATGTCGATCTTCGAATCAGGCAGGAGGCGGCGCGTTACGACATTTCGCCGGACAAAATGCGCAAGGAACTGCAACAACAGGATGCCTTAAATGATGTCGCCGAACAGATTCTGCTCGGCAAGACTCTTGATTTCCTGAAGGCGAATGTTAGCGTCGAACAGATAGAAAAGCCTACTGGCGTGGAAGAAAAATCATGAGCGTGTCCAATGAAAATTTATCGCAGTCGGTGCTGATCCCGATGGTGGTGGAGCAGACTGGCCGCGGCGAGCGCAGCTACGATATTTATTCGCGGCTGCTGAAGGACCGGATCGTTTTCATCGGAACGCCCATGGACGATCACATTGCCAATTTGGTCATCGCCCAATTGTTGTTCCTCCAGATGGAAGATTCGAAGAAGGACATCAACATTTATATCAATTCGCCGGGCGGGTCGGTGACCGCTGGACTCGCAGTTTACGATACGATGCAGTTCCTCACATGCGATGTGACGACCTACTGCCTCGGAATGGCTGCGAGCATGGCCGCAGTTTTGCTGTGCGCCGGCACAAAGGGCAAGCGGTTCGCGCTTCCGAATTCCGACATCATGATCCATCAGGTTTCCGGCGGCGCTCAAGGCGCGGCAAGCGATGTCGAGCGGCAGGTCGATTACATGTTCAAGCTGAAGAAGCGCCTCATTAAAATCATCGCCCAACACACTGGCAAATCTGAGGAACAGGTACGACTCGATTCGGATCGTGATTATTACATGTCGGCAGAAGAGGCGAAAGCGTACGGACTTGTCGATGAAGTGATCAAGTCTCGCAAGGAAGTGAAGCTGCTCGACGGCGCGACACCGCCGTCTGGGAATCGATCGGTGGAAGTGGCTGAGGCCGCTTTGCCGCGGAAGGCGGCAGGATAACAGCTTCTTATTCTGACACCAAACATATGGCCCGCGCTTCCAACCTCACCATGTGCTCGTTTTGTGGCAAGAGCCATGCCGAGGTGCGCAAGTTAATTGCCGGGCCCGGCGTTTATATCTGCGACAACTGCATCAACGTTTGCAAGAGCATCCTGGATAAGGAACTCAGCGAGGACGCCCGGCGTCAGTCCTCCAACATTCGCGTGCCGAAACCGGCAGAGATCCGGCGTTTGCTCGATCAATATGTGATCGGGCAGGACACCGCCAAAAAAACGCTATCGGTGGCGGTGCACAATCATTACAAGCGCGTGCTGCAAACTTCAGCGCCTGTCGATCCCTCCCCAGTATTTCAGCCCGATCCCCTTGCGGATATCGAGATTGAGAAAAGCAACATTTTGCTCATCGGGCCGACTGGTTCCGGAAAGACCCTACTCGCCAAAACATTGGCCAAGATCCTCGATGTCCCATTCTGCATTGCGGACGCGACCACATTGACCGAAGCAGGCTATGTTGGCGAAGACGTCGAGAACATCATTCTGCGGTTGCTACAGAATGCTGATTACGATGTAAAACGCGCGGAGATCGGCATCGTTTACATCGACGAAATCGACAAGATCGGGCGCAAAACCGATAACGTCAGCATCACGCGCGATGTCTCCGGCGAAGGCGTCCAACAGGCGCTCTTGAAGATTTTGGAAGGGAGCACGTGCAACGTTCCGCCGCAGGGAGGCCGCAAACATCCGCACCAGGAGTACATCCAGGTAAACACCGAGAAAATTCTGTTTATTTGCGGCGGCGCGTTCATCGGGCTCGATAAAATTATCCAAAAACGCATCGGCCAAAAAGTGATGGGCTTTGGCAGTCCGACCCTCGAAGTCGAAGAAGCGTTGCGAAGGGAAGCCGTGCGCCATGTGGAACCGGAAGACTTGCTCGCTTTTGGAATGATTCCTGAATTTATCGGGCGGTTGCCGGTTGTGAGCTCGCTCGATGCGCTTACCAAGGAAGAAATGGTGGCGATATTGACCGAGACGAAAAACGCGATGGTCAAGCAGTACACGAAACTCTTCTCGATGGAAGGCGTGCGGTTGACGGTCACGAAAGACGCGCTGCGCGCGCTTGCCGCGCAAGCCGTCACGAAGGGGACAGGTGCACGGGCGTTGCGTTCGATGCTTGAGCGGATCATGCTCGACATCATGTACGATGTCCCGAGCCGCGAAGACATCGCTGAAGTCACGATCAATCGCGCGGTCGTGGAAGGCAAAAAGCTCCCGCTAATTCGCAAAAAACAGGACAAAGACGCGGCGTGATTTGGCGGAAAACGCCGAATGCCCCAACATCGAACGCCCAAGATCAAATTACAGTCGGCTTGCATTTGCGCCGTTTGTCGGGATGGGAAATCTGACTTCGGCGTTGGACGTTGTGCACTCAGCGTTCGACGTTTGCTTGTTGATCTTCCATGCAGGTCGCTCTCATCAATACTGGCACGGAGTTATTGCTCGGGGACGTGCACGATGCGCACCTTGCGTTCATCGCCCGCGAGATCTTCCCATTGGGTTTGCGCATTGATGAGCGGCGCACGGTTCCCGACGGCCAGGCGATTCGCCACGCTCTGGGCGAATTATTTTCGAGCTGTGAAATCCTATTTGTGACTGGCGGGCTCGGGCCCACAAGCGACGACATCACACGTGACATCGTTGCGGATTTGCTCGGGCTGGAATTGCGCCAGGACCCGCAACTCTTGGCATCGCTGCGGCAAAGACTGGAGGCACGCGGAATTAAATGGACTTCGAGCATTGCCAGGCAGGCTGATGTTCCCGTCGGCGCGCAGATTCTCCCAAACGAAAATGGGAGTGCGTCCGGATTGTATTTGAAACCAAATGTCAATCCGCGGCTTGCCTCGCCACATCTCTTTGTCTTGCCGGGGCCCCCTCGCGAACTTCAGCCAATGTTTCGCGCGTCGGTGATTCCGATCTTGCGATCGATCGCGCAAACGCCGGCGGGGATCGAGCGGCGGCTCTACAGGATCGCGGGCATGGGTGAATCTACGGTCGAGGAAACGATCGGTGAAAAAGTTCTCGCCATTCCAGGGATCGAGCTCGGTTATTGTGCGCGTCCCGGAGAAGTCGATGTTCGAATCATCGGGGAATCTGAACCGGTTGCGCGCGCAGACGGGATTATTAAAGCGGCCCTAGGATTGTCGATCTTTTCCGTGAGCGACGAACCTCTTGAGGAAGTAATCGTAAAGCTCCTGGCTAACAGAAATGTGACACTTGCGATCGTCGAGTCGTGTACGGGTGGGCTGCTCGCGCATCGTATCACAAATGTGCCGGGCGCCTCCAACGTTTTCGTTGCTGGCTATGTTTGTTATGCCAATCAGGCCAAGATCGATATGTTGAATGTCGATCCAGAGTTAATCGTGAAGCATGGCGCTGTCAGCGAACCGGTCGCGTGCATGATGGCTGACCGCGCAAAGAGACATGCAAGATCGACATATGCCCTTGCCACGACTGGGATCGCCGGACCCACCGGCGGTTCGGCGGATAAGCCAGTAGGAACGGTTTACATTGCGCTCGCGACCGCAAATGAAACTACGGGGAAGAGGTTATTTTTTCCCAGCGATCGCGAAACATTTAAGCAACTTGCTGCACAAGCTGCGTTTGATTTGTTGCGGCGAAAACTGATCGGAGGTTAGTAATCGCCTACGTCGACTGGCGTGCCGACTTTTACATTGTCGTAAAATAATTTCGCGCCATCGGCCGATTCGCGGATACAGCCATGCGAAGCGGGGTAGCCGGGCAAAATTCCGACGTGCATGCCCACGCCCTCTTCGGTCAAACGTAAGAACCATTTCATCGGCGCGCCGGCGAAGTGCGTGCCGCTCGGAGCCGAATCGATGTGGGCACTGACCCCGGCGCGCACTACACGGCCCGAAGTATCCACAAAGTCGCCATACAGATTGGAATGGTGGTTCGGGTCTTTCTCAAGCACGCGCACGTGGCCCGTGGGCGACTCGTGTCCGCGTCTGCCAGACGAGATTGGACCATCAGCCACGATTTGATCGTCCATCATGAGGTAAGCCCGCTGCTTTGGAATTGAAACGACGATATGCGTGTTATCCGGCGTCGCCTGTTTGAGTAAAGATTGGTTCACCTTCAATGGGTCCTGTTTGCGAATGAACTCCGACGCTTTGCGGATTGGTTGCGGCGTCGGCCTCGGTCCAAAGAGCCGTATCTGGCCGCTGATCGAACAGCTAAGAACAGCCAGCAAAAGCGTGAAAAGCAATACGGGAAATTTTTGCCGCATAAAGTCAGTCGCGATTGTAGCTGCGGACCCGGTTAAGCCAACCTGGTAACCATCGTGCTTCGCCGCGTTCGGGGGGGGAGTTCGCGACTCTGCGCTTTAGCACTACGACAGCTGCGCGCGAAAATTCTTTCACCGCGTCATCTTCATCGGCGGGCATTTGCTCGAGGACTTGAAGCAAGCCCCATCCCTGCCCTTGATAACGCTCAGTGTGCAAGACGCCTTCACCCTTGAAGTTCACGTAATCGACCAGAGCGTAACAGCCCTGTGGCGTTCTCGTCATGCGCTCGAATTGCTGCTCGACGTTCGCGCGATCTGCAGGCTCAGCTTCGGCGAGCATTTTTGAAAGTGCATTTTGCAAGCGTGCGATCAAAAATTCCGCCTGAACGTCAACCGTACCGGCGAGAAACTGCCGCAGCTGTTTCATCTCCGGTGAATATTGGGCCCGAAGAAATTCCTGGCGCGAATTCCACGGGCAGGCCCGTTCGCCCGCGCCCAGAAGTAACGTTGGCAATTTAACGCCACGAACTGTCATAAAGCTCACCAGTTTAGGAAAACTCTCCTCGAATGGACCGCGCTGTCCTTTCGGATACCAGATGAAGTGGCCAATGCCGAGCGACGCGAAATTTTCGCCTTCATTCCACGCGGTCAACCCTGTGATAGTTCCATTGCATTCGTTTTGCCAGATTCTTTTTCCGATTTTGATTGCTTCGTTGCGTGAGAGAGTAACGCCCGGAAGCGTTGGCGTCCCAGCCGCAAAGGAAGCAAGGACGATAAGCGAACCGATGCAGCGAATTCGATAGTTTCGTTGTTTTCTTGACGACGAATGTTTATCCATTAGCCTGCAGATCTCCGCGCTTAGGTTTAAAGCCTTATCGCAATTAAAAACCTACTTCTATGAAATATTTTGTTGCCACTTTTGCGGCGCTCGCGCTGGCCTTGCCGGTTGTCGCGCAAGAAAAAACAGAGCTTAAAGATCAAAAAGACAAGTCCAGCTACGCTATCGGCCTTAACATTGGCATGAATTTCAGCCGACAAAAGGTCGCGCTCAATGCCGACGCATTTGCCGCGGGGCTGAAGGATGGACTTGCAGGCAAGCGGCAGATGACGGAGGCAGAAGTACGAGATACAATGGCGACGTTTCAAAAAGATCTGGAAGCTAAACAAAAAGCGGCGGCAGAAAACAACGCAAAAGACGGCGAAAAATTCCTAGCCGAAAACAAGAAGAAAGAAGGGGTAAAAACTACACCCAGCGGTCTGCAATACAAAGTCATCAAGGAAGGGACTGGCCCACAGCCGAAAGCGACCGATATCGTAACGGCCAATTATCGCGGCACGCTGATTGACGGCACCGAGTTCGACAGTTCATACAAACGTGGTGAGCCCGCAACGTTTCCGTTAAATGGGGTGATCAAAGGATGGACGGAAGGGGTTCAACTGATGAAAGTCGGGTCAAAATATCAGTTGTTCATCCCATCGAACCTCGCCTATGGCGATCGCGCTGTCGGTCCTGATATCACTCCCAATTCGACTTTGATTTTTGAAGTGGAACTGTTAGGCGCCAAACCGCCGGAAGCAGCTACCAGCCCTGCGGCACAAGCGCCCCCGGCATCGCCATCGCCGAGGAAGTAACCGTCGCGTAACGTTTTCGGCCGAGCGCTTGGACCACCCGCTCAACGGGCCGCGGCTGTTTCCCATCGGATCAGCGGCGCGTCACCCCAAAGATCTTCAAGGCTGTAGAACGCGCGTTTGTCCCGATGAAAAACGTGGAGGACGACCTGCAAATAATCTAATACGATCCATTGGCTGGCTGGAAAGCCGTCAATCGCCACCGGACGAGCCGCATGGTCCTCTCGGAGCCGCGTTTCAACTTCGTTCGCAATCGCTTTCAACTGCGGCTCAGACGTGGCCGAGCAAATCACGAAGAAATCTGTAAACGTGGAGATTGTGCGCAAATCCAAAATGACGATGTCCTCCGCCTTTTTGTTCGACGCGAGTTCTGCGCAGGTTTTTGCTAAGGTTTCTGGCGTTATTTCACTTGCTCCCGGTAGAGTTTTTCGCGCCGAATGATTTCCTCGACTGCCTGCGGTACGAAATAGCGAATCGATTGCCCGGAGGCAACTCTCTTTCTGATTTCCGTGGCAGAAATGTCGATCCTGCGATGCAGCGTGGGATAATCGTGTTTGGTTCCCGCGCCAGTGCGATCCAAAACTACAAAGCGAACCGCTTGTTCCAATTCCTCGAAGCGATGCCACTTTCTTAGTGTTGGAATATTGTCTTCGCCGATTAGGTAATACAATTCGGCGTCCGCTTCTTGGCGTTGAATATCTTCGACTGTGTCAATCGTGTAAGAAGGAGGCGGCCGGCGCAGTTCAAAATCGTTTACTATAAATCCGGCTTCACCTTCGATGGCAGCTCGCAACATCGACAATCGCGCCTCCGCGGCTGCAGCTGGCGAGCCTTTGAAGGGCGAAACCGCTGCCGGAACGAAGATAATCTTGTCCAATCGGAACGTCTCGCCGGCTTCGCGTGCGAGAATTAAATGCCCATGATGGGTGGGGTCGAACGTGCCGCCGTAAATGCCGATTTTCATACTGGCGCAAGGCCGAAACTTGCGCTTGCGCTGTTGTCGGCGCGCAAGTTAGAAACTTGCGCCACAAATTTATTTTCGTCGCGCAACATCGACACCTAAGTTCCGGCAACGTATGAAGACTAATTCCTTGGGTCAACTGATCCTGACCGGTGTCCCAGGCAAAGAACTCGATGAAGAGACTGCGAAATTGTTTCGGCGCGTCCAGCCCGGCGGATTTATTTTGTTCGGGCGCAACATCGAAAGTCCCGGTCAACTGCACAGGTTGATCGATGACCTGCGGAGCTTGAGCGAAGTTGAGCCGATTATCGCCGTCGACCAGGAAGGTGGCCGCGTCTCGCGATTGCGCGTGATTGGCAATGAACCGCCGAACGCGAAGCAATTGCGCGATAAAGACGATGTCAATCTTGTACGGCGCCACGGGGACATCACAGGACGGTTGCTCCGGCTTTTCGGCTTCAACCTCGACCTCTGCCCGGTGCTCGACATTTCGTTCGACGATGGCGCCGATAATTCGTTACGCGGTCGGTGTTATGGGAAGACGGTTGAACAAGTGGTACGCAACGCAGCTGCATTCAATGAAGCGATGAGAGGGCAGGGGATCGCAAGTTGCGGCAAACATTTTCCCGGTTATTCGGCCGCCGGGTTCGATGCGCATTACCAACTGCCCAGAATTGATCGCACGCGCGAACAGCTCGATCGGCATGAGTTGGCCGTGTTTCGCGAATTTGTCCACGAGGTGGACAGTATGATGATCTGTCACGGCTGGTATCCGTGTTTCGAGCCGAAGAAAACACCGGCCACATTGTCGCCGCGGATCATCACGGATCTGTTGCGCAACGAATTGGATTTCGATGGTCTCGTCATGACTGACGATCTGGATATGGGTGCGATTCTCACCGGATACCGCCTGGAAGACGCAATTCGTCTAACCATTGCGGCTGGAAATGATCTCGTCATGATTTGCCATCGCGTCCCTGAGATCGAGAATGTGCGGCGGATTCTAGGGACATTGCCTCGCGATCAAATCGATCGCGCCTTGGCTCAAGTGGCGCGCTTCAAGGAAAGGCTGACACCACCTGACGAATTCTCCGAAACTGCTTTTCGCAAGATCGACAATGAAATCTGGGACCTGCGCGTCGCCGTTCTCGGCGAAGAACGCGCAGCTAACCGCAACGTTGAAGACGGCAAACGCTCGCCCGTTGAGCATTATTAATCATCTTCGATGTTTCGGAGTCAGTCTGCGGCGAAGGTATTGAAAATTGTCGGAGCGGGCTTTCTCGCGGCAATTCTTTGTTCATGCAGCGGTGCTTCGTCATCTAAACACAAGATCGCGCAAATTCTTCTGCAGTACCACAGGGATGGCAGGTTCTCCGGATCTGCGCTGCTCGGATACGGTAACACAATTGTTTATGAAGGAGCATTTGGTTTGGCCGACGAGACATGGAAAATCGCCAATACTCCGACGACCCGGTTTCAAATCGGTTCGCTCACAAAGCAGTTCACCGCCGCTTTGATCTTGGAGCTTGCGCAGCAAAGTCGCATCGATCTTGACGCTACTCTTTCGGCATACCTTCCCAATTATCGAAGGGATGTGGCTGACACTGTCACAATCCGCCAGTTGCTTGGACATTCGGCCGGCGTTCCGGATTTCGTCCGACGACCTGACATCATGCAGATTGTGCAGCAACCGGCCACACCTAAAGAGGTTGTTAGCAAGTACTGCAGCGACTCGCTTGAATTCGCTCCCGGCACGCAGTTCAAGTACAGCAACTGCGGCTACTTGATTTTAGGTGCGCTCTACGAGCAGGTAACCGGCGAGATCTACGCAGATGGACTTGGGCGGTTGACCGCTCGCGCGGGCCTAACGGATACAGGCATCGGCGGTCCGCGCGCGATTGTGCCTCGGTTGGCAACAGCGTACGTCGTCGAAAACGGTCAGCCAATAAAGGCGCCATACATCGACTGGTCGATCGCATTTTCTTCTGGTGGCGTGTACTCCACCGTGCGAGATCTCTGGCGATGGCGCAAAGAGCTGGTTGCTGGGCGAGTCTTCGGCGTCGGAGCGGCGAAAGAGTTGTTTGCGATTCGACCGTTTGGCTACTCGTTTGGTTGGCACGTTGGCCGAACTAGTCAGAAGCAACTTCGGACTTTTCTGACGAGCGACTACGACGCACAACCGACAACTAATACCGGCAACTTGTTGCTTGCGTCACACTCAGGCGACCTCCCCGGCTTTCATAGCTGTATGACCATGTTTCTCGACAACACTTGGACCGTTATCCTGCTCGACAATCACGACAGTAAGTCGCTTCCCAACCTCGCTGCAGAAATCATCAATGCGGTCTTAACGCCAACACCGGAAGCGCGTAGCACGATTGGTCCCTGAGTCGCGCTTGGAGCGGAAATAGTCGCACTGCGATGTGCCGGAGAAAAGGCAGCTCAAAGACGGGAAAACGCTCGCCAGTGGCGATGTTCCGATCTAGATAGCCCACGCCCGCGCGTTAGCCGTGCGCAGTGTAGATCGGCACTTGACGTGCGCCGACGCTGCGCTCCGTGTGCCAGATTGAACTACACTGTCTTGACCGCTCCGGCGACTCCAGACTATTCTCCGCTCTCGTCGGTCGTCCAGAATAGCCGGCCGCGTACCCTTACAATGCAAACCAGCGGTACCGAGAGTGGCATCGTGAACGCCAACCAACAAATGCGCGAGAGTACGCGCGCCGAACTTACCGTCCGCGGCTTGATCATAGGGGTCGCCATCACGCTTGTGTTCACTGCCGCCAACGTGTACTTCGGTCTCAAGGCCGGTCTCACCTTTTCGACGTCGATTCCCGCGGCGGTCATTTCCATGGCAATCCTGCGGGGTTTTCGCGATGCGACCGTTCAGGAAAACAACATCGTGCAGACCGTTGCGTCCGCGGCAGGCACGCTGTCGTCGATTATTTTCGTGTTGCCCGGATTGATCATGATTGGCTGGTGGACTGGCTTTCCATTCTGGATCTCTTTCGCGATCTGCGCGTTGGGCGGCATTCTGGGCGTGATGTACTCAATCCCGCTTCGCCGGGCTCTGGTGACTACTTCGGACCTGCCATACCCCGAAGGTGTCGCGTGCGCCGAGGTGCTGAAGGTCGGCAGTAGCGGAGATGCCGCGCATGCGTCAGATATTGAGCATGGTCGCGCAGGTCTGCTCGCAGTGTTGTGGGGATCGATCGTGTCGGCGGTGTTTGCGGTGATCGTAGCCACGCAATTATTCGCCTCAGATGTGGCGCAGACCTTTCGAATCGGCAGGCGGGGTGCAGTAAGCGGCTATGATTTCTCGCTTTCCTTCGCGCTGCTCGCTATCGGGCACCTGGTTGGCCTCTCAGTTGGAATTGCCATGCTTATAGGCACACTGATTGGATGGGGCTGGGGCGTGCCGCACTACTCATCACTCGCGCAGGACGTCAGCACGGCTGCGGCTGCACTCGCGCAAAACACTTGGAGCCATAAAGTGCGTTTTGTCGGAGCGGGCGCGATCGGTGTGTCGGCGATTTGGACGCTTCTGAAGCTCGTTAAGCCAGTTGCCAGGGGCCTCTCTGGCGCAATGGCCGCCTCTCGCGCACGCAAAGCGGGCAAGGCAGACACGCTGCCAATTACCGAGCGCGACATTCCGATCGGCATTGTCGGACTCGTCACGTTGGTCTGCATGCTACCGATCGGCTGGCTGCTCGGGTATTTCGGCAACACCAGCGGTCTTGGCGCACATGTCGTAACGCTCACCATCGGCGGCGTGACCTACGTGGTGTTGATGAGTTTCTTCGTCTCGGCCGTCTGCGGTTACATGGCAGGCTTGATCGGCTCGTCCAACAGCCCGTTGTCTGGCATTGGCATTTTGGTGGTGATCGGCGCTGCGTTACTTCTCGTGTTCGGCGTAAAACCGTATGTATCACCGGAGGCGGGCAAGTCTCTGATGGCCTTCGCGCTTTTTACCACCGCGGTGATCTTCAACGTTGCGGCGATTGCGAACAATAACCTGCAGGATCTCAAGACCGGCCAGTTAGTCGATGCCACGCCATGGAAGCAGCAGGTGGCGCTGGTGATCGGCGTAGTTGCGGGCGCGTTCGTGATTCCGCCGGTGCTGGATCTGGTGAATCATGCCTACGGTTTCGTCGGTGCACCGGGTGCCGAGCTGCGCCCTTCGCCACTCCCCGCACCTCAGGCGGGCCTGATCTCGTCGCTGGCGCAAGGCGTCATCGCCGCCGATATCGATTGGAGTCTGATTCGGACAGGCGGATTTATCGGCGGCTGCATTATCCTGCTGGATGAGATTCTCGCGCGCACGACGCGACACATGCGCGTTCCCCCGTTGGCCGTGGGTCTGGGGATCTATCTTCCCACGCAGAGCACTCTCATGATCGTGGTCGGAGCCATCGCCGGCTGGTTCTTCGACAAGCGAGCCGACCGCAGTGCCAGGCCTGAGGCGACGAAGCAGCTTGGCGTGCTACTCGCGTCAGGCCTGATCGTCGGCGAGAGCGTGATCGGCGTGGTGCTCTCTGCGATCGTCGTGTTCTCTGGCGTATCTGCACCGCTGGCGCTGGTCGGGCCGGGCTTTGGAACGGCCGCAAAGATTATCGGTGGCATCGCCTTCGGCGCCACCGCGGCGGTGCTGTATCGTTGGATCTGGCGGCTTGGCAAAGGCAAGCCGTGAAGCGCGGTAAAGCGCAAAGTATCATGAGTGGAACCAGTGGCGTCACAGCAATTGACGCGCCTCCGGCGAATTAATACGTTGAGCGCGCGTGCATCCGGAATTGGAACAACTGCTCGTCCTCCAAGATCGACAACAAAAGATCAAACAGATTCAAACTGAGATTAAGACGCTGCCGTTGCAACGCAATGACCTCGAATCGCAACTGGCCGCGAGCGCTGCGGGAGTTGAGGCGCTAAAGCAAAAGAGACGACAGGTCGAAATGGATCGCAAGAAATTGGAGCTTGATGTAGGCACGCGCGCCGAGACCATCTCACGTCTTAAGACCCAGCAGTATCAAACCCGTAAAAATGACGAGTTTCAGGCGATCGGTCACGAGATTGAGCGGTACGAAAATGAAATCCGCAGGCTTGAGGATGAAGAGCTGGAAGTGATGCTCGAGGCCGACAAGCTCAAAGCCGAAATCGAAGCAGCCGAGATAACAGCCAAGGCAACGAAAGAATCAATTTCGCGCCAGTTGAACGATCTGGAAACGAAATCAGAAACTCTGGAAAGCCGGCAAGAGGAACTGGCGAAGGAGCGAGAGGCGCTCGCCAGCAAAATCGATGGTGATTTACTTAATCGGTTCGAACGTCTTTTCGACAGCAAAGGCGATGCAGCCGTCGTCGCCATTGAACACGGGGTTTGCACGGGCTGCCACATGAAAGTGACGACTGCTACTGCGTCACGCGTCAAGGCCGGAAAAGAGATCGTAAGCTGCGAAAATTGCGGTCGGATCTTATACGATGCGGTTTAATGAGGGAGGGACCTCAGTGTCGCGACAATTGCGGCGCTGATACCGCTCCCACATTCCTGGCCTACACATTAAACCGGAAGAAGATCACATCGCCGTCGCGGACTTCGTAATCTTTTCCCTCCAGCCGCAGTTTTCCGGCCTCACGCGCCTTGGCAAATGAACCCGCTGCGAACAGATCGTCGTAGTGGATGGTTTCCGCCGCAATGAAACCGCGCTCGAAGTCCGAATGAATTGCACCTGCTGCGGTGAGCGCTTTTTCGCCCGCATGAATTGTCCACGCTCGCGTCTCCTTTTCCCCGGTGGTAAAGAAGGTACGCAAGCCGAGGAGGTGATAGACCGCGTGAATGAGCGCGTGCACACCGCTGTCCTCTACGCCGAGGTCCCGCAGATACTCCAGCGCCTCCTGTTCGCTGAGATCGACAAGTTCGCTCTCGATCTGCGCGCTAATCACGACGGCTTCAGTGGCGAAATGATGTCGCGCATAATTTTGAACAAGATCGGCATCTCGTGAAGCTAGATTTGACGAATCGGCCTTCGAAATCGCCGCCAGTTCGGACTCGGCGACATTGCAAGCAAAAATCGTTGGCTTTGAAGTGAGCAGGAAGAGGCCCCGCGCGATTGCCTTTTCTTCCGGAGTCAATTCCGCGATGATCGCTGGCTTTCCCGCGTCGAGATGCGCCAGTAATTTTTCGATGATTGCATTTTCGATCTTTGCCGCTTTGTCGCCAGCGTGCAGTTGTTTCTGTAACCGGTCACGTCGTTTCTGCAAAGATGCCAAGTCTGCGATCGCAAGCTCGGTATTAACGACTTCGATATCGCGAATCGGGTCGATCGTCGCGCTCACGTGATGGACGTCGCTGTTCTCGAAACAACGCACCACCTGCACGATCGCGTCCACTTCGCGAATGTGATGAAGAAACTGATTGCCCAAGCCCTCGCCCGCGCTCGCGCCTTTGACCAGACCGGCGATATCGACGAACTCAATCGTCGTCGGCACGATTTTCTTAGAACGCGAGATCGCCGCGATTTTTTCTAGGCGCGGATCAGGCACGGTGACCACGCCTACGTTGGGATCAATGGTGCAAAACGGATAATTCTCGGCAGGCGCTTTATGCGTGCGGGTGACGGCATTAAAAAGGGTCGATTTGCCTACGTTCGGCAGCCCGACAATTCCAGCGCTGAGCATCTTTCTTCTGTAGCGGCGCTCTGTGACTATCGCAAAATCTCCTCCAAAAATATTTCGCCGAACCGATGGCCATATTGCCGCAATTGGTAAATAGTTTCTTCTCGATCGGGCTGTAGTTCAGCTTGGTAGAACGCTTGAATGGGGTTCAAGAGGTCGTGGGTTCAAATCCCGCCAGCCCGAGGGTTCTTGTTAACAGAACGGGTCACGAGATTTCTTGACCGAATGATTAAAGCGCTGACAACCGGAATCGCGATTGCCGCTCTAATCTGTTACACTGCCGTTTCGCTTTTCGCCGAGGATCGCGCGCAAGCCCATGCGTTAAAGCTAAACCGCACTGCGTTTCAGCACGCGCAAGAACTCATCAGTGCGGGGCGCTTCATCCCGGACGGCAAAGGAGCGTGGAGCGAACATCGACCTTCAGCAGATGAAGAAAATACATTCATTCGCCTGAATGGATTTCCTGAATATGCAAAATGGCATCTTGGGATCGACGAGCGATACCCTGAGAACACAAAGCGGAGATATAAATTCCCGTACGGCGATTTCAAGGATGTTCATCGCTGCGGTCTGCTCGCCGCGCGAAGCAGAGCTACTCAATACAGATATTACGACATTGAAGATGCAGCAGGCCGGCTAATCGAAATAAGTAGCTGGAAAAGAGAACAAGCCGCTGCACCACTTCCAAATCCATAAGCTGTAGCGGCAGTCTGTGATCACCGATAATATGGCGTAAGTTTGTGACTTGCGTCCCGCAACTCGCAAAGTTGCGCCACATGGATTCGGCGCTCATCGAGCGCCGCTGCAGTCTAGCCATTCCATGCGCTCAAAAAAGCATCGATTAATTCGGGTAGCTCGCCGCTGTAACCGCCTTCGAGAATCGCGGCCGTCGGGATGTCGATCCTGCGCAACCATTCTCCGAACTTGGCGAAATCTTCCTTTTCGAGCGTCATCTGTACCAACGGGTCGCCGGAGTAAGCATCGAACCCCGCGGAAACGAGAAGCAGACCAGGATTAAACTTCAGAAGTTTTTGTAGAGCGCGTTCGGCAACGTCGACATGTTGAGCGCGAGGCGTATACGGCGCTACGGGATAATTTGCTATGTTCGCAAAAGATTTTGCGCCGGTTCCCGGATATGCTGGGAATTGATGGATCGACGCAAACGCGATTTGCGGGTTCTGCGCGACAATAGCTTCCGTGCCGTTGCCATGATGCGCGTCAAAATCCCAGATTGCGACACGTTCGGCGCGATTTGCTAACGCATCGAGCGCCGTGATGGCAATATTGCTGAAGTAACAAAATCCCATTGCGCGATCCCGCGTAGCGTGATGCCCCGGTGGCCGCATCAGACTGAAGGCGCGTTCGCCGCGCAGGGTCGCGCGCGCTGCCTCGATCGCCGCGCCGGCAGAGTGTCGTCCGTACGTGTCGATCTTCGGATAAAGTGGCGTATCAAGATCGAAATCTTCGCGCGCACTGGCGACGTGTTCGATATGTTGGCGCGAATGCGCCCGCAACAATTCACCATCAGTCGCCGCACGCGGTTCATGCCATTCCCAATCAGGATGCCGATCTTTTAGCAAAGGAGCGGTGCGGGCGATGCGCTCCGGCCGTTCCGGGTGTTCAGGAGCTGCATATTCAAGACAACGCTGATCATGAAAGATGATCATCGACGTTTGTAGTCGAAGTGCATCCAGAAAATCGCGGCTACGGCGCAAATCAAAAGCCGTGTTACCGGCTGGTGCTTGTCGCGGAAGCGGAAATTATGCGTTGGGAGGATTGGCGCGTCCGATCGTCTGGTAATCGCAAAACTAGAATACCAGCCCCTAACGTAACGCGCGGCGCCTCTAGTTATCTCACCACATAATGGCCGTGAATCCAGACCCTTCGGCCGTAGCGCCATGCCCAGTGTCCGGGTCGCCAGACATAGTAGCTGCGTCCGACGTAATAGCCGGGGCCCCGAGTATAATAGGGCCGATCGCCAATCTCGACCGTGACTGAGCCTGGGTATCCTCCATAATACGGTCCGGCTCCGTAATACGGTCCAGGACCGCCGTAGTAGCCTGGGGAGGCACTATAATAGCCTTCACAGCCTACCACACCGAGTGCGACAGAAACTAAAACGAGCCGCAGAATAAACGATTTCATTTTCATATAGTTATATTCGGATTCGATAGAGGATTTACGCGTCCGGGTGTCGTCAGCGCGGAGATTTCGGCCGTCGGGCGCGACACTTATGCTGGTCGCTCTGCCATCATGAAACCAGCGGCCGCTCAGGCCTGACGCAAAACCAAAGGCCGGTTGATAGCCAGCAGCCGCAACAGCTTGAAATGCATCGCCCGATGAAGCCAGCGTAACCGGATTCGCCTCCTGTGGAGACGTTGCATTCACCAGTACATCCGACCACGTTTAAGAAGACCGAAAGCAGAAAGCAGAACGGCAGCGTCCATTTCGCTCCGGCGGCGGTTCCATTCTTCGTCAGACAATCAACAAGATTCGTTTTCGTAGGATCATTTACGGAAGCCGCCATGCGCGTGTGCTTTCTACACAACGCCCTGGTCAAGCATCGCGTCCGCGACTTTCACGAACCCGGCGATGTTCGCCCCGACGACGAGATTACCGGGGTGTCCGTACTCGGCCGCGGTTTCCCATGCGTTTTTGAAGATGGTGGACATGATGTGACGCAAACGCGAATCAACTTCTTCACGCGGCCATGGCAACCGCATGGAGTTTTGGCTCATCTCGAGACCGGACGTAGCTACGCCGCCGGCATTCGCTGCTTTGCCAGGACCGAAAAGAATTTTTTTCTCGAGGAAAAGATCGAGAGCCGCCGGGACGCTCGGCATGTTGGCCGCTTCGGAGACCAGATAGCAACCATTCTCGAGCAACTTCCTTGCGTCTTCACCGGTGATCTCGTTCTGCGTCGCGCAGGGGAACGCGCAATCGCATTTGACCCTCCACGGCCCTTGGCCGGCCACGTATTTGGCGCGGAATTTTTTCGCGTAATCACCGATGCGTCCGCGGCGTACGTTCTTGATGCCTTTAATAAAGGCCAGTTTTTCTTCCGTAATGCCGTTCTTGTCGTAAATAAAACCGCTCGAGTCGGACATCGTGATAGGTTTCGCGCCGCAGTCGATTAATTTCTCCACTGTAAATTGGGCGGCGTTACCGGACCCTGAGACTGTGCAAACTTTGCCCTCAATCGTTTCGTTGCGCGTTTTGAGCATTTCCTGCGCGAAATAAACTGCGCCGTAGCCGGTCGCCTCCGGGCGCATGAGTGACCCCCCCCAGTTGAGCCTTTTGCCGGTTAGCACTCCTGTAAATTCGTTCGCCAACCGTTTGTACTGGCCGAAGAGATAGCCGATCTCGCGCCCGCCTACGCCGATATCGCCCGCAGGCACATCAGTATGCGGTCCGACGTGCCGGAATAGTTCGGTCATAAACGATTGGCAAAACCGCATCACTTCGGTGTCGGATTTCCCTTTTGGGTCAAAGTCCGCGCCGCCTTTGCCGCCGCCCATCGGCAGGCCCGTCAGCGAATTTTTAAAAACTTGTTCGAACGCGAGAAACTTAATGATGCTGGCGCAGACCGTCGGATGAAAACGCAGCCCGCCTTTGTAAGGGCCAAGGGCGCTATTCATCTGAACGCGAAAACCCCGGTTCACCTGGATCTGGCCTTTATCGTCAATCCACGGGACCCGAAATTGAATCATCCGCTCCGGTTCGACCAGACGCTCCAGAATCTTGCCATCCCGATACTTCTTGTTGCGCCCGATGACCGGCCGAATCGATTCCAGCACTTCGGTCACCGCCTGAAGAAACTCCGGCTCGTTGGGATTACGTTTCTTGACGATTCCGAGAACTTCCTCAACGAGAGCCATAACAATTGGGATTATTGCCTGAAAAGATAGTGCGCGCTGCAGGGTCGAACCCTGCCACTTCTTGCGTGTGAATCATCTTTAGTGGTTGGAAGGTTATGCGTGAAAATGTGCTATCACGTTGGTCTTATTCGCATTGCGACGATAGCCATTTTTTCTGAGTTTGCACAAATCACGCACGTAAATGAAAAAATTTGTCGAGAACTGTCGAGGAAAATTAATGGGCAGCAGGTTTGAGCAGGCGGGCGAGTTCAAAGAGTGCTGGAGGCTGTTTGTTAAGGGTCGCCGGGCGCGCGCCAGCCAAAATCGATGCGACTATTTAGCGGTTGCGATTACTAGCTGGTTGCGAAACATAACACCCGAGAGCAACGAGGGGTCGTAACTGCGGCGCCGAGATCATACCTGGAAATATCCGGCGCCGCTTACATGTCGCAGTGATGCTCAAAATCGGACGGCGCAGCAGAGAACCCTCTCGCAAAGCCCGGTTCGAAAATTTGCGCTGTTGCATACGCTCAATCTGCACACCCCATTCGAAATAGGGACGGGAAGAGATGTGCCTCGGCTGGACTTCTGAGGCCCAGGGCTCTGGCGTCTGCTAGGTGATCTCTTCCATATCTTTTCGCGTTGGCCGCAATCGCCACTCTTAACCGCCGTCTCCAGCGGACGGCATCGCAACAGTCCTATTTCGATTCCTTGTCGCGATATGACGCAGCGGACAATTTGATGAAGCGCACGAGCACGTGAGCGAGTTCAAAGAATGGTGAGCTTGCATCAAATCAATTTGTGCGCCAATGAGATGAACCTCTGTAATAGCGAGAAATTGCAGATGATTGCGCCTGTACTCAGTGAGGTGGAAGAAGAAGCGCAAGTCGTGGAAACAATTCGTTACAAGTGGCTCCAAAAGGCCTATGTTTTCAAAGAAGCAATTCACACTATGAAAAAATCGATCATTCTCATTCCTGCGCTTTTGATCGTCGGCTTGATGTTAGTGTCTTGCTCAAGCGAACCCCAGACGACCACGACCACAACGCGTCAAACCACTGTCACGTCGGCGCCTCCGCTTTTGATGGCAAAAACGCATACGCGTCCCCTCTCTGGTCAGCCAGCGATGGACGCAGGCAGTTACTAAGCGCGAGGCAGCTATTCACTGCAAGGAGAAGACTGAGAACAGTCTTCCTTTTCATTTTTGATCGGCTGATGTGTCCATGCAAGCTTTTCAGAGCGAGAATGCCGGCGTGGCGGAATTGGCAGACGCGCTGGACTCAAAATCCGGCGCTACGCTAGGCAGTGCCCGGCCCATTGACGTATTATTGACACTTTCCCGAATGCCCCGCCCCGCTTCACAGGATCGCGCCAGCCTTGCAGATGAATCCCGGCTCAATCAGTGTAGCGCCCGATGCTATCGGTGATTTCTGCACGCGTACACGTTTACGGAGTCCGTCCGCGCAAAGATCGACGCGGCTTTGATCTCATCTCGGATGCGCTGCCGTTCGGTCGGCTGTGGTACACCGAAATTCCGCACGCAATCGAGTACGCGAAGTTTCGCAGTCGATCACATGATGCGACGATCCGCGTTTACGATGAAGCAGGCAACGTGATCGAGACGTACGAGCACAAGGGTGAGCCCAAACAGGCGTAGCGGCTTTGTTCGCATCCGTTAACGCACGGGATAAAGGAGCTTTTTTCCGCTTGCTGTCGTCGAGACTTATCGCTAAAACGACTTGGGTCTGGTTAGTTGCCAACGATGGAAACGCTGAGCCCGACGTCTATTCCTGGAACGGTGTTTTGGGGTGTTGTGGCCGGGACTCTTACCTCCGCGTTTCTGGTCATCTGCGGTGCCGCCGTCTCTAAGATTATCATTCCTTGGTACCAGCGTCTCGTTTACCGCGGTATCGACCTTTCAGGTAGTTGGGAACAGACGTTCGAGGAGAAGGGAGCGACGTACCGTTACGATACGTCATTGCGGCAGTCGGCTCACCTCCTTAGGGGTACGGCTACCTATAGCAAGTCGGGGACAGACGATGATTATGTTCAGAGTTTCAAGATCTCCGGCTGGACGTGGGACGGCTTCGTTCTACTGAATCTGGAGAGTTCCGATCGCACTAGGCTTTCGTTTGGCACGGCTCTCTTTAAAATTTACGATATCGGAGAACGGCTCACCGGTTTTCTGGCTTATCGCGGTCGCCGCACGGATGAGGTCGAGTACTGGCCGCTGGAGTGGAAGCGACGCCGTTAACCTCTCATCTTAATCTGCGTTGGTTCAAGCGGCTGCTGGTTGCCCAACTCCGAATCGCCCGCTCCAGTTCCATAAACGCCGTCAACTTCTCATCCGCACGCACAACGAAAGGTTGATCGCCACGATGCGCGTCAGCAATCCAGATCGTTCGCCCGCGAGAATCCACGGCTGAGACGCAGCCCCAACTCCAACCGGCTTTGCTGAGATTGAAGAGAATGCGATAAACAATTCGTTATTCAGAACTGGCCCTTTTTCGACCCTTTTGGGAACCGCGCGACCGCCAGCATCCGATTCTAAGGAGGGAAAACTATATGAAAAAGCTTCTCTTAGTTGCATTGATGGCAAGTGGATTAGCTTTCGTTCCCGTGCAGCATTCTGACGCCGGCGTTTCGGTCGCGGAATGGGGGGTTGGAGTTTCGGCTGACTATAGCTATTACCGGCCGTATCCAGAAGAAAGATTAGTGCTGTATCCAACTCCATATCCTGGTATGGGGGCAGGAATTAGTGGAGGACCGACAAGTTTCACAAGGCCATCAGGTGGTCTTTATGGAGCATTTGAAGCTGGCCACCCGCGACGACACCCCCAACACTCGCAGCGTCAGCGATGAAGATCGTTTGACCGTCGCAATCCACGGCTGAGACACAGCCCCAATTCCAACCGGCTTTGCTGAGATTGTCAACGATGATTTCCCTTCACACGCATGAAACTTACGCGATCTTTCGGCTAATGTTGCAGTTGCTCTAGTTGCTGCTTCACATCGGCTTTTTCGCGGCGAACGTCGCTCAGGCTGCTTTGTAGAGAAGGTAATTCTCTCCTCTGCGAGCCGATAATCGGATGACGCGTGCTACCCACAGGTTCGTGTTTGGCTTCTCGGATTCGTTCTACTAAGTCATCCTCTTTCTGTTGAAGCTCTG
>WNGQ01000523.1_pt1 | contig 39248 bp, 30 predicted proteins | sample 5407661 | NCBI WGS metagenome assembly WNGQ01 (sample SAMN13153382, study PRJNA577476) | soil metagenome | isolation source: 60 cm soil or saprolite under Garry oak tree replicate 2 | place: USA:California | collected 2016-06-15 | reverse complement strand
TCGCCGCAGGCCTTCGCGGGCCTGCGAACCGCTGGGCGCAGAGTGCATCGCCCTGACGCCACCATCGCCGTTATGGAGCATAATGTACCGACAATGCCCGGGCGGCGCCTGCTCGATATCGTGGACCAGGAGAGCGCGCTGAGCATCAAAACGCTGGAACAGAACGCTCGCGACTTCGGTCTCACCCTCATCGATATGAGCGATGCGCGCCAGGGCATCGTGCATATCATTGGGCCGGAACAGGGCCTGACCCTGCCGGGAATGACCATCGTGTGCGGCGATTCGCATACCTCGACACACGGGGCGCTCGGGGCGTTAGCCTTTGGCATCGGTACCAGCGAGGTTGAGCAGGTACTGGCCTCGCAATGTCTCTTACAGCAGCGCCCCAAGACGATGAACATCCGCGTCGAGGGCAAGTTGGCCCCAGGCGTCACCGCCAAAGACCTGGCGCTGGCCATCATTGGCCAGCTGGGTACAGACGCCGGCATGGGCCATGTCATTGAGTTCAGCGGCCCCGCTATACGCGGCCTCTCCATGGAAGGACGCATGACCCTGTGCAACATGGCCATCGAGGCCGGGGCGCGCGCTGGCATGGTTGCTCCCGATGAAACCACCTTCGCCTACATCAAAGGACGCCCCTATGCTCCCAAGGGTGAACGCTTTGAGCAAGCCGTGGCTGCATGGCGGCAACTGGCAAGCGATCCCGGTGCACACTTCGATGCTGTCTATGAAGTAAACATTGATGGCCTGGGACCGCAGGTGACGTGGGGCACGAATCCCGGTATGGTGGCCGATGTCAATGGCGTCGTGCCCGACCCCGCCGGACAGGAGAACGTCGAGAAGCGCAAAGCGTACGAACGCGCTTTGCAATATATGGACCTGGAGCCTGGGCAGAAGATCAGCGAGATACCCCTGGACAGGGTTTTTATCGGCTCCTGCACCAATTCGCGCCTGGAGGATTTGCGCATGGCGGCGCGCTATGTAAAGGGCAAACATGTTGCCTCGAATGTGCGGGCGATGGTGGTGCCAGGTTCAATGCAGGTGCGTCGCATGGCCGAGGACGAGGGTATCGCCGCTGTCTTCCGCGAGGCGGGCTTCGAGTGGCGCGAGTCGGGCTGCAGCATGTGTATTGCCATGAACGGCGATCAACTGGCTGAAGGCGAACGCTGCGCCTCGACCAGCAACCGCAACTTTGAAGGGCGCCAGGGCAAGGGTGGACGCACCCACCTGGTCAGTCCCGCCATGGCTGCCGCCGCTGCCATCGCCGGCCATTTTGTGGATATACGAGAAATGTAGAGATGGGTGTGTTTTATTTCTGCATAGCCGGGGCACAGCACCCGCAAGGGGTGCCACTACTATACAACGCTGGAAGCCGCTCTAACCGTCTATAGTAGTGGCAGGGTTTGCCCCTGCCATGCCCCCTTGGCAAATTCGCCAACTTCGACTATACTAATGTTACACAACAGAGGAGCTTTTTCAGGGATCATTCAATGCGAAACGCTCACTATCACTGCGAGGAGAAACATACCCGCCGGCTTACCACCGGCGGCATTATTCAAGCTGACACCCTTCACTGGTAGCCCCATAAAGTACCAGTGAAACCGGCAGTACATGCATCTCCATAAGAAGGCAGAGTCTGCCGCGTTTGATAGCCAGTTTGGGTAACTATTCAGCAAGGGAATCGCCGACTTCCTCCCGCATCGCTCTCGGGGTTGGGGCAAGCCCAGCCCTTACCATGACAGGTGGGAGGGGCGAAACCGTAGCATGGTAGGGGCACCCCTTGTGGGCGCCCTGCGGCCTGAAAAGGAAAGTATAGCAATGTTTCTACCATCGCATGTGATAGTGCGCGTACCTGCCACGAGCGCCAACCTGGGCCCGGGCTTCGATTGCCTTGGGCTCGCGCTTAAATTATATACAACATTCGAGGTCGAGCTACTGCCGGGAGATATGGCGCACGACTGCGAACCCCTCGTTGAAATCTCCTCGGCCTGGGGTGACGATCCGGCCATCAATGCCCTGCCGGTCGATCACCGGAACCTCTTCTACCAGACCCTGGCCCGGCGCCTGGCGGACCTTGCGGTGCCGGTCCCGGCCATGAAAGTTCGCGCAAGCCTTGGCATTCCACCAGGCCGCGGCCTGGGAAGTAGCGCCACAGCCGTTATAGGTGGGCTTCTCGCCGCCGAAGCCATCGCCGGGCGTACTCCTTCAGAGAAACAACGCGCGAGCTTAGTTAACGCCGCCGTTGCCCTGGAGCATGGCTCTCACTCGGACAATGTTGCTGCCGCCCTCCTGGGGGGCCTTGTCGTGACAACGTGGGATGAGAGGAACGATTCCTGGTATGCCGTCCATGCGCCGCTGCCTGCCGATTTGTGCGCGGTGCTGTTCGTCCCCGTCTTTCCAATGGATACCATCGCCGGGCGCGAACTCCTGCCCGGGCAGTATACAAAGGCCGACGCGGTACATAATCTCGGGCACGTGGCGCTGCTGCTCGCCGCGCTGGCAGTTGGCGACCTGCAAGGCATCGGTGCCGCGATGAACGACCGCTTCCACGAGCCCTACCGGGCGCGCATCTTCCCCCAGTTGCCTGGCTTGCTCGCGGCCGCCCGCTCGGCGGGCGCACATGGAGCCTGCCTCTCCGGCAGCGGATCAGCCATCCTGGCTCTGACGACAGAACGCACTCAGGAGGTCGCATCAGCCCTGGCACAGGCAGCGCGATCACTGAACATCGACGGCCGCGTGGTGATCGCTGGCCTCGATCATTGTGGAGCTACCGTCGAAAGCGATCATTGCGGGCCTCGTGTCGAGATCAGCACGTCTTCTCGTGAGGAAATCGTGCTCCGCTGCGCCGCTTGTAATAGACGTTTCTCACTCGAGCGAACGGCTTATCGCTGTACCTGTGGTCAACCACTGGATGTTGCCCTGGATGACGTCGGAACCGCAAGAAATGGAGATGCCTTGCGGCGGTGTTTCGACGAGCGCTTGTCTTCGCTGGATGCGCTCGATCGCAGCGGCGTCTGGCGGTTCCGCGAACTGCTGCTGCCCCTGCCCGGCGTCGAACCCATCACGCGCCCGGAGGGCCAGACAAACCTTTATCCTGCTGGACGCGCGCAGCAGAGCAATGGGCATGGGCACGTCGGTGAGTTTACCGGCCTCGACCGTTTGTGGTTGAAACACGAAGGCGAAAACCCGACTGGCTCCTTTAAGGATCGCGGCATGACAGTTGGAGTGAGCATCGCCAGGTGGTTGGGCGCAGGCGCGGTCGCCTGTGCCTCGACGGGCAATACGTCAGCATCGATGGCAGCCTATGCAGCCCAGGCCGGGCTGCGTGCCATCGTGCTCCTGCCGGAGGGGAAGGTAGCCGCGGGTAAACTAAGCCAGGCCATCGCCTACGGCGCTGAGATTCGCCAGGTCGCAGGCGATTTTGACCGTGCAATGGCCGATGTCGAGCGCGTGTGCCTGGACGAGGGCATATACCTGCTCAATTCCCTCAACCCCTTCCGCATTCTGGGGCAGCAATCGCTCGCCTTCGAGTTGCTGCAGCAGTTCGCGTGGGGCGTCCCGGACTGGATTGTGCTGCCGGCGGGGAACCTTGGCAACACCTCGGCGCTGGGCATGGGCCTGCTGCGCGCCCGTCAACTTGGCCTGATCGACCGCCTCCCGCGTATCGCCTCGGTCCAGGCGGCAGGGGCTAATCCTTTTTACCAGAGCTACCTGGAAGGCTTCACTGCCCTTCATCCTGTTAAGGCACAGACCATCGCAACTGCGATCAATATCGGCGATCCTGTAAGCTATCTGCGGGCAAAGTCGGTCATCCAGGCTACCAACGGCCTGGTGGCGCAGGTCACCGATGATGAGATCTTGCAAGCCAAGGCTGTCATAGACCGCGTGGGTATCGGCTGCGAACCGGCCTCGGCGGCCTCTGTCGCGGGCGTGAAACAACTCGTTTCCAGGGGAGTTATCCAGCCCACAGAGCGCGTGGTTGCCGTCCTTACAGGGAACCTGCTCAAAGATCCGGGTGCGATCATGCTGGCACACCAGGCGAGCAGGCAAACCCTCACCGGGGCCAGCTTATAACTAAGAAACAGCCCTTCACTATCCGTAGGGACGCCATCCGGGGATGGTGTGCAGGCCTTTATTGGACGCTGTCCGGGGGACAGTGGCCCATGTTGGCTTCTCCATATCTTCGGTTGATGCCTATCGGGTATCCCTTGCAGGCGCCCTGCAGACCCATGCGGCACAGCCCTCTTTATGCGGTTTCACAAAATAATTGGGCATCTGTGGGCCCGGTTATGGAAATTGACACATTATGCGGGTCATCAAGGGGCGTTGTAGGCACCCTGCCTGGAGGCAGGTATCCCGATGTATCGTGGCACACGGTCCCCAGACCGCGTCCACGATGATGAATTTTCACGATCAAGATCGGCACTCCTCGCCGATGGTATGTCTCGCCTTCTGTCACCCTGAGCGCAGCGAAGGGTCTCCGCTCCAACCAGACCCTGAGCGCAGCGAAGGGTGACAAGCGCGGGCAGCGGTGACTGGGCGATATGACCGGTTGTGGCTGTGAAAACTCATTATCGCGCAGGGGTGCGGTCGGCATATCCCGTTAATTTTGTCAAACTCCATAAGAGAGCTTGTCTACAACCTCCTTGGCCTCTTTCAGACTGACGCCCGTCAGGCGAAACTTCACTCTTGACATGTTCTCATGAACCCTTAGAATAGAGCTGTGCAAACGTTTGAGCCAGGCTCTATCGTGTGATCAATTCGCTCTAAACCGTAGCGTTAAAGCTCCGGTATTTATTTTTGCACGGATTACTTCACCTGGAGGAACTATTGAGTATGCGAGACATTCGTATAGAACGCTGGGCGCACACGCTGGTAAACTATTCATTGTATGTCAAAGCGGGCGAAACAGTCGCCATTTACGCGACCCCTCTGGCTGCCCCGCTTGTAGAAAGCGTATATCGCGAGCTATTGCGAGTGGGTGCGCACCCTTTACCGCTGATTGACCTGGAAAACCTGGAAGAAATACTTTTGCGAGAAGGCAGCGAAGACCAGTTGACGCACCTATCTCCTGTTTCATCTGCCCTTGCCCAGGGCGTCGACGCGCAGCTTTCTATCGGTTCAAGAAGCAACACAAAGGCGTTGAGTTCTATTGAACCGGCTCGCATGGGAAAACGGCGCATGGCATACCGCGAACTGGCCGAAGTGCGCCGCAAACGCGAGCAGGCTGGCACATTTCGCTGGTCAAGCACTCTTTATCCCACCAGCGGCTATGCCCAGGACGCGCAGATGTCGCTGCGAGAATTTGAAGAGTTTGTCTTTGACGTGTGCTTCTTGAACGATTCTGACCCCATTGCTCGCTGGAAAGAGCTATCGGCGCAGCAGCAGCGGCTGGTTGATTGGCTGGCCGGACACGAACAAGTACGTATCCAGGGCGATGGGACGGACCTGACACTCTCCATTAAGGATCGCGTCTTCATTAACAGCGACGGGAAGCGCAATTTTCCCAGCGGCGAATTCTTCACCGGTCCGGTAGAGCAGAGCGCGAATGGCGTTATTACGTTCGACATTCCGGCCTCCTTCGATGGCCGTGCCATCGAGGGAGTGCGCCTGGTCTTCCGCGACGGCAAAGCAGTCGAGGCCAGTGCGCGCGCAGGGCAGGAATATCTGGAGCACATGCTAGAGATCGACGCGGGAGCGCGCTACCTCGGCGAATTCGCCTTCGGGAACAATCCGCGTGTGAATCGGGGCACGCGCAATGTGCTCTTCGATGAAAAAATGGGCGGCACGGTGCATTTAGCCCTTGGTAATAGTTATCCCGAGACGGGCGGCGTGAACCAGTCCGCGCTGCACTGGGACATGGTATGCGACCTGCGCCAAACTGGCGAAGTGTGGGTGGATGGTACGCTGTTTTTGAAAGACGGGAAGATCGTTGTCTAGGGGGGTGAGGCGTTTTAGCGATATTATCGTGAAATTTTTTACAATACGCATGTTCTCACTTCCTCTACACTGATTGGGCGAGGCGCCTCCGCTGAAGGAGGAGCTTGAGTATGGAAAGCCGAGTGCCACAGGAACAGGAAGGAGTTTTTATGAGCATGCACCGGGGTACTGATGTGGTCATTGTTGGCGGCGGGGTCATCGGTTGTTCTATCGCCTACTTTCTGCGCAAGACAGGTGTTGAGGTGATGGTCATTGAGCGGGAGGAGATTGCTGCCGAGTCCTCAGCAGCTGCGGGCGGTCTGATTACCCAACTGGGTGGTCTTGCCGGACCTCCACCCTTTACCGCGCTGATGCTGGAGAGCTGGTCACTGTTCGCTACACTCATTGCGGAACTGGAGGACGCGAGCGGTGTAGATATAGGGTATCGACAGACTGGCTGCCTGCGCGCGATGCTGGATGAAGACGAGAATGAGCAGATGCGTAAACTGGTGCCAGTTTGCCAGAGCATGGGCATCGATATGCAGTGGTTGACGAGAGGAGAAGCCCGGGAGATGATACCGATGCTCACGTCGCAGGTGCTGGGTGCTGCTTATGCGTCCCAGGTGGGAAGTATCAGCGCGTCAGCCATGACCAGAGCCTATGCGGCGGCTGCGCGCAGCCTGGGCGCGGTCATCTCTGAGCACCTTCAGGTGACCGGCTTCACGACCCATGCCTCCAGGTTGACGGGTGTGCAAACTGTAGGCGGGGAGACGATTGCCTGCAATCATCTGGTGATTGCGGCAGGCTCGTGGTCAACGAATTGCGGTGAGTGGTTAGGAGTCGATATTCCTGTTCATCCTGCGAGGGGACAGATTCTCGCGTTAAGACAGCCTGAGCGGCCTTTGAAACACACTCTCATGGTTGGTGCATCAGCAATGCTTGTAAAGTATGGACTTGGTAGCGATCTCTTCCTCGTTCCCAAGCCCGACGGGACCATCTATGTTGGTTCCACAGTCGAGCATGTTGGCTTTGATAAAAATCTCACCGTGGGAGGTATTGCCGCGCTGCTCACCGGCGTTATACAGATCGCTCCTGAGCTTGCAAATGCACCCATTGTGAAGATGTGGACGGGCCTGCGTCCCTGGTCAGCGGATGGCTATCCCATCCTTGGACGGGCTCCGGGCTGGGAGAATGTGAGCGTGGCGACAGGTCATGGTGGTATCGGCCTGGAGGCGAGTGCAGTTACCGGGAAGGTCATCGCCGAGCTGGTGACGACAGGACAGGTGCCGGAGCGTATTCGCACATTTGGGCTGGAGCGCTTTGCTCGTATCATCGCACGTAATCCACAGGGGCAAGACAGGTGAACAGAGAAGACACCAAAAAGTATTTGCGGTTGCTTGGCCAGGAATTGCAGCAGAAGCAAGTCACTGGTCAGATTCTACTGGCGGATGGAGTAGTGATGTTGCTCGATGTGAGGAAGCCACAAGGACGCAAAGATATCAAAGCCTATCTTCAGGGAGATAAGTCTGCTATCGACATTCCCAAAAGCATCGATGCCTATTTTGGAGGCAGGGGCGCAGCTGTGCGTGACGCTGCTCTGGTTGTTGCACAGCGAGAGAGTTTGCCGAACAACTGGTTACAGGATGCGTTGCTAGATTTCTTCTTCAAGCAGCCAGGCAGTGAACAATGGCTAGAATACCCAGGTTTGCGCGTCTTCTTGGCCCCGATAGCATATGTGCTTGCCATGAAGGTGGCCGTAGCAGGAAATCAACAGGATATAGAAGATATCAAGACGCTGGCAGCAAAGTTAGGCATTACCGATGCTCAGGAGATGCTCACCCATGTAACAAAGTACATCCCGGAGCAGTTACTGACACAGGAGATGAGGTTACGGGTTGAAGAGTCCTTCGAATCGTAGTAAACTTTGTAGGAGAGTTGAGTGTATGAATAAGCAGGATATCGAAAAGTACCTGCGCATGGTTGGGTTTGAGTTACAAAAGCAGGGGATAACGTCGGAGATGCTCCTGCTGGGTGGCGCGGTAATGCTCATCGAAGTTGGCAACCGGGGCACTACCGATGATATCGATACCTACTTTTTACCCGACTTCGCGCCCGTTGCTAAAGCGGCGGCGATTGTGGCGGAGCGCGAAGGCTTGGATGATAGCTGGTTGAACAGTGCAGCGGCAGGCTTTACCTATTTTTTCACAAGACAACCAGATATGAAGTTATGGAAAGAGTTTCCAGGCCTGCGTGTCTACACTGCTTCGCTGGAATACATATTTGCCACAAAGATCATGGCTGGCCGCTTTAAAGATGAAGAAGATATCATAGCGTTGATAGAGAAATTGGGTGTCACGAATAGAGAGGATGTAGTTGCTCTCCTGGCACGATACGTGCCGGAGGAGAGTATATCAGAAGATCTTTTAGATGAGATAGAAGAGCGTTTTGGAATATAGCTCATTGAAGGAGATGTTGTATGGCTAGTGCTCCCCATCGATGGCACAGGGTTGCGGGAGTCTTTGATCACATTTGCAATAACGAGACACCCTGGGTAGCTATAGGCAACTTCTTGAATGATTGGTGGGCCTACGCGGTTGATCACCGGCGCGAGTTGATCGAGGCGCCGCTGGCTCCCGCTCCCACGCTGGAGATGCAGCGTTGGGCCGCATTTTGTGCCGCTATGGTCGAGTGGCTGTGCTGGGAAGCCAGTCTACCTCCTCCATCATGGGTATATCAAGAATGTTATATTTTACCGGAACCGTGGTATTTCCGTGAACAGTGGAGCAGCCGGTCGAAGCTCATTGCCAGGACACCTGCTCCATTCCAGAGGCGCAACATTTTCGGGGGAGACCGCATGTTTTTGCACAAGTGGGATATGGCAAAACAGATGCAGCAGAAAGGGCAATACTTTTTCCTCGAAGCCTCCGGCAACCAGGCCCCGCATCTCCCGGCACAATAAAACAGCTGTAATGACTTCCAGAGCCTGACCTTGCTAACTTCCCTTAATGTAGCATACAATATCAATACTACTCTTTCTTTCCATACTAGTTTTTTATTGGAGGCTTTTTTTGGACCAGGGACAACAACAGGTGGATACTTTTGCCACCATTGAAGATGTACAGCGGGCGATGTTTGCCCAGCGTTATATTGCCGACCGCAGCCTGGCAACGGCAGTGTTCCTGGCGCTCAAACGACGTAAGCCGCTTTTGTTGGAAGGCGAGCCGGGAGTGGGTAAGACAGAGGTGGCAAAAGTGTTGGCCGCTAGCCTGGATACCAACTTGATCCGCTTGCAGTGCTATGAAGGCATCGACGTGAGCACGGCCGTGTACGAATGGAACTACACGCGCCAGATGCTGCATATTCGTTTGATGGAGGCGAGCGGGATCAACCGGCAGGAAGAACTGAAAGAAATTTTTGGTCCCGATTTCTTGATACAGCGCCCCCTGCTCCAGGCAATCGACCCGGCAAATACGAAAGCTCCTGTCCTGCTCATCGATGAATTGGATCGCAGCGACGAGGAGTTTGAGGCCTACCTGCTCGAACTGCTCTCGGACTTTCAGATAACCATTCCCGAGATTGGAACCATCAAGGCGAAGGAGCCGCCAGTCGTAATAATTACGTCGAACCGTACGCGCGAGATTCACGACGCCTTGCGCAGGCGCTGCCTGTACTACTGGATTGATTTCCCGGCGTTGGATAAGGAATATTCTATCGTGTTGGCACGCATACCAGATGTCCCCGAGCGCCTCGCGAAGCAGGTATGTGCATTCGTGCATGAACTGCGCGCGGCTGATCTGTTCAAGGCGCCTGGTGTAGCAGAGACGCTCGACTGGATCAGTTCCCTGCTGGCGCTCAACCAGATGGACCTTGTCGAGGGACCCGTGCGGGATACACTTGGTGCGCTGCTCAAATACCAGGATGATGTGCTCAAGATTGGCGGCAGCGAACTGCGCAAAACTCTGCAAAAGGCGCTGGGAGCATCGAAACCATGAACCCTCAGGAGAACGGCGATTACCTTGCCACGCAGGCGCTGCGACCCTTTGAGATTGAGCGCGGTGAGCGCCTGCTCTATCGCCTGACCGAGTTTGGACGCCTGCTGTGGGAGGTGGGTATCGATGTAGGCCCGCGCAAGATGCTCGACCTGGCGGAGACGCTGGACTACGTTGATATCACCAATAAACAAGATTTCTACAATACGCTCAAATGCTGCCTGCTCCCGCGTCACGAGCAGGAGATGGTGTTTAACGACCTGTTCAACTACTACTGGTTCCTGCGCGACCGTCAAGAAAAGAAGGGCAATGAAGGGCAGTGGTCTGCGAAACGTGATGAGCGGCAGCTGCGCCTTCCTCCCTCGGAGTTGAAGCGACTGGCGGAGCATCTCAATGCCAGCAGCAGCGAGCAGCGCCGCGAACTGCGCCCCGAGATGCGGCAGAGTGAGCGCAGGCGTCGACCCAACGAACGGCTCGATGATGACGATGATAATGATGCAGGCGACCCGCAGGGGACGGCCTATAGCGCCATTGAACTGCTCAGAAAGAAGGACTTCGAGTCTTTCACCTGGGACGAGATGCAGGAAGCCAGACGGCTGATGGCCGAGATGCGCTGGAACCTGGGCATGCGCCCGACGCGCCGCAAGCGGCCCTCGCGCACAGGCTCATACCCGGATATGCGCCGCATTGTGCGGCGTAATCTAAAGCACGGCGCGGAGTTGATCGAGCTGACCTGGCGCGAGACTAAACGCAAGCCCCGGCCCCTGGTGATCATCTGTGACATCAGCGGGTCGATGAGCCTGTACTCTCGATTGCTGCTGCACTTTATCCATACGATCTCGAATGGCTTGATCAACGTGGAGGCATTTGTCTTCGGCACGCGGTTGACGCGCATAACGCGCCAGCTCAAGCGGCGCGACGTTGACGAGGCCGTCCGCGATGTTTCTAAGTCGGTACAGGACTGGTCGGGTGGAACGCGCATCGGCGACGCCCTGCACTTCTTCAACCATAAGTGGGCGCGGCGGGTGCTGGGACGCGGCGCCGTTGTTTTGATTATTAGCGACGGTTGGGATCGCGGTGACGCGGGGCTGCTGGAGACAGAGATGGATCGCCTGCAACATAGCTGTCACCGCCTGATCTGGCTCAACCCTCTGCTGGGTTCGCCCGATTACCGGCCTCTGACCGTTGGCATGAAAACCGCCCTGCCCTTTATCGATGATTTTTTACCGGCGCACAACCTGGACAGTTTAATTGACCTTGGCAATCTCTTACAGTCCATCGGCAATGAACGACCTGTGCGCAATGTCGCGACGCGTCGCAAAGCCGTCGCTGCCTGGAGTAAACCCAGAGCATAAAAAAGGGCATTCCTAGTTCTAAAAACACGAGGTGATTTATGCGTGATATCTTGCCTGATGTCGAGCGATGGCGTGAGCGTGGTGAGCGCGTTGCCATTGCCACCGTTGTAACAATGTATGGCTCTGCACCCCGCAGGCCGGGAGCGAAACTGGCCGTGAGCGAGAGTGGCGAGTTGACCGGCTCCGTCAGCGGCGGGTGCGTCGAGCCAGCGGTTGTGGAGGCCGCGATGGAAGTCATTAAGGATGGGAAGCCGCAAATGCTGGAGTTCGGCATCTCCGAGGAAGAGAACTTCGAGAAGATCGGACTTTCCTGCGGCGGCACAATCCACGTCTTTGTTGAACGATTAGACTGGTGAGCGGCATGAGCGCAATCTACGAAGAACTGAAAGACCTCTTGCTCCATGAAAAAGGCACAGCGCTGGCCACGGTCGTGCGCGGGCCCGATCATATCGGGGCGAAACTGCTTGTCCACGCCGATAAAAGCACGCGCGGGACCCTGGGAATAGATGCCCTGAATGCCCTGGTTGTTGCAGATGCCGGGCGAGCTATCTGGAATGGCGATGCCGGCACTCATACCTATAGCGTTGAAAGCGCTACCGGCGCGCTTGCTTTCGATGTGTTCATCGAGGGATTTCCTCCGCCGCCAACCTTGATTATCGTCGGGGCTGGCCATATTGCCATCCCCCTGACCACGTTCGCCAAAACGCTCAACTACCGCGTGGTAGTGGTTGATGCTCGTTCCGCCTTTGCCACCAGGGAGCGCTTTCCGCACGCGGACGAGCTGGTTGTCGCGTGGCCCGACGAGGTGTTGGAGAAGATAGGCTTGAATCCGTCTACATCCTTAGCGGTATTGACACACGATCCCAAGTTCGACGAACCTACGCTCAAAGTGGCGCTTGTCCAGCAGGTGGGCTACATCGGCGCCGTCGGCAGTCGCAAGACAAAAGAAGAGCGTGATGAGCGCCTGAAACGCCAGGGGATAACGGAAGAGCAGATTAAACGTATCCACGGACCCATTGGCCTGAATATAGGGGCCACGTCCCCGGAGGAGATGGCGCTGGCGATTATGGCCGAAATTGTGGCGACCCGGCATGGTAAAGATCGTGCAGCAGTAACCGACTGGAGCAAGAAGTCACGAACCCCCGGATGAATCCGGGGGCTTGCAGCCGGACGCACGTCGTTCGGGCTGTAAGCCCCGTAGTGTCCAGCCTTAGCGCCCAATGGTGCAGGCAGCCAGGCGCGGGTGCTCCGTTGGAAGGGTCAGGACACCCAGGGACGCTTCTTCAATCCTTGGCTTTGTCGTTCAGGGTTAAAAGGCCCGCAGGGGTCGGGTCGGTGCTCTGAGCATGACAAGCCTTTCCAACATTGGCGAGAAGAGATGCTCCTGCAAGCCGGCAGGGGCCGCTCCTCTCCTACCCCAAACGAGGAATACCTGCTTCCTCCCCTGGTTGAAACACAGGGGGTCTCCGCAGGTGGAGGTCTTATGTATGAGAGACGCAACTTCCTGCGTTCTATTTCGTTAAATACAATGAGAATAGACTGTTTGTTTGTTTCCCCTCGTCAGAGAGAGGTGAAGTCGATAGGGTATCTTCTGATTTGTATTGCATCATGTCTGATCAAAGGAATAATCAATGTTTGATGATGATTCTGTAAATGAAAATGATCCAACTAAACCGATGCCGCCCGCGTGGCAGTCCGGCGGGAATAATCAAGGCAAACTGGTAATTGGCAACTTTCAAGATTTGCCCAGGCAACCCTATAGCTATCCGCCACAACAGCGTCAATCCCAGCAGTCCTCGCAGGCCCAGCAGCCCACGGTACCGGCAGGGTATCCACAACGTCGCCCCATCCCACCGGGACAACAGGGTTATGTTGCCCAGTCTGCTCCCGCTGCGACTCCAGGTGTCCAGGGATATCCGTTCAGCCAGCCCGGGCAACCTGGCCCCAATCTCCGCCCGGGCCAGCGTTCACCGCGTTTTCGGCCAGGTTGCCTGGCGGCCCTGCTTCTTGCCTTTGTGATTGTAGGCTTTGTCGCTTATACGGCCCAGCAGGTACTGGCCTTTGGCTCTGCCATCTCGATCCAGGCCCCTTTGAGCACCCAGACCAGCTACATGAGCACCACCAACCGTGTGAATATCCTGGTGATGGGCTACGGTGGCGGCAATCACCAGGGCGCGAACCTGACAGATTCGCTAATTGTAATGAGCCTGCTGCCACAAAACCATCACACAACATTGATCTCCGTGCCACGTGATTTGTGGGTGCAGATTCCCGCCGGTTCTGGGCAGTATCGTAAGATCAATACAGCCTACCAGTTCTCCTCCAACAATGGCCAGGACGCGGTTGCAGGCGGTAATGCCGCTGCTCAGAAGGTATCCCTGGTCACCGGCCTGGATGTAAAGTACTGGCTCACGATTGACTTCACCGGGTTCCGCGATTTAATCAACTCGATAGGCGGCATCGATGTCTATGTGCCCGATTCGTTTAATGCGAAGTATCCAAAGAATGATGATCCCAATGTCGACCCCAACTGGATCACAGTTCGCTTCACTAAAGGATTGCACCACATGAATGGCGAAACGGCGATCCGCTATGCCCGGGCGCGTTACGTGCTTGACAATCCCGCGGAAGGCACAGATTTTGCGCGCTCCGCGCGCCAGCAAATTATCATCAAGGCGACCCTAGCGAAGGTGAAGAAAGTCTCTACCTGGCCAAATCTCTTTAACGCGATGTCGGCGCTGCGGCACACCATCTATACCAATATGTCACTGGCTGACCTGACAGGGTTCGCCTTGAATATGGACCTGAACGCGGCACACCGGGTAGGCCTGAGCAATCAAAACGTACTGGCGGACTCGACTGCGCCCGATGGAGAGTATATCCTGGTTCCTCGTAATGGCGACTGGAACGCTATTGCTGACTATGTAAAACAGCAGTTATATAACTGATGGCTGCTCTACTCAACAGGGGGTGCGAGCATGGCACAACGCGACCCTCGACTGATCGGCGGTGTATACCGGGCGGGCCAGGCTATCACCAGCAGTGATGTGCTCACCCACTACACCGCCTATAATCGCAATACAAACGACGTGGTGGGACTCTTTGTGCTTGAGTTGCCGCCCGCAATCGAGCCACAAGCGGCGCAGCCCCTCCTCCAACCATTAGAGCAACGTCGACAGGTAGAATCCCCGCACGTGATGCGTGTATATGATTGGGGAATCGATGGGAAGCGCGTCTACATTGCTACCGATCCTCCACGCGGTGTCACACTGCGGCATGTATTGGACAATGAAAATATCGATCTGCAGCGTACGCTTGACTTCGCTCAGCAAATGGCACAGGGACTGGCGGCGCTGCATGCACAAGGTATCGCGGGCATGGATATGCGCCCCCAGTTGATCACCGTGGATAGTGTAGCGATTACCGATCGTGTCCAGCTTGATGACGTGGGATTGCGCTTCTTGCTCAATGCTTTGCACTACACCGCTAGTCAGCGCCCCGGCGATATTGGTTACCTCGATCCTCGCTACGTGCCGCCTGAATATATCCAGGGTGGCCCGGTTGGCCCCGGGAGCGACATTTACCAGTTGGGGTTGCTCATATTTGAACTGGTGACAGGTCGGCTGCCCTTCGTTGGGCGGAATCCTGCCGAAACAGGCGTACTGCAATGTACTGCTCCTGCCCCGCCTATGGCGCAGTTTAAACACGATACGCCCGCTCTGCTCCAGGATATTGTGGACCAGGCGCTGGCGAAGGACTCTGCCGGACGCTTCGCCTCTGCCCCCGCTCTACTTGATGCTCTGGTGAAGGTGCCGCTTGCTGCTCGTCCCGCTGTCAAGGGAGAGGCGCCAACTGGCCCGCAGGGCGCACCTCGCAGGGCAACAGATGAAATGCTCGCCATCGAAGGCGCTGCCACTATCCTGAGCAAGCCTGCTGGTGAACCCTCGGCCCAGCCACCTGGCTCTGCCGGGGAAGAAACCAGCTATTCAACCGAAGAAAGCGTGTATGCCCGCCTCTACTACGAGGAAAATGGCGCGGAGGCGCAACATTTTGCGATTACGGAGCCGAATGTAATTATTGGGCGAACGGACCCCAAGCGCGGCCTCAGGCCGGACATTGACCTTACCGCCCTTGACCCGAAGATGACTGTGTCCCGCCAGCATGCGCGTATTCGCTACGCGGAAACCTTCTTCTATATTGAGGACCTGAAAAGCCGCAACAAGACGCACCTGGGTGAGTTGACACTCGTTCCTCTGAAGCCCGAGATGCTGCAGCATGGTGATGTTGTGCAATTTGGCGCTGTGCGCCTGGTGTTCAAAGTACCCGGCATGAAGGATGTGCCCCCGTTGAAGGCGGATAAACGGGAATAGAGTCGGATTGTTTTGTCGCTAAGGGTTACGTGGGTCGTGGTAAATCTCGTTATAAATACGCGCTTCTCGTGCGGCCAGGGTGACGTTTTCTATATCCTTCTGGCTGATATCCGGGGTAAGTTGTTGCCGTTCGTTCTGCCCGCTGGAGAAGGGCCAGAATCTATTTTTGCTACCTCGTGAGCGGCTGACCAGGTAGCAGAAGCCCACAGTGCCAATGATGCAGCCGATAATGGTGCCACTACCGGTACCGATAGGGATAAGGCTGCCGATGATTCCACCCAGGATGATGAGCCCCAGCCCAGTGATGAGCCTGATGCCCATAGATGTATCTCCTCGCTTACACTGGCTACTCTCGTAGTAAATAGCCCTTTTGCTTATATAGACGTTAAAGTGCGCAGTTTTTTCAAACAAGATCGATACTTCTCGTTTGCGCAAGGCTATATAATGAAATTGAGAGCCAATAGGGGCCTTACTAAAAACAGGAACGTATCGAGAAGCGCGTTCCTGTTTTTTTATGCCAGGAGATCAGAACAATTGCAGTTCCGCTCCCGGGTAAAACGATACGCCACAGCGACTTCCTATAGCCATGAAAGTCTGAAGCGATCGAGGAGGCGTTTGACGGGTCCCATGTTTCTTTCCTCGATGCGCAGCAGGCGTGCCAGCCGGATGTAGACGAAGAGACCCACGCCCATTTCTATCAAAAGCTTAAAAGTAGCGGCAATGGTGCCCAGCACTCCCAACGCTTGCCTGGGATCGGTAGTGACGAGAACTGCATCAAGTAGTAAGCGAACGACGAACACCGCGAGTCCCATCCCCAGCGCGGCCAGCAGGACGCGTCCGGTGAATTGTCCGAGATCGCGCAATTGCAGGCCTTCGAGGCGTTGATTGAGAACCAGGAGTAGGGTGGCAGCTTCAACCAGCGCGGCAATGGAGGTGGAGAGCGCCAGCCCTGCCATACCCCATCGAGGACCCCAGAAGGCAGCATTAATCAGTATCAGGCTGAGGGCGATCTTCAGGATGAACTGGAGAACGCTGATGGTGACCGGCGTTTTGCTGTCGCGCAGGGCGTAGAATGAGCGTGTGAGAATCTCAACCGCGGCGTGCCCTGCCAGGCCGACGGCGAAAAATGTCAGGGTGAGAGCTGCGTTCTGTGCTCCCTCCAGGTTATAGCGGCCATGTTCAAGCAATACCTGGATGATGGGCAGGCTCAACACAATCAGGCCAACACTGGAAGGGATCGACATGAACAGAATGCCGCGCAGGGTTTCCATGATGATGCTGCGAACTCGCTCCATGCGATTCCTGGCCACGTATTCGGCTATAGTTGGGAAGGCGGCCGTAGAGACGGCCATCCCAAAGACACCCAGTGGCAGCATCAATATCTGAAATGCCTGGTAATACTCGGTAATCAGGCCGGCCACGGCGCCTGCGGCCATGACCGCGCCCAGGAATGACAGGAGATAGCGATCAACGAAGGTGGTCGTGGAGAGCATGGCCGCGTTAAAAATGCGCGGCAGCATCTGCCGTCCGATCTGGATGACTCCGGGGTGGCGCCAATCGAAAACAAAGCTGTAGCGCATCCCGGCCGCGAAAAGACCCGGGATCTGTATGCCCACCTGGAGGATCGCGCCAAGCACGACGCCAAAGGTCGCGGCGTAGACGGCGATGATATCGTTGCGCTGGCCGTGCAAAGCCAGGTATATACCGGGCAGTAGTCCTATGATCAGGCCAACGTTGTACAGAACGGTGCCTACAGCAAAGAGCAGAAAGTTTTGCCGCGCCTGCAGCACCGAAGTGACAATAACTCCGGCGCCCAGCGCGATGGCCTGTAAAAGCATAATACGTGTCAGCGCGATGGTCAGGCTAATCTGAGCGGCAGATGCGCCCGGGTTGTAGAGTGGTACGATCTGCCCGGCGAAGATGATCACAATGAGCGCCAGTGCGATCATAATAGCGATAGCAAGATTGAGTGCAGAACTGGCGACATGCCAGGCTGTCTTCTCGTCCTTCTCGTTGACCATGTATTTAACGAAGACGGGGATGAAGGCAGAACTGAGTGCTCCACCCGCCACGATGTTAAAGATGGTATCTGGAATGAAAAATGCCTGCACATAGGCATCCGAGATGTGAGTTGCCCCGAACACGAAGGCAAACATAGAGTTACGCAGCAGGCCGAGCACGCGGCTCGCTATAAAGGAGCCCATGAGAATCATGCTGGCCTGGCCAATACGTACCCGCTGTATCATACCCGTGTCCTGGGCGGGCTCTGCTATGGCCTGTGCGAGGCTGCCACCTGGGCCGGCCAGTGGAGATGGACCAGGCCGCATAATGAGTGGCGACTTGCCTGACTGCGTGGGAACTGCCTCGTTTTGTGATGCTTGCATGGTTGGTGATATCTGCGCAGGTGGGCCTGGTGGCATGGGCGGCACGGCAGCTCCGGATCGCATCGAAGGCTGTGCATTCGGTCCCCAGGACCCGGGCGGCATTTGCTGCGGCACCGGTGGACGCGCCTGTCCTCCACCCTGGCCCTGCCTGGCTACCTTGCGCCAGATAGTAGTCGTGAAATCCTGTCCCAGGCGGCGCTGCTGGCGGCGCAGCCGCTCTTCGCGCAATTGCGCCAGGCGTGCCTGGCGCAATTGCGGCAGGGATTGCGATGGCTGTGGCGCATCGTAGTAATGGTAATCCATCCCCTGCGTGTAGCCCAGTGAGCCGCCTACTCCCATATCGGGCATTTGCTGCTGCGGGCCTGGCTGCCTTTGCTGTTGTTGCCATCCAGGCGCCTGTGGCGGTTGCTGCTGGCTCTGTTGAGGTGGATAGGAGACAGGTTGTTGGGGAGGAGCAGGCGCCTGCGGCGGCATATTATCCTGGTCGTATTGCCATCCGTAGTAGGGTTGTTGATTTGACTGTTGTGGTGGAGGTCCTTGTTGTTCTTCGTTTCCCACTATCTGTCTCTACACGTCAATAAAATACTTGCTGCGTCCTGTGTTTCTTCTTGAGACGGCTGTCGTATCTTCCTGGTGACATACCTGGATAATAACATTGCCCGTCAAGCATATCATAATCAATATGATCTGGCTAGTACCCGGGTACTTCCCACAGGTGCCGCGAGGTCGCAATCCTTTGGGGTGATTCATGCTGACTTCATACTTGGCAATTGCCTCTTCCATAAAAAGAAAGTGCAGGTGGTGGATTTTGACGATTGTGGTTGGGGCTACTTTCTTTCTAAAGTATGGAGAGTCGATCCTAGCAACATTTGACACAACCTCCAAACCCCGATACAATCCTTGCATATCACATATAAAGAATTATTCCCTTCCCGTAAAAACATAATACGAGGTATAACTATGGAACATTTACACGCGGTTATCCTGGCAGGTGGCAGCGGCACTCGCTTATGGCCTCTCAGTACGCCGAGTTTTCCCAAGCAATTTCTACCCCTGCCCAATGGCAGAAGCTTGATTCAAGAATCGTTATTCCGCGTTACGCCCCTGGTCACACCCGAACATGCCTGGGTCGTGACGGGCCGCGCTATGACCGGGCTGGTGCGCGAGCACCTGCCTTCATTACCAGCGTCACATATCCTGGGCGAGCCAGTGGGACGCAATACAGCGCCCGCCATCGGTTGGGCCGCCGCGACCATCGCTCGCCAGGACCCGGAAGCAATCATGACGTCGCTGGCCGCCGATCACTACATCACCAATATTCCGGTCTTCAATGATGCCTTGCGACTCGCCTATAAGCTGGCCGGAGAGGGCTACCTGGTTACGCTTGGTATCACGCCGGCCGCCCCCGAGACCGGCTATGGCTACATTCGCTTTGCCGGACAGGTCAGTGAAGGATATGGACTGAAAGCGTACAGAGCGGAGCGTTTTGTGGAAAAGCCCGACCTGGCGACGGCGCAGTGCTACCTGAAGGATGGTCATTATGTATGGAACAGCAGCATGTTTGTCTGGAAGGTGAAGACCATCCTGGCGGAACTACACGCTCACCTGCCCGGGGTGGCTGAAAAGCTCGCTATGATTGCCGCTGTTACGGGAACGCCGGGGGAGCAAGCGGTCCTGGATGAACTCTGGCCAGCGTTCCCCACTATCTCCATTGATTACGGCGTTCTGGAGAAAACAAAGAACCTGGTCGTTATCCCGGTCGAAATCGGTTGGAGCGATGTAGGCAGCTGGGAACAGTACGGATCGCTCTTCCCCTCTGATGAGCAGGGGATAAGAACCGTTGGACATCACGAGGGGTTAGGAAGCCAGAATATCTTCGTGTATAACGGCACCGCACGCCGGGTTTTCACCATTGGACTGGAGGATGTTGTGGTGGTTGAAATGGATGATACAACGGTCATTTGCCACCGCCAGGCCGTCCAGCGCGTGAAGGAACTGGCAGAGCAGCAGCAGAAAAAAGTGTAGCCTGCCTTATGCTATAATAGGTACAATATCCATACACTATTCGGTGCCGCATACATTAGAAATGGAGTCTCCTGCTATGCTCTCCGAACAGCCTACCCTCGCTTCACGCGGCATGGTCGCCTGCGCGCATTACCTGGCAACCCAGGCGGGCATCCAGATTCTCACGCAGGGTGGCAATGCCATCGATGCAGCCATTGCTGCCAATGCCGCGATGACCGTCGTCTACCCATCCACCTGTTCGGCAGGTGGGGATGTGTTCATGCTCATCTGGGAGGCGAAAACACAGCAACTGCACGCGCTCAATGGGAGTGGTCGCGCTCCAAGGGGCATGACGCCTGAATACTTTGTCTCGCAAGGTATGCGGCAGATTCCTGAGCGTGGCCCGTTGCCCATAACTGTTCCGGGAGCAGTAGACGGTTGGTTTGAGGCGCTTGGCCGCTTTGGTAGGCTTTCACCCGAAACGGTCTTTGCTCCTGCCATTGCATTTGCCGGGGAAGGCGTGCCGGTCAGTCCCAAACTCAGCAATTGGATACAGCGCGCCACCAGAGATGTACTGCGGCCCTGGAGCACCAGCGTTGAGGTGTTTCTACCGCAGGGTCAGCCGCCACGCACCGGTGACATCCTGCTCCAGCGAGACCTGGCTCATACGTATCGCACGCTCGCCAGGGAAGGGCGCGATGCCTTCTATCGCGGCCCACTGGCCCAGAGTATCACTGAATACGTGCAGCGCTGTGGCGGCGTTCTGAGTATGGAGGATATGCAGCAGCACCATTCTGATTGGGTCACTCCTATCTCGACCAACTATCGCGGCTACGATGTCTACGAGTTTCCGCCAAATACACAGGGCATTGCCGCGCTGGAGATGCTGAACATCATCGAAGGCTATGATCTCAAATCGCTTGGCTACCAGACGGCTCCATACCTGCACATCTTGCTCGAGGCGAAAAAGCTGGCTTTTGCCGATCGCGACAGCTACGTTTCGGACCCGGACTTTGTCAATGTACCGGTCGATCAACTCCTGAGCAAAGACTATGCCGGACAACAGCGCCAGCGCATTGACCCGAAAAAAGCAACGCCCTATTTTGCAGGAGGACTCGAGAAAGAGGGCGACACGATGTACCTCTGCACTGCCGATAAAGAGGGGAATGTCGTCTCTTTGATCCAGAGCCTCTCTTTCGGCTTTGGCAGCGGCATCATTGCAGGTGATACAGGTGTATTGCTGCATAACCGTGGCTCGTACTTTTCCCTTGATCCGCGCCACGTGAATTACCTGCAGCCGGGAAAACGCACGATGCACACGTTGACCCCTGCAATGGTACTGCGCAATGGCGTGCCCTATATGGCGCTGGGCTCAATGGGTGGGGATGGACAGCCGCAGATTCACGTGCAGTTACTCTCTGCAATGATAGATTTTGGCTTGAACCCGCAGCAGGCCATTGCTGCCCCGCGCTGGCGCAGCATGCGCTACAATGTAGATATGGCGGGCAAGAGGCAAGAAATGTCAGGCCAGCGTGGTGTAGATGAAGGTGTGCGAGGCTCTACCATCGAGATGGTCCTGCTGGAAGAGCGATTCCTCAGCGGTGTTCCATTAGAACTTGACCTGCTGGGTCATCGTATAATTGTTGGGCAGCCGTGGGAAGATGCAATGGGCCACGCTCAAGCCATCGTTATCAACCCTACCGCGCACGTGTTTGAGGGCGCCGCCGACCCGCGCTGTGATGGCCTCGCCCTCGGCTGGTAGCACACCAGGCTTCTTTAAGCATAAAGGATAATAATAAATTATGAATACACTACCATATCATCATGTAATTCCCCCAGAAATCCTGGCACTCTCCCATGAACGTGACATATTACGCAAACGTGGGCAATACGATCGTGCAGATGCATTAAAAAAAGAAATCGAAGAGGCAGGTTATGCTATTAAAGATAATCCTCGTGGAGCGCACCTGGTAATCCTCCCCAGTGTCGATGCCGGCGGAGAGGTCTACCGCACGCTTCGCCAGCTCCCTTCGCTGCTCGACGAGCCTGATAGCTACACCTTTTCCGTGAATATACTGGCGCGTAACAACTTTGAGCAGACGCAGCGCTGCCTCCAGAGCATCCTGGAATTTGCGGATAGGAGCAATATAGAGATTATCCTGGTCGATAATGCATCGCAGGACGAACTCGTACCCTGGACGGCTGCACTCCAGGACTCTGTAAAACATCTCCACGTATTGCGCACATCGCGTACGGTGGGAGAGGCTGAGGCGCGTAACATCGGCCTGAAACGCAGCAGGGGCAGGTTTATTCTCCTGCTCGACAGCAGAGTTGAGCTGACCGGAGATGTGTTCGCACCCCTGGCAAGGACGCTGGCCGACGATAGCGTTGGCATCACAGGCCTGCGAGGTCTAAGTACCGGAGACTTGCGTCATTTTGCAGAAAGCAAACAGGCAGAGGTCGAAGTGATGGATAGACTATTCCTGGCCTTCAGGCGCGACCTGCTCAAGGGCGTGGGGCTCTTCGATGAAAAGTATCGCTTCCCCTACTACATGGATATCGACTTTAGCTTCGCGGTGCGTGATACAGGCGCTCGTATTTTGATAACGCCTGATCTTCCTGTGCGCTGCCATCCTGAGCTACCCGATGCCAACCTCTCCGATGCCGAGCGAATGCGCCTGACCAGGCGCAACTTCTACCGCTTTCTAGATAAGTGGGGAAACAGGGACGATTTACTGCTCGAGAAGTAATCACAAAAAGTAATCACAAGGAGTGATATCTTGCAAACATTTAGCAGGCGCAGCGAAATTCCGCCCGCATATACATGGAATCTCGAAAGCATCTATTCCAGTGACGATGACTGGGAGCGCGGGGCCCAGGATCTCCAGCGCCACTTGTCAGAACTGGAAGCGCTGAAGGGAACGCTTGCCCAGAGCGGGCAGGCGTTGTTAACAGTGCTGCGCAAGCGCGATGAGTTGTTCGAAGAACTTGGACGCCTTGTTGCCTATGCCCACATGCGTAGGGACGAAGATACGACCAATAGTAAGTATCAAGGTATGGCCGACCGTGCCATGCAGTTACAAGTCCGGGCCACTACCGCCGCTGCATACATCGAGCCGGAGATCCTGGCTTTGCCGCAAGCAACGCTAGATCGATTTCTACGCGAGGCGCCCGGGCTGGAACTCTATAGCCATCAATTGGATGACTTGAACCGCATGCGACCTCATGTGCGTTCAGCAGAGATAGAAGCAGTCCTCGCTGCCACAGGCGAAATCGCCGTTGCTCCAGGGACTATTTTCACTATGATTGACAATGCAGACCTCTCGCTGCCCGTGATTAAAAACGAGGCGGGCGAAGAGGTTCAGTTGACGCAAGGTAACTACCTGGTCTTTATCCGCAGCGCAGATCGCCGCGTGCGTAAAGAAGCCTTCGAGGGCCTGCATGGCACGTTCCTCAAACAGCGCAATACCATCGCGACTACCCTGTCATCGCAAGTAAAAGCCGACATCTTCTACACACAACAGCGCGCATATGCATCCTGCCGAGACCGCGCCCTTGCAGTCGACAATATCCCTACCAGCGTCTATGATAACCTGGTTGAAACGGTGAGCGAGCACATTTCTTTGCTCAACCGCTACCTGAAGTTGCGCAAGCGCGTCCTGCAACTCGACGAATTGCACATGTACGATCTCTACGTGCCTATCGTCAAGGAAGTTCAGAACGAGATCAGCTATGAGCAGGCGCGCGAAGCTGTTATAAATGCCCTGGCGCCACTCGGGGAAGATTATATTAGTACCCTGCGGCAGGGTTTCCAACAGCGCTGGATCGACGTCTATGAAACCCCTGGCAAAGCCAGTGGCGCGTATAGCTCGGGCGCGTATGGCACGCATCCGTTCATATTGATGAACTTCCAGGACAATCGCGATGGTATGTATACGCTTGCGCACGAGCTAGGCCACTCCATGCACTCGTTCTATACTCGCGCACACCAGCCCTACCAGTATGGCGACTATACCACCTTCGTGGCCGAGGTGGCCTCGACCTTGAATGAAGGCTTGATGACCGAATACCTGCTGAAAATCACTACTGACCGCGCTTTGCGCCTGGCCATCCTCAACCACTCGCTGGAGGACTTCCGCGGTACACTGTTCCGGCAAACCATGTTCGCGGAGTTTGAACAGCTCGTACATTCCCATGCCGAGCAGGGCGAGCCGCTGACCGCCGATTCGCTCAGCGCCACGTACCGCGCTCTCAACGAGAAGTACTACGGTGCAGAAGTGACCATCGATAGCCTCATCGACATCGAGTGGGCGCGCATTCCTCACTTCTACTTCAGCTTCTATGTCTACCAGTATGCGACCGGTATCAGCGCAGCTTCCGCCCTGGTGCAGCAGATTCTCCGCGAAGGCAAGCCCGCGGTTGACCGTTACCTGAAGTTTCTCCGTTCGGGCTCCTCCAACTACAGCATCGAACTGCTCAAGAAGGCCGGGGTAGATATGACCTCACCGCAGCCTGTACGCCAGGCGCTGTCGCTGTTCGAAGCGCATCTGAAACAGATGGAGGAACTGATAGCCTAGTGTTCTCACACTCACGGATTATCCCACTGGCGCCCGTCTTTCTCGATCAGCGCGTCGGCCTCGGGCGGACCCCATGTTCCTGCCGGGTAAGGATAGACAGTGCTTGCAGGCATATCCTTCCAGGCATTGGTAATGCTATCCACGATGCACCAGGACATCTCGGTCTCGTCTCGGCGGATGAACAGCGTGGAGTCCCCTACCATACAGTCGGCCAGCAGGCGCTCGTATGCGTCGGGCGGTTCTATGCCGAAGGCGCTGGCATAGGAAAAATTCATGTCAACATCGCTCAGATGGCGTGCTGCGCCCGGAACCTTGGCCGCGAATTTGAGAGAAATACCCTCGTCCGGTTGAATGCGTATAGTCAGGCGGTTGGGAACCAGTCCCTTCGTCTCGGATGGCTTGTAGAGTTGATGCGGCACGCGTTTGAACTGGATCGTCACTTCGGTGCTGCGCTTCGGCAGGCGTTTTCCGGTGCGGATGTAGAAAGGCACGTCGGCCCAGCGCCAGTTCTCGATGAAAAGTTTGAGCGCAACGTAGGTCTCCGTCGTTGAGTTCGGAGCAACACCCTGCTCTTGCTGGTAGCCGACCACCTGCTGCCCGTCGATCACTCCTGCCGTGTACTGCCCTCGTATCGTGCGCTCTGCCACCTCTTGCGCGGTGAGCGGCGGGATGGCACGCATGACCTTGACCTTTTCGTCACGGATCGCATCGGCATCGAAGGCAACCGGGGCTTCCATAGTGGTGAGACAGAGGACCTGCATGATATGGTTCTGCACCATATCGCGAATAGCGCCTGACTCCTCGTAGTATTCGGCGCGGGTGCCGATGCCCAGGCTCTCGGCTACCAGAATCTGCACGTGATCGATATATTTCTGGTTCCACAGGGGCTCGAATATGCCATTGGCGAAACGGAATGCCAGCAGGTTTTGCACCGTTTCTTTGCCCATGTAGTGATCGATGCGGTAGATCTGTTTCTCTCGAAAGACGCGGGCAAGTTCGCGATTAAGCTTCTGGGCGGAGGCGAGGTCGCGTCCGAATGGCTTCTCGATCACGATACGCGTCCAGGACTCCTCGTCTCCGTTAACGTGCGAGGGCCGTGCAAGCCCGGCCCCGCCAAGCTGGTAAATGATCTCGGAGTCGGTGCTGGGGGGAGTAGCCAGGTAGTATATGCGGTTCCCGCCGGTGCCCTGCTCGTTGTCGAGTCGTTCAAGTAAATCAGCAAGCTTATAGTACCCTTCGCGGTCATTGAAATCGGACTGGCAGTAATATAAATTGCGCGCAAAAGCCTTTTGCGCGTTGCTATCGAGTTTGTCGTCTGGTGGCAGGTATTTGTTGACCGAGTCCAGGGCCATTTTACGCCATTGATCATCATTCATAGGGCGGCGCGCAAAGGCAACAATCTTGAAGCTTTCCGGCAGAGGATGATCGTGCATCAGATGTGCCAGCGTGGGTAGGAGCTTACGCTGCGTCAGATCGCCCGTGGCGCCAAAGATGACGATGACGCAGGGCTCCGGCACCTGGCCATCTTGCCAGATGGTATGCTGTTGGGGCCCGCCTGCTGTGTGGGTCTGTTGGATCATGAAGAGTCTCCTTACAAGTACTCGAATGCATTTGATAAAAGTATACCGCATTATTTCCAGTGGTGAGTATGTAGCAGTATGCATTTAGACAATTACTGGATTACTTTGCCTACGGCATCTAATCATAACACGCTCGCATAGAGATAGACGGTGATTTTTATGGCGCTTTATAATGGGCATGATGACTACTAAGTTGCACTGCGGAGCATTGCAAGGAGGACTGGATGGCGCGTACACAATATGATTTGACAATTATAGGCGGCGGCTCCGGCGGGCTTACGGCCGCGCGCGTAGCGGCGGCGCTCGGTGCAAATGTGTTGCTCATCGATAAAGAGCGCCTGGGTGGAGATTGTTTGAACTATGGGTGTGTGCCCAGCAAGAGCCTGATCCACGTGGCGCGCATAGTACAACAGGCCAGGGATGCTGCTGCCCTGGGGCTGGTGCCTGCCAACCTGGGCGTGGATATGGCGAAGATCAGCCAGTATATACAGGGTGTCATCGATCGCGTGGCCGAGAGCGAGAAAACCTATACAGAGGGCGTCACCGTCAAATTTGGCAAAGTGGCTTTTAAGTCCCCTACTGAACTGAGCCTGAATGGCGAGGAAATTACGAGCCGCAATACCTTGATTGCCACCGGTTCGCGCCCAGCAACTCCTGACGTGGAGGGGCTGGAGGAAGTGGGCTACCTGACCAACGAACATACCTTCAGCCTGCTGCATTTGCCGGCCTCGATAGTGATCATTGGTGGCGGCCCCATGGGCATGGAACTCGGCCAGTCATTCAGGCGGCTGGGTGCAACTGTGACGATTATCCAGGGGCCTGACCGCGTTCTGCCTAAAGAAGACCCGGAGGTCTCGTCCACAATTGCCTCGGTCCTCAGGACCGAGGGCATCAATATTTATACGGGCGCGCGCTTCGTGAAGGCCGGTCGCAATGGGCATATAAAGGTGGTTGTCGCCAGGCAGGGAGATAATCTCCTCAACATTGAAGCTGATGAAATCCTGCTGGCCCTGGGTCGCCGGCCCAACGTCGAGGGACTGAACCTGGAAGCAGCCGGCGTCAAGTACGATAACAGAGGTATCCAGGTCGATGAGCATCTCCAGACATCATCATCGAATATCCTGGCCATTGGCGATGTCACCGGCGGCTATCTCTTTACCCATGTCGCGGCGTACCAGGCCAGTGTGGCTGTACGCAACGCGCTGGTGCCGGTCGGCAAGAAGAAGGTTGATTATCGTGTTGTGCCCTGGTGCACCTTCACCGATCCTGAGGCAGCTCGCATCGGCCTGACCCCTGACGAGGCGGGGAAGCAGCATAGTCAGGTGCGTATCGTCAAATTCCCCTGGAGCGAGATCGACCGGGCGCAGGCAGAGAACGAGACCGTTGGCTTCATCAAATTGGTCCTCGCAGGCAAAAAAGACGAGATCGTAGGTGCGCACATGGTCGGCGCGCGTGCCGGTGAAATGCTCGGCGAATTGTCACTCGCCATGCAACATAACCTGGCGCTCAAAGATATCCGCGATACTATCCATGTCTACCCTACCATGAGCACAGGTATCCAGCAGACCGCCTTCGAGGCTTACCTGGAAAGCGGTGCCGCGGCCAGTAATCGCAAGAAAGTGCGAACAATTCTCAGCTTGCGCAGGTAATCCGTAGGGGCCGGTTCACTGTGCCCATCGCCGATTTATCGGCCCTGGGGTGGAAGGGCATTCACCAAAACCGCCGCAGGATGGATAAGGGTGACTGCAAGCCCCGGCATTCATGCCTGAGGTTCATGACTTCTTCACAGGCTTTGTATGTGGCGTGGTCTCGCGGATGTGGTTGAGGAAGATTGCCAGGCGCGCAACGAAAAAGGACAACATCGTGCAGACAAAAATGGCCGCGATAGATGAGAAGGAAAACGACGCGTCTACAAAATAGAAAACACATGCCTGGATGACAAGAAAACCTATCACGCTAATGATGACCATCATAGTGACCGTTCCTGTCCATTGGGCATGTAATCGCGTCCGTTGTGCCTCAAAACGCAGCTTCTCCTGCTCGCGCACACGGTTTTGAAAGTTGAGCACGCTCTGGCGTTCGGCCTGCATCTGCCGCCGCTCGTGGTCAAGCTCTTGCTCCAACTGCTGGGCTTTACGTTGTGCCTCGCGCATCAAGTTGAGCGCCTGCGCTACATGTTTATCTTCTACCTGCCTGGCATGAAGCTCTATAGTCTTCCTCGCATCGCGCAGCAGTACAGGAGTATGTTCAGGTGTGATTTCAACCGTGCTCACTGCCTCGGTCACCATCTTTTGCGCTTCTTCCTCGACGGCATTCTGGAAATTATGGTAAAGCTGCTGGTAGTGCTGTTCCAGCTCTAACTTTGCCCCCTGTATGCGGTTATGGTCTTCCATCAAGTCGCGCAACTGGTTCTGGTATTCTACGATTTGCTGCTGGTAACTGTTGTGCATCGCCTCAAGTTCTTTATCAAACTGTTCTTGCAAGTTGCTGAGTTCCCAGCGCAGGCGCATATTTTCTTCACGCAGGTGCTTCGCGTGCCGCCCCGCGCCCTTCCCATTGGAGGCATCGCCAGCAATAGCAGGTAGAGTATCTGTCTGTTTCTGTTGCAGCATATTCTGTCGTCGCTCGTTGAGCAATTCCCTGCGGTTCATGTTTTTCTCTCCCTGCTGCAATTATGCATAGATTAGCGACAATTTGCAAGTGGTTCGTTCAACAAGATGCCGCAGGAGTCCCCCAGCTTTAGCTGTGGGGTCATTGACATGCTGGATATGTTACCCGCTGGAATTAAGGTCCCGGCGAAGCTGCCGGCCCCGGCGTTGTATTTCCCCCGATAGGCGTGATCGTTGGTCTCACTGGCGGTGTGATTATAATGGTTGGCGTACTGACCGGCGATGTCGGCTGTGGAGGAGGCGGTGTCACCGTAGGAGAAGCCAGGGTCGGCGTGAAATAAGCCGGTTGAGGTACCTCGCAGGGGGGAATACCGTCCTTGGTGAACGTAACCTGCACAAGCACTATTTTATTGACGGCATTTGGCTTCAGCATAATAGGAATAACTGCTAATCCGTCGGAAGTCGTCTTTGCCGTCGCCGTGTCGGTAGTGCCATCGGGCCAGTCTATTTGAGCCGTGGCTGTGGCGCCATCCACACCGACAGGGTTATTATTAACAGTATGGACGAATTTAGCAAAGACGTTAATGGGAGCGTTTGGGTTGAAGCCAGGCGAAGTATTGGTCGCCCATGCTCCACACAGGTAATCCGGTAGCGGCGGCGTGGGTGAAGCGTTAGAACCGTTCAAGTCGATAGTAACGGTGACAGACTGGTTGCTTGGATCTACCTGGCTGCTATTGCTGGTGCCGCAAGCAACGCTGAGCGCACACAACGTGAAGAGAAGTACTATAGCGCTGCATTTGCAATAAAAGGAAAAAGAAGTAGGGAATTTCAGTTGTTTCCGTGACTGCCACCGCATAGGGTCAGGACCGCCTTTATCTACTCAAAGTTTCTCGGAACAGTATAGCATGCTAGCTGTGTGACCTCTGCATGTTCTGCCATAAAAGTACTATGGCATGGCGCAGCGGAGCCAGCAAAGCTATCCTGTTCCAATAAACGTAAGATAGGCGGAATATTGCCTACTGGACGACGACCGTCAGATTCATATTGGTGTGGATCGTGCAGTACAACTTAAAAGTCCCTGCTGTGTTGAATGGGCCGACGGCAGAGCTATCGTTGCCGGCGTATGTCTGATTGATAGTGGGCGCGCCGCTTTCCACGTGTGGCTTCGCAGCCCCGTTGTCCCACGTGCCATTGGCGATGATATGTGTGGACGCTACATCGTCCACCAGGTTCAGCATATCGCCTTTATGGATAGTGATCGATGTTTGCAGGAAGGTGGCCCCGCCCATGTGAACCGCTGGCAGCGAGGAATTGCTGGCGTCCCTGATGCCGCAGGCGCTGGCGAAAATGGTAAGCAACCCCACTATTACCAGTCCGCAAATCAATTTTTTATGCATAGAAGTTCCTTTCGTGCTAAATGTGATGTTTGCGCCAGCATAGGTGATGTCTGGCGCAACACTACATGTTACTATAGCGCAAAAGTTCAATCCTTCTCAAGTGCTTAGGTTATCCCATTATGCCCTGGGCATCCTGTATCCTTCACTCCACCTCCTGGGATAAAAGCAGCAATCCCCTCCTGGGTAGTTACCACATAAAACATGTGATATACTATTCCTGTCGTTATAGATGTGCTTTCACTCTATTTTTTGCCTACTTTAAGCAAGGTGGGAACAATGTCATTAGCAGAGTCACACATAGGCCGCTTCCGCCTTCTACGCCTGCTCGGACGCGGGGGCATGGGCGAAGTCTACCTCGCGGAGGATGAGCAGTTGAGACGGCAAGTCGCCATCAAGGTCATTCAGGCTGAGTATCCCGACCCCGATGCGACTCGTCTTTTCCTGCGCGAGGCCAGGGCTATCGCCATGTTCAACCATCCTCACATCCTGCCACTCTTTGACTTTGGCGAGGCAACCATCCATGGAATGACACTGACCTATATGGTGATGCCCTTTTGTAAAGAGGACACCCTTGCTGCCTGGATGCAACAGCGCAGGAATACTGCCTTGCTCTCTCCACAAGATGTTGGATTGATTGTACAGCAGGCTGCCAGTGCCCTTCAGTACGCCCACAACCACCAGGTTGTCCACCAGGATGTCAAACCCTCCAATTTTCTCATTCGCGGTAGTGAAGATGCTTCAGGCCGTCCTGATCTGATGCTGGCGGATTTTGGCGTGGCAAAATCCGCCAGCGCTACTGCAACTATGAGCCAATCTGTTCGCGGCACGCCAGCATACATGGCCCCGGAACAGTGGGAAGGGACTTCCGTCGCGGCAACCGACCAGTATGCCCTGGCGATTATGGCCTACGATCTGTTGACAGGTCGTCCTCCTTTTCAAGGAGGCTTAGGGCAAGTGATGTATCAGCACCTCCATGTGATACCACAACCCCCGGGCAAACTCAATCCACACCTTCCGGCGGACGTCGATACGGTGCTGCTGCATGCGCTGGCGAAAAAACCGGAAGAGCGCTTTGCTTCCATCTCAGCCTTTGCACGCGCCTTCCAGCAGGCCTTGCCCGTTGATAGCTCCGGTCCCACTATAGCAAACACTCCACACGAGCTAAACAGCAGCGATATTCGCGCCGCCTTAGTAATCAGCGAGGCAGAGGCACTGTCGGGTACCAACCGTACACTCACCCTGCGAGGAGGCAGGCAAGTTCCTGTCTCTGTGCCAGCAGGCGCTCATAATGGGCAGATTATCCGCTTAGAAGGACAGGTCGAACCAGCCAGTGATCGTGACTCATCAGGGGCATTGATCCTCACCATTACGATTGCACCCCCAGAAGAGCAGGCTTTCCTATCCAACGCCAATAGTGATGAGACGGTCATCAACAGTGGCTCCGTAACAGACTCAGGTGCAGCAGTACTTGCTCCCCAGGGACTTTCGCAGGAGCAACCTCGTGTAAGCGATCCCGTAACCGACCCCACAGGTGCAGCGGAACTTGCTCCTCCCTCCCGCGCCAGCGCCAGCACAGAGACCATGAACCGCCGTCGTGGTCTCGGTACAGCAATTCTACTGGTGGGATTGGCGTTACTCGTTGCAGTGGGGGGCAGCGTTGGATTCTTCTATTTCACCAGGAGCAATCAGCAAATTCCCTATCCTCCCTATGGAACGCTGGCACTTGATGACCCCTTGAGCGATAATAGCCACGGTTACTCCTGGAGCGAGGGTGGTGATAGTTTAGGTACTTGTGATTTCACGGGAGGAGCGTATCACGTGAATGCAATTCAACAGAATCAAGGTAAAGGCTGCGTGGCTAGCACCAACTTCAGTGATTTTGCCTATCAAATACAGATGACAATTGTCAAAGGCGATGGAGGAGGAGACATTATCTTCCGTGACGATGAAACAAAGGGGAACGGTTACTACTTTTTCATCGGCCAAAATGGGAGTTATGAATTAGGGACCTACAACAATTGTAAAGTTAATTGTACGCTTAAACCATTACGCAACGGTTATAGTGCTGCCATCAACACTGGGCTGAATCAGTCCAACCTGGTGGCAGTTGTAGCCAGCGGCAGTACCATCGATCTGTATGTGAATCATCATAAAATCGATAGTTACAGCGACAGCAGCTACAGCCAGGGCCAAATAGGCGTTGTTGCATTTGATGTGAATAGTCCGACCGAGGTGGTGTTTAGTAATGCGAAAGTGTGGACTTCATGAGCAGCATTTGCTGTCTCCCGAAACAATCCGGCTTATGGCACAAACGTACGAGGAATGGATGCAAGACCCCTCAGCACTATCCAGACCTCTTGAGACAATGAAATGGGCCTACCAGTAGACCGGCACGTCGGAGGAGCAGAAGCATGCCCTCCTGTTGGGTCATCTCTTCAACCTTGATGCCCTGAGCGAGCAGGCCGGGGGCCTGGGCGCGAGTAGTGAGCAGGAGGTGTCCCTTTCCCCCAATGGGTAGAAACTCCTCGACGAGGGAGAGATCATCTGCGTTATCAAAGATGGACAACCAGCGGTTATGGGTGGCAAACCACTGTTTAATAGCTGCAATAATCTTCTGCTGATTTTGTTCTTCTGTACTTTGCCCAAAAGGTTTGGCTCCTGCGCACTCTCGCTGCTGTCGACAATGGTTCTAACGCTTGTCGTAACGCTTTTGAAACGGTGGTATGCTATACTAAGGCTGAGATAGACTCGGCCACCATGTGTGGGTGGCGATGATAGCGCGACTGCCAGCGGGCTGGCGTTCACCAGGAGATGAGTATGACGGTTGCTCTCGATACGCCCACTCAGGAGGCATTCAACCCACCCTCTCGTCCACGCACAACCTGGCTTATGACTGCTGGCTTTCTCGCCTATACGCTTCTCATCTTAGTTGGTCATATTGTGGGTTTCCCGCTGGGCTATGCCTACTTGCGCACGGTCTGTTCCAGTGGGTGCTCGCTCACACCTGGGAATGTACGCGCCCTGGAGCAGTTGGGCCTCTCCATCCCGTTCTACGCCAACCTCTATCTGGTGATCCAGGTGCTCTATATCCTGGTCTGTGTGGGGATTGCGCTGCTCATTGTCTTTAAGAAGCCCGGCCAATGGGTGCCATTGGGCATGAGCGCTTTTCTCGTGGGTTTATCCGCCTATGAGGGCACCGACTATCCAGCCCTTGCCACTGCCTATCCTGTCCTGTATGCGCCCACGCAACTCTTGATCGGTCTGGGAATGGGTCTGCTGGGCATGTATGCGCTCTTAACCTTTCCCAATGGCCAATTTGGCCCTCGTTGGGTGCTCGGGTTTTATCTTGTCAATAGCCTGGCAGTAGTGCTCTTCGCCTTCATCACTACTCCTGTCTTTGTCCTGATCAACACGGTGTTCAGTCTGCTCAGCTTTCCGATTATTGTCGGTATCTTAATCTATCGTTCTCGCCGTCTCTTGAACCCGAAGGAGCGAGCTGCCACCAAGTGGATTATTGTGAGTTTGAGCCTCTTCATCCTGATCATTCTCCTGGTTTTTCTCCTCTTACCAGCTCTCGCCCCGGCAGACTCGTTCGCCTTGCTCATCGTCAATATCGCGGGTTTCTTTGGCTGTGGCATCAATATCGCGGGTTTCTTGATGGCAGTCCTGTATGCCAATGCTTTCGATATCGATGTGTTTGTCAGACGCACGCTGGTCTATACCCTGCTCACCGCTACCCTGGCCGTGTTGTATGTCGGGCTAGTTCTTGGCTTGCAGGTGGCGTTCGCAACCTTCAGCCCACGGGCGGCGCAATCTCCGCTCATCCTGGTCGGCTCGACCCTGATCGTTGCCGCCCTCTTCCAGCCCCTGCGCCATGGCATTCAGCGCACCATCGACCGGCGTTTCTATCGCCGCAAGTATGACGCTGCCAGGACCATCGCAGCCTTCAGCGCCAGCTTGCGCCAGGAGGTGGACCTGGATCAGTTGCACGAGCAGTTGCTGGCTATCGTGCAGGAGACGATGCAGCCTGCCTCTCTCTCGCTATGGATTCGCCCGTTGAAGCACGAGATCGCCTCGGGAGGGGCTCTCTCACGTCGAGAAGAGCAGCCAGGAGCAGACCACCCCGACTCGCGGTAAACTGGCCTCTTGCGGATCAGCAAGGATGCGATAGAGCCATAGTGCTTGGCAAAGCACACCTGCCCCGTTGCTACATGGTTGCTACATAGCGAGGGTAGTGGGAGAAAACGAAACGCCCCAGGCCACTTCTCATCTGGCTTGAGGCATCTTTGAAAACGTGGTTGGTAGCGCATACGGGATTCGAACCCGTGATCTCCGCCTTGAGAGGGCGATGTCCTAGGCCGCTAGACGAATGCGCCTCATTTCCTGCTTCGTGGCCTTTTCCCATAACTTGCCACCGCCATATCATACCTGCCCTGCACCCAAATGTCAATAGCGTTTCCGCCACGGTCCGGCAAAAAGCGGCCGCCAGCCTTCCTACACCGCGACAACGCGCACACTGCTCACCCGCAGCACAATCAACGCCGTACTCAAATTGATCGGCCCGTTCGAGAGCACGTTGGTCTGCTCACTGCTCGCCCGTCCTATTTGCACACCATCCGCCAGCAAACGCGCCTCGTTCCCCAGGACCTCGACGCGGTAGATATGCCACCCGGAGCCCGGCTCGTAATCAATCGGCAGAGCACTGCCTGGCGCCATAGAACTGGAAGGATCTATGAACACCTGCGCCTGTGGATGGCTTCCATTTGGACGTGGCTCTATCCCCAGCAGGTTATTGACCCCTGCCTGGTAGCCATCTTTTCCCGTCGTCTTGGGAGCAGCAATAGTGAAGTAGCCCCCGTTCGGCTTGAGCAAACGCACGACCCGCAGGCGAACCTCGATCGCGTAATCGCTCGCCGTTGGTCTGTAGGGAATAGCAAGGATGTTCGGGCCACTGGAATCGGCCACAAGCTGCCCGTTAACCACCTTCCACCCGTGCGTGCCCTGCCAGCCGGAGAGCCCATGGGACCAGCTCGCCTGGTAGAGCACCGTTCCCACTGGCAGCGTTGTCGCCGTTGGCTGCGACGTCGCTGTAGGAGCAGCTGCCGTTGGTGATGCCCCAGGAGCCTGCGTTGCCGAAGGGCCTGCGGCGCAGGCTGTAAGCAAGAAAATAAGACATCCAATCATAAAAGCCCAAAGTGCGTGCCTCTGAGACATACGCTTTCTCCAATATCATTCCCTCCGCAAGTCGACGCGGATCGGCTTCCCCTGGTGATGGAAATTAAAGGCCAGGCGCGTCCAGCCATCGGGCCAGGTTGGCTTCGTGGTATAACCTTCATCATTAAGGCGCAGGCCGGCAAAGCCGAATACCGCCGCCTGCCACACCGCTCCCGAACAGGCGTCGTGAATGCCCTCCGCCGTGTTGCCGCGCAGGTCCTCCAGGTCGATCAACGCGCCCTTCATGAACATCCTGTAGGCTTCGTCGGTCAGGCCCATCTCGCACGCGAGAATGCAGTGCAGCGCCGGGGTGAGTGACGAACCATAGTCATGGTCGGTGATGGGAAAGTAATAGTCCCAGTTGACCCGCTTGGTTGGTAGATCAAAATGCTCGTTCAGCACCGTCAGCAGCATCAACACGTCTGCCTGCTTGCTGATCTGGTATCGCTGCACCACTTCTATGCCAAGCAAACCCTGGTAGGAGGTCTTGCGGCCGCTGAACTTGCTCTGGTCGAGGAACTCGAGCTTGAAAAAACCTTCAAACTGCTCGAACAGGCCCGTCTGCTGGTCCTGGAGGATACGCATATTGCTACTAACCTCGCGCCAGTGATCCAGTTGCTGTTCGTTGAGTTCGAGCTGCTGCGCCAGTTGCTCAGCCTTATCGGCGTCGGTCGAACGCAGCCAGTGCAAGCTCTTAAGTGCTGCCTGGATGTTCCACTTCGCCATGTAGTTGGTGTAGGTGTTATTGTCGACATGTTCGTGCCACTCGTCAGGGCCGATCACGTCGTTGATCTCGTACTCGCCCAGTTTTGCATTGAACTCGGCCCGGCTCACCCAGAATGCTGCCGTAGATAGCACGATCTCTGCTCCATAGTTCCGCATAAATTCGTCATCGCCCGTGACACGCCAGTAATTCCAGACAGCATACGCGATACTGGCGCTGATATGCAGTTCGATCTGGCCGTTCAGGATAGGGATGATTTCGCCGCTTTCCGGGTGGATGATCGCCTCTGGGGTAGCTTCTTCACCATCTAGTGTGCTCTCCCAGGGATATTGCGCGCCCTTGCAGTCGTTCTCCTTCGCCTTTTTGCGCGCAGCCGGTAGCAGCCTGTAGCGATAGAACAGCAGGTTGCGGGCGATAGCGGGCTGGACATAGGTGAAGAAAGGCAGCATGAAAATTTCGGTATCATGGAAGACGTGGCCCCGGTAGCCAAAGCCCGTCAACCCCTTGGCTGCAATACTGTAGCGACTGTCATGCGAAGAGGTGCTGATGCGTAGTTGATAGATATTGTAGCGCATACCCAGTTGCGCCTGGTCATCGCCCTCGATGACAACATCTGCCTCTTGCCAGTAGCCGTGCCAGGCTTCCTCGTGTTGTGCCAGCAGCGCTTCGTATGGGGTCGTCCCCGCTTCCGTTGCGCTGGCAGGCCGCTGTTGTAGTGGCTCTCCGCCGTCGTAAATCCTGTGGTGGTGCTCGAGTGCCGCCATGCGGGGAGACTCCGTGTCACGCGATGTATACATGACGACCAGCTTCTCCGCCGTGAGCGTTGATCCTACGCCCAGGTTTCCGCGCAGGCGCCAGCCCGGCGCAAAATCCGAGTAGAATGGCTCTTTCTGGAAGCCAGGCGCCTGGGTATCAAAACTCACAGTCTGCACCAGTTGCACGGTCTTGTGCCGCGTCTGCGTCTGAAACCAGATCAGGTCGTCCTCTTTTCCCTGTTCGATGCTCTCCCAGTGCATGAGATCGTAGTTACCCACCGCCATGTTGAACGTTCCCCACAGGATCACGTCCACCTCTTGCCCCTCGCTTCCACCCACCGCACCCGGCAGCTCATCGATGGTGACATGGTAGCGCATAGCGCCGGCATGCTCGTCAGCCAGGCTGGCGAAACGCTCGCTCTTTATCGTCAGCTGCATGCCTTCAAGGCTTTCCCAGCGCATAGTACGCGTAAGAACGCCGTTGTACATATCTAGCGTGCGCTGGTATGCGAGAAGCTTGCCTCTATCCAGGCGAAAACGCTCACCGTTGACAAATAGTTTGAGCGGCAGCCAGTCAGGCGCATTCGCCAGTTCTTCTCTTCCTATGGGAATCCTGTCGAAAACACCGAAGAGCAGGGTAGCAGGTTCAGACCCAACATAGCCTTCCTCTAAAGTGCCTCGTGTACCGAAATAGCCATTGCCTATGGTATACACCGTTTCCTGGATGTTTAGCCTCTTGGGGTCAAATTTATCTTCTTCTATGTTCCAGAGGTTCACAGATATTTTATCCTCCCTAACTCCATCCCGTAGGGGCCGATTTATCGCGCCCCCGGAGGACGGAGATCATCAGCTTATCAGGTCTTGCAAATGTTTGTTCGCGAGCGAAGGCAGCACTTTGTCTGCTCGATGAAAACGTTCCGCTGGACCAATGCCAACTGCCTGCATCCCCCCGGCCTTTGCACTCTCGATACCTGCATCAGCATCTTCGACGACCAGGCTCTCGGAAGTGGGTATACGTACCATGCCTGCTGCATAGACAAAGATATCGGGCGCGGGCTTGCTGTTAGAGACGCTATAGCCATCGGCAACGGCGTCGAGAAGGTCCATAATTTGCAAGAGATCGAGTACAGTATGAGCATTTTTGCTGCCCGAGGCAACGGCGATCTTAATTCCCGCCTGCCTGATTTCCTCTAACAGTTGCCTGCCCCCTTCCACCAGGTCTTTGGGCGTCATCTTCTTAATCATCTCATGATAGTAACGGTTCTTGCGATCCATCAACTCCTGAAACTTTGCATCCGAGACCTTGCGGCCTTTGAGTAAATAGGTCAACGACTCTGCGCGACTGACGCCTCGCAGGTGCTCATCATTCTCCTGCCGCGTGAAGGGAATGCCCTCTTCGTCCGCCAGCCTCTTCCAGGATTGATAGTGATATTCTGACGTATCGGTCAGAACGCCATCAAGATCGAAAATGATAGCTTTTGGTCTTTGCATGTGTCAGTTCTCCCTAGGTGCTAATTTTCAATCATTGCTAAGTAAACGTCCCACTATGAGAGAAAGTAGCGCACAAATCGTCGGAAAGGTAGGAATTTCCGGGATTCCTGCTATCCTATAACACCAATCAACAAAAATTTGCTACAATGCCTTCTTGGAAAACAGCACGTTTCCTGGCCGCCAGGCTTCTAATTGGAGGATACTATAAATGCAGCCATATGTCACTAATCTAGCTCAGCCATGCCCCGTATGTAATGCCGATCCGCGATATCGCAGATGGAGTCAGTTCACCCAAAGTCAATATACACATGTGATTTCGCCAAGACATACTGTACTGGGATCGACCATTACTCCACTGGTGTGTACTCAGTGTGGCTATGTACAACTCTTCGTCAACCCCGAAGATTTCCTCCAGGATAAGCAATAAGGCGTTCTATACCACTGTTTCGCGCTTCACCGCTGGTCCCGCCAGGAACGAGGCAGTAATGGCGATAAAGCCGAAGATCATCACCGAGCCGAAGGCCAGGGTGAAATTACTGGTGTGCTGGTAAAAAAAGCCGATCAACGGCGGCCCCACGATTACCGCCGGGATAGAAATGATGCTGACCAGGGCCTGTGAGACTCCTTTGCCGACTCCGCGCAGGCGTGCCGCCTCGTTGAAGACGGAGGTATAAGGTATGGTAGCGCCGATACCGATCAGCGCCAGGCCCGCCACGGCCAGCGGCGGGAAGCGCACAGGAATGGCGAGCAGCCCGACCCCGGCGCAGTTCATGATAGTGCCCAAGCGCAGCAGCGGGATAGGACCGATCACGCGCCTTGCTATCAGTATGCCCCCGAGGGGACGAAAGAACACGCCGCTCAGCAATGCTATGGAACCGAA